>Ga0272443_10000717_pt1 | contig 56805 bp, 33 predicted proteins | sample SSMAcet12_FD_193581 | JGI IMG/M metagenome (GOLD analysis project Ga0272443, IMG submission 193581) | Marine sediment archaeal communities from Little Sippewissett salt marsh, Falmouth, MA, United States - SSM-Acet-12 | ecosystem: Environmental > Aquatic > Marine > Wetlands > Sediment ... | reverse complement strand
GTTTTGCGACGAACAAACAAAAAGCCACCGAAGGTGGCTTTTACCATTTCTGCTTTATAGAAATGGTGCCGGAGGTGGGACTTGAACCCACATGAGGTTGCCCTCACTGGATTTTGAGTCCAGCGCGTCTGCCAATTTCACCACTCCGGCACCGGATTTTGTTGAGATAATTGTATTATCAGTACCCACGATAGTCAAGATTTTTAATCTTGTCACCTGAGGGTTAAATCTTCAGGCCATTTTAATGTCGTATCATACTGCTGAGGTGAACTTAACATTAAGAGATCTAAGAACCGATAATGATTGACATAAATAATACACAATGATATATTATTTTTTCACCAGCCTGGATGTGGGGCTGTAGCTCAGCTGGAAGAGCGCGTGCATGGCATGCATGAGGCCAGGGGTTCGAGCCCCCTCAGCTCCACCATAAATATCAGGGACAGTTTCTTATCAGGCAAACGAAGCTATAATAAGAGACTGTCCTTTTTTAACTGAACTTTATAAGAGAAGGATCATAATCTCCCGGTTTTTCGAACCCCAGAAGGTTTAATATAGTCGCAGCCACATTAGATAATCCCTGCTTTTCAAGTCCTGCCATCCGGTATTCCTCTTTATACGCCGAGTCGACTATCGCGAAAGGTACCGGGTTCAGCGTGTGTGCCGTTTTAGAAACGCGCCCATTTTCTTTTATCGTATACATTTCGTCAGAATTGCCATGATCAGCGGTCACAATGACTATTCCACCGAGTTCGGTTACAACGTCTATTAATCTCTGGACCGACGAATCCACCGTCTCCACGGCGGTGATAACAGCTTCCCTGACAGCCGTGTGCCCCACCATATCCCCGTTAGCGAAATTTAAACGCCCGAACCTGAACCCGCCGCTTTTCAAAAGTTCTATAGCCTTATCGGTTATCTCCACGGCTTTCATCCGGGGAGCTTTGTCGAATTGTATTTTATCCGAAGGGATCTCATAATATTCTTCAAGGTCCTTGCATACATACCCGGATTTGTTCCCGTTCCAGAAATATGTTACATGCCCGTATTTCTGGGTCTCCGATATAGCGAACATCCTGACCCCCGCCGCACACAGGTATTCGCTGACCGTATTATCGATCTGCGGGGGCTCGACTAAATAATGCCCGGGTATATGCAGATCGCCGTCGTATTCCATCATGCCGGCGTAAGTCGTCCTGGGATATTTTTTGCGGTCAAATTCGTCAAAATCCTTTTCTTCAAACGCGCGGGATATTTCTATCGCCCTGTCTCCCCTGAAATTAAAGAACACTACTGAATCACCGTCGGTTATCCTGCCTACCGGGACCCCGTTGTCCGCGATAACAAAAGAATCCATATATTGATCGGTGATGCCGGGATCTTCATTATAATAAGTCTCGACCGCTTCCCCGGCTGACGGGAACTGTCTCCCTTCCCCCAGCACATGCGCTTCCCATCCTTTTTTCACGACATCCCAGTCGGCGTTATACCGGTCCATCGTCGTGACCATCCTGCCTCCGCCGGACGCGATCCTGTAATCATAGCCTTTATCCCTGTTTATGCCGTGCAGCAACTCCTCGGTTTGTTCTATGTATATGAGAGCCGATTTTTCAGGCACATCACGGCCATCCAGAAGCGCGTGTACCCTGACTTTTTTTACGCCGTCATCCGCAAGCCTTTTTATCATCGAAAAGAGCTGGTCAATATGGGAATGGACATTACCGTCTGAAAGTAAGCCTATAAAATGAAAAGTATTATCACCTTTTTTCACACCCTCCACAAGTTTAGACCACATCTCCCCTTCAAACATAGAGCCGTCCCGGATGGCGCTATTCACACGTTTCGCACCCTGAGCGAACACCCTCCCGGCCCCGAGGGCGTTGTGCCCTACTTCACTGTTGCCCATATCCTCATCCGACGGCAGGCCGACAGCTGTCCCGTGCGCCTGCAGCGTGGTAAAAAGCCGGCTTTGGAATAACCTGTCCAGGCAGGGAGTATCAGCCACATATTGACCGTTTGTCTCATCCTTTTTACCTATGCCTATACCGTCCATGATCACAAGTAAGACCGGACCTTTCCGCGGTTCAAACCCGTCAAGTCTATCCAAGTTCAAAGACATCATTCCTCCTGTTCTAAAGTCGTCTGATATTCCGGCACCGGCCTTCTGTACATCCAGCATACTCAGGTCTTTATGACTAAGACCGTTATGTCATCGTGCTGTTTAGCTTTACCGGCAAATTCGGCTACCCTGGCATGTATAGCTTTCACTATTTCTTCGGCGGGCCTGTCCTTCAGCGTCCTGCAAAGTTCCACCAGTTTTTCTTCCCCGAACATCTCTTCCCTGACATTCATCGCCTCCGTTACACCATCGGTATATAACACTATGATACTTCCCGGCTCATACTGTTTCTCAACTTCCGAAAATTCTCCGTCGATCAACCCGAGCGGCATACCCTCTTCCACATCCAGCATTTCCACTTCACCGCCGGGCCTGACGAACACGGTCGGGTTATGACCGCCGCTAGCATATTTAAATATCTTTTTTTCCGTATCAAAGATGATAAAAGTAAGTGTCACGAACAGATTACTTGTGTCTTCGTCCACCAGCCTGCCGTTCACGTTTTTCACGATTTCGGACGGACCGCCTTCCTTCACAAAGCTTTTAAAGACACTTACCACCCTTGCCATAAAAAGCGCTGCCGGTACCCCTTTGCCGGAAACATCCCCGAGCATTATGCCTAATCTATTGTCATCAAGCTGGACTATATCATACAGGTCACCGCCCACCTGCCTGGCAGTCAGCATTCTGGCTGAAAGGTCAAGGCCCCCGACCTGGGGGATATCAGTAGGCAGAAAACTCTCCTGGATCTCCTTGGCTATATCCAGCTCCTTTTCCAGCACCTCTCTTCTGCGGGTCTCCGCGAGATGCATTTTAAATGTCAGAAGCACATACAGGCCCACGACAGTTATCAACGGATAGAACAGATCTATCCATAATCCGAAGATCCAGAAGGTCATAATGGACAGTACGGTAACCAGCGTTAAAAATAATCCTATGGACACGACGGCGAATCTTTTGCGTACCCTTACCGTGATCAGCCAGGTGATGATCCAGACCGCCAGTAATATGATGAGATTCCACCACCGGTTTAAACGCCTTATGAAAAGTTTCTGTATTATACTGTTATAAATACTGGCATGCACTCCGACCCCGGGATACAAGGGTTCCAGGGGAGAAGGATGGGCGTCGGGTGAAGCCGCCGCGGTAAACCCGACAAAACAAACGGTGCCCTCAAGCTCCGACAGGTCGATGACCGGTTCCTTGCCGGTCATCTTCGCCAGATAAGACTGCAGTATCTCTATGTAAGAATAATGCCGGAAAGCATCCCCCCATCTGGCGGGATAGTTCACAAGCATAGTCGATTTATCACTTAAAGGTATCGCTATCTTCTTGCCCGCGGCTATCCTTTCTCCGGGAGTTATGACAACATCTTTAAAAGGTATACCCATCATGTCTAACGCGGCTAATATCGTGAGATGCGGCGAAAAACCGTCTTCGTATTCTATAAAAGAGATGATCTTCCTGACTTTACCGTCAATATCAGGTTCGACGTTTATAAACCCGGTGCCTTTGCTGACATTTTTCAGCTCCGGGATCAACGGAGCCAGCATCCTGCTGGCCCGCCCGTATTCCCTGTCCTTGTCGGACATATCCAGATCGAAAACATACGGCATATAGACATTGCCGGCTTTTCTGACGGCATCTGAAAAATTTTGATCATCTTTGGTCTCTTCACTGAAAAATATATCAAAGATCATGGATTTTACATTCGAGGACTTCAGCGCCCTGACCAGAAGCGCGTGATATTTTCTTGGTATCGGCCATTCTCCAAGCTTCTCTATGGTATTGTCGCCTATATGGACTATCACGATACCAGGATCTACGGGCTGATCCGGACGCAGTTTAAATCTCAAGTCCAGCGTGCTCAACTCGAACTCGTCAAAGACCCGGAAATACGAAAACGATAAAAATACCGCCAGGCAGAACGCGGCAGCCAGGATATTTAAAATTATATTCTTGTTCTGTTTCATCTCAGCATATTAAAACGTGTAATAGATCCCTCCCGTGACCACACTCCCGGAATATTTATAAAACGGATCATCGGGATCGTTCTCGTTGTACGTGTACATCACCTCGAAGGTGGTATTATCCGTTATGTCGTAATATAACGAAAAATTGAATGTATACGCGTTCTCACCTGTTACCCTGCCCACATCTTCAGAGCTCCGACGGTCTTTGTAATCTTTCAACTTGAACAAAAAACTTGTATACGCGTAAAACCTGTCGGTAATAAAACACATCAGGGACGGCCTTATCTTATAAACCAGGTAATCGTAATAATCCTGGTAACTGTCGTTAGAATCGTTGTAGTACAACTCATTGCCGAGTTTCAGAAGTGCTCTGTCCGAGATAACTGCCGCAAAAGTATATTCCACCTTATCCCTGATATCAAACCGGTCCTCATTACCCCTGACCGCATCTATTGTGGCTATCTTTCTGTCCGGATACCACCTTTTATAATGCGTATAACCGAATTCATGATAAATGTTCTCAAGAATATAATGGCGGACATAAGCTTCCATCTCCAATCCCGTGTAAGAATTTTCTTTGTTGTTGGGATAAGAAAAATAATCAAGCGCTGCCTGTGTCCTGATCTTAAGGCCAGGCACGATCCACCAGTCGAACCCCGCGAAAGGCACTACATCAAGAAGGTTGTTCCTGTTAAATTTATAATATATGATCTCGAAGACATCCACGCCATAACTGAATTTAAAGTCCTCGTTCCTGCCGTATTTACACTGTATATTCGCGAAACTCTGCAAAAAACCGTCTTTATTCCGGTTGGGATCCAGGTCAACATTATTATCATACCCGCTCTGAAGGTCTATTGATACCGAGGTTTTAAAAAATCCTTTTTGTGATGGATAATATCCCGGATCTGCCGCTAAAGGGGAGGTAGTTTCAGGAACCGCGGTATATTTTTCCTCTATCTTCTCATCAACCGCTGAGACCACGGTGTGACACGACACGGTCATACATAAAAACAGGAGAAGTAAAACACGTCTGAACTTTTTTTTATCAACCATATATACATCTTGCTGTTTCTTTTTCACCCGGACCGCCCGGACAACACCGGCACCAAACCGGGTTATCCTTCGATCACTATCTTACCGCCGCCTTCTTCCTGCTGGTTATCATCCCTGTCCGACCGGTCTAAAATATCGTCACGTTTTTCACTGCCTTTCCTGTCAATGATGCTTTCTCTGCGCTGGTCTTCCATTTTATTGCTTATCTTGCGGGCCTTGTCCTTATTTTCCATCTTATCCAGCCCCACGGAGAAAGTGCCGGAAGATCTTTTCCGCAACATTCGCATTTTACTCTTTAAAAGATCCCTCTTTTCCCCGGTGATCCTGTTTATTTTCCCGGGTTTTTCGAATTTCCTGATCTTTGACTCAAAACCTTCGTCCACCCAGAAGACGTCTTTCATATATGAGCCGTCTTTATTGACCCCTTTCACAAAGACCCTGTCCTGAGCGACCGATACCAGGGCGGTTTTCCCGTCGGTTGATGTCTGCCAGGCGGTGCCTCTTGCCCCACAGACCGCGCAAGGAGTCTTCACCTGGAACGTCTTGCCCTTCCCTAATTTATCTATGACCGTGAATACCCCCCCGTCTATCAGTTCTACCTCATCGTTTTCTCCCGCCAAAAGAACCACGTGGCTGCGCTCTTCGATCCTCACGGTGCGCGTATGCAGTTCCCCGAATGACAGCTCCAGGTAGGAATCTTTTCCCGTACGCACCGCATCCCCCGGGTTCAGCGCCATCCCTGATTCCGGCGGTACAGTATCCGTCATCCCTGCCCGGGTGATCTCTACCCTGCCGTAATAAGATATGATCGAGACCGAGACCGTATCACGGGCCGATAAAAGCACCGGGATAATTAAAAGAAAGATACAGATAAACGTACATATTGTAAAATATTTTTTCATCATCGTCATCATCGCCCGGGTAAAATCCCTGATCATTCCCCCTTGAAAAGCAGTTTCCAGGGGTGCTTTTTAACATCCTCACTGAACTCTTTGAAGTTCTGGCTGGTTGTCTCCAGATTGACCACAATATTGCTTATACCCTTGCGGTTATCCGTGACCACCCCGTTGACGTTCGAAGCTAACGCTTTGATCTCGGTAAGTGTGCTGTCAAGGCCATCCGCTATCATATCGGCTTTTTTCATCAATTCCCGCATCTGGATAGGATCCTCACTCGCTACTACATCACCCTCTTTCACAAAGTCAGCGGCCGTCCCGGGCGTCAACCCTATATACGCGTCACCGACAAAACCGGCTGTCCCGATATATGCTATAGAATCCTTCCTGACCTTAGCCTTGCGGTCAATGGACAATGTACATACGACTTTTGTGCCGTCGTCATACACAAAATCAGTATTTACCAGACGCCCGACTTCTATCCCCGACAATTTCACCATAGCGTCGGGTTTCAGGTCGCCGGCATATGTAAAATATGTTTTTATCTCATACGGCTCAGTCTGAAAAGACGTAGTCTTGACCAAAAATACCATCGAGATCAAAATACCCGCGATTATCACTGTTCCGGCCTTGATTTCATTTGAAAATCTCATTTTAAACTCCTTTTTATTTTGTCAATTGCTCAAGATAATCGTCCTTCTGCTGGAAAAAACTTATAGGACCGTCAAAACTCCCGCTTATGAACTGCTGCACCATGGGGTTAGATGAGTTCCTTATGGAATCCGGCGTGCCTATCTCCAGGACTTTGCCTTCATACAGCATGGCTATCCTGTCAGCTATACTCATCACGCTTTTCATATCATGCGTAACCACCACACTGGTCATCGCCAGTTTATTTGAAAGGTCCAGTATAAGTTTATCTATAACAGCGGCCATTATAGGATCAAGGCCCGCCGTCGGTTCGTCATAAAACACTATCTGCGGGTCCATCGCGATCGCCCGGGCTAATCCGACTCTTTTTTTCATGCCTCCGGAGATCTCACTGGGTAAAAGATTTTCAAATCCCCTTAACCCTACAAGTTCCAGTTTCATCTTCACCATAATATTTATGACGCTTTTATCCAGTTTTGTATGCTCTTCCAAAGGCAGGCTGACATTTCCTCCGACCGTCATGGAGTCAAAAAGCGCGGAAGATTGAAAAGACATGCCTATCTTTTTGCGCACCTCATCCATTTGAGCGCCTTCAAGGTCCGTAATATCCTTGCCAAGCAGCATTACCCTCCCGGAAGTCGGCTTCAGATTGCCTATTATATGCCGCAGAAGAGTACTTTTCCCGCACCCTGAACCGCCCATGATGACAAACGTCTCCCCCTTATATATCTTAAGGTTTATACCATTAAGAACGGCTCTGTCGCCGAACTTACGGACCAGGTCTTTAACCTCTACCACGACTTCTCTGTTATTCTCATCCATAATCACTCCAATATAACAGGTCCAAAAGACTAATACCTAACCCCTAAAACCTAATATCTAAAACCTGCACCTGAAACCTGCTTTTTTACATTTGTGAAAAGAAAAATACACCGGTCAACACGCAGTCTATAAGTATGATCATGATAAAACTGATCACGACGCTCAGGGTAGTGGATTTACCTACTCCTTCCGCGCCGCCTTTTGTCCCCAGCCCCACATAACATGATATCATGCTGATAGCCACCGCGAAAGCAAGGCTTTTCACCAGTCCGGTCCATACATCTTTCCAGGCCAGAAGATCGAATGAAAAACTGATATATCTGTAAACGTTGAGCTGCAGGTTAAAAACGCCTACTATCAGGCCTCCCAGTATACCAACTATATCCGACATTACCGTCAAACACGGCACCATCACCACAAGGGCAACGAACCTCGGCACCACCAAAAACCTGACCGGATCAAGGGCAAGTGTCTCAAGGGCCTCTATCTGCTCCGACACTTTCATCGTGCCCAGCTCAGCGGCGATGGCGGACCCGACTCTCCCGGCCACGACTAATGAAGTGAATACAGGACCCAGCTCGCGCGCCAGGCTTATACTTACCATGGGAGCGACATAAATAACCGCTCCCAGCTGTTTAAGCTGGTAAGCGCTTTGCATGGCAATTACTATCCCCGTGAAAAGTGAGATGAAAAAGACGATCACAACCGACTGGACTCCCGCGAAAACCATCTGTACGAAGATACTCTGCCGGCTGGCGGACTTACCCTTGAAAGGACCGATCATTATCCACCATATCGTATTAAATAAAAGAACAAGGATACCGCAGAAATCTTCGAACAAATTTATTACGGTCTTGCCGATACTGTATACAGGATTTCGCATTTACAACCTCTCTCTTTTGAGGTTTATCATATCAAAAAGAACACATACATTTCAACTTGCCTTTGTTTAAAATGAACTCAACGCGTCAGCTTCTTCCTGCACGATGACGAACAGTTTGTTAAGTTTTGTTATCTCAAAAAGGCCCATCACCTTTTCCGACAGGTTAGAGAGTTTAAGAACGCCTCCGTACGCGCGCATCTTCTTCAAGACATCAACGAGGGTGGCTAATCCCGACGAATCGACATAGTTCACATCTTTGAAGTTTATCACGATCTTATCTTTTTTCTCTCTTGTGACCTGTTCAAAATATTTTTTGACTTCCGGAGAACTGTTTATGTCTATATCCCCCTGGACATAACAAACTGAAACTCCGTTTTTTTCCTCCATGTTGATATGCATATCCCCTCCGTTTACGCTTTGGTTGAAAAATACTTCCTCATTATGACCCTGCTTCCACCCTCTTCATACTTGACTTCATCCATCAGATGTTTTATGAGATATACCCCCCTGCCGCTTTCTTTAAGGAGGTTTTCCCCGACGGTGGGATCGGGAAGGTTCCCGATATCGAACCCTTCACCTTCATCTTCGACCGTTATTGAAACATAATTATCCGTTATTTCCGTCTCGATCCTGACCTTTTTCTCCGGATGGGACCTGTTGCCGTGTATCATAGCGTTACGCAGGGCTTCCTCAAAACCGACATGCACGTCAAATACCACTTCTTCGGACACACCCATCTTCTTAAGCTTATTGATAAGGCCCTTGCTTATCTCTTTTAACAGCTGGCTGTCATTGACTATCTCTTTTTTATCTTTCACGTTCATACTCACTCTCTGTATTCCCCCATTTTCCTGTATTTATCATATCTCATCCCCACCAATTCATCCTTAGAAAGGTTTGAAAGTTTTTCAAGGTCCTTTGTCAGGACCTTTTTTAACTCACGCGCGGTCTTTGCCGGATCCCTGTGCGCGCCTCCAAGCGGTTCGTTTATCATACCGTCGATAATACCCAGTCTCAAAAGTTCCGGAGCCGTAAGCTTAAGAGCCATAGCCGCGGATGACGCCTTTGTCCTGTCTTTCCACAATATCGCGGCGCACCCTTCCGGAGATATCACCGAATAATAGGCGTTCTCCAGCACGTATACCCTGTCTCCCATGCCTATCCCGAGCGCACCCCCGGAACCGCCCTCCCCGATCACAACTACTATTATGGGGACCTTTAACCCCGCCATCTCCCTCAGATTGTACGCAATAGCTTCGGCCTGCCCCCTCTCCTCGGCACCTATGCCGGGATAAGCCCCCGGGGTATCGATAAATGAGATTATAGGCATATCGAACTTCTCCGCCATATACATCATCCTCATGGCTTTTCTGTATCCCTCGGGATGGGCGCATCCGAAATTCCTGACCAGGTTTTCGTTCATATCCCTGCCCTTCTGGTGGCCTATGACCATTAACCTCTGCCCGGAAAGCCTGGCAAAACCGGCGATCAAAGCCTTGTCATCCCCGAAATGCCTGTCACCGGAGATCTCCACAAAATCATCCAGGATCATTTCGATGTAATCCAGAGTATAAGGTCGGTCGGGATGCCGGGCAAGCTGGACTTTCTGCCAGGAAGTCAGGTTCCCGAAGATCTCTTTCCTGAGATTTTCCAGCCTTTCGGTAAGTTTTGTTATTTCGTCAGAAAGGTCTATATTCTCTTTCTGGGTAAAACTATGCAGTTCTTTGATCTTGTTCTCAAGTTCTATTATAGGTTTTTCAAATTCAAGCATTATCGCCATATTGTTTCCCCTGGATCATATTATCAGCTGCACACAAGATCTTTTTTTACGCTTTTTCAGTCCACTATTTTTACTTCCGTACCAACGGGGATAATATCATATAACTCCACGACATCATCATTATGCATGCGCACACATCCCGCGGTTACCTGTCCGCCTATGGAACTTTCATCATTTGTCCCGTGGATGCCGTACCCTTTCAGTGATATCGGTATCCACCTCGCGCCTAATTCGTATTCCTCGCTGTCGGGCATTATCACGCCTACCCCCGGTTTTGTCCACGGCGGACTTATCATCTTGTCCACAACCTGAAAAACGCCCGCCGGGGTGGAGCCATCTTTCCCCGTTGACACCGTGTAAGTCTTAAAAGGTTCCCCGTCTTTTTTCAGAACAAGGATATTATCGGATTTATCGACCAGGATGGAGAATTTTGACATGTTTATTTTAAGTTTCTGGCCGACCCGTATCATATCGCTTTCAAGATTGTTGGTCTTTTTTATGAGAGCGACGGTAGTGTTAAATTTTTTAGCCAGCACATACAGCGAATCCCCCGGCTGCACCGTATATTCAGCACTTTCTTCCGCATCCCCGGAGGAGATGAATTTCTTCATGATCAATTTTTCCAGTCTGGAACGTATATCTTCCGCATCATCAATATCCGGGAAATCTTCCAAAAGACGCCCGTAACAATACACGACTTTTTCATCTTCACCCCGGGCCGAATAAATAGCGGCTAATTTGCGCAAAGCCGTGTTTGAATATCCGGAATCGCCAAAACGGTTGATTACCATGGTCAGATCGCTTACAGCTTTATCCTCCGCGCCTTCCGCGAGTGAATGTTCCGCCCTTTCCATCAATAACCCGGCTTTATCCGGTGAGGTGTATGGTATTTCCCCGGTCGGAACGGATCTGAGAGCCATGATCGATGCGGCGGTGACCGCTATTGCCACACACAATCCGGATATGATAATAATCAACCGTTTCATATATCAGTCAAATTAAGGTCCTTATAAATAAGATATAAAACCTATGCCCAGGCCTAAAAGCATCCCCGCTATCACTTCGACAGGAGTATGGCCTATTAGCTCTTTCAACCTGTCATCCTGGATATGTTTTTTCCAATATATATCATCCAGTATCTTGTTAAGCACCCCGGCCTGTTTTCCCGCGGCCCTGCGTACCCCCTGGGCGTCAGATATAACCACCACCGCGAACATGGCGGCCATAGCGAAAAGCGGTGTTCCTACACCTTCCTGTATACCCACACTCGTAGCCAGCGCGGTCACACCCGAAGCATGGGAGCTGGGCATTCCGCCTGTACCGACAAACCACTTGAAATTGAATTTTCTTTCCTGTATAACACCGATCGCCACTTTTATTGTCTGTGCGATGAACCAGCCCATAAAAGTGGTTACAAACACTTTATTATGCATCACCTGTAAAACCGCAGACGTCTGATCCATGATTTATATGATAATTGATAGTTATTATTATTTCTTAAAAATCGCTTTTGCTAGCAATTATATTATATATACAGATAAAAGGCAACTTATTTGAGGATTATTGTATCATTCGACCGATATAAGATGAAGAATACCGGCAAAACCATATGGATCATTCATACTGCAGTCTTTTTAAATACTTACGAATATAAACTGCGTCCCATAAGAGACAAAGCTTCTGACCGCGTTTTCTGGCTCTTCCTGAATACCCCCCGCACGGCGCTTGTCGTGGTCATCACCCCGGGTTTTTTTACACCCCGCATGCTCATACACAGATGTTCGGCCTCAATAACGACAAAAACCCCTTTGGGCTTAAGTTTTTTCATCAGTGTATCGGCGATATCCGTGGTAAGCCTCTCCTGGACCTGCAGCCTTCTGGAAAACGTTTCGACAACCCGCGCGATCTTTGACAGACCGGTTATCCTGTTAGAATCCGGTATATACGCGACATGGGCCTTGCCGATAAACGGCACCATATGATGCTCGCATACAGAATACAGCGGTATATCCCTTAGAAGGATGATCTCGTCATGTTCTTTTTCAAAGATGACGGTCAGTTCTTTTTCCGGGTCCTGATCGATCCCCGAGAGTATTTCCGCATACATATTGGCCACTCTTCGCGGTGTATCTTTAAGCCCGTCCCTGAAAGGGTCTTCACCGACGGCGATCAATATCTCTTTAACCGCTTTCATTATCCTGTCTTTATCCATTTTTCCTCCATGAATCGGCTATTGGCGTTTGGCCTTTGGCTTTTAGCCTTACACAAATAGCCAAAAACCAATAGCTAATAGTTATTTTCCTATACAAAAACGTGAAAATATCCTGTCAAGTATCTCATCCGAGACGGTCTCACCTGTGATCAGCCCCAGATAATACACGGCCTCGTTGAGGTCGCTGGCCAAAAGTTCGGCATTAAAATCATCCCCGGAGACTTTCTCCCCTCTTGCAATACATGTCAAAGCTTTCTCCAGGGCTTCCTTATGTCTGAGATTCGCGACTACCGGACCTTCGGCGGCCTCTACATTCTCACCCTCTAAGACTGCTTCGGTTATGGATCTTTCAAGGTCTTTTATACCCGTATCTTTTAAAACGGATATCTGCAGTATTTTATCCGCGCTGAAACGCCTTCTGACCTCACTGATGTCAAGAATATGCGTAAGATCCGTCTTATTGACCGCAACTATGACTTTTTTCTCCCTGATAACATCATATATCTGCAGGTCATCTTCAGACAATGGACGGTTTATATCCAGAAGGAATACCACGATATCAGCCTGGGATATCTTTTCCTTCGACCGTTTAACTCCTTCGGCTTCGACTTCATCACGGGTACCCGTGATACCGGCTGTATCGCTCAGCTGTACCGGAAGACCGCTTATATCCGCCTCTTCTTCAATAACGTCCCTTGTCGTACCGGACACCGGTGTGACTATCATCCTGTCATGCCTCAACAGGGAATTCATGAGGCTGGATTTACCCACGTTGGGTTTACCGCAGATCACGACTTTTACCCCCTGTCTCAGCATGATACCTTTTTCGGATGTCTTAAGTATATCTTCAATAACCCGCTTTAATACGGTTACCTCATCGGATATTTTATCTATGGTCTCGAAACGGACATCTTCTTCCGCGAAATCTATGGATAATTCGATATTCGCCAGTATATCAAGTATCCTGTTCCTTAATTTGCACACCTCTCTGGAAAAAACACCCTTCAACTGGCCGACAGCCAGTTTTTGGACAGTTTCCGACCGGGAGTTTATAACGTCCAGTACCGCTTCCGCCTGTGAAAGATCTATTCTACCGTTTAAAAACGCTCTTTTCGTGAATTCTCCCGGTTCGGCCAGTCTGGCACCCTGCGCGACACATAATTCTACGACTTTTTTTAACGGGAAGACCCCGCCATGGCAATTGATTTCCACTATATCTTCCGCTGTATAAGTCATGGGGGCGCGCATCACCGTAACGAGGACTTCATCAACAGTCTCCGAGCTGCCGGGATCCTTTATATATCCGTAATGCACGGTATGTGTACCGCATTCTGAAAGTCTTTTGTCTTTGACCGGGGAAAAGATCATGTCGGCTATTTTAAGGGAATCCCCTCCGCTCATCCGCACTATCCCTATGCCTCCCTGGCCCACCGGGGTCGATATAGCTACAATAGTGTCTTTATTCATAATCCCGGCCTCTGATCACCCCTCAATACCGCTTTCCTCACCTCACCTATTACATAAAACGACCCGGTGGCAAGGATGAGATCTTTTTTACGCGCCGCCCTGTAGGCACGGCCTATAGCCTCGTTCACGTTATCTGCGACCTCAACATCCATACCTTTTAAAAATCCCTTTATTATAAAAGGGTCCGCGGCCCTTTTCGTGCAAGCACGGGTAACGATCGTCTTGTCCGCTAACCCTCTTAATGCCCGGCATACACCCTCTATATCCTTATCCGAAGACACCCCCAGTAAAAGTATTAACCGGTCATAATCGAAAATTTGCTCAACAGAATATCTCAGGCTGCCCGCGCTGTCACTGTTCTGCGCTCCGTCAATTACCAGAAGGGGTTCGCTCCCCAGGACTTCCAGGCGCCCCGGGATAAAAGCCCCGTATATCCCTTCTTTTACGCGGTCGACATCCGGGAGCTTTCCGCTGGCCGACATCAACTCTTCATATATCCCCACGGCCAGAGCGCAATTCTCAAGTTGAAAATATCCGGGCATGATAGTCGCACAGTCCGTATATTCTCCCTCCCGCCCGCATATGTCAAACGTAGACCCTTCTTTATCCACTGTTTTTTTATGTACTATAATATCTTTACCCACGACAGAAAGAGAAACGTTTTTTTCAGCACATTTTTCCCTGATAATACCTTCCACTTCTTTTCTCTGGGGAGAACTGACACAACGGCTTCCTTCTTTTATGATAGCGGCTTTTTCCGAGGCGATCTGTTCTATTTTCTCCCCCAATATCCGCATATGATCGAAACTCACCGGAGTGATAGCGCAGACAGCCGGGTCCACCACGTTAGTAGCGTCGAGTCTTCCTCCCAATCCGCATTCCAGCACGGCATAGTCGACTTTTGTTTTTCTGAAATGCAGTAAAGCCAGCAAAGTCATGATCTCGAAAAAAGAAAACCCAACCGCCCCTGGAAAGTCTTTAAGATATGGATCCAGTTCTTCCACAACCTCGACAAACCCGGCCTGTGTTATCACACTGCCGTTAACCGATATCCTCTCTCTTATATCGTTCATATGCGGGGAGAGGTACAGGCCCGTGGAATAACCGTTTCGTCCCAGGATAGATGACGCGAACACTGATACGGACCCCTTACCTTTAGTCCCGGCAATATGCACTGAATAATAATCCAGGTGGGGGTCTCCCATCTCCCTCAGGATAAACTTCATCTCTTTCAGGGTCGACCGTCCCTTGAGATGGTCCAGACCTGTTTTTTCAAAATCAATGAACGAATTAACGTAATCAAGAGCTTCTTTATAATTCATTGCGGATTGTGAGTTTTAGCTTCTTAGCTTCCTAGCTGCTTAGCTTTCTAGGTCTAAAAAGCTAAACGCCTGTTTAATGCCGGAAATGCCTTGTGCCCGTAAAAACCATGGGTATACCGGATCTATCACATGCGGCGATCACATCTTTATCCCTTATCGACCCGCCGGGCTGTATGATGGCGCTGATCCCCGCCTTACCGGCTTCTTCTATCGAATCCGGCATGGGGAAAAACGCGTCACTCGCCAGGACTGAACCTTTAGCCCTTGTCCCGGCTTTCCTTATCGCGGTTATAACCGAATCCACTCTGGACATCTGCCCCGCGCCTATCCCTACGGTCTTTGTCCCCTGGCAAAGGACTATCGCGTTACTCTTGACAAATTTACATACTTTCCAGGCGAAAATAAGAGAATCCATCATCTCTTCACAGGGCCGTGCGGATGTGACCACTTCCAGCCCGTCCGCGCTGAACTCTTCAGCGTCCAGGTCCTGCACCAGCATGCCTCCCAATACCTTTTTCATATCTTTTTCCCGGGGGGACAGTTTCTTTATTTCGGGGAACCTTAATATCCTCAGGTTTTTCTTTTCACCGAAAATATCCAGCGCGCCATGTCCGAAATCCGGGGCGATGATGCATTCGACAAAATCGGCTTCATCAAGTATGAGTCTGGCCAGGTCTTCCCGGACAGTCTTGTTGAATGACATGATACTGCCGAAAGCGCTCAGCCTGTCACAGTCCAAAGCGTCCATATAAGCCTTCTCCAGTGTATCCGACATAGCTATCCCGCAGGGATTGTTGTGTTTTACTATACTTACGGAAGGCCGCCCGAACCCCATTGTCATCTGTACCGCGGCGTTGATATCCATGATATTGTTGAACGAAAGCTGTTTTCCCTGAAGCTGTTCTATATCGGACAGCCCCGCCGACGGCATGCCGGCATCACGGTAAAACGCGGCCCCCTGATGCGGGTTTTCGCCGTACCGCAGAGAATAGACTTTCGATAATCTGATCTCCAGTTCTTCCGGAAAACCTTCTTTGCCCGGATCATTTGCATCCAAAAACTCTCTGGATAAATATTTGGATATAGCATTATCGTATTCCGATGTCTTCCTGAAGACCTCGAGGGCCAGGTGCCGCGATGTGTTTTCGGATATGGCGCGGTCACTTTTTTCCATCTCTTCCACGATCTTTTCATACTGCGCGGGAGAAGAGACCACCGCTACTGATCTATAATTTTTGGCGGCGCTGCGCAGCATGGAAGGCCCCCCGATATCTATATTTTCAATAGCATCTTCCAGTGTCGTTCCCGCCTTTGAAACAGTCTTGATAAACGGATACAGGTTGACCACTACCATATCGATAAACGGGATATCATATTCTTCGGCCTGCCTGATATGCTCCTCATTATCCCTTAACGCCAGCAAGCCCCCGTGTATCCTGGGATGCAGGGTCTTTACGCGGCCGTCCATCAATTCGGGGAACCCGGTATAAGTACTTATATCCACAACCGGGATATCCAGGGACCGGATAAAAGAAGCGGTTCCTCCCGTTGACAATATTTCTACACCCTGTTCATGCAGCGCCCTGACGAAGACTTCAAGTCCGGTTTTATCGGATACACTTATCAATGCTCTTCCTACTTTCACGTGTTACGCCTCCTGTTCTTTAAACATGATCTTGCCGGTATAGTCGAACTTATCTGATCTTTAAAAGCTTTAATTTCAATTTTTTGATCCTCAGTTCCTCTTTCATGCCCGCTATCGCTTTGCCTGTTTCCCCGGCCCTTCCCGTCAAGGTCGCGAGCCGCCTGTTCCAGGCGCTTATCTCTTCCCTGGTAAGGTCTAACTGATCCTTCTTTTCCACAAGAGAATTGACTTCCGCGATGTCTTTTTTTATATCGTTCTCTTCCCTGATCTTTCTTTTCATCTTTCTTTTAAGGTCCACAAGCTCCAGCTGCAATGTCCTTTTGCGGGGATCGAGTTGTTTTTTGAGTGCGTCGACGGATTTATCATACTCTGCCCTGATCATCGATTTGTTATTTTTTAACGCCGCGATACCGGCATCGATCTCGGAGGTTTTTTTGTCAAAATCTGACTTTTTCTCCTCGAGTTTCTTTATTATCGCGTCTTTTTCCCGCAACACATCCCTGAAAGACGGGTCATACGCGATAACCTGTTTCCTGGCCTCTTCCGGGTCTATTGAACAGCCCTGTAAAAACAGTAACAATACCGCAAGGCCCGCGGCCAGGGCATACTTATGCCCTGGGGCCGGGGCCGGACCGTACATCTTCCCGCATATACGGTTATTGTTGTTCTTTTCCACGTGAGGTCTTATGAACATCTTTAAACTCGCTTATCCCCGCCACAACGGATACTGCTCCCGCCAGTAAAAGCACCCCGGGTATGATGCCTTTCACCACTATCAGAAAATCCAAGAGACATCTCTTCAACAGAAAAACCCCCGCGGCGAACATGCATATGCCGATAAAAACACTTAGATATTTTCCCATATACTCCCCTCGCAAAAAACCGGGCCAAGGAATGTGAAACCGCCGACAACATCGATCCCCGCTACCCGTCAGTTTGTCCCTCTTGATGACCTAAACGCGAACCGTTGTTCTGAAATGTCTAAGACATGACTGGATATATTATTTCAACAACATTGTTGCCACGTTTAAATATATCAATACTCCGACTACATCATTCATCGTCGTAATAAGCGGCCCTGAGGCTATGGCCGGGTCTATGTTAAGTTTTTTGAAGATCACCGGGACCGAAACACCGACAAAATTCGACCATACGACGACCAGGAAGATCGATATGCCCGTGATAAACCCCACCATACTGTTGCTTTTCCAGAAATTAGCCACTATGGACAAAAGAAAGCCGCACACCAGGCCCAGGGTCAGCGCTATCTTGAACTGCCGCCATATTTCTTCGCCCAGCTTACTGAGATCCATATGTCCCAGGGCTATACCGCGCACTACCACGGTAGAAGCCTGCACACCGGAATTACCTCCCGTAGCGGTGATAACAGGGATAAATGAGACCAGGGCTATCATCTCTGTAAGCGTTATTTCGTACATCTGTATCACCAGGCCCGTCAAAATACTTCCGAACATACAGGTGATAAGCCACGGCAGCCTGTTCTGTGTAGCCATGAATGTGCTTTCGGTGCCGCGCTCTTCCTCGATGGTACCCGTCATCTTACTTATATCTTCGCCGCGCTCTTCCTCGATGACGTCTATTATGTCATCTACCGTTATACGCCCGACCAGTTCCTTTTTTTCGTTGACGACGGGAAGAGAAAAAAGATCATATTTTTTTATTATTATGGAAGCCTGCTCCTGGTCTGTGTCTACGAACACGGAATGGACATCAGTTTCCATAATATCCTTGATAACCGTACCTTTAGGCGAAAGTATCAATTTCCTGAGCGGCACAACGCCCTTAAGCCTGTTTCCCGAATCGACCACATATACATAATAAAATTCCTCTTCGATCCGGCTTCCCCTTATATACGACAACGCGTCTTCCACGTCATCGTCCTCTTTTACCGAGATATAATTCGGGACCATGACGCGCCCGGCGGAATCTTCGGGATATCCGAGTATCTCCTCGACCTCCTCGGCATCCTCTTTTTCCATGAGGTCCAGCAGGTCTTCCCTCTGTTCTTCGGAGAATTCCTCTATAACATCCGCGGCTTCATCGACCGGCATCTCATCAAGGACCAGGGCAATCTTTTCTTTGTCGCTGTTCTGAAGTATCTGCAGCCTGGACTGGGGATCGGTATCATCTAAAACTACCGCGGCCGCGTCCGGCAATAATAAATCGAACAACCTGAGTTTATCTTCGGACGGGAACTCACTGAGGATCTCAGCGATGTCTTCCGGTTCCATATGGTTCAGGAGGAACGCGGCCCGTTCAAGATCGTTTTCAGACAGGCATTCCTTAATACCGGAAATCTTCTCTTCCATTTCCTGGTGATCTTTTCTGACAGGGTCGTTTTTCTCGTTCATAACATACCATCTGGAAATACTTTAAATTGCACTTAATCAAACAGCCCCTCATATCCGGGCTTCCGGTCCGCGATTTTTATTTTATAATCAATTTTATGAAATTACCAATAATATTTACCAAAAACCGGAAAAATGCGGTCAAAAGTCCGGTTTTGACCGCAACACCACAGGGCTTTCTGATATCGCCGGCCTATGAAGCGTCAGTCAGCATACCCCATCTCCCGCATCGCCCGTGGATCCCTTTTCCATCTTTCGAACACTTTGACCCAGAGGTCCAGATACACATGACGTGATAACATCTTCTCAATATCAGCACGGGCGAGCTCGCCTATACGCTTCATGCTGGCTCCTTTTTTCCCTATAAGTATGGCTTTCTGGCTCGTTCTTTCTACAAAGACCGTGGCGTATATCTTAAGTGTCTTTTCTTCCTCTTCCACCATCTGCTCCACCGAAACAGCAACAGAATGCGGCACTTCCTCATGGACCGTAAGCAGCACTTTTTCCCTTATTATCTCTTCGATCATGAACCGTTCGCTTTTATCCGTCAGTTGCCCTTCGGGATAATAAAACGGCCCTTCCGGGAGATATTTTTTTATAATCCCGATCAATTTTTTCAAATGGCCCGGGTTCAACGCGCACATTGGGATGATCTCGTCAAAAGGATATACTGTCCCGGCCTTTTTGATCACGGGCAGTAATAACTCTTTCTGTTTGACCCTGTCCGTTTTATTTATGATCAAAAAAACGGATTTACCCCGGCCGGGCTCCGGCAACCTGGATATTATATTGAGGTCTTCACGGTCAAATGCTGTCTTTTTTTCCGTCATCAGCAGTATTATATCGGATTCCAGGAGCGTCGATTGCGCCCTTATCAGCATCATCTTTCCCAGCAGATCATGCGGGCGGTGTATCCCCGGCGTATCCGTAAAGACCATCTGGCAACCGCCTTCGGTGAGTATACCCTTGATATTATCGCGGGTAGTTTCAGGTTTTCTGCTAATAATAGCTACCTTCTCCTTCAGGACACCGTTAAGAAGCGTAGATTTACCCACATTCGGCTGACCCGCTATAGCTATAAAACCTGATCTTGTAATACTGTTTACACCCATATCTAGATAGTTAACCCGCATTTGTTCAGCTGCCGCACGAACTCGACATGCCCCGTAAATAAAAAAGCCCTTATACCCATAGTCCTTGCCGCCTTAATAAGATCTTCACGATCATCGAAATACACCACGTTTTTGGCGTCAGTTCCGGTCAATTTCATGGCCCTGTTATACATCCTGGGATGAGGTTTTAATTTTCCCACCTCATGTGAAAGAACGAAATGGTCCATATCATTAATGAACGTGTATTCTTTTTGCAGAAAATTGAAATGTTCCTCGTTTGTATCGGATATTATTACCAGTATCAACCCGGGGTTCTTCTCCCTTATCTTTTTGACGAGGTTCTCCATCTCGGGATAGGGAAAAAATATACTGTTCCAGGCCTTGTAAAAATCCCTGAATTTTATATCCATCCTGAACCTGCGTTTAACATTGGAATAAAACCGCGACGTGCTGATCCTTCCTTCCATATACAATTTCCCGACTTTTGAGTCTGCCAGATAATCCGCCACATTTTTCGCGGTAACCCCGGCATGGTCTGAAATATACCGGTCAAACCTGTTGATATCGAACCTTACAAGCACGTTCCCGAGATCAAAGAATATCGCCTTGATATCATTCATGCAACATCACACCTTATATTTTTCATTAAATACCGCGATGCCCCTGCCAAGGATGTTTCGTGATCCTTCATATTCGATAAGTTCCAGGGCCTTCTCCGCGGACAACCATCTCCCGGAATCTATTTCGGATCCCTGTATGACAAGCTTTTCGTTTTTAACCGCTTTCACAAGAAATATATCCACGGTCTTATGTATTGTCTTACCGGCGTATTGAAAAGTATATTTTTGCCGCCCCAGCTCCTGGAGCACACAAAGGGTCCTGAGCCCGGTCTCTTCGGTGATCTCCCTGATCGCCGCCTGCCCGGGCGTTTCTCCGTCTTCTATATGGCCTTTGGGCCATGTCCAATGACCGAACCTGTCTTTGATCAAAAGAACTTCTATCTTCTCCTCATTTTTTCTTATTACCACACCTCCGGCGGAAAACTGCTGCTCGGCCATGTCAGCTCCTTTGCTTTACACAGATCAACACGGATTATTATTCGCACGGATTAACACGGATAAAAAATCCGTGTGCATCCGTATGAAATCTGTGTAAATCCGTGTTCTACAGGTCTATAACATCAACATCATCCCAGTGATCACCGTTGAACGCCGGGCCGGCCCCCGTCCCGACTTCCCATGTCTCGTAATCGTCACAGGACAGTTCCTCCAGGAAACGGCTCCTCCTGGCAATGACCAGACCTTTCTGATAATCATATCTTGTAGCCGGGTGTATCAAATACAGATATTTTCTGGCGCGGGTGGCCGCGACATAAAACAATCTTCTTTCTTCCTCCAGTTCCGTTTCATCATCGAAAGCTTTGGGATGTGGAAATTGTCCCTCGCAAAGCCCTATGACCATGACAACATCCCACTCCAGTCCTTTCGCCTGGTGTATAGTCGATAAAACCAGCTGTTCGTCCTCCTCTTCGGCTCCCAGCACCGTCTCCCCCCTGAAATTTTCGCGCAATGTGATATCGTTGAGAAAATCAGCTAAAGAACCGTAATCATGCGAAAAATTCACCATTTCTCTTATGTCATCGATCCTGTCCTTGGCATTGTCAAAACTTGATAATATGTACATCTCATACCCGGAATCAAGGATAGCGTTTATCATGTCCCCCGGACAGTCCATGGTCCCGCCGTTCGTTATCGATTCCATTATTTTCCTGAACCCGGAATATCCTTTCCTGGCTTTTTGGGGGATTATCCCCGACACATCACGGGCCAGGAACGAATTAAGGTCTTCACCGTGTTTCCTGAAACGGGCATAGATCTTCGCGGCATATCCCGGGCCTATACCGGGGCATAGCGTCAAAGCCCTCATCCAGGATATCTCATCACTGGGATTAGCCGATATTTTCATATATGACAAAACGTCTTTGATGTGAGCCTGTTCGAAAAATCTTATTCCGCCCCGGACGACATAAGGGATGGACCTCTTGACGAGTTCCATTTCGAGCTCGGCGGACTGGTAATGCGCCCTGAAAAGGACCGCCATATCTTCCAGGTCAAGACCTTCCTCACGCAGTTCAAGTATACGTTGAGCCACAAAAGAAGCCTGGGTATAAAGGTCTTTAACTTCCACAAGCGCCGGTTTTTCCAATGACGGATTGACGGCGTTCAACCTTTTCTTGAACTGGTTCATGTTGTTTTCAAGGGAGTCGTTCGCCAGTTCCAGTATTTCCGGCGTTGACCTGTAATTGGTCTCGAGCCTGAATATCCTGGTATCGGAAAACCTTTCGGGAAACGTAAGGATGTTCTCCACCCTCGCCCCGCGGAAAGAATATATCGCCTGGGCGTCATCTCCGACTACCAGGACGTTGCGGTGGTGCCCGGCCAGGAGGTCTATTATATCGCACTGTATGAAATTCGTATCCTGGTATTCATCCACCATAATATACATGAACTGTCCGCTGAACCGCTCGCGCGCGGCATCGACATTCTCTAGCAGCCACTTCCATTTCAGTAAGAGGTCATCATAATCCATATTATTCGAATCTCTTTTTTTCTTTTCATATAATTTACCGATATCATTGATCTCTTCCGTAAAATGCGCGAAATACGGATACTTTTCATACAGGACTTTTTCGATCGACTTTCCCGTATTGGCGGAAAAACTTATTATAGACTTTATAACCGAAGGTTTAGGGAACCTTTGCCCGCCGGAAGCGGAACCTTTGTTCTTGAGGCATGCTTTTATCAGGTCCCTCGAATCATGTTCGTCAAGGATCCCGAAATCGCTTTTATACCCTACATGTGAAGCGAACATACGCAATATCCTGTTACCGGTATGATGAAATGTCCCGCTCCACAACCCCTTAGGTTTATATTTAAGCAGCATCTCCGCTCTTTCCTGCATTTCCCGGGCAGCCTTATTAGTAAAAGTCACCAGTAATATGTTGCGCGGGGAGACGCCTTTCTCCAGAAGATAAGCCAACCGGTAGATCAGGGTCCTTGTCTTTCCGCTTCCGGCTCCGGCCAGCACCAGGCAGGGGCCGTCAGCGCCTGTCACTACCCCGTACTGTTCTTCGTTCAGGCTGCCCCGAAAATCGATGTGTGTTTCCACCTTCCCGGAATCTTCATGTAATATATATTTTTTCATAGCTGGTTATTATAACTTTGCGCGTTGATAAAAGCAACCGCGGCCCGGCACGGGATCATTCATCCGGTCGCGCCGCGGCCTGGTCGTGGTATATTGATCATAATCCCCATATCTCCCGGGCATATTGGCGGATCGTCCTGTCGCTGGAAAAATTTCCGGCATTCGCGGTATTAAGTATGGACCTTCTGGTCCATCCGTCCCTGTCAGCGAAAGCTTCCGACGCGATATTCTGTTTTTTCAGGTAATCGTCGAAATCCGCGAAGATCATGTATTCGTCACTGCTCACGAGAGACTTGACCAGGGGGGAGAATATACCGGGTTCGTTCGGCGAAAAGAAATCATCCCGGATAAGATCGATAACATCTGATAACACCGGGTTCTTCTTAAGGTATTTACCGGGCTGATATCCCGCGGACTTCAGTTCTACTATCTTATCGGCGGTCAGTCCGAAAATAAAGATATTATCCCGTCCTACCTCATCCGCTATCTCGATATTGGCGCCGTCAAGTGTACCTATTGTCACGGCCCCGTTAAGCATGAATTTCATATTCCCGGTGCCGGACGCTTCTCTTCCCGCTGTCGATATCTGTTCCGATAGATCACTGGCCGGAAATATTTTTTCCGCCAGCGAAACACCGTAATCCTCAAGAAAAACGACTTTAAGTTTATCATGCAGGTCCGGATCATTGTTGACGACATCCGCTATCGAATTGATGAATTTGATTATAAGCTTCGCCATCATGTACCCTGGCGCGGATTTACCGCCTATTACGGCCGTCCGGGGAACTATGTCCGAACGAGGATCGTTCTTGATCCTTATATACTGCGATATAAGGTACAAAGCGAACAGGACCTGGCGTTTGTATTCATGTATCCTTTTGACCTGGACATCGAACATGGAATCAGGGTTGACCGTTATCCCCGTACGGTTCTTTATGTAACCGGCAAGGAGGACCTTGTTCTCCCTCTTTACAGAGCGCCATTTTTCACAAAACGATCTGTCATCTACACAACCGGAGATTTCTTTTATCTTAGCGAGATCCGTTATCCAGCTGTCACCTACCACGCCGGTGATAAGATCGGAAAGTCCGGGATTCGCCTTTTTCAACCAGCGCCTTTGAGTAATACCATTTGTCTTTGAATTGAACTTTTCAGGATAATATTCATAGAAATCCCTGAAAAGAGTGGTCTTCAGGAGCTCGGTGTGCAATTTGGACACACCGTTCACCGAATGGCTCCCCACTATGCAGAGATGGCTCATCCTCACCTTTTTTTCACCGCCTTCCTCTACCAGGGACATCCTCGCCACTTTTTCATGGTCTTTCGGATAATGCACGGTTATCTTCTTGAGAAACCGTATGTTTATCTCGTATATTATCTCAAGATGCCTGGGCAGGAGATTGCCCAGCAGGGAAACAGGCCATGATTCAAGGGCTTCGGGCATTATGGTATGATTCGTATACGCGAAAGTCTTTACCGTGATATCCCACGCCTCGCCCCAGTCCAATTCTTCCTCATCAAGCAATATACGCATCAGTTCCGGTATAGCGATAGCCGGATGGGTATCGTTGAGCTGTATCGATACTTTATCTGGAAAATCCGCAAAATCCTCATTGTGCATCTTGAACCTTCTGATGATGTCCTGTATTGAAGCGGACGTGAAAAAATATTCCTGTTTCAGACGCAACTCCATCCCTTTGTAGATATTATCGCTGGGATACAGTACCCGGGAAATGTTTTCCGAGATGACCTTATTGCTGCATGCTTTTATATAATCACCGTCGTTAAAATATTCCAGGTCGAAATCTTCAGTGGCCCGTGCCGACCATAACCTCAGGTTGTTGACGACATCGTTCCTGTATCCCGGCACCGGGACATCATAGGCGATAGCCAGGACCTTGTCCGTATCCACCCAGTCCACCCTTAATTTATTGTTCTTATCCTTACGTTTAACGGTTTTCCCGTAAAAATTGACCTTCAACGTGTACTCGGGCCTGCCGAATTCCCAGGGGTTGCCAAGCGCCAGCCATTTATCCGGAAGTTCCACCTGATATCCATTGACTATTTTCTGTTTGAATATACCGTAATCGTATCGTATCCCGTATCCCGTACACGGAATACCCAGAGTCGCCATCGAATCCAGAAAACAGGCCGCCAGCCTGCCCAACCCCCCGTTCCCCAAACCGGCATCGTTCTCTTCCTCATACAATTCTTCCAGGTCAAGACCTAATTCCGCCATTGCTTTCCGGCATTCTTTATCAAGGCCCAGGTTCAATATATTATTGGACAAAAGCCGCCCTATAAGAAATTCCATGGAAAGGTAATACACCCTTTTATGGTTTTCATCATGATACCGTTGTTGAGTCAAGATCCATCTTTCTATCAGCCTGTCACGTATGGATAATGCCAGAGACTGGAAATTATCATATGATGTAGCGGTATAATGGTCTTTCGCCAGGGCAAATTTGCGGTTATGCAGAAAATCCATCTTCAGGCTGTCTACGGCTTTTTCATCCAGTTTCTGGATATCTTCTGTATTCCTTTGCTCCATATAAATCGACCTCCGGATAAACCCCGGATGTTCTCCGGGACTCCACAAACTTTTATAACAATTATACTTTAGCGGGCATTAATATTAAACATAAATAATCATAAGCCGGACCGGACATAAAAAAACGGCGGAGCTGAACGCTCCGCCGTAAGATCATTTGTGGCCCCGCTTTTACTGTTTTTTTCGATTAGCCGTTTTCAGGGCTTCTCTTACCTCTTTATTGGTCATCTTTTTCAAAGTGCTTTCATCGGCACCGGCGGCTATTATCCTTCGCTTTTGAGACCGCACCCTCTGCTTCTTTTTTGCGCCCGATTTCTTAGGTCTTTCTCTGAATTTTCGTCTCGGTCCTGGCATATATCATGTCCTCCTGTTAAATACTATATTATATGGTTTGATAAAATTATGTTCATGGAGCTGTATTATACAACAAATTACCCGCTTTTCAATAAAAAATTGGTTATTGGCATTTGGCTATTAGCTATTGGCTTTATTAGGGATAGCTACCTTTTATCAAGCACATTGCACATAGCTCACTGCCCACAGCACACGACGCGCCACGCAGGACGTGTCTAGATACGCCCCTACTCCTCAATAAACCCGAAATCTTCCATATACCTTGAATCCGGGTTATTGCGCATATATTCTATAAAAAACCGTGCCCTGTCCGATAAGCCTGTATTTTTATCCGTTTCTATGACTTTTTGCAGTTCCCGGTACGCGGACGGCCTGTTATGATAGTACTTATAGTAGCAGACCGCCAGATTATAATGGGCACCGGGATCATCCGGTTTCAGGCGCAGCATCTTTTTATATCTTTTCACCGCGTCATCATACCTGTTGAAGGCAAGGTAAAGGATGTTCATCTCCTTAAGGCAGTGAACATAATAATCAAGATATCCGGGGTTGTCTTCAAGGAACCTGTCCATTTTCCCCTCAAAAATACCGAAATACTCAACACCCTTTGCCGGTTTTTTCTCAAAAAAATACGCTTTACCCAGAGAATAATAAGGTGGGGGATATTCCCGGTCTATCCTGTTCGCTTTCCTGAAATATTTTACAGCTTTTCGCCTCGCCCCGCCTTCCCACAGTATTTCGCCTAACCTGCTCCAGGCTGAAACATCACCCGGATCGCGGCGGACCCGGTCCGTGAGCGCCTCTATTTCCCGGGCCGGGGTCGTTCTGCCATGGCTCAGCGGGCTCAAGAACAGGGCAAAGCAAAAAAACAGGACCAGCATCTTATTAAAAATACCCGGGATTGATGATATGCAATGTCTCATCTCGCAGGGGATCAGCGGTCTTTATTGATCCACTTAAACTGGCTCTTGAAAGTCTCTGATTCCACTATTTCCTTTATGAAGGAAACGGACCAGACCCTGGAAAGTCCGGTATTTTCTTCGAATACTATGCGGGGCCTGCCGGTCTGGGCGCTGACAGCCACTTCCTGATACGGGACATATTCCCCGATGATCCCTATAAACCGGCCTCCCAGGGGATCAGTCCCTATGGTGTAGCCGCTCTGGTTATAACGGATAGGTGACGGTTTCAAAAAAACCGGGCTGCCCGTGTTACCGGGAAACGCAGCAGCGTCCAAATAAAACGTCCCGTCATCCTCGAGCAGGCTTATAGTACCGCTTCTTATGATAGGGGTTATCCTTCCCTTCAGTTCGATACCGGGCTGATAAGAAAGAAAAAAAACATCATACAGCTCAAAAAGTTCTTCCGATGAAAGAAAAAGCTCATTTTTGACGACCCTTACATCTTCTTCCGCGACATCCAGCATAAAGGGTATCATGGCGATATCGACATCAGGATCTGAATGAAATACCCAGTCAACCTCATATTTGTCCTTTATCTCGGTTATGGACCTTATCGTGACTCCGCCGTCCTTGAGGTTGAAAAACGCCATAAGATCTTTATCGACATATTCCCCAGTGGTCGTGTTAAAGACAACGTGCTTCGCCGTCAACAGATAAAAAACACCGTCTATATCCACTAAAAACCCCGTAGCGTGAATATGCGGCTTACCGGACGCATCCAGCTTGCCCAGGAAAACAACGGTCTTTTTCAGTTCCCGGAGCGGGGATGACAGTACATTGCCCTTTTTTGACTGTATCCTGATCTCTCCGCAAAACCCTCCCCCGTCCAGCATGAGAAAAAGAATAAGCGCACATATAATATATCTGGATATCTTCATCGTCGACATTCTGCCGCATCCCGGACATCTTCCCGGTCCACGCGTTATTTTTTGAACCTGTTCTTTATTTTGTCCAGCCAGCTCGTCTTCCCGGGTGCAGGGCTTTTCTTATCTTTTTTGCCGGTCGAAACCTGCGCGTTTTTCGTGATCATTTCACCGGAAAGTATAAACACGGCTATATTCCTGTCCCCTTCCGTCCTGTAATTTATCATTATTTTTTCGTCTTTTTTAAGGTCCGAGACCGGAACAGCTTTTCTTACCAGTATATGGGAAGGCAGCTCTATCTGGACAAGCTCACCTTTCCCGTTCTTTACGGTCATCTTTTTTGATCGCGGATCCGTTTCATCTAATGCCACGAATTCAACCATCTCCCGTTTTCCCGCCTTCCTCGCGCGTTTCACTCCGGAAGATGGTCTCTCGGACACCGCCGCGGCGGCCTTAGCGCCGGGATCCGCATTTTTATCAGTCTGAGCATAAACACCGGCCTGACCGCACGGCAATACGATCAAAACAGTCAATAATACACATATTCCAACGATAAGCTTCCTCATATATATACCCCCCTTTATTGTGGTAATTTTACCACACGATACTTTACGTTGCAAAACAATATAAGATCTACCGCACCGCGGGATGTTCCTCCCTGATCCTGTTCAGTTCCTTTCTCACAAGAATCAGTTCCGGGTGACCCTCTTTAAGGTTCTCAGTAAAAATACATGAGACCCTTTCGTACATCTTCTCCGCTTCGCCGTATCTGCCCATACCGTTTACTGCATCGGCCTTATCTTTAAGCAGCCTGCCCACATTAAGGTGGTCTTCACCGAATTCCATGATCAATCTGCGCAGAAGATCATCATATATGCTTATCGCTTCCTTGAAACGCCCTGTTTCGGCATAAATTGACGCAAGCATATACCTGGACCCGAAAGTCTCGGGATGGCCGGCACCGTAAATCATTTTTTTCTTCTCTATACCTTTCTTACAGTACAAAATCGCTTTTTCGTAATCTTTCTGCAGATAATAAAAAGTCAACAGGTTATTGAGGTCCTCGATCACCGCAGGGTCTTTTTCCCCGAAGACCTTTTTATCGAGGTCCAGCACTTCTTTCAACAACATCTCGGATTCAGCGGCATGCCCGGCAGCCTGTAAGATGATAGCGAGGTTTCTTAGCGACGCGGAAACTTCCGGGTTTTCATTCCCATACTCGCTCCTGGCCACCCTCAATGCTTCCCGGGCTATTTCCGAAGCTTCCTCGTATCTGCCCTCGTTGTAAAGCCCGAAAGCCCGGCTGTTAAGATCCCTGAGTTGTTGTTCGTCAGCCATCAGAAAAGACGCGCACAACATTGTACATATCAACACCATGTTGAATTTAATGATCCCTGTCATAGTCCCCTTTCATTAGAGATAACTATACCATATTTGCCGGTCAGGGAAAAGGATTAGCGTGTCAATGCGGAGTTTTTGTAAACACGGATACACACGGATTATTATTTACACGGATTAGCACGGATGCAGTGGCACGGCGCGCCGTGCCACTACTTATACAAAATACGACAAATATCCCGAGGCTAACGAGGGATATTTGCCTGCACGGACCCGAGACCACTACAGCCGATTATGCATCGTGCAGAAATACGAAATACGGTATACGAAATACGACTAAACCGCCGTCGCGACCTGCTGCAGTGAATTCATGTATTCTACCAGCCATTCGGTCAGGTCGAGTCTTTCTATCCGTTCAAGTACGATATTTTTAAATGCAAGTAACTTCTCAAAAAGGCCGCCGGTACCGCCGATGACCTTCACGTTAGGCCTGTTTTCCGGGTCATGTATACGGTCGATCAGGTTCATGGCCAGCATAGCGGGAATAAGACGGCTTACTCTGGCCTTAAGATGTCCATCTTCACCGTCCACCGGGCGGCCCGCGACGACAAACCCTGCCGTACCTGTTCCTGACGGGTCCATAGCCATGCTGCCTTCTATATGGTCCGAGACCATTTTGAGAAAACCCTCTCCCGTGGCTATGGCCACATCGGATAGCGTCACATCCCTGCCTATATATCCGCTTATAGAACCGGCGATATCATCTCCGACCGAAGGTATGATGATGATATTATCCGGCCTGTCCTTCGGCGCTATCACATCATCGAATCTGTTATCAGGGGCAATTATACAGATATTAAGTTCTTTATCTTTTGACGCAAGGTTAAGGATGGACTCTCTCATATACGATACATCATAACCGGATTCTGCCGGGTCCATCCTGGCGTCTATTACTATGGCCTGCTGTGTTCTCATAAGACCCGCACTACGCAACTCCCTGATCATGATCACGGATTCCTCTTCAAGTGTGCGCGCCATAGCTGTATTTTCGAAGTCCGATAGCGTTCCGTTTATTTCTGGACGGTCCCTGCCGCTCATGACACTGTTTAATTTCGCGACGAGTTCATCAAACTTGACTTTCTGCCCGTCAGATAACATCTGGTCCTCCCGGAGACCCCTCAGTATATCCTTGCTATCCCTTACGACCCTTTCCTGGTCTTCGGCACTTAACGGCACGGTACCCTCGCCCGGTACCGGAACACCTGACAAGTATGAATTTATAAGTTCGTCCAGCAAATGTCCGGATGCGGTTTCTTCAGGTAATGAATCAATTATCCTCTGTATCGCGTGCTCAAGCATCGAATCATTCATCTTTTTGACTGAAACCGAATCCAACCCGGCCAGATAAGGATATTTCACGATAAACGCCTGCCGCCTTGCGTGTCTCACGGCCTGCCTCACGGCATCTTCCATATCCCTCCCCGGCACATCTACCATGATACGTATCTTCGCATCCGGGACTTCCTTCAAAGTCTCCTCTAATCCCGTGTTGTCGTCGCTTCTTATGAACATGATCCCCGGATCAGATGAGCTGAACTCTTTTATATCCCCGTCATCCGCGCCAACTACACCGATGACAATAGACGCGTCCATACCGGGTTCTTCGCCCGGACCCCTCTGTCCCGGAGACTTAAGCGTAGCATATCCGTCACCGGTTTCACCTCTCATTCTTTTTCGCATTTCCGCAACATCCGCTTCCCGTTTTTCCCTTCCGGCCCTGGAACTTTCCTCCCTCTTCTCTTTATCAGCACGCATCTCGCGTTCAGCCTCTTCCCGTTTAGCGTGCATCTCACGCGCGGCATCCGCTTCCCTGGCCCTGGCAGCCTGCATCTCGCGTTCAGCCGCCTCCCGTTTCGCGCGCATTTCTCTTACCCCTTCCTCAATATCTTCTCTATCCCGTACCGACGGTTCCATACCGCTCCCCCCGGATATTTCTTCCGCGACTGGCCCGTTTTTTTTGCGTGAAACTTTCTCAGCTTTTCGTGCCTCTTTTTTCCTCTTTTTTTCTTCTCTTTCCATTTCCCCGCGTCTTTTGGCAAGCTCTCTTACGGGATCCGTTTTCTTTGGCCGGCTTTTTACCGTACCATCCACTCCAGAGGAAGCATCACCCGCAACTCCATCGGGGCCCTTATCGCTGCCGCTTTTGCCGGCGGCGGGCGGCGCGCCCGTACCTTTGTCAAACGGCGGTTTCGAGATCATTAAAAAGAAAGAGAATACCGTTAATATAGAAATACCCGCTTTCATCCATACCGGGGCGGACCATGAAAAAGCATTGACCAGATTGGCGATGTTCATAAACCCGAAAAGGAACAATATACCCATGAACCCCGTGAATTTTAACGCCTCTTCAGTGTATAAAGACTGGGCGGACTGGTACCACATCCTTGAAGCCGTCCAGCGTGCCCGGAACACCTGGTACGATAACAACGGGCCCTTTGCCCGCCTTATCCGGGCATTTACCAGGTAAAATCTTGTTTCAAGCGAAGTGCCGGCCTTGTTTAGATGTGTCACGGCTCCCGCATAATCGCCGAGCCTGTAACAAGCTATACCCAGACCTTTATGAAGCGCTTCTATCAGATCACGCGGCCTGTAATATTCGGCTTCATATGATCCGAGGTACCCGGTGTAAAAATCCGCCACATCCTTCAACCTGCCTCCAAGTATACGGTCATTCTCTTTCAGCAACTGCCTGTTCAACACCTTCAGGACAACCGACATCTGTTCCCGGGTGTGTGTTCTTTCACGGGTTGATAATATAGCGGTCAAGAGATCATCATGCCTGCCGGATGTCAAAAGGTAAAGGTCCAACAGGCCTTCAAGGGTTTCCCTGCTGTGTGTATAAGCAGCGGCATGGTCCAGAAACTCAAGAAGTCTTATAAAATGCGCGTTATCATCCTCCAACAGCGGGGACAGCTCTCTGCTTTTCAACACCCTGTTCATGTTCGACAGCACAAGATCCATCACAGCGGCGTATTCTTCGTGATCGACTTTGCCCATGGCCTTATCGAAACCCAGGATCCCCAGGACCTTTTCCGACAAGCTCAGGATACCGTCTATATCCTTTCGATCGTGATATACCTGTATCACCTGCCTCAGTTGCCTGGTAAACTCAGTTAAAATCGCGATCCGGTCATTGCCCTCCAGCTCTTCGATAGATCCTAGTTCCCGTTCCGCCATATCGTTGACTATTGACGCTATATTATCATCACAGGTCCGTCTCCTGTCATTTACCTTCCTTTTTCTTTCCGTATCGCTTATACCTTCATCAGAACGGTAGGCCTCTGCATCCCTGTCATATCCGGACCTTTCCAGGTTTATAAGGCCGATACGCGCGTCAAAACGGACCGGTACATTTTTCCATCCTGCCAGTCTTATGTATAATGTCCTGGCTTTGCCGTATTCACCCAGTTTCACATGACAGTCCGCTTCAAGCAGCAATATACGGGCGCCTCTCGGGGAAATGGTTTCCACGCGCTTCAATATGTTCAAGGCCCCGGCAGGCTTCCCGGCTGACAGTTCTTCCCGCGCGGCATGTAATAGTCTGTTTATCACCGGGGCTTTTTGTCCTGTTATATCGATGCCCGCCAGGTACCGTTCCCTGGTCGTGCCGGCATTTTCCAGTTCTATTATCCTGTTTTCTATAAGCTTGATGATCTCATCGATCTTTTTGTTCTCCGGAAGCCCGGATATTCTCTTCTTTTCCTGTCCGGCTTTTCCCGGAGCCATCAACTTGATGATCTCCTCTATCCATTGCCTTATCTTCTCAGCATCCGCGGATCCCCTTTCACCATGGATCCTTGACCTTATACCTTCAAGCTCGTTTATCTCCGTTTCGGTCCGGGCCAGGCTTACAACCGCCGACACATACCTCCCCGCCCCGCCTTCAACAGGGTACGTACCGGTTATCTTATCCCTTAGAGCGTCATCTTCGATCTTTCTGCCGGATATCCTGTCCGACAATGTCCCGGCTTTTTTGACTATTCTGTTTATCTCCGCGGTATCCAAACCGTCTTCACGCAGTTTTTTACGCAGCTCTTCAAAACCTTTTTCCCGGGAACGATATTTCCCGAGGATGTCCCCGGCTTTTCCTATCTGCCCGTCACCATAATATTTATCGGCAAGCATGATCTGCAGGGCGTTATTGTCAGGATCCAGTTCCACCGCTCGTTCCATGCATCCCAGGGGGGTGATGACCAGGGGTTTCCCCGTCAAAAACATCCTTATGACGGTATCCCTGCCGGTCCCGGCTTTATCCGCATAAACACGTGACATGTCTCTGTTCTTTTGTCTTGCCATCTGGGATCCCGATGCCAGGGCCTGTTCATGGTACAATATCGCTTTATCCCTGTACTCTTCCCCGGCGCTTTTTAACTCACAATCCCTGAGACCTAAAAGCCCCCTCTCGTCGTTTTCTTTTATAGCAAGTATATCCTCGAACAGATGCCTGGCCTTCTCGATATCGCCAAGCGCCAGATACATCCGTCCCTTTACCCACATCCACCTTATCTTTTCCTCTTCGGGCACGCGCGGATATTCCGCCCCGATAGCCCATCTGATCATACTTACCGTCCAGCCGCCATGATAATATCTCTCGATGATCCTGTATGCCCTGTCCAGTTTTTCCAGGGTATCTCTTAAAAATCCCGGCTCCTCATCCGCGAGGGCCTCTTCTCCGGCGATCTTCATATATCTTTCTATATCATCAATCACGGTCTGCGCTTTTTTGCTCTTATTGAGACTGAACCACCATACCCGCCACCTGGAGATCTTATCCTTAAAAGCCCCGACCCATTTCTTCTTGATATCTTCTTTTTCGGATTCATCCCCGGATGATCCATAGGCCTTCTCATAGTAACCGAAAGATTTATCATACTCGTGTTTTTCACTCAGCAGTCCGGCTAATCTAAGATTTATTTTAGTCTCGAGAAACCCGCCTTTCAGTGCCTTCTTATAGAACCTGATAGCTATATTCCGCTTCACTCGTTTAACAAACTGCCACCACCGGTATCCCGATACTTCGTATTTCCCGGCCTTGATATAAGCGGTAAAAGCCCTGATATCCTTTTCCTTATACCCCTTTCTGCCCAGATACCACCTGGCCCTCCACAACCGTTCCCGGCTTATGAAGATCAGCCCCAACCCCCTGTTGCATGATATCCTGAAACAGCGGTCTCGTTTTTTCCAATGCCCGAAAAACCGTTCATATTCCCTTATATCCTCGCCGTCCGTGACGGCTTTCCATAGCATATTATTGACCGCCTCGAATATCGGCGCTCTCTCCGCGTCCAGGATAACAGCGTCCTGCGGCATCAGTAGTCTTTCGATTATATGGACAGGTACGAACGGCATATCTTCCGAGAGAACGATCCCGGATAACCGCGTCATAAGATCGGGTGCTTGCGTCACCCTGTAATTAAAACCCCGTCCCGACCGGTCGTGCAGGGATCTCAATACAGCCTCTATCCTGCCGATAAGCACCCCCGTTTTTACAGGATCGTCTTTCGTGTCGTCTTCTTTCTGCCATAGTCTGAATGCTTTGACCATCTCCCCGAATGTCTGCACCCATCTTTCAGCTGAATCAAGGTCATATAAAAGTCCTCTTTCGATCATATCCATAAGTATGTCGAACCCTTCCAGGATCTTTTCTTCTTTTCCGGACCCGGATCTCAATCGTGCTTCTAGTAATGATAATCTCAGCTTATTTTTTTCCGCAAGGGCGCGTTTATCATTGCCGCTCAAGGTTTTAAGTATCGCCGCGGCTTTCTCCGCCTCTCCGGCCCGCTCCCGGATCTCGGCCGCAAGGAGAGCTGCCACCGGATCATTGGTGGAAGCGCTTACGGCCGCGAGTATATTAACAGCTTTCTCTGTCTCCCCGCTTTCCGCGTACCGGGAGGCTTCCTCTATAAGCCTTACGATAAGTTCCGCATCACCCCTTACGCCTGCCAGAGGTTCCTCCAGGGCTTCCTCCAGCTCGTTGATCTCTACCGTCAACCTGGCCGCGTAGACAACACCCACTCTGTCTCTTGTCCTTTTCAGCTTTTCTATCACACCTTTCTTTTCCGCCCATTCCTCTATATCTTTGATAATATCAACAACTCGTCCATGTATGTCCAGGGCATTTATTGACGCGGATTTAGCCGCATCGGATTTCTGTTCCCCAAGTTTTTCCCTGTTCCGTCTTTCTGTTTCAGCCGCCTTTTCGTATTTACCTGTTTTACGGTAATAGGATTCCAATAGACCCCGAGCCTCTTTTGCCCTTTCCGAAGAATCATCTTTTCCTAAAGCCCCTTCTATATCACTTACTCCGAATCCCTCCAGGCCCGGGTCCCTGATATGCAGTATACCTCTCATAAGCCGTGCCTCGGTATTTTCGGGATCGTAATAAAGAGACAGCGACAACAGGCCCACGGCTCTATCCCTGTTTTCAGGGCTCAGTTCCGCGTTTATTTCTTCCGCCTGGCGGCGGTAGTTTTCCGAGAGTTCTTTTTTTGCCTCCCGGATTATATCATCCCCCGTGGCCCCATCATTTATCAGTGATGCGATCTTTCTCTCCGCCTCTGCGAGCCGGCCCCGGTCATCAAGTATACAGGCGTACCTGAACATATGTTTATTGCGCATTTCAGCGTGTATTTTTCTGTATTTTCCGCTGTATATCCTGGACCAGTAAAGAAAACGATGCCAGCGGGCCCGCGATATCCGCCCTTTAAGCATACGGTCACGCAGAGCATCTATTTCAGCCTGTGTTTCCGCGTCAATACCTGTTTCTTCGAGTTCGGCCTCCGCTTCTTTTATCATCTCCCTTATCTCCTGGACGGTCTCATCCGTCCCGCCGAAACGATACCATCTTTTTATTTTAGCCTGTTTACTTTTAAGTTGGGCCAAAACCCGTTTCTTGGTCAGGATCGCCAGTCTCGCCTTTTTCGTCCTGTCTCCTTTTATCGCGCCTTCTTCTTTCCCGATCTGTTCGGCCAATCCTTCATGATCCCCCATATCGGCTATCAAGTCATATAACCGGTCGTTCAATTCACTGTTCCCGGGCTCCGCTTCTGCGGCGCTGGCAAGATATTCCCTCACCTGTTTTTTATACGCTCCGGTCCATTCGGATCGGATGATGGTAAATCCGTTGATCAAGGCGGTCAATATTATCGCCAGCTTAAGACCCGCCATGTATTTCTCAAAAAGAAATAATGTGACCGCGCCCGGGAAGAAGATCAGCAATAATCCCGTTATTACAAAAGCGGTTTCCAGGCTTAAAACTGATTTACCGAGCGACTTCAGATACTGGTCTACCACGATATCTTTCCTGGAAAGGTTATCCGCGGATATACGGTACATTTCCGCTGAATTTACGCCGAGTTTCGCGGCGCGCACGGCTTCTTTGTAAGCTTTCTTACGGTAGGACCTGTCTGTTTTCGACAGGTCATCGTAGATGGATGCCCTTAAAACACGTGCTTCTTTTTCGCATTTTTTCGCGTCGATCACCTTCCATTTCCTGGAACGCGCGAAAATACTGAAGTATAACCAGCTTCTCCATGTAATATCAGACAGAAAAAGGACACTGTTACAGATCTTTAGAGCTTCATTTCTCAGCGTCGAAGCCCGTCCCTCATCGTCTGCCAGTTCCGCGCGCATCGCAAGAACCCTGGCCTTGAGCGTCAATACTGTTCCGTAATCCGGCTCGATACGCATAGCGTTCTTAACAGCCTCATCCGCTTTTCCCGCGAGAGACCTGATATCTTCCCGCAGGCTTTTTAAAGCTCCGGGGGCCTCTCCATTTCTCTCGCGGGCAGCCAGCTCTTTTTTCTTTTCCTCAAGTTCTTTTACAAGTGATCCCGCTCGTGACTCATGGAGATCTCTTTCCTCAACACGCATATCCAGCATCTTGTACAGTCCCGCAAGGGCAGCATAGGCTCTTTCCCTGTAAGGTTCATCCTCGAATTTTCCGGCATCGAGTACTTTTTTATATTCTTCGATAGCTATATCATGCATACCCCTGTCTTCGTATATAACGGCGGTCTGGTAATGTATTTCGGCGGTATCCAGCCCTTCTTCAAGCGCCTCCCGGTATTTTTCCAGAGCCCCATTCCGGTCGCCGCTCTCTGATAACGCGGCCGCTTCTTCTTTTATCGCGACGGCAGCATTTTCATCCCTGTCCACAGCGGCTTTCAAAACATCCAGGCTGTCTCCCGCTTCCATGGACCCCGCGACCAATTCCTTCTGCTCCTTATCAGCCATCTTTTCCCACGGCTTATCGGTCTGGTGTTTTCCCCGGATCATATCGATCAATCGCGTAAGGCCCAGCCCCTGAAGCTCTGTCACCAGTTCCCCTATACGGCCGTCTACTCTTACATCCCGCGCTAACTCGCTTTCGGGTTCCTCTTCTTCCCCGGGTTCTTTCTCTCTCTTTTCCTCGTCTTTTTCCACGATTATCCTCGCGAATTTTTCCAGAATCACCTCATCCGGCGGTATTGATTCCATATCGGCCATAGCGTTCACATCATATATACGCCGGATCAACTCCCGCCTGGCCAGTATACCCAGAAGATCGCCGGTATTTGCCCGTATAACAGAGATCAAATACCCCAGTGTTTCGATGCTGTCTTCTTCCGTGAGGTATTCGAAAAGTTCACGGGTGTCTATTTTTACCTGTCTCGCGCCTTCACCCGCGGGTATACCGACTGTCTGTACGCTCCGGCCCGGATGAGCATTCAAGATATCTCCAAGTCTTTTACGCCCTTCAGCCTTATCTTCCCCGGCGGCAAGCAGCATCTCACATATCTTTATCTTTGCTTTTTCAAGACGTTTTCTGATCATACGCCTTCTCTTCCTTGACTCAACCTTTCCGTCGAGCCCATCCAGGGCATCCTCTATATCATCAAGTATCCCTCCCGCCAGAGCCGGTGAATTCACCCCTTCTTCGCATAGTCCGACGAGCCCGTCTATAGCTTCATCCGCAAGTGAACTCTCACTTTCTTCAGCATTCTGCACTGTACGCATATAATCCTCTTTACTTCTATGAAAGCTGTCTTTCTCGCCATGGAATTTAACGGGTTCTGCCGCTATTCTCCTTTCCTCTTCCTCCTTCTTCTCAAGTTTCTCAAGCTCTTTATTGTGTTCTTCGATTTCGCGCTGCGCTTCCTCTTCTTCCTTTTTAAGGCTTTCCAGTTCCGATCCTTTCTTCTCCAGTTCTTTCCTGAGTTCTTTCAGTTTCGCCTTTTCCGCGCTTAACTTGCGGCGTTTCATTATACGTTCTACCCGCAGGTTGAAGAATTTTTCGGTCCCCTCTTCTTCCCCTGATATAGTTTCGCCCAGCCGGGCTATATCCTCACTCAAACCATCTACAACTTCTTCCTGGTTTTCGATCTTTTTCTTTAAGCCTTCTGTATCTTCATCACCCTCTATTTCAACTTCAGCCTTTCTGTATTTGGCCCTTATACCGTCTTTTTTCTTGCGTAATTCTCTAAGTTTTTTCCTTGCTTCTCCGGCTTCTTCTCTTGCTTTTTTGTACGAAATGAGCCTTGAATCAGCGGCATCTTTTTCCGTTTTGGCTTTGCCCGGGTTCTTTCGTTTAAGAAGGTCCATAGCTCTTTCCGCAGCGACGAGGTCGCTCCCCGGATCCACCGTGAAGTGGTTCGCGTTAGCATATGACCACATATGCATATCATGCTGTTTCTGGAAAGCGTCCTCATCCTTACCCAGTTTACGAAGCCACGCTATGATATTGCGGTAAGTCCTCAGTATCTCGTCATTTACAAGTCCCGCGAATTCTTCGTCTGTACCGCCTCTGCCTGAAATATCTCCATGCTTCCTGCCGGTCCCGATTATTTTTTTCATCCGTTCTATGGACTTCTCAGCGGCACCGACGGCTCCTTCCAGGTCACCGGCGGCGGCCAACGCATCCGCTTCCATCCTGTATGCTTCTCCCGCGTCCCTTAACCGCCTTTTATAAGCCGTCCTCTTTTCCGAAAAGATCTGTTTGCGTATACCAGTCAATTTATTTTTTATGGTCCCTTCCAGGTTGACCCTGCAACCATCGAGCTTGATCTGTAATTCCGAAACCGCTGCGTTGAACTCTGAAAGTTCTGATGAAGCGGGGTCCATCTTTTCTCTTTTTTTGTCGATGTCTCCCTGTGTTTCATCTATCGCGATATAGAGGTTATACAGGGCTGACATATACCTGTCCCTCTCCCGGACGGATATACCCGTGTCATCGGAAAGATCGGAAAGTCCTATGGTCCTTCTCACGTCATCAAATATCCCGGCGATTACGGCCAGGTTATGGTATTTTTCAGCGCGCCGCAGGTCACCCGCGGCGGTTTTAAGCAGATCGAATATCTCTATAAGTCTGTCGTGATCGTTCCCGGCCTGGTCTATAAGGAAAACTATAAAATCATTTAATCGGGCGGCCCTGCTTCGCTGCACGTTCCCGCCTTTATCCGTAATACCGACCCCGATGAAATCCTGCGCGAGCCTCAGGGCTGTTTTCATCAGATCATTATTGTCTATGGACACAGCGTATATGATAAGTTCTTCCAGAAATTCTCTTTTCGCCGCCGACGTTCCCGCAAGATCATAGAATTCCCTGAGCCGGCCCTCTTCCAGAAATATTTCAAACCGGGGTTCTCCCGTTTTGGCTTTCTCCAGTAATTCCTTTATCAATCTCGACCTTTGATACGAAGTCAATCTTGGCAAAAGCGGTTTCAGCATGTCGTTCCATAAAGATTGCGCCTCTTCCGAGGCCAGGGAATGCACCATCATGGCCAGGCATGTGTCGGTATATTCTTTCAGCCGGCCCGGGCTTATATTTACCAGTTTATCCCCGGCCTTACCAGTCTTCGCATAGCGCTCATCGGAAATCTTCCTGGCCGGTTCTATATACAACTTTTCAAGCAGGACGCGTTTCACGGACAATAGATAATAATTATCCGGGTCCGTTTTTAATTTATCGTCGACATAACTCAGTATATCTACCAGGGACCCCGACGTTATTATCCCTCCCAGTAGAGCAATACATATCCCGTACAGTTCTTTCTTTATCCCGGGAGGCGTGCCGGGATCCGTGATCCTGTCGATGAACGATCCTTTTATCTGCCCGGAGGTTATTCCCCTGCGTTTTCTTTCCGTTCTTTTCGCATCTCCGTCGCGCATCTCGCCCAGTTCTTTTGCAGACTTTGTTTTCTGGTTCTCACGCACCCACTCGGCCACGAACATCTCTATGATCACATCCCGTACGGCCGCGGGCAGACGGCCGTCTATCTTTCCCTGTATCCACTTTCTGAAAGAATCTTTGTCATCCTTGCCGTCAAGCGGGAGATATATAACACCATTTTTCTTCAATACCTGCAGGATCTCCCTGACAGTATCCCCGATAAGCAGCCATATCCTGTCATTGTCCAGGCCTTTTCCGGCGGCACGGCGGGCCCGTGAATTCATAAGGTCAAGTTTCAGATCATTTATATTATTTTCCAGCCTGTCGATCTCATCCCTTAGGCCTTTCAACCCGCTCAGGTCCCTGCCCCTTGTCCTGTAATCGGACTGTTTGGCGTTTAATTCCCGTTGTTTTTTGACCAGTTCACGGCTCAAAAACCAGATCCTTATCCCGGATTTTACCCGTTCACGGAAAAACGCTTTTATCACGCCTGTGTCTTTTTCCAGTTTTTCTTCCAACATTTTCTTTATATCACCGGCCGGACCGCCGGATAGATCATAGTCTTCAAATGCCTCCATCACAGCCACTATGCCTTCCGATAGCCTTTTAAGTCCCTTAGACCATATGCGGTCCATGTTACGCGCCCTTCTTTTGCCTGCGAGGACATCCACGGCGGCACGGAGATTCCTGAAAGTAAGGTCCATCAGTTCTTTTTCGTCATCCGAAAGTTCCTCTCCGGAGACAAGCTTACCTTCAAACCCCTTGAGCATATCCAGCATCTCATTTATGTTTGACGCGAGCAGTGAAAACTTCGTCAATCCGAGCATCCTTAGCCCGAAAAAGGATATCCTGCCGCTTTTATAACGCGCAAGGCGCCTTGCCTGTATCTTGCCCTTTTCTATGAAAAAGGCCATAAGCCGCATATAAGCCGTGCCATTGTCCGTAAAACTTCCGTCTTCTCTCACCGACCATGCCACGGCGCGTTTCAGGCTGCGGAATCTTCTTCCGGGATATCCCCGGAAGGTGATCTTAAGCCATACTCTCTTCCAGAAACCTTTTTGCTCTTTATCTTTTTCGGCATAAGCCGCCGCGAGATCAAGGTAAAGCGATGCTATCTCACCCCGCGTCCTGCCCCGTTTATCCGGGTCTTTTTCGCTTTTCAGGCCGCGTTTAAGTCTTCTGATCCTTTCCCTGATCTGGTATATATCCCTTTTTACTTTTTCCCTTTCGGCCTTCTCTTTTTCTTTATCGGGGACAGCTACTGCTTTTTCGGCATCGACCCGGTCCATGCTCTTTTCAGCGTCTTCCATGGTTTTCTCCGCGTCCTTTTCTGAATCTTCCAGGTCCTTGTCTTCGCCCCTTTTAAGTAAAAACGCTATCATGCGTTCAAGGTCTATGAAATCCTCTAGTCTATCCTCTGAGACATCCGCGAAAGTCATATCCGATTTGCTGCCGATCACGTTCGAATCACCATCCGTTATACTTCCTTCATCCGGGAGAAACCCGCCCCTCAATGATCTTAACCTTTCGATAAGCGACTGCATCCTGGTATCCACTCCGGTTTTCTCATCCCTGTCCGTTTTATCCGATCTTCGCATAGCCGCGAGCACCCTGCCTAATAATTCAAGAGTCGGGATATCCAGATCATCCCCGGCCAGTCTGCCGTCATCATCAAACATCCGTCCTGTTATTTCTTCCGCTTCTTCCAGAGCTATTTCGGATCCTTCTTCAAAAAGCAGCAAAACCCTCAAAAAGCCTATCCTGTCACGGAGGCCTTCGTCTTTCGCTTTATTGATTATCCTGTTCCCGGCCCGGGAATCTATGAACCTTATTATACGGGCGGCGCGTTTCCTCCCCTCCTCTTTATCCCCATATACCGTCAGATAAAATTCCGCCAGAGCCGCCAACTCTATCATCCTGTTCCGGTCGAAAAGCGCCTCTATCCCAATGAACCTCAATAAAAACACCAGCGGCCTCAATACCCTGTCGCGCCCCCTCTCCAGGTCCCTTTCATGTTTCTTAAGTACACGTTCGGCTTTTTCAGGGTTATTCCCTTTCTGGGGGTCTTTGTAAAATTCATACTGATAGACCGCGGAACGGGTAGTCAAAGGCCTGCTGGCTTCAGCTTGTCCCCGTGCCCGCCGCGGTTCCGAATTTTTATATAATGCCCATACCCCTCTTGAGACCGGCAGAACGATAAAATCCAGGGCCAGCACAACGGCTGCCGCCGCGATAACGATCTTCGCCAATAGCATAAAAAAAGCGATCTTAGCCATCTGTAGTCCGAAAAACCTTGTCAGAAGCCAATATGCTAAATGCGGGACCGCTGCGAATGACAATACAGCCTTATATCTCTTGACGATCCTTCGCGTTATAAACGACTTATCATACTGGTCCGCCATGAACTTCTTTAATCCGGATAATCTGCCCTCAGGCTTTGCCTGGGGCCGGGGGGCCTCCTCGAGCGGTTTTTCCCCGGTAAACATGTCGATCACGTCTTTACGGGCCAGGGTCTTTCCGTTCATCCTTTTTCTGATACCGGCCCGGCGCCAGTATTTGCCTTTTTCCTTATAAGCTTTATAAAGTGCTGTGAGGACTTTCTGGTTTTCTTCCGGATCGGCCAGCAGCCTGTTCTTCAACCGGTTGTTCAACCCGGTCAGAGGCATCATCAAAAACAGGGTCCTCAACCATGAAAACCCTGTTTTTACGGCTTTTCGTCCGTATTTTATGACCATATCGTTGTCACCCGTATCACCGGCGATAAGAGCCAGCAACCTTAAAGCTTCCCTGTCCCTTCCCCTGTCATCCCCGCTTAACACATAACTCATCATGGCAAGGTCCCGTGATACTCCCAAAAGCCTGTTTCTCCTGTTCTCGCGGTCCGTCTTCCCGGCTTTAGACCTTACCGTTTCGGCGATCTTTCTGTAAAAGACCGTATTACTGCGGCTATCCAGGAGTTCATCTTTTTCATCATCGGTGAATACTACCCCTATATACAGACCGAAATCGTCTATATCATCCGGAGAAGGCGGTATACCCGCATCTATATCGACACCGGAAAACTGTGCGGGTTGATAATACCTGCCGGCCTCTTCTTTGTCGAACCGAGGTTTTTCCAGAACAAATCTCTGCAAAAGTTTTTTCCACAACAAAGTATAAACCAGGTATTTAGGCAGCTCGAATACCAGGCCTCTGCCGAAAACCAGAGATAAAAGCGCTAATGTCGATCTGACAGGATGCTTCGTATCCTCCATCAGGCCCGCCAGCATCATATCCCATACATTGGCCATCTTCACTTCATGGTCGATGATCCCCGGATATTCATATCCGGTCTCTTCCCTGAAATTATCACCGTCGAATTCACGGTTTCCTATACGTACAGTGCCCTGCCGGCTGAAACTTATACTTAACGGGCCATCCATATATACAAGCCTTCTCATAAAAGGATCGGCCAGTACGATATCCATTTCCGGGTCCGCCTGCCTTTTGTCCATCATGTCCTGCATGCGCTGTTTTTCGGCACGCCGCTTCAGGGGTCTCCAGCGTGGTGTGGTAAGCATTTCATCCGATACCTTTGTTTTTGTCCCGAGTTTCTTGCGGCTCTCATAATCCCTGAACGCCTGCCGGCCTTTTGTCTCAAGGTCTATAAGCCCCTGCATAAAACGGCTGTATGCCGGGTCTTCCGGCGCGGGCACCTCATAAAGGCTTCCCGTTGTTATGCTGCCGTTATCGAGTGTCTCTTCATGCGAAGGCAACGAGAAAAACCGCCTTCCAAAAAGCGTGACAAATCCTTTATCCGTTCCCAGCATACCGTCAAAGGCTTTTTCCGTATCCTCAAGCCCCCCGAACCCGTTTTCATCCGTCCATTCGGACCAGGTACGGGCCAATCGTTCCGCGGTCTCACGCCTTACGGACATAGTACGGTATTTAACGTAATGGGACCGTTTTGGGCCGTCACCGCCTTTGCTCTCTACCGGGTTGATCTCCTCGATCACGATGATCCGTTTGTACCCGGACGGCACATCATCCTCATCCATGGATGATACTATTTCCGCCAGGACCCCGGATCTTGCGTCATCATCAGTTTCATCTTCATAATATCTCGCGGCTGTCCCGGCCAGGATTATCTGCGGCACGGGCGGATCCCCGTCAGGATCGGGCGGCGCTACGGATAACGCCTGCCCTGCCGCCGCTAAACCGTCACCTTTGACTCCTTCGGGCATTATTACGACATTGACTTCCCTCTCCCTACCGGAAGGATCTCTTACAACTCTTCTTTCAGAATTATCCTCAAGGGCTTTTTTTCGTTCGGCTATTTCTTCCCGCCGGGTATCTATCATGTCCGCGTAAACGGCTTCCTCTCCGACCCTTCTTTCGATGATATCAGTCTGTTCTACATCCCTTTGCCATTGGCCGTCCTCTCCCAGTACATCGGCCCGGTCAATATCCCTGACCTCCTCTTCCTCCGGCTGTTCCAGAACCGTCCGTGAAGTGGTCGTTTCAGCGGGCCTGGGCGCCAGTGATTCGAAACGCTGCGTCTTTCTCATGCGTAGCCTTTTACCTTGCTGGTATATATATCTGTCTTCTTCCACCGCGGGCTCCGCGGTTTCCTCACCTTCTCCGGTTTCCTGGGCGCTTCTGGCGTCACGCATGGCCCTTTGGCTCATTTTGAGTTCAATATCCGCCAGTACGGCTTCCACATACGCCTGTTCGGATGCTTCGCTTATTATGCCGTCGTCTTTCGCCACTTCCATCTTTCGCCTTACGGCTTTTTCATCTTCCATTTCCCTGAAACGGCTTTGTTCGAATAATATATGCTGGTGAGCGGCGGATTTAGCCAACCGTTTATTGGTCCTGTATTTTGTAAATCTTTGCCACCACATCCAGACGCGCCATCCCACTCCCTGCAGCCTGAAGGGGGCCAGCCATGATATATTTCTTTTTTTTCTCTCATTACCAAGCACCGTTTCATATACCGCCGATATGCTTTTTTTCAGTATCTGTTCATCGGCCTCTATGCGGGAGATAAAAAACAGTTTCAAGAACCGTTCAATATCTTTTTTTGTTATACGCGAGGCCTTTTTAGGGGATGAAGGAGCCTTGTCCCCCAGCTTATCGCGGTCCGCTTTCCATAACATATTCAATATATCCTGGAACCCGAAATCCGCGGGTATAGTCATCCTGTATTGCGCGCGCAGGACCTCTCTTAACCGTTTTAAGGCTTTTTCCCTCGCCTTGCCGATATTGAACCTGTATTTCCACATCCTGCCCTTGAACACGCTCTGAACGATCTCTCTGGCCTCATATCCATACATGTTCTCCATGAAAAGCATCATCTCCTGATCTCCCTCGAAGACGCTTCTCTGCCTTTCTTTGAATTTTATTAAAGACTTCAATGTGCTGAATTTGTTATTATTTCTTCTTATCCGCGCGTTGATGTTCTCTATCCTCTTCTGCGCCGCTTTGTAGAACACCTGCCATTCCAGTTCCAGGTCTTCCAGTTCCGCCTCCAGCCTTGTCCTTTCCGCGTCAGTACCGGCGCTGTCAACAGCATCCTTAATAGTGTTCCATTTTCTTTGTATATCCTCGAACTCGATGAGCGTGCCTCCCATGCTTACCAGTTCGGCGACTTCTTCCATCGCCTCGGCTATCTGTTTGTTCAAGAGGTCGACCTTTTTGAAATTTCCCGAGCTGATCTCTTTTTCTCTTTCAGACATGAGTCCGCGCAGTTTTTTCATGCCTTTTTTGCGCCGGGTTTCATAACGCATCCCGAAAATTGACCCTCTCGCCCGGTGTGTCCTGTTGTAAAAAGCCTTTGTCACCGTCCATCTTTCATTAGTATTACGCCCTATTTCATTAAAAAATATCATCTCACCGGGTTTGCCTTCCCTGGCGGGACGCCCCTCCTTCTGTTTCTCGACCCTTATAAGCTCCTCGCGTTCGGCAAGGAACAACATACCCTTGATATAACCAAGAAGGATCCTCTGCCGCAATTCCGCCAATTTTCTCCTTAACTCATCGGTGTATCCGCTTCCCATCGCCAGTGATATCTCCTCATCCAGTCCCAAGAGGATCTCCGTCAATCTGTCCATCTTTTCCTCACGGGCCGTGTTTTCCCCCGTGTTACTTCTCAGCCCGTCATCATTTTTCTTGTTGTCAAGTTCCGAAAGCAGCACCTGCAGCTCCTCGATATCGGCATCGATACCCGCGCCCTCCAGAAGAGATAAAGCTTCCTCGTAATAAGACGTCCCCTTGCGCGCCCCGGAAAGGACCGTGGCTATCGCGATCAAAAGACCGTCTTCGGGGTCATTCGCGTCTTTTCTGCCGTTATCCGATAACCGTTTCCATGCGGACATGATGCTTTCGATCTGGACGTCGGAAGCGCGGCCCATGATATTAGTGGAAATCGTAAGGTATCCCAGTCCGCCGGCCCTGCTCTCGACCGTGGTCCTCATCTTTTCATTGTCGGCGCTCAACATCTGGAATTTCTCCATATCCTGCCTGGCAAGAGCGGATCTTTCCATGGATGATAAACCGCCGAAGATAGTCCTCACTTCCTGTATATCATCCGAGGGCATTTTGCCCTCGATCTCCGAGACCATGTCCGTATCGCCTTTTGCCATATATATTATGAGCCGCAGTTTACCTGCAAATCTTTTATAATCCTCGAAATCGCTTATCATTATGACCATGGGCCTGTCCGGCAGAACTCCGTCATCCTTGCGCACGTTGCAAACCTCTCGCATCATCTCCCTGAATTTCGTGCCCTCCCGGATATGCCGGTGTGTTATCTTTCTTAACAGGCCTTCTTCAAAATCCGGGATATTGACGACCGGTTTACCGTAACTTTCCAGAAGTTCGGATTCAGCCTGCACCATAGTACCGCTGAAGCCGGTAAAGTTACCGGCGTAAAGTATATTTATAAGTTCGTACATAGATATCTTTGACTGTGTCCTCCCCGAGCGTTTTATGCCGAACTTGCCCAGCATAACGTTCAATGCTTCATCAAGGCCGTCCTGCCATTTACGTCCCTGCGCGTCTGTACCGGTCGCCTGATCGATGAGCCTGGCCCCCCAGTCCTTGGTGTCGGGGTCCTCCCCCCAGTAAAACGCGCCCCGCTGTACCAGTACATGCAAAGAATCGTTGACCAGTTTCTCCCATGAAGGCCTTTCATCCCCCTCATATGTAAAACCGGCCGCTTCCAGTTCTTTTTCCGCCATCCTGACCAGTTTTCCAAGTTCGGCTTCACCTTCTCCCGTAAGCCGGGCCCTGTGATGTACGCTGTCGTACACTACCCATACTCCCGTTGTCGCCTCTTTTTCTTTCAGCTTCGTCTTTTCCTCCAGGTAAGTCGATTCGAGCATGGTACGGTGAGCGTTCTGTTGTATCCATTGGGTGATCTTATGCGCCACGTAAAACGGCATGGCTTTCTTAAGGGGCAGCGTCCCCTCCACCACGGATATTATCAATTCAGAAAGCGCCTGGTCCAGTATCAAGCTGTCGACTTCGTCTATGGCTATATCATAAAAACCTCTTCTAAGATATCTCTGCGACGCTTCTTTGTCGGAAATATCCAGGTCATGGAGAAACGCGAAACCTATATGATGAGTTATAAACCGTATATTCGCCCCGGAAGCTTTCCGGCGTCTTTCCAGAAGTATGGCTTCTTTCTGCCTTCTGCCTTCATCCGTCAGGCTGCCGGCGGCATCCCTTTCTATCAGGTCACCGTTGAAAAGCGTACCGTCATAGTCCATCCCCTGCTCACCGCTTATAAAATCGCAGCTTTTATCCAGCAGTCTGAAAGCCATCCCAAGTTTATACTCGAGCCTCCTCGCTTCCCCGTCATCTTTCGCCATGAGGTCCACGGGAGCGCCGTCATTCCTTAAGGACGCGATATAACGGTCAAGTATATCGACATAAGTCTTACCCTGACCGGTGGACAGGTTGATGACCAGGCCTCTGGCGGTGAACTGGACGCTCTGTATCTGGTGTTCACGTAACGTGAAAGTATTGACCATACGCATGGAAAGGCTGACATTACAGGCGGCAAGCCTCATAAACTCATCGTAATCGTCCCCGACATCGTCCCCCGCATCCAGCCTGTCCATCAATCCGTTCATCATCTCAACAAGACGCTCTTCGTTCTCACGCATAAGGACTTTCAGCGCCAGGTCTTTCCCGCTTTCCCTTATCCTTTTCATCCCTTCCAGTTCAGCCTCTCTGGCGGCAAGTTCTTCCTCGACGTTCTTTCTTTCCTCGGGAGTAGCCACACCATGTCCCCGGGTTTCGGCGTTATCCATATATTCGATATTTTTCTTTATCAGGCCTATATTCTCTTCACAACGTTCGATCTCCAGGTCTATCTCAGCCCCCATACTTTCCAGTCTGGGGTCATCCGCGTCGGCCATCTCTTCAGCCATCCTGTCCATCGTGTCTATCAGGCCTTTGACTTCCGCCTCAAACGCGGCCCTCTGGCTTCTCTGTTCTTCTTCGCTTAAGGCTTCGAATTTTCTTTTTATCTCCAACAACTTCTTTTTCTTCGCCCTTCTCTCCATCCTGGCCCGCAGGGAATCGTAATCAGTAAGGCGCCGGCTTGCCTGCCTTACGGCATGCTGTTCAACATTATCTTCTCCCGTGACAGCCCCGCCGGGTCCGCCCGGCGCCTGAGGCGCTGAAGGTTTAGGAGGGGGTTTACCGGGTAGGCCGGCCGATACCGCCGCTGTCACCGTTTCAGCGGGTTGTTCCTCCGCGGACACAGCGGGTTCTTCCCCGAGTGTCTCATCAAGCTTAGCAAGCCTGTTTTCCAGAGCGGCGGCCCTTCCGGTCAGATAATCCCTGGCCGGGCCGTCCTCAAGCAAGCCTACCCTTTCCTTAAGATCCGCAAGAGGTGCCCTCGTGCCATCGATCCTGTCTTTTGCGAGCTGCATGGCCCGCAAAAGCTCCTGTTCCCGTTTCATCATCTCTTCTTCAAGGCGGGGATCGAAAAGCATCCGCACTTTATTGACCGTGTTTTCCGCGTCCTCCACGCTTTGGAGAACGGCATCCATAGCCCTCCCCAGGTCCGCCGCTTCACCGGAAAGTCCTTCGGACGGGAGAGAGACCTCTTCACCGGGTGTTTCAGCGGAAATAATAAAATCAAGGTCAAGTGACTGTTCGAGGCTTGTTATGATCTCTTCTTTGAGTCCATCCCGGGCTGAGACCATGTCCCCTTTTATCCTTTTCGATTCCTGATCCAGCAGCACGTAATCAGCATCGGTTTCACTTACCCCGCGGCGCATCTTACTTAATTCATCCTCGATAGACCCGAGTTCAGCCTGGAGGCCCGCCAGATGCAGCTTCCTGTTTTCCAGCCGGATTTCCCGTTCACGCTCGGCACGCAATTCCCGGGATGTGATATTTCTATCCTCACATTCCTGCTGATCTCCGTCCATCCTTCCGTTCATATAATCCTGTAACCGTGTTCCCAGTTTCCCTTCGTTTATTTCTTTTTCGGTTATTATCCCCCTGCCTAAAGCAAATTTTATCCATCCTCTGAGTTCTTCCACCTCATGCGCCAGTTGTGATCCGCTGTTCGCGTATGCCGCCAGGCGCCCCCGTCCGGCATGCCCGGCGTGGAAACGTGAATCTATAACAGCGAGAATACCGTCCTCTGTTTCATAGATGACCGTTCTCGACCCGTCATCTCTTGTGATATCTATGCGGCCGTTGTTCCTCCTCACGGCTTTTCTAAGGTCATATTCGCCGGCCTCTTCGTTATATTCTGATCCATCGCATACTTCTTCTCCGATTAATCTCAATATCGCGCGATGTTGGGCATGGTACCTTTCATGATCTTCCCTGGTTACAGCTTTTTTCTCTCCGGTGCTGGCGGTAGTGGTATCGGTTTCATCCTCTTCTTCCGCGGCAGACGGGCGTCCCGATATTTCCCCCATGATACGCGCTAAAAGCATCCTGCCGCCTTCCGTTTCGTGGAAATCATCTGAAACAGCGGGATCTATCTGTAATACGCGGGATATCCTCTGTATCTCTTTCTGGAATATCCCGTTTATGTCCCCGCCCTCTTCCCGCGCTTTTCTCAAATCTCTCGCCAGTCTTTTCGATGATCCAAGTTTTGCGGTCAATTTCTCTATCTGAAGATTCTTGACCTGTTCGGACAACTCGGCCGCCTGTGTCCTCGCCATATCCGCGATATCTTTAGCGGTCCTCACCGTAGCGATAAACTGTACATCCTTAAACACCTGCCGGGACACATTGTCGGTTATTTCCATGGTCAATTTTCTGTTCTTCCCGTCATCCGTTTCCTCAAGGGTCATATCGTACTTCAGGACTCCCGCCATATCGTTCTGGACGTAGATCTCTACCTTGTTTTCGCCGGTTATGTTCACCCTGAAATTGTTTTCATCCAGCGCGTTTTTTATCAGATCGTAATCACGTGTGCCCTCCAGCCCCTCCAGGTATAACCTTTTGACCCGCTCGAACCTCTCGACTCCCCTGGACCCCTTCTCTATGACCATGGCCCCTAAAAGCCCCATAGCTGTCCTGAGATACATTTCAGCGCGGGTCCTCTCCATTCCCGTACCCTGCAATATGCGGATGGATTCGGCGAAATACGAAGTTATGGCGAGATAATCACCGGAATCAACATAATGCTTATATTCGTTATGTTTGTTGGTAAGGATAGTCACATACGGACGCTTGCCGTACTTGTTATTAAACCTGGGCAAAAGGATCAGGTAGGAGACATTGTCTGTTTTAAGGATATCCGTTATACCCCGGGTATGGAAGCCTCCGGTTATTACGGCCCCGACATTTACATTATCTTTTCCCATCCTCTCTATGGTGTTTTCCACCATCTTCCTGTTGCGGGATGTCGCCGCTCTGTAGAACTCTATCGCCTTTGGCAGCCTGTCAAAGATGACCGTACTCCCGGAAAGATCTCCCGGGATCACAAGCCCGTATTTTCTGTACCGGCTTTTTATGAAGTCCAGAAACACAGATGTCTTTATATTATCGACGTTGCTCATAAGATATTTGAGCTGTCCGCTGGTAAGTTTCACTTCATAAAGGTTGCGGAGTATCTCCGTATCCTTGATAAGCCTGGTCAGTCTCTCTTCGTCCGCGTTCCTGAAAAGCTTTTCACGTATACGTTCTTCATAAGCATCTATCTCATCCATCAACTGCCCTATATCGATCGATTCATATAACGATACATATTCGCTGAACTTTTCTATATTCGCGTAATAGGCCCTGTCTACCTTTTCCGCTTTTGCCAGAATAAGCAGATAGGTGTAAAACTGGCTTCGTGAGATCTTCTCCAGTTTAAACGCCAGGCTTTTAAGTACCAGCTCTTCCAGGAGATCCCGGTCAAGCCTGGCAGTCAGATGATCCAGCAGTGAATCCCTGTCCTCGTTGACGGCATCATAATCTATGGTCTTTTCCATTTCGACTGCCCGCATGAGAGCGGTGATATTCGGATATGCCTTCAGCCCGACCCCGTGTTTTTCCCCCAGCTCCCTCACGCAATCCCAGCGTCTGGTAAAACGCTTTCCGCCGTTCCCGTTAAGCACGGAGTTCCTGTTAAGCAGCTTTAGGTCTTCGGAAAAGATATGGTCTTCCAGCGCGGAAAGGACGCGGCGTAAAATATCGACATATTTGAGGTTTTGTTCCCTGAATTCCAGCAGGTTCAAAAAAGAATCATAGTTTTTCAGATAAAGCCCGGAGTCGTCTATCCCGTATAAAGTTATGGGAGTTTTAGATGTGGCGGCGAAAAATTCTCCCGCGGAGATCTTCCCTTCACGCATCAAATAATCCGCCACAAGCTTTTTTGAGTCATCATCGGGAAAAGCCGATATAAGGCTTGTGTCGATATCACCTTCTGATCCTTCTATGCCGATAAACCGTATATCATAGTTGACAAGAAGGTTATCAAGGACTTCAACTATGGATTCCTGAGCGCCGTAATTATCATGAACATCTTTTATATTTATGATCATTTTATCACTATCGGTCTTATTGACATCTTTAGTTATGGCAATGTCCCTGGGAATGGAAACCTGATTAAGATTAAGCCTGTGATTCGTGATCGGGGAAGATGCGGTAATACGGCCTTCGCCCTGCGCAAAAACTATCTGCTGTAAAAAGAATATTGACGCAACCGTTAATGAGATACAACGTAATAGAGGACGGGTCCTTCTTGAATGCCATCCCCTGTGAGCCAGTATCTCATCCTCTTTTGAGGATCGAATATCCTTATATGTCCCTGATAAATCTTCCACAGCCATATCCTTTATCAATACTTATTAAACATTTTTAATTAGCAGCCAAAAAAATTTATATTATATAACTTGAAAAAACAAAAATATTTCCGTAATACGACATATTAGGAAATTATAAATTAATACTTATAAATTATATATATAAACTTAATATTTTATTTCTTAATAAAGTATACCATCTACCAATGAATATATAGGTTAAAATATCTTACTATTTTATATTTAACATATGCGCGGGTTTGCGCATATATACGCATGACATACCATATACATAAATAATTCCCATTGTTGATTTTATACAATTATTATACGAGCCGACACAGCATCTGAGGGAATTTATCACTGGGACTTATATACGTTCTGCGGCTTTGCAGTCTATCCACCCTATCTTTTTATCCGGGCGCATTATTTTATACCAATCCCCGTATTCCCGGAGAATATATACCTTCATGCCCTCGAATAACGGAAAATGTACATCACTACCGTCATCGGGTTCATATCGCGCATCTGTTATTCCGGATATGATGATAGCGGAACGGTTGTTCTTGATAAATTTTTCATGTACCCCTACGGCGCCTGTGCCCGTGCATATCAACAGTAAGACCAGCGTACCCGCAAGCAATGCCCTCATTCTTCTGAAAAACAGGATACCTGTGACATTGCCCATGACCAGGTAATACAGTATACCGATCAATATGACCGATTCGTTCAACGTCAAATAATCAAAAAAACGGTCGATGCTCTTCAAAAATACCGGGCCTGAAGATCCCGGATCCTGCTGTTTCATGCGTGACCTCACATATTCCAGGTTAAAGACCAGATCCCTGTCGCGTGGTTTATACTTCCGGGCTTTTTCATAATTGAGTATGGCTTTGCCGATATCCCCCACAGCAAAATAACTGTTACCCAGATCATAGAAAAGCGCAAATCCACGGTAACCTTCCTTGAATATAGTCTCATATCCATCTATCGCTTTTTCATATTCACCGTTCATATAATGATCGTTGGCAAGAGAAAAATCTTTCACGGGCCCCTGCGGTCCCGCTGAACAGGTCGCCGCCGCAGCCGTAAAAAGCACTATAAACATGGTTTTTTGTATAATGATCTTCACAATTTTTTATACCGGTTAAGTGCGGTGATAATATCCTTGATATCCTTCAAGTGACGCCTCATATCGTCAATATCCGCGCCAGCTGCAGCTGTGAATCTTGCTTTGTAACAATATTCCAGCATTGATATGATCTTTGAGGCGGTTTCTTCAAGCCCGGGCCTTATGGAAAAAACACTGATAATATCCTCTTCCGTAATAGTACCCGGGGGCATGAAAAACCTTTCCCCGATATAGTCCTGTATGATATTGAAGACCGACTCATAAAAACCCGCACTGTTCCCGTCCCGCAGGCAGGAATCACATTTTTTGAACCAGCGTTTTATCTTTCCATTGGCGCGTATATACACGGCAAGATCCGTATCTTCTTTTAAGAAAATAAACCTGTAATATAAGACAATGGAACTGATCAGGAACAGGACCGGCACGACCGCTGCCAGAAGGACCGCCTCATAAGGGATCATCTCTGCCGCTACCGTATGCAATCCCTTCTCGTGGCTCTTTATGGCTATTATCCCTTCCGGGGCGGGATGTTTTGCGGGCAGCGCGTTTCTCGGGGAGAGCGGCACGTCTCCTCCCGCCAGGGGATAAGGACCTTTATCTATCGTGATATATTCTGACCTTTCGGGGTTGAAAAAGGTGAATCTTATTACCGGAAGTTCCGTGATGTCTTTTCCACTCACGTAAACGGCCTGTTTAAAAATGATCCCGGACCCGGAGCGTGTTATATCCGGGTCATAAAGTTCCAGCCCGTCTTTTTCCACAAAATGCGGGGCATTTACGGAATCGAAATTCCCGGTACCTGATACACGCATATCGATCATTATCAGCCTGTCACGCCCAAACTTATCCGTATCATATTTTACGTCGAACTGGAAATCACCTACTGCCCCGCTGAAATGTTCCGGCCGGCCGGCCGGCGGCAACGGTTTCACCATGACAGGCACCGGATCCGTTTCCAGCTCCACCAGGCGTTCTTTTCTGCGCCCCAGAAAAGATTCATAGAACTCTTCGTTATCATTAAGGAGCCCCTGTGATAAACCGTCTTTATCATTTTTATATCTGACGATCTTAAAATCGACTTTTACCGGTGATATCACGAATTTACCGGCCAGCGGCGCGAAGACATCCCTGCGGTAATTCAACATGACATACTTTATGCCATCCATTTCCACGATATCCGATTCCTGCCTGGTGAACTCGGTCATTATCATGTTCTCGGACAGCGGTTCACTGATATTCATATCCTCGACATCAAACCAGTCACTGTAAAATCTAAGAAATACCGGCACCTTTTCATTGACATAGAATATCTTCCCGGGCACTTCCAACTCGATAAATATCCTGTTTTTGAGATCATCATCAGTATATGTTGTCATCTTCTCTTTTTCCCGCGCTGCCCTGTCATCCCGGACCGATCGCAGGACGACCTCATTTGACCTGTAAGTATTCCCTTCATATTCGAAGACTACGGGCCCTATATTAAACGTCCCCGGCCCGCTGGGGGTTACGGTATATTCATAAAAAGTCTGGATAGACCCGTTTTGCGGAGTACTGCTTTTGCTCCCTTTATACCTTATGTCCAGTCCATCGACGAAAGGCATGTCCGGTTTCGGAACTTTTTTTCCATCCGTGATGATGAGCTGTAACAGCGTATGTCTGCCGGGAGATACTTTTTTATCTTCAAGTTCTATCCGGAACGTTTTTCCCGCAGCAAACACGCAGATCTGGATGCTTAGTAAAAATATAAGTACTAAAAGTGTGCGTTTCATGATTTGTTATAAGGCTTCTCAGCTTGTTATATGCTTAGCTTTCTAGGCCCCCGGTAAACTTACTTCTTTCATTCTAAAAAGCTAGGAAGCTAAGAAGCTAAATTTCTGAAATATTACCAATCCTTTTCTACTTCATCTTTAAAAGGAGATCTTTCACTTTCCAGTATTTCTGACGGGGCTTCTCCACTCCAGTACATATCAATGATGATCTTACCCTGTGCTTCTGTCATCTCATGCTTAACTTCTTCATCACTGTTTTCATCCCCCGCGACTAATTTATTTTCACCACCAAATTTTTCGCCCTGGCCTGAACCTGCGCCTTCACCCTGACCGGAACCTGCGCCTTCGCCCTGGCCTGAACCTGCGCCTTCACCCTGACCGGAACCTGCGCCTTCACCCTGGCCGGAGCCTGCGCCTTCACCCTGGCCGGAACCTGCGCCTTCACCCTGACCGGAACCTGATCCTTCGCCCTGACCGGAACCTGCGCCTTCGCCCTGGCCGGAACCTGATCCTTCGCCCTGGCCGGAACCCGATCCTTCGCCCTGACCGGAACCCGATCCTTCGCCCTGACCGGAACCTGATCCTTCACCCTGACCGGAGCCTGATCCTTCACCCTGACCGGAGCCTGATCCTTCACCCTGACCGGAGCCTGAGCCTTCACCCTGACCGGAGCCTGAGCCTTCACCCTGGCCGGAACCCGATCCTTCGCCCTGACCGGAACCTGCGCCTTCGCCCTGACCGGAACCTGCGCCTTCACCCTGACCGGAACCTGATCCTTCACCCTGGCCGGAACCTGCGCCTTCACCCTGACCGGAACCTGCGCCTTCACCCTGGCCGGAGCCTGAGCCTTCACCCTTACCGG
>Ga0272443_10000716_pt1 | contig 56822 bp, 46 predicted proteins | sample SSMAcet12_FD_193581 | JGI IMG/M metagenome (GOLD analysis project Ga0272443, IMG submission 193581) | Marine sediment archaeal communities from Little Sippewissett salt marsh, Falmouth, MA, United States - SSM-Acet-12 | ecosystem: Environmental > Aquatic > Marine > Wetlands > Sediment ... | reverse complement strand
CGCATGGGGGCGCAGGCCTTGTGAAACTGAAGAGGTCATGGGAAATTTGCGATATTTTGATTTTGCAATAATCATCTTATCGCCAATTAACATAATATGCCATTTAAAATATGTCAAGCGGTTTCTGAAGAAAATACTTTTTGTGGCTAAGTTGCCCTAAATCAAATACTTAGAGCATCTAAACAGAATCGAGAATATCCTTTGTTGCATAACATTACTATAATGAAGTCGCCCGCTTATGATTAAACTCATAAATTTGGCGGTTAAGAATAGATAAGCGAAAAAACATTAAGGGGCTGGCGCGATGATTGCCGGATTGGTTGCAATTCATCGTGCCAGCCCTCTATCTCATCGGACAAAAAGGATATAGGGATTAATTCCCTCAGCTTCAATATATTCACAATTGCTTCTTCAAATTCTTCCTTTTCGATTTTCTCAAAAGCAGGTTAGTAATAATATGTTGAATTCTACGGGGCGTTTCCTTCGCATTTTTCCCTCCTTTCTATCATTACAATATAAATACAGCATATATGCGGTTAGGATTCACTGTGAAATTTGGGTTTCTATTTTTACATGTCGATTGAGAATCTTCAACGCTATGACCTTTATAATGATGATAAACGACTCGTTTCTGTATGTGGTAGTCCACCACCCCGCGTAAAATATAATATTAATAGGCATTACATCAAAAAACGAAAAAAATATTTATTTTTTCCTTGCAATCTGAATATTTATCTATATGTTTACACTTGAAGTTGAGAAATATATTAGTTGAAGGGAGGCAACACAGTTCTTAAAAAATGATTCTATTAACCCAAACAAACACACAGAAAGAAAAACTGAAAGGAAACATGAAAAATCTAATACTAACCTTTATGGTAACATTATTACTCGCCGGGATGGCTTTTGCAGCCTCCGACAGCGAAACAGACACAACACATATCACTGTAAACGAAGTTGCTTTGCTCGGACTTAGCGGATCTCTTGCCGATTTCGCTTTCACCGCTCCAGAGGATCCCGGTGATACATTGGAAGCGCCAGGTCCTGATGCAAACACTTATTTGCAATATACTTCTACTGTAATCTCTGGACTCTCCCGTACAATCAGCGCGAGTGTTGACACTATGCCCCTCGGAGTAACCATGAATATTACCGCGGGTGCTCCGGGTGGAGATGGCGATTGTGGTGAAGCGGTAGTTGGTGGTGTAGATTTCACTACTTCATCGGTTAGCGGTGGTGATATTATTCAGTCGATCGGTTCCGGACAGACCGGCAGCGGTGCTACCGATGGCCCAAATCTGACTTATACGGTCGATTTCGATGCAACAAGTTGGGATGAACTATATGTCTCAAGCTCCACTGAGGTTGTTGTTACGTTCACATTAACTGATATGCCCGCTCGTTAATAATCGAAAACGATCAATATCGCGGGGGGAGAAATCCCCCCGCGAGATAGGATACAAATGAGCAAATATTTGATATATACAATTTTAATTTCTACTTGCAGTCTATTCGCTACGATTGATCTGACAGTCTCGGGTGGGAATTGGTCTAAAATTCTTTATTATACCGATATCTCCGAGGGACCGGGTGGTGATTTTCAATACTATTATGAGAGTGGGGCAAGCAATACTACTATTAATATATCCGGTTGCTCTTCCACATCCGATAGATGGGAAATCCAGGCGAAAATTACCGCAATAGAATGGCACGACAGTTTAAATCTTTCCCTGAAAAGAACTTCAGACGGCACCGGTTCCGGGAGCATCGATGGCGGTTCATCATATATCGAACTCACAACTTCCTATCAGACTATTTTTTCTGGTATGGGTTCTCGCGATGGAATCAGCTTGCAACAAAAGGTGTCTGGCACATCGGTCAGTTTATCAGCTGAAGATTATCAGATCGAGATAACTTATATTGTAAATGACCTTACCGATAGCAAATTCACCGAATCAAATCCCGATTTTTTTGAAGACGATTCTCATTTTTCCGAATTAAGCAAATCCGACAGATCTATCCCCCATCACTTAAGGAGCAATAGTCCAATCAATCAATTGAATACCGAAGATAATTCACAAGACAATATCTTAAAAAGTAGAAAGAATCATAATGTTTCAAAGTAAAATATTGAACACTCTTATATTCCTTGTTTTGATAAGTAAAAGCATATTTTGCGGCGTTGTCGTACTGGGAAACCTGCACCGAGTTCACGATATCTATCCGGGGCAAACTCAAAATGGTAACATTATAATATCCAATCCCACTAAGGAGCGTACGCAGGTTAAAGTTTATATCACGGATTATCGATTCGATGCCGATGGCAAGACTTCTTATGGTGATCCTTCAACAAACCCACGAAGTAACGCGCGCTGGATCGATATGGGTAGCGAGATAATCACTATCGAGGCTCAGGAGAGTTATGAATTGAATTATTTTATCAATGTTCCCCAGGATTCTACTTTGAACGGCACATACTGGTCTATGGTGATGATTCAGGAAGTTGTCGAACGCGAAGGATCCGGTCCAGAAAGTGGTTTGCATATGCGTACTGCCACTCGAACCGGGATACAGATGATCACCAATATTAATCGAGAGACAATCACAGATATAACTATTATCGACTCGAGATTAAGGCAAACGGAATCGCAGAACTTCCTTGTTTGCGATATTCAGAATACAGGGAATACTCTTGTCATAACTGACTTTCAAGTAGAATTGTACAATTTCGACGGAAACTGTTTAGGGATATATAGTGGAGAACAAAGGGCTGTATATCCTAAAATGTCAACTCGACTACAGGTAGAATTGGGAGATGTATCCCCCGGAAAATACAAAGCTCTGATTATTCTTGATTGTGGGAAAAATAATGTTTTTGGAGCAGATTACACATTGGAGTTGGGTAGCTAATGTTAAGGAGAGCATTCCTAATACTATTTATCAGCGGAATATGTTTTGCGGCAAGTTCATTACGTCTATCTGCAAACCAGAATTACTATGAGACATCTCCAGGAAAAACAATATCTATCCCCATTCAAGTAGAGAATCTGGGGGAAGCTGATATAGATATTACTCCCAAAATTAGTATCCCCGAAGACTGGAAAGTGATCTCCGGCAATCTACCGATATTACTTCGTCAGGGTGAAGAGCAACTTGTGATTGTCAATCTCTATATTCCCCATTCCTCCCAGAGTGGCTCTTATCAAATCGATTACTCCTTGGATGAGAATCAATATAGAGAGTCCGTTGCAATCGATATCGATGTAGAATCCTATTCTGAGATTAAAATCGAGGAACTCTATTCTCCGGCATTTATAATAGAGAAGGATTCTTTCAAAATCGAATATCTTATTGTGAACTCGGGCAACGAAACCGAGACTATCGATCTCTCTTTCTCATCGCATCGTGATGTTAATATTCTAAGCGAAAAAGAGGAAATCGCATTAGCACCGGGAAATTCTTATAAAATTGAATTGGAGTGCTATCTGGATTCTAAGATCAAACATGAAAAGACTTACAAAATAGAAATTCTTGTTAAAAGTGATAACTCCAAACAAGTCAGATACGCCAAAATCAGGGCAATACCTAACATGGAGTACAAACAGAAAAAAATGACATATCCAATCGATATTGCTCTGCAAAGCGGTGTTCGCCTTTTTGATGATACCACTTTTTCTTTCAAACCCGAGATTAACGCCTATGGGGCTTTGGATAAGAATCACAAGAACTATCTCGGTTTTAAATATCAATCTCCGATCAATAAATTCGACAGTTTCGATAGAAATAGTTTGAATAGTATTACTGATAACATTTTCGGGGAAAATGACATCTATTCTCTTTCCTATCATAATCCCTATTTCACAATTCGAATTGGCGATGAGAATTATCATAGTTCTAGAGTTATGGGAAATATTGAAGGCAGAGGTATATTTTCGAAATTTACTCTCAATAGTGTTGGAATAGGCGGTTATATTCAGCGTGATAAATGGCTTAGGGATCAATACAACAAAATATTTGGAATGGCCGATTATAGTTTTGCGAGAAACTCCAAAATTACATTAAGTTATCTTAGAGATTACGATGAAGAGGTCGAAAACGATTATGTGGCCCTAGATCTCGACCTAAACGCCCTGAAAAACATTAGCCTTTCCGCGGAAGTATCAGCTCCTCTAAAACTCGGTTTTGTTAATTCTGAAAACGCATATTCCATGATGCTAAAGTATAAACCATCCTGGGCTTATATTATGGGATATTATTTTAGATCGGGATCCAATTTCTCGATAAGAAACGACAATCGTGAAGAGATAAGAGTATATTCAACTTTTCCAATAATTGGAAGAATGAGTAGCGAAATCGATTTTCAGCAAAAAAAAGATAATTTGGATATATTCGACAATTATTGTTCAATACAAATCGATTCCAAACTCAAATGTGGAATGCGTCAAAGCCTTTTTTCTTTTGCAAGTTTAGGCTATGGTGTTGAATACAATCACCTCGAGGATGAATTAACTTCGTTAAGTACAGATGCTGAAGAATACTCTGGATATGCAGAATTGTCGGGGAGTTTTAGGGATGCCTTTTTTAATCTTGGGATCGAGTTGGGACAATCACAGGATTATTCTGCTAATCGAATCGATATTATGGAAAAATATTCGCTTTCGGCAGGATATTTCTTAGTCAATAATCTCGATTTTAGCATTCATTTACAATATGAAAACAACGATCTTTTCTCTGATTTTGAGAATAGGCAATTGAATTGCGCAATAAGTGGAATGTATCTTTATAATAATTTATTTGCCTTAGATTTGAGTCTTGAAACCTGGGGACAAAAAGAACTATACTTTAATGCCGATTTTGATGAGTTGAACACATACCTATCATCTCAATTGAACTTTACTCTTCCCTGGAATTTTGAATTATTTTTAAGAGATCGCTATTATTTCATTGGTGAAAATACCAGCAACGATTTCGAAGGACGATTAATTTACAATCTACCTTTGGCGGTACCTTTATCTCTGAGTCGCAGAAACTGTACTTTTTCCGGTCAGGTTATCGATGATGACACAGGTCAACCTATGCCCGATGTTATGGTCAACCTGGGTAAAAACCGGGTTATCACCGATTCAAACGGAAGGTTTGAATTCAAGAAACTGGAAAGCGGTAGTTATTATTTCTCAATTCAACAGGTAAATCACTCAGTAAAATATATGGTATCACCAAGAACTCCATCACAAATGGAGATTCGTCCCGGACAGAAAAAGAATATCATTATCCGAATGTATAAACCCTGTTCTATTCAGGGAAATATCGTTCCGGATATGAGTTTTATGGATATCGAAAATATAATTCTAGAGTTATATAACTCAGATTATTCATATAGAACTACTACAAATTCAGCGGGTCATTTCGAATTCGATGATATTGTGCCGGGCCAATGGTACCTTAGTTTGCCCGAGAACTCACTGGGCTATTCTATATCCAAAGGCAAGATATTCAATGTTTACCTTGCTCCGGGCGAAAACCTCGAACAGGATATATCAATAGAAATAAACCGATCCAATATCAAGATTATCGATCATGGCAATATAACCTCTGAATTTTAGTAATATATGATTAAAAGAGCATACCATAATCCCTTCAAACTTGTCCTCCTAACCCTCCATAATACACACAATAAAGGCGGAGATAGCGTTTCTATCTCCGCCACCTCAAAAATTCCAGTCTCCGAGTGTAGAGATATGTTCCGAGACGTTTATATATACTTCCGGCCGGCGCGACAAAGCTATTCTTATAGTTCTTTAAACAAGCTGATCCATTAATTGTGGATGATTACCTCCCTTAGCTTGTAGTCGCGTCGGTCCAGGGAGAAATGCTTTATTAAATTAGCAGAGGCTTTGCATTAAGGGCCTCTGTTCATTGATACAGGAATGCTATTTTAGATATATTACTCTTTTGGTTACCATACCGGTCTTTTCCCATGAAGCTCGTATAAAATATATCCCCGAACCGAGATTATCCTCGGGAGTCCAGATAATTTGACGGATTATAGGAGCGTTTTCAGAATTCTTATATTCCTCTCCTACATGATTACTATTCATCAATTCTGCGATCATTCGCCCGTTTATATCGAAAATCTCAATCTGCGCACCTGCTAGTGAAGTAATTGTAACTGCAGAGTTGAAGGGATTTGGATCACATGATAAATATTGAGTTTCTGGTAATTTTGCCTGAATATCCTCATCAATATTCAAACCGAAAAATAACCAGGGGAATGGGCGTAATCGAAATTTCATATCTCTTGGTACATAAGGCCTGGAGGATAGCCAAAGAAACGGCTCGCTTTTTACTTCAACAAAAAATATCATATTTCCGAGATTAAATTGAGGTATATTGGGAAAACTTGTTTTATACAACGACGGTGGCCCAAACTCGAAGGTCATAGATTGACTTTGGAAAGTCCAAGCAGAATCGATACTATACCACAATTTTACATCATCACTGGCCCAAAATGAAGCAGGTACATGTGAAGTGATAAATATACTATCTCGGCCAATCTCGAAATTCAATGTGGGAATATTTGGTACTGGTAATCCTGTCCTCAACAGGGTTAAAACCGAATTCGTCGTCCCTAAAATTTTAGAATAGAAAGTCGCTGTATTGTCATAACTATCATAATCTACTGTTAGACCATAAGGTGTATAATAGCAGTGATGATCAAAATTGGCTACAATCTCCAGGCGTGAATTGGTGCTGTCTAGTAAGCCGTATGCATTATCCGCACAGTTCAACGGCTCGAATTCGTCCTGAGAACCCAGGATAAAAAGTGAAAATCCATTCAAGTATTCCACATAATTTACCGGCGCGATATACTGTTGAAGATAGGTTGTATTGGAATCGCCCATAGTGTAATCGGTTTCGCCAATAACCTGAAGAATCCATCCGGAATCTGCAGCTCCGCATTCAAAATTTGTCTGAGGAATAATGGGTACACAAAATGTCATTCGGCTGTCAATAGCATTGGCAATAATCGCGGCATCAGCTCCCCCAGAAAAACCGATAGCTCCCAACCAGTCGTTATCGATCATGGGCAAATCTTCCATATAAGTGATTCCGCGCATGGTAGCATAAGCGAATTGATAAAAATGATTATTTCTTGGATCTGGATAGGAGCGCACCAGATTTTCGAAATGATATGCGCTGCCTCCTGTAGAAGAACCATGTCCGGGCGCACTGATTGCCAGTGCAAAACACCCCAAACCAGCGGCAAAAATCTCCGCCATAGATAGCTCGCCGTCCATAATAATACCGTGATTGATAACAAATCCGGGCATGCTTGATAACGAAGGTGAATAAGCAAAGAAAGCCTGTATTCTTAATGTTCCGCTGTCACCGCCAAAAGATGAAAAACGAATCTCCCCTACTTTTAGATTGATAATATCTACACCTAGCGGATTTAACACTGCGGTATCAGCTGTCCAGAGAGTCTCGACATCCATCCACGAAGCATCCGTAATCGAATCGACATTCCATAGATCGAGAAGATCATCGGCAAAAAGTTCTCCACATATCAATATTAGGAGTATAGTGATAAAACAGATCTTTAATTTTATAATTCTCATTGGGAAAAAATTCCATTAATTTTTATTTTGTCAAAATGTATGAATTAATTCTCCTTTTTCAATATACACATTTCTCTGAATAGCATATAGGTGAGTAAAGTGAACGATTAATCTACTATCGAGTGGTTCTAAAAAAATCTTTTTTTGTTGAAATCCAATTTCTTAATAGATAATTTCTATCTGAAATGAATAATATTCGGAAAATAGAAATCCCCATGTGGGCGAGAAAAGCTTGTGTTGTTGCGATAATCTTCCTTGTATCGAGCACCATTTATGTCGCGATTAACGATTTCAACGCAGGCAAAACCGGAGTTATCCTGGCTACAAAAATTGACTCGATGATTCCATTCAATCCTCGATGGGTATGGCCATATTATTATTATTACGTCCTCCTAATCCTGCCAATTTTTCTTGTAAAAAATCGTGTAGAGTTACGTAAGGGTATGTTTGCCTTTATCATCAGCGGGTTTATCACATCAGCGTTTTTTATCGGATGGTGCACACAGATGATTCGCCCCGAAGTTATGGGTTATACTCTAGCGGAAAAACTCGTCCGTGGAATATATCTGCGTGATCAGCCATACAATTGCTTCCCAAGCCAACACGTTGCCTATAGTTTTACCGCTGCCCTGGTTACACTTCGCAACAACAAATGGATGGGTATCTTTGCTTTGATTCTAGCCCTGACAGTCGCCGCATCCACAGTACTCATCAAGCAACACTGGTTCCTCGACCTTCCATCAGGGATTCTGGTTGCTGGATTATCCTATTTTCTTGTCTATAAATTTGGCTGGTTCGATTTTAACAAAGGATCACAATTATCCTAATTTCGATACCCTGATAGATCGACATTTCAAGCTTGCAGAGAAATTCTATTGAATCCCTGTGATTTTAACCGTAGCGGAGAAATGCCCACTTTCTTACTTGCGAGATTTCTCTGCACTTCGTTTTCTTTTAAATGCTAGTAAATAAACGTTCTTATTTATACCTCGTCAATTCCCCCGCAAGTTCGTTAAACCATGCCTTCACTTCCAAATACCTGTTCTCCAATTCGCTAAAATCAGAGATTAATAAAAGCCTCTTAAGCCGGTCGTTGACATCCCTAGGGTAGGCGCGATATGCATAACGCAGACCGAAATCATATTGTGCCGGGCGATATTTCAGGTTCAACATCGTCGAGAGTCGTCGTTGAATAAGGCCGTAATAATTGGTCATCGCGTCAATCCAATTTTTGCGAAGTATCTGCTTTTCCGTTTCAATAGCGGATAGATCAAACATAGCAAGGTTGGTTTGATATGATGTACGGCATGCAAGTGCAATCTTCTCCGGATCGGAGCGCGTTGGTTTTATCAAATTCTCCCGGTCGAACCAGATAACCGGATTACCGTGGCGATCGATCTCCAGAAACTGGTTCTCCGAACTTCGTTTTATCACTAGAAGATCAATATAAAAGGGCGGTGTTGGATTCTTCAGAATATAAAATGCCTGCGAATGCCCATGCCATGCGGGTTCGGGAATTCGAAATTTCCTTGCGATTCCATGATTCTCGATAAGGTATATTTCAATCTCCTTGAATACTTCTTCCACTGCTTTATCTTCGCAAATCAGCTCCAGGTCAAGATCTGAATACTGATCAAGATAACCAGTAGCCGCAGAACCTCCCTCCCATACCGCAATAATCTGCGAATTTTCCTGCAATAAAGCCTTCAGCGCACCGTCAAATTGTTGTTTGTCTTGTAACATGATTAATCACCTAATTTAAAAAATATTTTCAAAATCGCTTTTTACAATGAGAAAGTCACTTAGATCTATAAATTATCGTAAACATACTACTTTCTAGGTCCAAATAACGATTAAGAGGATCATACCCACCTCCAGGAAGCTTTTATTAATTTCATGGTGAAGGCTATCGATCAGAGTTGCAAGGATTGTAGAATTCAGTTGTTCATCGGGCGACAGTGAATGACAGCTACAAGAATTCAAATATTTCGCCTATCAGAACTCAAAACCCACCCTGGCGAAAAATGATAAGGATGGCTGACTGGAAGGATAATGCTCGGAATTATTAACGTACGCACCACCAGCCAGATACATTGGATTTAGTTTAATATCGAGACCAGCTCCCATTATATACAAGGCAATCGGTTCAACAGTATATTCCTCTGTAATGCATGAATCCAGATCGAAGCCTTCATTAGTAACACTCCCCTCGATACCCAAAAATCCGTAGATATCGAAATATTCCTGTGGTGCCAGATAATCCAATTGAAAAAATAAAGCGGGGAAAAGCCATTGCTCTCTTTCACAACCTTGGTATTCCCAATATCCGTTGCTTTTTACATATGTTGCCTCGGGGATTACTGCAAGGTTCATTTCCAAGATTGCAGAGAAATAAAAATCTTCATCTTCAAATTTGTTTTTGTATCTCATTCCCACGCCAGTTAAAGAAACCCCGTTTGCGGCATCTTCAGGAAAATCCGGGACATCCCAGGCGGTTGGTTCTGTCCATTCATTGAAAGCATAGCGAGTTTGCATACCAATTTCAACGTTTTCACCAGATGATAAGTAAAACGATCCACCCAGTTGAGAGTAAGCAATTTGTAATCCTGCATCCCCGATCTCTGAATAGACGAAAACGTTTTCAGGCCTTAAAGCCAATAATGGGTTGGCTTCCAGTTGCAACATATAGCTTTCTGGTTCCATTACTCTGCCTGATCTTGCCGGAATATATGGCCCGGGAACCATAGCCACGCGACGTATATTATACTGCGGTGTTTCGCATCCAGAAAGCATTATTATTGCTATAAATATTGCATATGAAGTACCTTTAAATATCCTCATCCATGTTCCCTTCTATTTCATATAAACAATTCGTTTCGATGTCGATTCATCCCCAATACTTAATCGGACAAGATATACACCAGAGGAGATATTTTCCGATGGTTGCCAGACGATATTCGTAGGAGAGTTCTCGTTTTTGACATTGGCGTTGGGCTTGAAAACACGCGAGCCTTCCCTTACGGTCAGATTATCGACAATTCTCCCGTTCACATCGAATATTTCTATTTCCGCGCCCTCCGGTGCGGTGATTGTTACCGCCGAATTGAAGGGATTTGGGTACGATGTAATCTCCAGTTTTTTTGGAATATTGTTCTCCGCAACCGAAGTACTCGAATCGTGTAAACCAACATATAAATTGCCAACCAAACAATTTTTAACATTTTCAGCATTACTCACCACTATATAATAGTCATCAACAAAATCTACAGGTACCTCTAACCCTCCGCTCGAAACTCGTTCACATGCTCCAATGGCTGCAAATGAACTTCCTGCTTCAAATAAATGGTATTGATCCGCAGTGAGTGCAAACATATCGAAACCATATGCATCATCTGACCATTGATAATATGTTGTTGTCATATCATCCATTACCCCATTATATTTTATAAATTCACCTTCCGGAAAAATCCTTGCTCCAAGATAAGCCTCCGGGCTATCTGTCGGTTCAACGCTACTCCAATCGTTATGGGGCATCGAAGCACTAATGGTTTTCGATAAATTATATGTCGAGCCGTCCATAGTGTGCGCAATGAGGTTATCAACATATCCCGGCTCAGGGTCGTAGCCAATTTCCGTATCGACTCTCCAGTAGAAATGTTTTCCATCTCCCACCATATCGAATGCCTCTCCTCTGCTGTTGGTTACCAGAATACAATCCACATAAATTGCGCCGCCGCTTGCTTCCACCGCAATCATAATCTCTCCACCATCAATTGGACGATTGTATGCATCTTTAACCAGTAGATTTACATCGGCAATCTCATGAGAGTATCGGTCGGTAACCGGTATCATTCGTCCTTTTCCATTGTGTTCGTAAACGGTACCGAATTCTTTGCCCCATCCATCTGAATAAACCCATTGATTGTCAACATAGGTATTCACCGGCTCGAATGTACACCATCTATAACCATTATAGAATTCATTCCACACATGGTCTGTGGATATGGCTTCGACATTTTTACATGGAATCAGAGCCATGCGACAGGCCGCAGTAGTAATATCTTCGTGTTCTCCACATCTTCCCATATGTTTGCCGTAGATTCTTACAGGCTGATGTGGGCGCTCGGAATCCGAATTGAAAACAAGGCAATCTTTTATCCATCTAACAACGATTCCCAATGCACCGTTGCCAATATCAGTATTATGAAGGCCGTTCCATAGCATATTTTGCGAAGTCAAGGAATCCCCTAATGCCCAGCAATAAACACTTTCACTGCTAACACTTACATAGGCGGTATCTGTAATACTCCAGAAAAAGGTTCTCCAGAACTGCCCTGACCACGGATCTACAGCATCCCCGGTAAATGGATCGATATAGCCGGGAATCTCATCGGATATTTTCGGGAACATCACCTGCATGTAGTACATCTCCGGACTAATTTCGATTGTGTCGATTTCAGTCATACCTGAATCGGTTGTGAAATATCTTGTAACAGTCTGGTGATCTGGTCCGCCAATTGTGCCCCGGTCGATTATTTCAACATAATTCAATAGTGAATCCTGATGATACATCATCTCTACATTTTCACGAATGAGATAGGTCATCTCTGGCAACTCGAGAGCTTCCACTGGAAGATTTCCCAGACAATAATAGATTTCATCGAGCCATAAAGGATCTGCGCCTGCCAGAATATCTACATAAAGAGGGACGTAGTACGAATCCAGATCTGCAATATTCTTATAAAGTTGAAGCTGCATATCTTCTGGCGCTGATTCGATCCATTCGATCATTGCGGAATCAATATCCCATTTTTTTTGGGAATACCCCAACGTTCCGGCCTCGACATCTACAAACACGCTATAATACTCGCCTGGATCGAGAACAACCTCTACCGCAACAGAATCGAGAGTGGAAATAAAATTCGCTGGTCTGGTATAGGTGATCGTTTTTGGCAATGGTAAATCAAGCTCGGCATCGGGTTGAGAATTTGATATTGGAATCAAGTTTTCGTAAGGTGAATTCGAGGTAACTCCTCTCTCGGATTGCGCTATTACTGCAATTGCTAACAGGGTCAGAATAAGCATCTTCTTCAACATAATAACTCCTTATTTTAGACTCTCGAGTGTCTGGTTTAGCTCTGGATATAGCTCATCGGCAATCTTGATCATGCTATTAAAATAGGTGATAAATGTCCTCTCGGAGATTCCATCGTCGGCAGGTAGTGCAATTGAAAAACGTACTTCACCATCGCGGATATCCCATTCAAATTCGCCGATAGTCAATTCCCAATTGCGGCTCATCAAAAAGGCAAGCATGGAGAGGGTGCTTTCTTCCTCAAGCTGGAGATCCATATACTGTCCGATATACATATAAATTAAGTCGAATTCTCTGAAAACCTGAACATTGACGTCATAAATCGAGTTTTCACCGCGTATACTCAAATGCAACCGTTCGGCTATTTCCCCCGATCTATTGGAGGCGGTTAATTCTTCATAATGATAACCGGAATTATCCAGAAAATTGCCTATCGCTTTTAATGATATGGAATATATAGGTTTCTCACTCAAATCCTGAGCAACTAAAACCTGACATATTATCGAAATAATCAAAATTGCTTTTTTCATAGTATAACCTCATTAAATAATAGTATCTGAAAATCCATCTTCAAGGCTTTTCTTGTAGAATTAGCATATATTCCCCTTGCAATTTTACAATTCGAATTATAAGTTTTAATCGAATGAATAACCACATCGAAGGGAGAAACATGAATATTAACTGGAAAAATATAGTCAAAGATAATCTCAATAATGTTCGCACCAAGCATCCACTTGTTCACAATATTACTAATTTCGTGGTCATGAATTCATCGGCTAACATACTCCTTGCTCAGGGAGCTTTCCCGGTCATGTCTCATTCTCAGGATGAAGTTCAAGATATGACTTCAATCGCCAACGCATTAGTGATTAATATCGGTACGCTTACCGATTATTGGGTTAAATCGATGATTATGGCGGGGAAAAAAGCCAACGAATTGGGAATTCCAGTGATTTTTGATCCGGTTGGCGCGGGTGCAACCAAATTCAGAACCGAAAAATCTCTGGAAATTATGAAGGAAGTGAAGGTCACTGTGCTTCGGGGAAATGCCTCGGAAATCAATGCCCTTTGTTCCAGTAAGGGGAAAACTCGCGGAGTCGATTCGATTCATAGTGTTGAAGATGTCATGGAATCTGCGATTAAATTGGCTCTGGACGATGGCCTTATTATCGGGATCTCCGGCGAAAAAGATCTTATCACCGACGGTAAACAGGTGGTGAGAGTTGATAACGGGGTTCCATTGATGACCATGGTTACGGGCCTTGGATGTGGACTATCAACGACAGTGGGAGCTTTCGTTGGTGCCAACGAGAATCCTTTCAATGCTACCGTTTCCGCTTTTTCTTTCTATTGTATTGCAGGCGAAATCGCTTATAAAAACTCCAACGGCCCCGGCACATTTGACAGCCAATTTCGCGATGCGCTATACAACACGGAGATCGATTCGTTAGACAAAGCCAATATCCTCCAATGAACAGAGATATAGATTACAGCCTTTATCTTGTAACCGACAACCAATTAGCAGGCCAACGTGATTTGACTGATATAATCGAAGAAGGGATCACCGGAGGAGTAACTATTGTGCAGCTTCGCGAAAAATCTCTGGATACCGGCCCTTTTCTGAAAAAAGCAATCGATATTCATACTATAACCCGCAAGAAGAATGTACCGTTTATTATCAACGATAGAATCGATATCGCTTTGGCCTGCCATGCTGACGGTGTTCATTTAGGGCAAAGCGATATGCCAATCGAATACGCCCGGCAGATTCTGGGCGATGATTACTTAATCGGGATTTCCATTAGTTCTGTCGATGAAGCACTTGAAGCTCAGGAAAAAAGGGCTGATTATATTGCAATCAGCCCGGTTTGGTCCACTCCCACCAAAACAGATACTCCACGTGCCGTCGGTCTGGAAGGTATAGTCGAAATCTCCGAAAAAATCGATATTCCCATCGTGGGAATTGGAGGTATTAATCGCGAGAATTGCAAATCTGTTATCGAAGCCGGTTGCCATGGTATCGCGGTGGTTTCCGCAATTATCTGCTCTGAAAATCCTGAAAGCGCTGCAAGTGAACTTAGTTCGAAAATTCAAGTAAAGGATAAATGATTATGAAAAACAAAATCGGAAAATGTGGACTCGATTGCTCCCAATGTGAGGCTTACATCGCGACCAAAAACAACGACGATAAGGCTCGCGTGGAAATTGCCAGACAATGGTCAGAACGATACGGAGGGAAATGCACACCCGAAGATTGTATCTGCGACGGTTGTAACGGAGATGGAATTATTAGCACTGCCCACGCTAATAATTGCTCTGTAAGAATTTGTGCTAACGAACATGATGTATTAAACTGTGGTTATTGTCCTGAGTATCCATGTGAAAAGATCAGTGAATTCTTGAAATTCCTTCCGGATTTTGCAAAAGAGAATCTCGACAATATCCATAAGAACATTTCAGGTTGAACTGAATCTCTATTCGCTTTACAAACCTTTAGAAAATAAGTTCAGCTTATATACTTATACTATACTACAAAAGTTCGTCTGCGAATCCCATGTAATTCTTTATGCCTGAAAATGTATTCTAACTACTCTTCACATTTCACTAAACTTGTTTTAAAGATATAAGAAGTATTTCCTAAACCTTTTACTACAACTCTCAAATTATCTAGGATCCTTGTATCGTCGGGGAATAAATTCAAGACTTGAACGAGATGATTCTCTAATTATTTCTCTCTGATTATTCCTTAGACTATCCAATATTTGAATTAACATAAAGAGCATGTCTTGCAATATCGAGGAATAAGTGTTATATTGTAGTTCGTTTTTAAAGGAGATTCTATGACTGATAAGAGTACTAAGTTAGAAGAAGAAGTACAGGATTTACGGAAACAACTCGACTCTTTTAATCGTGAAAAGGAAAGGGTAAGAGCGATTGTTGGCCAGGCTGGTGGAATACCTACTGCCAACACCAAACTTTTCAATATAGTATTTTTTATTTTGGTAATTGCTTCTTTGGTTGTATCGCTTATCGCCAAAGGAACTTTACGTATTGCGATGAGCGAATTGGCTATCGCAGCGATCTCTTTCAAACTTATATTCCTTATGCATAATCAATCGCGAGTTAATCATTTCCAGCTTTGGATATTATCTTCACTGGAGTGGCGTTTAAACGAGATGATGCTGACCATTCGAGATATTAAGGAATGTACTTTAGAACAAAAGAAAAATGAAAAAATTTGAACTCAATTCGTCATATAAACCTTCCGGTGATCAACCACAGGCTATCGATAAATTGGTCGAAGGTATAAATTCTGGCAAAAAACACCAGACTTTGTTGGGAGTTACCGGTAGCGGGAAAACATTCACTATAGCCAATTTGATAGCGAGAATCCAAAAGCCGACTATCGTAATTTCTCATAATAAGACTCTCGCCGCTCAATTATTTGGAGAATTTTCGCAGTATTTCCCCAAAAATGCCGTCGAATATTTTATTAGTTACTACGATTATTATCAACCAGAGGCTTATATTCCTCAGACGGATACCTATATCGAAAAAGACGCTGATATTAACGAAGATATCGATAGGTTGCGCCTTAGAGCAACAACGCATCTAATGGATCGCAAAGATACCGTGATAATTTCATCTGTTAGTTGCATCTACGGTCTGGGCAATCCTGAAGATTATGCATATTTGATGATACAACTTAAGAGGAACGATACTGCTGCAATCCAGAAGCTCATTAGAAAATTAGTCGATATTCACTATGTCAGAAATGAATTCGAGTTGACGCGTGGCTCATTCAGGGTTCGAGGTGATGTTATCGAGATAATGCCCGCCTATGAAAAACAACTTATTCGTATAGAGTTTTTCGGTGATGAAATTGAACGGATATCAATGGCGGATCCACTTACAGGTGAAGTTATTCAGGAATTGAATAGAGTTAGTATCTATCCTGCGAAGCACTTTGTTACTACTTCTCCTAAAATTAAAAAAGCTGTCAAATCTATTCGCAATGAATTGAATGACAGATTGAGCGAACTCAAAGCCGAAAATAAACTCCTTGAAGCTCAAAGACTGGAACAGCGCACATTATTCGATATCGAGATGCTTCTTGAAATTGGCTATGTGAGCGGAATCGAGAACTATTCGCGACATCTTTCAGACAGATCCCCTGGCAGTCGCCCCTGGTGCCTTCTCGACTATTTTCCAAAGGACTTTGTCATCGTAATCGACGAATCGCATGTTACGGTTCCACAGATTAGGGCTATGTACAAAGGTGACCGTAGCCGTAAACAAACCTTAGTTGAATATGGTTTTCGTTTGCCAAGTGCTATGGACAACCGCCCTCTCAAATTCGATGAATTCCTTGAACTATCAAATCAGATTATCTTTGTTAGTGCAACTCCCGGCGATTGGGAAATAGAGCAATCTAGCGGTGAAGTTGTCGAGCAAATTGTAAGGCCCACTGGCTTGATCGATCCGGAAATCGAAGTACGCGGTACCGAAGGACAAATAGAGGACCTGCTTGCCGAGTTGAAATCTATTGTGAAGCAGGGACAACGTGCATTGGTAACCACTTTAACCAAGCGCATGTCGGAAGATTTATCTGACTACCTTTCAGATTTCGGAATAAAAGTACGTTATTTACACAGTGAAATAGACGCTATAGATCGCGTAGAAATCTTGAGAGATCTACGTCTGGGGAATTTCGATGTTCTGGTTGGAGTAAATCTCCTTCGCGAGGGCCTGGATCTCCCCGAGGTTACCCTGGTGGCTATCATGGACGCTGATAAAGAAGGATTTCTTCGCAGCGAAAAATCACTTATTCAAACTGCAGGAAGAGCCGCAAGAAATATATCAGGAAAAGTCATTCTTTACGCTGATAGAATTACCAACAGCATGGCCAATGCAATGCGAGAGACTGAAAGGCGCAGAAAAGCACAACTCGAATACAATGTCGAGCATAAAATTACTCCCAAAACAATAATCAAGAGCGTTAACGATGTTATGGCTACTACCGGAATTGCAGATTCCCGGAAAAAAGAGGAAGAACCCGATCCCGAAACTCCCGATTATCTGGAAAGCCTACCCATAGAAGCTAAGATAGATGAACTGGAGAGGATGATGAAAAGAGCTGCAAAAAACCTGGAATTTGAGCAGGCTGCATTTTTTAGAGATGAAATAAACGAATTAAAAAAGGCTCTTCCTGATTCTCGAAAGAAATTGAAAAAGAAAATCGGGCTGAAATCAAATAAGAAGATTACTCGCTTCTATTGATTAAGTAAATGTGTAAATTAATTTTGCTAAGAGTTTTTTTTTACTAAATTTATTGTGTTAATTGGAAAGGAGATTCAATATGAAAATTTTTACATTTGTAACTATCTTATGCTTGCTGGTATTAAATATTTCCGCCAGTGAAGCATGGGAAAAAACCCTCGATGCTAACCTGACATCTACTCTTAACAATTATAGTGATAACTGGGATGGTGGAGAAGCTGGTTCATTCAATTGGGCGATAAACATCAATGGGATGGCTCAGAAACAATTCACCGAATGGATTCTGAACAAGAATAGTCTTAAACTATCCTTTGGTCAAAACAATCGCCAGGATACAGAAACAAAAGATTGGTTTTTACCTGAAAAATCCACCGATCTTATAGATTTCGAAACAGTGTTTAGATTCACTTTAGGTGCTTTTGTAGATCCATTCGCATCGGGAAGACTTGAAAGCCAGTTTTATGACACACGAGATAACGGTAACAAACGCATTTTTAATCCAATTAAGCTTACGGAATCCGCGGGTGTAGCCAGAGTGTTTATTAAGGATGAACACCGTGAGTTAACTTCCAGGCTTGGTTTGGGAATCAGGCAGACTATCGATAGAGATGTTATTATCGATGCTGATCTCGATGAAAAGGAAACTTCGACAACCAACGATGGTGGTATCGAATTTGTAACAGAGTTCAATACACCACTTGCGAACAATCAGATTACCTACAATTCGAAGTTGACCGTTTTTAAAGCGCTGTTTAACTCTGAAAGCGATGATTTAGAGGGTTTACCTCATGGTGATTACTGGAAATCTCCCGATGTAAATTGGGAGAATATATTTACTGCCAATATTACAAAATATATTATGGTAAATCTCTATGTACAGCTATTGTACGACAAAGAAATCGACCTCAAAGGCCGTCATAAAGAAACTTTATCGGTTGGGCTTACATATAAGTTATTCTAAACCGAATACATATACATTATATCCTGTGATCGGATAGTCTTTTCATAAAAACCTATCCGATCTCAATCATGCGTTGAATCGCACCGCTGGCATCATTGATAATGCTCTCTTCCAGCTCAACTTCGTAAATTTGCATCTCAAGACAACGAGCCAGTTTAGCGAGTGTAATCATCTTCATGTTGTTACAAATTGAATCCGACCTAATCCACCCAACTCGTTTATCGGGCATTTCACGCCTAATTCGCTTAACCAGGCCAATTTCTGTTCCCAGTAAAGCAGGTCTGTCGTTGTCTTTAACCCAGTTATACATTCCTGAAGTCGAAGCGACTAAATCAGCCATATTGGAAACTTCCAAAGGACATTCTGGATGAACTAAAATCGCCGCTTCTGGATTGTTAAGCCTGGCTTTCTTCACATCTTCTTTTTGAATAAACTGATGCACATAACATCCCCCCTGCCAGATAATCATATTCTCCTTATTCAAGCGTGATTTTACATAGCTTCCAAGATTATTATCCGGTAGGAAAACTACTGGTTTATCACCTACCGATTTTACAACTTCAAGAGCATTCGAACTTGTACAACAAATATCAGAAACTGCTTTAACCTCTGCAGTAGAATTTACATATGTTATAAAGACGTGATCTGGATGCTTTTCGCGAAGCTTTATCACGTCTTCCATATTTGCTGATGAGGCCATAGGGCATCCAGCGCCTTTTTCTGGAATAAGTACTTTCTTATCGGGAGAAAGGATCTTAGCTGTTTCCGCCATAAACATGACTCCGCAAAACACGATAACTTCAGCATCAGTATCAGCAGCTTTCCGAGATAATCCAAGACTATCCCCTAGTACATCCCCTATCTCTTGAATTTCATTCCTTTGATAATTATGAACTAATATTAATGCATCGAGTTCTTTTCGGGCTTTATTGATCCTTACTTTTAGTTCCTCATCGGATAATTCAGCGTATTCTCGTAATCTCATATAACCTCATTTTTCGCCTATTGACTTAATAATCAAATCCAAAAACTCTTCGGGTTTATCAAGCGTAAATTCAATTTGTGCTACCATTATCTGCAAACGACTATCCAAAGCAGTCAAGCGTACAACATCTTTTTCTGTAGTAATCAAAATATTCGCGCCATATTCTTCAGCTGCAGCTTCAATATCCTCGATATCAGAAGCTTTATAATAGTAATGATCTGGATAGGCTACTAATTGCACTACCTCAATTCCTGCCTGTTCCAGTGTCTCACGAAAACTTTCAGGCCTGGCGATACCTGCAAAAGCAAGCACTTTTTGACCCCTAATTGCAGCTTGATCAAGAATTCTATCATCTCGAGTTTTAATACTTACTAATTTTTTCTTTGAAACATAAATGGGGCCTTTATAACCAAGATGCCTGATATCATCGCTTTGAGATCTATTGCCTACAATTACCAGAACATCGGATTCAGCAATTCGCCATGCACCATCACGGAGTCTTCCCACTGGAAAAAGATGACCACCAGATAGTGGATCCTCAGCGGGAAGCAATAAAATATCGAAATCACGTGCAATTTGCATATGTTGGAATCCATCATCCAGGATAAAAACTCTTCCCGGTGAAGCTCCATAATGCTTTGCTGCAGAAACTCTATCCTTATCCACCACTATATCGACTCCAGGTAATTTTGAAGCCATAAGAGCAGGTTCATCGCCAGCCAAAATTGCTTCTGGATTTTCACCATAAATAACCATATTGCCCTTTTGCTTACGTTTATAACCGCGAGTTAGAATTACTGGTTCGAAGCCCATTTCTTTTAGCCTTTTTGTTAACCAGATCGTACAAGGTGTTTTGCCGGTCCCCCCTAATGCAATATTGCCAACGGATATCACAGGAGCAGGAGCTTTTTTACTTTTTAAAACTCCCCACTTATAGAACTTCCACCGCAAGTAAATTATCGCGGCATAAATCCAGGCTAATGGCATTAGTAGCCATCTCATCTCGTTAAATACTCCTTAAGTTTTTTCTCGTACAATCCTGTCACTTCTTGCATTTCATCAACAGCTTTTTTTGCTTTGTTGCCAACTACTATTAATTTATCATTATTTTGAAAAAGAGCAATGGTTTTTCTGGCAAGTTCATCAGAGTTTTTCACCTGAATACCACCACCAATTCTTAATAAAACATCGAATGCCTCCTGATTGGATTCCTGATAAGGTCCAAAAAGTATAGGTACTCCAAAATGCGCAGGTTCCAATGGATTATGACCTCCATAATCCTGCAAAGTGCCTCCAATAAAGGCTACATCAGCTGCCCCATAGAATTTCAACAACTCCCCCATTGTATCCAATACCAATACATCTGAATCCTCAAAAGGTTTTTGTTCGCTTCTAAGATTTGCCTTTATTCCATGCTTTTCTATTAATCTCTTAATTATCTTCACATCCTCGAGGTGACGAGGAGCTATTATTAAAAATAAATTTTCGATCTTCTTTCGAATTTTGAGATAAGCTATTAAAACCGGTTCAAATTCTCCTTTTCTAACACAACCAGCAATGAATATTGGTTTTCTCTCAATACTAATTGTTTCTATATCAGCTTTTGAAGCGAATTTTAAATTACCAAGCACAGAAATTCTATTGTCATTCACTCCGATATCTTTAAGGTTTTCGGCGTCGTATTCCGATTTCATTAAAAATGCTTTGAATGGCCTTGTTATTCTACTAAATGTTCTGTTAAATAATTTGCCCCATTTTAATGTAGAATTTGAAATTCTACCATTCGCCAGAATTATCGGTAAATCCCTTCTGTATGCTGATAATATTAGATTTGGCCAAAGTTCCGTTTCAATAATGATTAATGCCCTTGGATTGCTACGCCTAAATGCGTTTTTCATAAAGAAATAGTAATCAGCAGGAAATACACTCACGAAATCGCCTGGTTTTGCCAACCTTTTCAATCGTTCCATACCCATTTGAGTTGTAGCAGTCATTATTACATTTTCATCGGGATCGATTTTTTTTAGAATATCTCTTATCGAAGCTGCTACTCCTGCCTCACCAACACTTGATGCGTGTATCCAGATCCTTCCATCATTCATTCTTGGGAAAAAACCCAACCTATGAAAAAAGTTATGCCCAGATATAAATGCCCAGAGGGCTAGCGCAATAAGCGTTAGTGGCAACGATAAAGTCAATATTACATTCCAGATTAAAATCAATTATTTCCCCAACATACTTAAATCCGCTTTTTTTGTTATATCATCCATTCTTCTCTGGACTTCATCACTAATTTGACGTAGGTCCTTTTTACCTGGATATATTGGTTTTCCCATTCTTATCTCAATTGTTGCAAATGGTTTGGGAATAAGGAATTTATCCCAAGATTTCAGTTTCCACATTCTATTGGCTGATGTTGCTACTGGTATTATTGGCACATTCGATTTTTTTGATGCAGCTACAACTCCAATTTTAACTTCTTCTGGGGGGCCAGTTGGGCCATCGGGTGTAAATGCAACTCGGATCGGCTGTTTCAGTTTCTCGATAATCTCTCTTAAACTAGCCATTCCACCTCTACTAGAACTTCCTCTGATTGTTCTAAACCCCATACTATTTAGCACTCTGCTAATAATCTCCCCATCTGTACTTCTAGAAACCAGAACATATATATCCTGCTTTCTGTAAAAGAACACAAGTGGTAATAATCTTGAATGCCAAAAAGCCCATATTAAAGGGCTTCCAACTTCATCTTCATGTTCTTTACCAACATACTTAACTTTCCATGTATACCCTAGCAGATAAATTACTATTGGCATAATTGTATTCGCAATTATTAGACTAATTTTAGTTTGAATATCAGCTTTCTTCATCGTTAAGTATATTGCATGTTTTTCTGAATAATTCAGGATTAGAGGCTACAATTCTTCCATGTTCAATAGTCCACTCTGAACCATTAAAAATGCCAGTTTTTCCACCAGCACATCTAACGATAAGTTCGCCTGCTGCCAAATCCCAGGGTTTTAGGTTTAATTCCCAATAGACATCCATCCTTCCACATGCTACATATGCCAGATCCAAAGCCGCACTTCCAATTCTCCTAATCCCCCTAACATTCAATGCTATTTTTGTGAAGTGATCAAGATTATTCTCATTGTCCTTTTCTCTATTGTAGGGGAATCCAGTAGCTGCAATCGAATCAATTAATCTATTTGTTTTACTAACTCTTATATGCCTGTTGTTCAAATATGAAAGTTCTCCATCGCTCCAATATAGTTCTTCTCTGATTGGCTCATAGATAACCCCAAACAATGATCTACCTTCTTCATAATATGCTATCACAACAGAGAAAAATGGAATTCCGTTTGCATAATTATTAGTTCCATCCAGGGGATCGATTATCCACATTTTATCCTCGAGTTTAGAATGTTCATGGGATTCTTCACTCAATATTGATTCCCCGAATTCTGTCTCAATAGCTCCGATAATAAACTCTTCTGAAGCAAGATCAGCATCAGTTACAACTTCACGTTTTGATTTTAGTTTAGATTGCGTATTTTCGAATCTTTCCAGAAGAATATCTCCAGCAGAGATTGCAGTTTTCTTTGCAAATTCCAACTTTTCAGCGATTACATTACTCATTTAAGGAGAATTACTTTCGAATTATGAACCTGATTATTCGCTCTAATACTAATAAAATATATACCGGAATTTACATCATTGCCGCTTTGATCTTTACCATTCCAGATTATTCTATAACTATTTTCATCTTCTTTCATCATTTCTGAACCAAAACCATTAATCACATTACCCGAAATATTATAGATCTTTACATCCAAATTCGGATCGTCCTCTAAACCTCTTATATCGATCTTGCAAACCGAATTAAAAGGATTTGGATAAGCCTGGACAGTGATTTTTTCAGGAAGATCTATCTCGTTTATATCGGTTATTTGCAGGTCAAACCAATGGAAAATTCTTGCGAGAATATCATCCATATGAAGCGAATACGGTCCTCCACCGATTCCTTCGATACCAAATCCAAAAACAACCGTTTTATTTAACCCGTTGTCAAACCTAACAGCACAAGTATCACCATTCTGATATGTAGCGAATGCAGTTCCTCCAATTGGTGATATACTTGTCAACCTCTTCTGATTACTCGCACCCGGAGAACCAAACAGATATAATCTTTCGTCAGAGAAAAGTAAAGGACCAGAACCTATCCCATCCACAACAATTGATCCTGTATCTGCTTTGTGTACAGCTCCAAAATTATCCTCAAGGAAATAATCCTCAAACTGATTTGTCAAGTTCTGGCCGGTCAAAATAATATCTCCACCAGTATCCAGATAATTAACTATAGTAAGTGTATCCTGAGAGTCGATCCCTTCACCAAGCGTGTCATCTCCCGTAAACCAAATCATCACTGGAAAATCTTCCATTTCTACTGGAGCACCGGATGGAAATGTGTGGTGATACTTATAAGTAACATTCAATTTTTCCAGAGCATCACAGTAAAAGCTTGCTATTCTTGAGTTGCTATCAGGACTGTCGTCAATAAGTAACACCTGAGGATGTCCTATTAGTAATTTAATTGTGTCACTTATAACTCTTGACGAATTATCCATAAAATAGGTTATAATGCAATCTGCGAAATGGGGTTGAGCATCCGGCCCAATATTTAAACAAAACTCATCGCCCTCTACTTCAGAACCCGCGCTAATACTAACAGGGAATCCAGAAACTGTATCCCCGGGATAAACTCCATAAGAGCGGTTTTCAAGAAATAAGTATCCATTCAAACCCTCTATGTCCGGCCAGGCAAAACTCGCATCAGCATTAATTACGGGACGAATCGCGATTGCTTCGCCGGCTTCGAAATATCCATCACCATCTCCAAGGTCTTCATATTCATAGTTAATAGTGAATTTCGGAAAGATCCCCGGACCTATTCCATGAATACCGAATGATTCGAATATCTCATTGTGATGGGGAGTTCCATCAGTAAGATCCTCGTTGTCATCATCGGTGAATAAACACTCGGGGACAAAAGCATCGAAAGTCGCGGGAGTGGCGTATCTGGTAAAATGAATCAGTGTGTCACAGAAGCTTATTCTGACAGATTCTCTAAGATCCCAAAAGGCACCGCCGATAATTCTGCCATCGCCATGAACCTCCCCCACCCAATCTTCCGGCATCCGATAATGATTGTCCATCGTCCTAAAAAAGCTACCGCCAATTTTTTGACATTTATAACCGATTCTCGGTTCATTACAATTTGTAACCGCGAAATAATCGCTGTAGGCTTCATTCATAGCGCCGGATTGGCCAGAATAAGGGAAATGTACTCCCTCGTATATCCAACCGGTAATACCATGAGTATATTCATGATAAATAATATTGGCAAAGAGAGCAAAATTTCGAGTTGAAGCGCCACCAGAACCGTAGTTAGTACCATAACCATCCCAAAAAGCATTCTCCGGAGTACCATCGATTCCTGCTCTTGCCGGAACAGGATAATCGAGTGCAGCCATCTCGGGATCTAGCCTTTCATAGTACTGATGGATAAAATTTGTGTGATAGTATAGGTTTACTTCGTCAGTGTCGACTGAAGCGGCATTTGGAATCCATGTAAAACTGTGCTCGGTTGGTGGAGTGAGCCATTGGTTGTAGCGAGCATTTTCGCCTTCGTTATCTTCGACCTCGACCCAAGCGCCAGTTAGCCAGCTTTTCAGTGGCATGCTATAACTTAAATATGAAGAGATATTGTAATCTCCTCTATCATCGGTTTGAGTAGAACGGATATAATTGAGAGATAAATCTCCAAAATCGAACGTCGATGTGGCAAGTGTATCGTCGTAATAAAGAGGAAGATACTCAATATAGACTTTCCCGTTAACATCATAGAAATTAACTAGATTATATTCGAAAAGTAATTTTCCATTCACAGCTGAGATAAAAACGCGCCAATGCTTTTGCAGAGATTCATATACATCGACCTGCCAACTCAGTTTACCAATAGCAGAGAACGAATCGACCTGAGGGTAATAGACTAAATGCATATTGTTGATACTACCGCAATCAGGATAATACTCCGCAATCAGATCGATTACTCTTTCACTCGATATTACAGGAGTTTGACTGTCAAATTGATCAATAATTTTTGAACCGCAAAAAGCAAGGTTACCATTACCAAATACCCTGAAATCGACTCGAGAGGACAGTACTTCGATATTATTGTGCTTCTGAAGATAAGTAATCCACCATCGATCCATTCGATTATTGGCTTTAAAGAGATCCAACTCATCGGATTCGATCTCGAAAACCTGGTAATTTGCATCTATAAATTCCCTGCAATCATTATCGAGTGTTTGGAGATTAGTAGCATCGAAAGTTAATTCGTCATGTGGCTGGAAATATGACAATCCTCTATAAGGCAGTTCTTGAGCACATTTACCGTATGAATTGGAAAAATATTCTCTCTCTGGAACATAAGAAGCATAGTATGGATTAAAACCTGGATCAACAAATCCGATAAGTACCATTGGAAGTATTATCAGTAATATTATCGTATATCTGGACAACTGAATTTTCCTTTTCAAGTTTTATTAATAATCTTTAGATAATAGGAATACCTTTTAATTTTGTCAATTTATATATATGAAGATCTGGTATGGCATATCACTTGCGGGCAAATATTATTTAATATATATTCGTTTTGGGATTATGCATAGAATTAATAAGAAAAAATACGTCAAATCTCTGTTTCTCAGGGTTTTAAGGCTACCAGCACGCTGGATATCGATACTGATTATCCCGTTATTCTGTAGTGCAACCAGTTTCGTTAACGATTTCCTCTTGGTTGATAACGATGTCCGTGCAAAAGCTCTTGGTGGATGTATCTCCAGCAGCCGAGGTGTCTCTGCACTTTTTGGGAATCCTTCAAGAATTGGCTATAGCAATGAAATTGCCTTTCTCAGCCACGAACAGCTTTATCAGGGATTGGTTTCTTCGGATGCTCTCGGGATAAGATTCCCCGTCCCTGATGGCTACGCTGCAATCGGTTTGAGTTATATTGGTGGGAGTGGAATCATTATCACCGATATTCCCGATCCGGATTCACCGGTATCCGAAAATAACCGTCCCTATAAAATAGACGAAGAAGGGCATCACGATGTAGCGCTTACGACTGGATACTCCAGGTATTTTTCTGATAAAATCTCCGCTGGAATTGCTCTAAGCGGATTCTATAGAGACCACGCAAACAGTATAGCAAAGGGAGCTTCAGTAACGCTTGGAGGTGATTATTCTTATAACGATAATCTTTCTTTAACGGTAAATCTGAACAACTTGGGTTTTAGCTCGTGGGAAACCGGGACAAATGAAATTGCCTTTTTATCGTTAGGAATAGGTGGTATCTACAATTACTCCCTGGGTTCAAATTTTGGAGGGATTATCTGTTTCGATGGTCGCTATTTTCCAAATGAGAAAGTAACTGAAGGATATGCGGGAGGAGAAATAGTTTATAGTGATTTATTCGCGCTAAGAGCCGGAATCGATAATGGACAATTCACAGCCGGTGCTGGGTTAAGCATAATCCCCAATATCGATATTGATATAGCCTTAAGCCTTCACGAGGCCCTTCCGATATCTTATCGAGTTGGTCTAAAATACAATCCAATCAAGAACATCGATTAAATATGCGCGGCTTATGTTTGTTATCAGCCCTTATTCTTCCCGTAATATTACTTGGCCAATCAACCATTTACGAAATCTCTCCTTCAGCAAATTGCATTGTATCAATTCAACCCGATAGCTCTTTCGCCGACAGACTATTCAGCGTTGGTCTTTTTGAAGAAGCTATTACAGAATATATGCGTGAAAGCGATTCAATCGATGGTATAACAGAACTAAAGATTGGTTTCTGCCATTATGCTTTAGACGAATTATCTGAAGCTATCGAAATATGGGAGGAAATATTCAAAAACAGCTCAAATCTTCTCTTAAGGCAAAAGGCACTTATCGCTTGTGCTATTTCCTCTCTTGAAAACGGCGATATCGAAACCAGCATTGATTATTCAACTCGTGCAGGTTTTTCATCAAGGGAACTTGACATGGCTTATCATGGTCACTGGAGTGAATTAGGAATCGTTCCTCCTCGTTCCCGTTCGATACCAATAGCCAGTTTGATGTCTATTGTTTTGCCCGGTTCCGGACAGATATATTGTGGAGATTTTTCTCAGGGGATAAAATCTATGCTCCTTAATGGAACTTTCATTTATAGCAGCATATCTTCGGCTACAAACGGTTACATTCCAAGGGCTTTTACAATATTTATTCTCTTTGGAAATAGATATTGGTTCGGTGGTTCCAACAAAGCCGGACTAATTGCGGAGAGCTTTAATCGGAGAGAAAAAACAACTGCATGCAAAAAACTTGGAGAATTTGTAAATTGGCCTTGCGAATAATAAAATTGTGCATTATATTAGCTTTGGTAAAAAGCGGAATACTTCTTGCAAATTTTGACTCTACACATATATATCAAGAACTCTCAAAGCCAGACACCACATGGAAATATGAGTATAAGAATGCCCTTGAAACTGCACCGAAATTGCTATTAAACTTTTACCAGAATAATATCTCAAATCTGGAGACACATCATTGCCCGATGGAACCCTCCTGCTCCGAGTTCTCCCGGTTGGCCTTTGAGAAAACATCATTTTTGAAAGCGCTGTTTTTAACTGCAGATAGGTTAATGCGAGACAACAGCTTATCTAAAAAAAAATATCGTAGAAACGAAAGAGATAAACTTATCGATCCAATAGAAAGATACATATCTTGGCCCGATTCTTTGCAATAATATTATTGCCTTTGGCTCTTATTGCCAGTGAATTCGAGGATTTCGAGTTCCCTGAAAAATTAGCCAAGCAGGGATTTTTTAGAAAGGCTTCAATAGAATATCTTAGATATGCCTATGAGAATCCTCAAAGCAATTCGAGCGATCTGGCAAAATACCGGGCTGGCTATTATCTTGAAAAAGACGGCTGTTATGATCAGGCGCGAAACATATATATTGAGTTAACTCAGAATTCGTTGGACTCTATAGCTATAGGGGCGTATTATAGAATCAATAATATCGATTTTTTAGAAGGAAAATTAAATCGGATAATTTCATTTTCTACTTTTAAAAACCTGGATTGCTCTACATATTGTACGGAATGTTTCGAATTTCAAAAAGGATGGGCTCTGTTACTGGCAAGACGATACGAGCAATCCGGAGAGATTTTCGATAGAATCAGTGGATCAGACCTGGACAGTGCCTCTGAATTCTTGAGTAGTTTATGCATGAGAGGAACTGATTTGCCCCGAAGGTCTCCGTTATTTGCTGCTTCCATGAGCAGCATTATCCCTGGTTCTGGAAGGGCTTATTGTGGACGTTGGGGGGATGCTATAGTAAGTTTTATCAGTATAGCGGCTTCGTTGGGTGGGGCTTACTACTTATGGGAAGACGACCGAGGATTTGCTATCGGATTGACTATTACCGGTGCTTTTTTGTATGGAGGGAACGTTTACGGTAGTTATTTGGGTGCCCGGTGGTTCAACGAAGAAAAACATAGAGAATTATATAGATATGCAAGAGAAAAAAGTCCAAAAATTCCGGAAGAACTCTATAGGTTCTGACGTAAAACTGCTATCGGAACTCAGGAGGAAATCTATACATTTCAGTGCTCTTGCCATTCCAATTGGATATTATTTCGTTCCAAGGAAAGAAGCACTGATAATTCTGGGCGTTTGTTGTTTTCTTTGTATGCTTCTGGACCTTTTCAAATATTACGATAAAAATTTCAGAAAAAATTTTTTTAAGATATTCGGTAAAATGCTTCGCAGCCGGGAGATAAAGCGTTTTACCGGTTCAACTTTTATTCTCACTTCATCATTGATAAGTATTCTGGTATTCGAAAGATGGATTGCATTAACGGTTATTACATTTATCATAATGGGCGATATTGCAGGAGCTATTTTTGGGAAGCGATTTGGGAAACATAAAACTATTGGGAATAAAACTCTCGAGGGTAGTATTGCTTTCTTTATGGCAGCATATTCTTTTGGGATAATTATCAGGTTTGCCTTTGGATTGGAATCTCCCTGGAGTGCTCTATTTATGGGCGCTTTAAGTGCCACGGTTATAGAATCACTCCCACTGGGAATCGACGATAATCTAACTGTTCCGGTATTGACTGGAGTTCTTTTGCAATTGATGTATATAGGGCATTTTTAACTTAAACAATCTTCGGAGGACATATGAGCATTTCTATCCGCAGAGCATTGATATCTGTATGGAACAAAAACGGTGTTGTTGAATTTGGACAAGAGTTATCTTCGAATGGAGTAGAAATTTACTCTACTGGTGGAACTGGGAAAGCCTTGAAAACTGGTGGTATCGACGTTATCCCCCTGGAAACACTGACTGGATTTGAGCAGCTTATCGGCGGCAGAGTTAAAACTCTTCATCCAAAAGTATTTGCGGGAATACTCGCCAGACGCGATCTCGATGAACATCTAAAATCCCTTGATGATCAATCCATACCTATATTCGATATGATCGTTGTGAATCTGTATCCTTTTATGGAAACTCTGAAGAAAACGGATATTGAGATGGAGCGTTTGGAGATGATCGATATAGGTGGTGTTGCTTTATTACGTGCTGCAGCTAAAAATTACCCATCAGTGGTTGTTGTATCCGAACCGGCCGATTATGGAGAGATAATCGCGGAATTGAAAGAACACAACGAGATAACAATGGAGACTTCCAGAAAATTGGCTGCCAAGGCTTTTAGACACACCTGTTTCTACGATAGCGTTATTGCAGGGACTCTCTCGACAGAGCCATTTCCGGAAAAATATCCGGTATCACTTCAACTGGAGAGAGAGCTTCGTTATGGTGAGAATCCGCATCAAAAAGCAGCGCTTTATTCCGACCCTCTATCCGAAACCGGAGTCGTTCAGGCAGAACAACTCTGGGGTAAAAAACTTAGTTATAACAATTTCCTTGATCTTGATGCTGTCTATAATGCGATTATGGAGTTCTCCAACGAAACTGCTTGTGCAATTGTTAAACACCTCAGTCCATGCGGAATCGCTCGCGGAGACAGTCTCCTCGAGGCTTACGAGGGTGCTCTTTCCGGCGATCCGATGAGTGCATTCGGTGGAATTGCCGGATTTACCAGAAAAATCGATCTACCCACAGCGGAGAAAATAAGTAAACATTTCTTCGAATGTATTCTGGCTCCTGATTATAATGACGACGCTCTGGAATTACTCAAGAAAAAGAAAAATCTTCGCTTGATGAAACTGAAACTGCATCGCAGCGATAAAGAACAGCTTCAATTCCGGGGAATTTCAGGAGGAATGTTGGTCCAGTCTGTGGATCCACCAGAGCACAAACCTGAAAAATGGGAAGTTGTCTCCAAGCGCAAACCTACTCCTGAAGAAGATAAGGCACTTCGTTTCGTTTGGCGAGCCATTCGCTCCATAAAATCGAATTCCGTGATTATCGGCGGCGAAGATATAGTGTATGGTATCGGCGGAGGACTTCCCAGCCGTGTCGATGCTGCCAAACTATCAATAACCAAGGCCGAAGATAAAATCGATGGAGCGGTAGCAGCTTCCGACGCTTTCTTCCCTTTCCCCGATGGTGTGGAAGTTCTGGCCGAAGCGGGAGTAAAAGCCGTTGTACAACCGGGCGGTAGCATTCGCGACCAGAAAGTAACTGATCGTGCTGATGAATTGGGATTGGTGATGATTCACACAGGCACCAGACATTTCAGACATTGATCTACTGAATATAAACTTAAAACCGCCTCATTCAAAGAATGCGGCGGTTTTTTTTCTGTTAAAAATCGATTATTGAGATGATCTGTTTGGTTTTTGTGCAGCTGGAACTGCAGGAGGTTTATCCTCGGATTTCAGTTGTGGAATCTCGATAGTAATTCCCACGCGATGAGTATTATCGAGGTTTTTACTGGAAACGAACGCATAATCAACCCGGAAGAAGGCAATTTCCAATCCAACTCCCGCGGAGAAATCTGATCTATCGAGACCGCCGCGAAGATAGATATTCTTGAGGATATTCAATTCCACTCCCACATGCGGATCGAAAGAAAGAGGTCCAAGTTCGATAATACCATTGTAGTCCTCGAATCGTGTCTCCATCTCAAGGATTCCCATAATACTTCCCCTGATAGCCGGTAAATCGATATTATAATTACCTCCCCACCAAAGAGAGGGCGCTTTTAGCTCCCACAACCCAGTGGACCATCGAATATGAGTGCCCACAGCATCGCGAAGAGAAGCACCCAATACCAGACTCGAATCATATTCGTAAATAACTCCGCAGTCTAATCCAAACCCAAAGGAGGAATAATTTCCAATATAGTTCTGAAGGTGTTTAATCGTAACCCCCAACGATATTTTTTCTTTGATCTGTCTGCTAAAAGCAAGATTGAAAAGGTAATCGCCTTCGGTTTCATAATAGACCGCATCGGGTCTGATTTGCTCGCCGGGATCCCAAATTCCATTGCCCTCACCTTCATCACCCGTTCCCGGGACTCTATCAGGACCGAAATCGTAGAATCCATCCTCCTCTGTGAAAGGAATATCTTCAGCAGCATTTCGGAAAAATCCAACAGCGTAATAATTATCCCCGAATTTCTTTGAAACACCACCTACATCCAATTTCATCAAATCGCTATAGAAAGAGGCGTGCATCAAATATACATTTGGTCTTTCGGATAAACTGCTAAGACCGGCCGGATTCCACCATAGAGTCTGGACATCACCTTTCACGCTTGAAAAACCTCCCCCAAATCCAGCAGGACGAACGCCCACTCCTAAATCAGTAAATTCGGCTGCATACTTACTTCCGAAAACTGAGCAAGTGATAATCAATAGAAATATTATTAAGATATTTTTCTTCATTGGATTCACTCATCAATGATAGGGAAATAGAGGATGAATTCACTACCTTTTTTAGGTTCAGATTTCAGTTCGATATTTCCGCCAATAGCTCTTAGTTGACGATAAATAGTTGAAAGCCCCAAACCGGTCCCATGCCCTTCCTTTTTTGTTGTAAAAAATGGGTCGAACACTCTGCTTTGTAATTGTTGGGGAATTCCAGGGCCGTTATCCATAACAGATAGAACGGCATACCTTCCAGGTTTTATTGGAAGTTCTTTGCTGTTATCCCCGAGGATTTTCTCAATTCGAGTTGTTATTACAATCTTGCCTTCGCTTTCAAGAGCATCGCAAGCATTGAAAACGAGATTGAAAAGCATCTGATGCAAAGCGGATTTATCCATCTTTATTATAATATCATGCGGGTAAAGATTGAAAATAATCCTAATTCCAGCTACTACACTGTGCTCGAGCATCATGAAAGCTTCTTCAATTTCGTTGTTTAGGTTTATAACTCTGCGTTCTCCCCCATTCTTGCGGGAAAACTGCATCAATCTGTCAATAAGGTTTTTTCCTTCTTCTGCAGCTTTCAACACACAGTTCATATGGCTACTTAAGTCCTTATCCTCGCTAATTTTCTCATCGAGAAGCATAAAATCAGCATACCCAAGAATCGATGTGAGAACGTTGCTAAAGTCGTGAGCTATACCGCTGGCCATAGTTCCAAGAGCTTCCATTTTCTGGGCTTGTATAAGTTCTTCCTGCAACTTGCGACGCTCAGAAATATCTCTGGAAACAAGCACTATATAATCTTTTTTAGAACCCGCGATTTTAGTTGCATTTACTTCAACACATATTGTCTGATTATCGCTTTTAGTATACTCAATATTTCGATTATCTCTCATACCGTCCATTTTGGATAAATAATCAACAATTTCTCGGTGAAAATCGATACTAACAATATCCTCGATTTTTTTACCGATAAGTTGATCTTCGCTGAAATCGAGCATCTCGCAGATTGTGCGGTTAACATCCAGAATTACCCGGTTTTTATCCAATACACAGATTCCCTCTTTGATATTATCAAATATGCTCTGATATCGAATGATATCGCCATTATGTGCGATGTTGTTTTCATCACCTGAACCCGATTCACTGTTTGGAAAAGGTATTAGATTCAGAATCATGACTTACCTAAATATCTATCTAAAATGTTTATTTTCTTTTTCTTCTTTTCTCGATTTTACGTCTATACATATCTTTATCTGCTGCCTTGAGTAAATCTGTGGATGACCAGTTTTCCTGTAAACAGGCTAACCCGATACTAACAGTTACCTCATCATGAGAAGCTTCATTAACCGCTTCCTGAAGCCGATCAATAACTTTCAACGCCGGTTTTCTGCTCTCCCCCGGTAAAATGACCAGAAATTCATCCCCACCGTATCTGCATGGGACATCGTAAACTCTAACGGTTCTCTTTATTGCTTTTCCTATATCCGCTAGCATTTGATCCCCGGCGAGATGGCCGTATCTATCATTATATTTCTTGAAATGATCCAAGTCGAGGAACAACAGAGTTAGCTCGTTTCCGCTTCGTCTGGCCCGTTGAATCTCCTTCTCGATCATATCGTGGGCGTACCCGCTATTGAAAAGATCGGTGAGAGGATCGGTTGTGGAAGCTTTACGCAATGCGCTTTCAATTCGTCTTTCTTCGGTTATATCTGCAGCAGTATAGAAATAGAAATCGATCTCTTCGTCCACTTTAACACATACCGGCGAAATTCTGGCCAAAAAATCCAATCCATTCTTACGTCTAAACCATGTTTCCAGATAATCTTTTCGACTGTCCAGCGCTTCGAAAAATTCTCGTTCGATTCGCTCAGCGCTTTCCGCAGGCCAGAATGGATACGGTGGTTCTATTCCCGCAAGCTCTTCGCAGTTGTATCCGGTCATCTTCTCAAAAATCGGATTAACGTAGCGTATTTTACATTCAGGGCCGCTTATTACAATACCAATAGGTGATTTTTCCAGAACAAGGGAACGTAATCTCTCCGATTCACGCAACTGTTTTTCCGCATTCACTCTGGCAGTAATATCTTTTAAACTGGCTATAAAACAGCGTTTTCCGCTAATATTTATTCCTTCCATGTTGAGGAGTGCTATATATTTGGTTCCGTCTTTACGTACAAAAGTCACTTCCTCGTTGGTTATCTTCCCATGCTCCTTAAGCTCGGCGATGATTCTATCTCTGTCTTCGGGGTTAGAATAAATATCCGTAATATGTTTACTCTTAAATTGCTCTGGTGTATATCCGGTCAATTTACTATGTGCTTTATTTGCTTCGAGAAGTTGGCCATCTTTTGTGGTAATTGCCAAAGCGATAGGCGAATTAGCATATAGCTGTTTATACCTCGTTTCAATCTCCATCAAAGCTTCCTGGGCCTGGAATCTGTCCACCGCGAAAGCCAGATCGTCGGAGACATCCACAAATAGCTCGGTCTGTTCTGAACCTATCTGGTGATTGGAATTCAACCAGATAAAAAGAACTCCGCGAAGCTTATTAACGGAAATTAGAGGTATAATAATCGATGATCCTACGTTTTCGTTCCATTCGTTGGGACATTTGGCACAATACTTGTCCTCCCCAATTACTATAAGCGGTTTCTTGGTTAAAATGACTTTGGAAATACACGGTGGAACTTCGCCTTTATTAAGTGTTATTTTGCAGTTGAAACCACTGGATACAACTGGCGAAAGGCTGTGCTTATAGGAATCGTAGATCCCAATTGAGCATCCTTCGACTCCCTCAACAACATTGATAATATCACATGCGCCCTGAAGTACTTCAATAAAGTCTTTTTCGTGAGAGATAAGCTTATTTATCTCTCTGAGGGCCTTAAGAATCGCGTTCAATTGCTTGATTTCGATTTCGTTGGTTACAATTTCGTTGATATCTTCAAGCAAAACGACCCCACCAATTACTTGATTCTCTTGGTTTAGAATGGGCGATAGATTCAGTCTAACCCAATGGGAATTGCTATTCCCGAAGACAATACAAGTATTCTTTTGAATAGCTTTACCGCTTTTAAAACAAATATATAAATCTTTTTGTAGGGCTTCTGAATAAAGACTCTCAACTGCTGAGATACTGAGTTTAGTACCTCTTTCCCAATCAGATAAACCGGTGATTTCAAGCATAGATTTATTAATCGCGAGAATATTGGAATCGATATCCAAGATAGCAATTCCCACCGGGCTGTTCTCGAAAATACTTCGATAAAATTCTACCCAGTCTATGGGTGAACCGAACAGCTCAATCAATTTGTCGGAACGATTTTTATTCTCTTTTTTCATATCGTAATCCACGTATCAATATATAAATTTATATCCAAATTTCCCATGACGCAAGCTATAAAAGCATTGAATTCTGCAAAAATATTGTTTGATTATAATAGTAGTTATGCGAATTAACTGGATTAAGGTAGATAGATTCCAATGGCCAAAAATAATAAATCCTCTAAAAGGAAATCAAAGAAAACTCCTCTGATGGAACAATACTATCGGATTAAAGCCGAAGTTCCCGATGCTATTCTCCTGTATCGAATGGGAGATTTCTATGAGACTTTCGACGACGATGCCAAAATCGCTTCGGAAGTTCTGGGAATAACTCTTACCAAACGCTCTCATGGAATGAGTGAACCAACTCCACTGGCCGGCGTTCCCTATCATTCAGTGGAAAAATATCTCCGCAAACTCCTTAATCACGGTTTTAAGGTGGCAATTTGTGAGCAGATCGAAGACCCCAAAAAAGCCAAAGGCATAGTTGACAGAGACATCACCGAGATTATGACACCGGGAACTACTACTATAGAGACCGATAATTCCGGGAGTGCTAATTATATAGTAGCTCCCCTCATGGAAAAAAACAAGTCCGCCCTGGCTACAGCCGATGTACTCACCGGCGAATTTTCGGTTCGCTCAATGAAGTCAGAAAGGCTAATAGACGAAGTATTATTGATCAATCCCAAAGAGTTACTTATACCCGAGGATCTTCCATCGGAAATTTTTCAGTCTCTCAAGGAAAATATGCCCGAGGTGCGAATCAGCTATTTCGAGCCCTGGAAATACGAACATGATTTCGCGGTGGATAATATCAAAGAGCATTTCAATGTGCAAACTCTTGAAGGTTTTGGCGAAATCTCCGAACTTGAAATACGCGCCGCCGGTGCTTTGATTGCCTATTTCAAAGAGCTTAAAAAACCGCAGATGTATCATCTCCAGAATATTTCCGTTTATCGGGAAAGCGATTCCATGCAATTGGATAGCGCTACGGTTCGCAATTTGGAATTAACCCGCTCTATCGCGGATGGCAGCAAGCACGGCACTCTTCTCTGGATATTGGATAAAACCCACACTCCAATGGGATTTCGCCTCCTCAGAAAATGGATACTATCTCCCCTGATTAATGGTGAATCTATTGAAAAACGCCAAAGCGCGGTTGAATCTCTTGTTAAAAATCAGGAGTTATTGTTTCGGATAAATAGTATTTTAGAGACGATCGGCGATATGGAGCGACTTGTGGGCAAAATCGGCAATGAAAAAGCAAATCCACGTGATCTTGTATGGCTAAAAAGTGGTCTCGATCAAATACCTGATATTAAAAAAACAATTTCGCCTTTGGATACTCCATTTATCACTAAAATATACGAAACTCTCGATTCTGTTGATACTGTTCGTAAAATTATCGGCGATAATATCAAACAAGAACCATCCATGAATATTAATTCCGGTGGGTTTATCGCTGAAGGAGTCTCCGATGAACTCGATCAACTTCGCGAGATTCGTTTTGGCGGGAAAAAATATCTAAATAATCTTCAGAATAAACTTCGCGAAGAACTTACTATTCCAAAGCTTAAAATTGGGTTTAATAAGGTCTTTGGTTACTATATAGAAGTTAGTAAAGTTCACACTGATAAGGTCCCGGAAAGTTTCGAACGCAAACAAACATTGGTCAATTCTGAGCGATACATCACCGAGGAACTCAAAGAATACGAACAGAAAGTGCTTTCCGCCGAGGAAAGAATTTTCGAGATGGAACGCGAGATTTTCCTTAGTATCCGCGCACATATTGCTACTTTCACCGAGATATTGCTTATTGATGCTCACCAGCTTTCCAAACTCGATGTTATATCAGCACTTGCCGGAAATGCAATATATTATAATTGGACGCGCCCTCAATTTACTGATGACAATATTATCGAGATTATCGAAGGACGCCATCCAGTGCTCGATGAAATCCTCGGCCAACGTGCGTTTGTACCCAATGATACCAAGCTTAGCCTGGATGATAAACAGGTATTGATAGTTACTGGCCCAAACATGGCTGGTAAATCGACTTATCTACGTCAGGTTGCTCTGATAGTGCTCATGGCCCAGATTGGAAGTTTCGTTCCTGCTGAATCTTGTCGTTTGTTTCCCGCTGACCGTATCTTCACCCGTGTCGGAGCTATGGACAATATCGCGCGCGGACAATCCACATTCCTGGTGGAGATGATAGAAACTGCTAATATCTTAAATAACTGTACCAATAAAAGCCTGGTCCTGCTCGATGAAATCGGACGTGGAACGAGCACTTACGACGGGCTGTCTATTGCGTGGACAGTCAGCGAGTATCTTCACGAAAACGATTTACACCGAGCAAAAACTATCTTCGCCACTCATTATCACGAACTCACCGAATTGGCGGATATCTATCCACGTATAAAAAACTATCAAGTTGCGATTCGTGAGCATGGCGACACTGTGCAATTTCTCCATCGAATTGTCCCCGGCGGATGTGATGATTCCTACGGTATCTATGTTGCCAGTCTGGCGGGTGTACCCGACCATGTGATAGGCCGAGCAAAGCAAGTACTGAGGGCACTCGAGTCTGGTGAAAAATTGGACAAGGAAAGCATTATCAAAATCGACGGACATGACGCCAAAAAGATACGTGCGGGCGGAATGCAGATTTCATTGTTCGAACCGGAAAACCATCCCATAGTCCAGCAACTTCGCGAATTCGATATCGAACGCATGACCCCCATGGAAGCTCTCGACACTCTCCACCGCTGGAAAAAGAAATGGATAAAATAACCTATATATATAAACGGATTCTATAGTTTTTGTATGAATTCTGATGTTAGTACTTTAATAGCATTAATTAATCGGATAGTTTTTATATAATAGGATTTATTTTTAAAAAGTGCTTGTCTGTAAAAGCTAAAAGTAGTATTTTTAATAAAAGGAGTGGTTTTATGAAAAATGCTATTTTTTTGTTTGTTTCGGTTGTTCTCATTATAAGTACTTCATTCGCACAGACCTACGTTTCCGGTGCGGTGTCGGGGGTGTGGGATTCGACCGGCTCGCCGTATTACGTGACCGACTCGGTGTGCGTGCCCTCCAGCGACAGCCTGCGAATCGGGCCGGGCGTGGAGGTTATATTCCAGGGGCATTACAAATTCTGCGTCGATATTGGGGCGGTATTAAAGGCTATTGGCACGGCGGAGGACTCGATTATCTTCACGACCGTCGATACTCTCACCTGGTCGAGAGGTCTGAAGTTCGATAATTCTTCACCAGAATGTGAATTACGGTATTGCCGGGTTAGTAGATCGAATCATAATGGAATATCCTGTTATTCATCGAATCTTATACTGGCTAATTCGGAAATCGTAAGCAATAAGTCTATCGAAAGATATGATTATCATTTTCATCATTATGTACAAGGAGGAGGGATTTATGCGGAAAGTTCAAGTGTGTCAATAGATAGTTGTCTTATAAGAGATAACATATCAGAAATGGCTTATAGAGCTGTTGCTTACGGTGGTGGTCTGTATCTAATATACTCAATGATAGATATTAATAATTCAGAGATTTGTTATAATAAATCTAAAGGTTATGGTAATTATGCCGGGAATGAGGAAGGTCAAGTAGCTAATGGTGGAGGAATATACGCAGAAAAATGTATTCTTAATTTAAAAAACACGGAATGTAGTGATAATCAATCTATAGGTGGTGACGGTGGACAAAGTACCGATGGATTTGCACAACCCGGTGGAGATGCCTATGGTGGTGGATTATTTATTGTCGATTGCATACTTATATCTGATAATATTATAATCTCAAATAACGCCAGTATTGCTGGTCATGGGGGGCCTGATGATTTTTCTGGTCCTGGTCCGGATGGTGAGTCTTATGGCGGCGGAATATATATGGAAAACAGCTTCGCTATCTACAAGAATATTACTCTTGTTAACAACAACGCAAACACACACGGAAGAAATCTCTACCTGGATAATTATTCTGAATCTTTCTTTATAAATAGTATCCTATGGAATACCGGAGGAATTTGCGAAGATGTTTTATGTGATAATAGCATAGTCGGTGTTTTCTATTCGGACATCCCCTATACAGCCATTGTCCTGCATGACGCTTCCGATTCCATCTGGTCAGACACCAATATAGAGCTTGCACCGGAATTTATAGATCCATCTTCCGGCGATTTTCATCTGCATTCGGCCTCCCCCTGCATCGACGCCGGCGCGGAAACGGTCTATGTCGCTTATCTCGATACTACTTTCTACGCGCCTTCTTTTGACATAGAGGGCAATTCAAGGCCGCGCGGGGAAACCTGGGACATCGGCGCTTACGAATCGCCCTATTCTTCGGGAAGCAGGCCGCCGTATTTCGTCATATGCCCGGAAGACACTATTGTCCCGGCTTTATCATGTGTCTGCATTCCTTTCTCAGTTACAGACCCGGACAGCGACTACATCTACATTTCGCTGGAAGGCCCGGAAGGTATATTTCTGGAAGACGACACGATTTTCACCTGGACGCCGACCATCGAAGATACCGGCCTGAACGAGATTTCGATTATTATCACGGACTCCATGTATTACGACACTTGCAGTTTCGCAATCGATGTCCGCGGTTGCGGTTTCCCTCTGGCTGGCGCGATATCCGGCACGTTGCATGTCGATGATTCCCCCTTCTGCATCGAAGCCGACGTCTTCGTCCCGCCCGGCGACACCCTGATAATCGAACCGGGAGTTCATCTTAATTACTGGGGTAACTACGAATTCCGGATTGACTCCGCCGCTGTCCTAAAAGCAATCGGCACGGCCAGCGATTCGATTGTGTTCGATCTATTTATCGAAGCAATCGATCCGTATCACGACGGTTTAGGTTTCTACAATTCTTCCCCCGGATGTTCTCTCAAATACATATCGTTAACGAAAGGACATACATTTGATAGAGGCGGAGGAATAAGAATTGAGGGTAGCGAAGTATCAATATTGAACTCGAATATCTATGATAACTATGCATTAATCGATGGCGGAGGCGTCTATTGCTTGGAATCAAATTTGAACCTACAAGGAAACACTTTCCAGGCGAATCATGTGGACTCTCTATTTGGTGCCGCATTGTATCTCAGATATAGTGACGCCGATGTTCTCTTTAATCGTTTCATAGCGAACAAGGTTTTGCAAGGCGGAGCGGGAATTTTAGCGTATGAATCCAAATTAAATGTCATTAATAATGAATTCATTGCCGATACTACTCGAACCGGTGCGGCAATGCTAATCTGGAACTCAAATGGCTACGTATTAGGGAATTTAATTAGAGATTGTATCAGTACCTTTGGAGGGACCGCAACTGGTTCTTCATCTTCATTAACTACGATTAATAACGTATTCATCAATAATTACGTTGGAAGTGGTGCTGGGGGAATTGAATTCTATAATTGTGACACATCTATAGTCGTTAATAGTATTTTCGTATCAAATTATTCAGGAGGCGGCTCATATGGTAAGGGTGGAGCAATTTATTCTAAATCATCAAATCCGATTATTTCAAACTGCCTGTTTCTAAACAACAGCGTAATTTGGGATAGTTATGGTGGTGCTATTTTCTGTTCCTTTGATTCCTATCCGGTTATAATGAACTCAATATTTATTGGAAACGAAGCTGAAATAGCAGGAGATGAAATCTACTTAGCATACAATGAAGATTCCCTCGCATACCCCTGCTCCCTCTCAATCTTCAACACCCTTATCGACACCTCCAAATGCGAGTATGCCGAAGGTTCATACATCCACTTCGGCGACGGTGTGTTCTACGATGATCCCATGTTCGTCGATACACTCGCGGAGGATTTCCGCCTTATGCGCGGTTCACCATGTCTGAGCGCCGGCGCAGAGAGCGTCTATGTCGAGTATTATCACGACTCGGTCTTCTTCGCCCCGGAATACGATCTTCTGATGAATCCTCGCCCCAACGGCCTCGCGCCGGACATCGGGCCATACGAGTTCTTCGGTCCGAATTCCGCGCCGCTGATCGAGAACTGCCCCTTCGACACCGCGCTCACAAGCTGGCTGGACACCCTCCGCTACGGCCTGGTAATCAGCGATATGGATGACGACAATATATCCCTGACACTTGCGGATACGTTACGTGGCGCGCACATTTTCGATACAACGCTTTATATCGCGTTACCGGAGATCGCGGACACCGGGGAGTTCGAGGTGAAAATCGTGGCTTGCGACCCCTGGGCATGCGATACCTGCGCCTTCCTGATTTATATCCCGGAGTCCATCGACGAGTATTACCCGGTTCCGCGCGGCTTCGAACTATTCGTTATGCCGAATCCCTTCAATTCCAGTGTCACGATTCTGACGCCGACCTCATCCGAAATCGAAATCTACGACGTTCTTGGCAGATCGATATTGAGAGCGTCGACTCGACCTGCGGATAAAACTGGGGATATTTTGTTTGACGGAAAATACGAACCCGGAATTTTTCTCTGGCGTCCAGATAATAACCTCGCCTCCGGCGTCTATCTCGTCCGGACGCGGTTTGGGGGTTGCGTGGTTACGCGAAGATTAGTATATTTAAAATAGAAACATGTTTGCGAAGATGTTTTTCGCGGTTGAATTACATGACGGGAGGCCCCGATGATCAAAAGAATATTTTTGCTGTTTTTCCTCACACTCGCTATATCTGCCCTCGCCGCGCCGGATAGCCTCGGCTGCCGGATGATAGATTGGTTGGACGCGCCGGGACTGGACTGGCGCGTTTCAAACAGCGATATGGCTATGGGGGATTCGTTTCTGGTCTGGTGCCCGGGAAGGGATATATATTATTTCGTTAACCCATTTAGCCAAACAGAAGTTGAAACGGTTAATTCTTTCGATTATGGTTCAGAGAATTTAAAAGGGGTGGCGATAAAAGACTCTATTTGCTTTCTTACAGGTGGACCTGGGATCGTAAGTAAGGTATTCGAAGGAGATAGTCTCCGTAGAAAAGATTTACTTATCCGACATTTCGCTTCCTTCCACTACGCCGTAATACGGGACACGTTTCTCTACACGGCCAGCACGGGGAGTTACGGCCTGCACTGCATCAATATCGCCAATCCGGAGTCGATTTTCGTGGCGTGGACATATGATTATACTTTCGGTTTCTGCGGATTGGAAGTTACGGATGGTTTTGTACATCTTGGAAGTTACGGCGAATACTATCCTTCACCACCTGACGAGTCAATTATAGTACGCCATTGGATTTATCAAAGGGCTGATATTAGCGGGGATACTGCAGTGGGCGATTTTCATATGACCTATATCGATGAAGCTTTTTACGGCGATATCGCTACCGACGGGGAATACCTTTTTTATGTGTATTCGGACATGTCACCCTGGGTCGAAGGAATTATGGATTTCACTGTAGGGAACTCTCATTTGGGGGTTTGGGGAGAGGATTATTCCTATACTTGGACGGAACCGGATAGTGAAGAGGTTTACGGCGTGGAAATCCTCAGCGATACCCTTATCGCGGTTGGCTTCGAGCACGGCTTCAGCATTCTAAATTACACAAACCTCGATTCTATCTATGAAGTGGCTCATTATCGTGATACGGATAGCGTTTTTGCATTCACGCATTTTGCGCGCAAAGACACCCGAATATACGCCATGGCACATCCCCACCCGGATACCTGCAGAATGTATATGTTCGAGTTAGATGATAATATCTGGGCTTCCATCGAGGAATCCCCGAACCCGGCAAAACCATCGGCATTTACGATTTCCGCCCACCCGAACCCCTTCAATTCCGCGGTAACGATTAATGTGAAATTCTCCCCCTGTCAAGGGGGAGATGTCCGAAGGACAGAGGGGGTTAATTTAGAGATTTACGATATTAACGGGCGCCATATTAAAACCCTCCGGCCTTCAGCCACCTCTGGCACCGGACCTTCCGGCCTTGAAAAGGGAGGCATGGAAGTCCCCCTTCTCAAGGGGGATTTAGGGGGTTCTTTTATCTGGCAACCCGCCCCCTCCCTCCCCTCCGGCGTCTATCTCGTGCGCGCGCAAATCGGCTCCACACAGCGACCGGGGGAGCAATCTACATCGAAGAAAATAATCTATATCAAATAAATGGAGGTTAGAATGGGGAAATATGTTTCATGGCAAGATAAAGAAAAACGGCGGCAAGAGTGGCACAATAAACACGAGGAGGCGAGAAAAATTTACAGAGAATCCGCGGAAACTTTGAGCGAGTGGCTGATACGCAAAGCCAGAAGTCTGGTTAAGAACTGCGGCCTGTCGCAAATTCAGATATCGGATTTCTCCGGAGTCGGTACTTCCCTCGTCTCTCGCTTTCTGCATCGTAAAATCAGCCCAAAAGTCCATTTCGGGACAATTGTCTCTCTACTTCTCGCGGCCGGTTATCGTATCAAGTTCGAGAGAATCCCTCCAGAGCAGGATAGATTTTATAAAAATCGGAGATTGCCTCCCGGAAGCGATTATTAAAGCTTTTCGACCGGCTAATCGAATTAATTTAGGCCCTTAATTGGGCCTAAATTATTCTTTTTCGAATAATAATTGTTGTCTATCAGATTAATATTGTTCTATTTTCGATATAACTTATTCTGTTTCGAATTATAAAAGTTCTTTTTCAAATAATATTAGTTGTGTATTAGATAATAGATGTTGTGTGTAAGATAATATTTATTGTGTTTTAAATAAAAATTGTTCTATTTCGAATTAAATTAAGTCTTTTTTGAACGCCTTAGGGCCTTGTTTGAGTGAAATATTGTTTTGCATGAACATCATGAAGGCCGTGTTGGACTGCTGTAATGCATAGTTTGCTGATAAACTCGAAAGCGAAGGCCGGGCGAGGGTGGAGCTTACATGGATGCCGCCGGAGTTTACATAGGCTATTCAGGGGGATTCGGATTGGGTCCAAATGATGAGTGAGAATTTCGGCTCGTGGTTCAGGCAATTTGGGTAATTTCTTTGCTATGGGTTTCACAGCACGCTAAACTCGCCGCAATTCTCTGGTCACAATCAATATTTCCCTTTTTTATCGGCGGCAAATTACTAATATTATAGAAAGAACTTTGATTATTAACGAGGTAATGATATGCGCAAATTAATTCCGTTTCTATTAATACTATTGGCCCTATCGTCGCTTGCCACGCCGTTTTGGGATGCCGAGACACATCGCGAAGCACGTCGCCGAATCGAACAACTTCAGTCGCAAGCTCGAGTTCGTCCATCGGAAATGCCAGATTGGCATTCGTACCCTCGATTTTCTTATCCGCACGAGCTTGTAGAGTTGTGCGTGTTTTGGGACACATGGCAACTCATGGATCCGGACAGTGCCGAGCATGGCGGGATAATCGAGGCAGAGAGCGGTGAACTCCGCGATGTAATCCAGACCGACAACACCCAGGAAGTCGTTTGGGACTGGGCGTTTTACACGAACCGCTCCGGCGATTCTACATATATGGAGAATATCGATTCTGCCTGGGTATATCTGGGCAATTTTCCCGCCTATTTCGAGGAGATAAGCGATCTTGGCGGGGGTCATACTTCATATTATTATCGTGTATGGAACTCTGCGCTTGGGCTTTTGATGTGCAAAGGTCTGCGAGATTTTATCGGCGGTGATTACACTGGTTATGAGGATTCTTGCGTCCAGGTTCTGATGAATGACAGGCTTTCTATGTCAACTCCCTGGCCGGAGATCGATGGTCTTCACGCGCTGGTGAACTCTTTCGCAGCGGGGGTTTTGTATCAGTGGAGTCTTGAATGCACTTCCATCGAGTATGGCGACACGGCGCTCTCTATCGCCCGCGATGTGCAGGAGTGGATCGATTGCGACACGGCGGCGCACATGGAGTATATCGACTGGGCTATGTCCGGAGGAACGATTTTGTGGGGGTTCATGAACTCAGTTTTCGCCGCCATGCCTGAATCCCTGGATTCCTGGCTTTCGGTTTATGGTCCTTATATTCCAGACGGCGCAGCTATTCCCACCGACTATGATCCTCTTATCTGGGACAACAGCTGGAATATCTGGTATGCCAATGGCTTCCGAGCGCTTTGGGCTGCAACGGGCGACTCGATGTGGTATAATAAATATCGCTCTATTCTCGATGCACTTCTCGATCAGGATCGCGACGGTGACGGTGGAATTCCTGCGTCTGCTGCCGGGCTTGACAATGAAGATATGACCTGGATAAGCGCCTATTTGTTACTTTATGCCATGGATTGGGTTATCGACTCGCTTCCCACCGTGGATATTGGCGCTCTAAATCCTGTGGTAATTCTTCCTATGGGCTATGCCACTGCGGATGATTCTATTGCTGTGCTTGCCAATGCAGCTAATTTCGGAAACGGAGCTGTTGATGGCGCACATATTACCATATATAAAGATTGGAGCGTGCTTATGGATAGCACAATCGATCTTTCTTGGGGCGAGATATTTCCCCCGGGGACTTTATGGACAACTCCCGGTTCCGAAGGGAATCATGTTATGGAGATTCATACTTATCTTTCTGATACAAATCCATGGAATGATACGGCACGTGTTGAATTTGAAGCCACAGCAATTCGCACTGTTAACGGCACAGTTACGGATATCAACGATTCAAATCCTATTGATGCCATTCTGAGATTCTCCCTTCTTTGGAACGATTCGATAATTGTTTATGACTCGACTGTCACAGATTCTGCAGGCAATTATTCAGTCGATCTCCCCTGCCTGTCTTTCAAAATTGTAATTGAGCCTGAATTCCCCTACTGGGGAGAAACCCTCGATTCTGTTTTTATCGATCCTTATATAGATAATATACTGAATTTTGAGTTGAACCGCGCTGACATGATTTTGGTCGATGACGACTGTGGCGAAGATTATGAACAATACTACATCAATGCTCTGGATTCTATCAATGCGACATATCGATTTTGGGATAGAGAACTCGATGGCTCGATTCCTACCGAAATCGCAGGTGAAATGCTACGTCATACTATTTTGTGGTTCACCGGCGACGATTCAGTTTCCACTCTGGATTCTTCCGATATTTCCACTTTACAATATACAGTAGAACAGGGCGGGAATGTTATCCTTTGTGGACAGGGCATTTGCGAAGATCTTTCTGGCGATGCACATTTCGATAGTCTTGTTAGATGCCATTGGGTTGGCTCCGACGGCTCCCCTATCCTATATGGTGTCGATGGTGACGCTATATCCGATACATTCGGAAGCGTGGTAACTTTTGGTTCTGGAAGCGCAAGTAATCTTCGTCACCGCGACATTATAGAGCCCTATTCTTCTGCAATTGGTTGGCTTATTTATAATGATAGCACCTATGCCGCAACACGCTGGCAACATTCTTCAAGCGACGGTAAACTCGTTTTCGTGGGATTTGGCCTCGAAGGTATCGGTCATCCTGCTGCAAATCCTCTTTACACCAACAGAACCGAAGTTCTCTGGTCTATACTAAAATGGTTCGATCCCACTTATAATATTGAAGATCAAGCAATTCCGCGAGATTTCACAATTCGAACTTATCCCAACCCGTTCAATTCGGCGGTAACGATTTCAATCGATGTGCCCTCCGTAGAGACGCAAAATCTTGCGTCTCTACAAATCGAGATATTCGATATTAACGGTCGGCGCGTGGAAACCCTTCGGCCTTCGGCCACCTCTGGCACCGGACCTTCCGCCCTTGAAAAGGGAGGCATGGAAGTCCCCCTTCTCAAGGGGGATTTAGGGGGTTCTTTCACATGGCAACCCGACCTCACCCTCCCCTCCGGCGTCTATCTCGTGCGCGCACGCTTCGACAACCGGTCGCTGAGCAGAGCCGAAGCGTCCGGCGGTGGAACGATCACCAAACGAATTGTTTATTTGAAATAGATATGCTAAAGAATCATACAATTAAACCTAAGAATGAATAACAGGCGCGTTAAACTGTTGACTAAATGTGATATCATTTTCATAAGCAAACTTAACATGTAAAAATCTGCAACCAATATTGCTAATACTCCTTGTGTATCACAAAAGATTATATTAGATTTCTCCATATAAAATAAATGCGGGGTAAATATGATCAATAATAAATCTATTAAAACAGAGAACAATAGCCCAACTAATAACTCTTCTCCTGATCCATCTTTTAACAAGATCGGCGAAATAGAAAAAGAGCTGTTGAAAGAAATCGAAATCGCTGATGAAACCCGCGAAAAGGCCGCTTTGCTATGCAAACTTGCCGATAGATTAATGAATGCCGATCCGATAAAAGCAAAGAAGTACGCCGAAATTGCATCAGGGCTCGCTAAATCGATCGATTATAAAAAAGGAATTAGCGATTGCCTCAGGATAATGGGAGTGGTCAATTATAACCGTGCCGACTATCCTGAAGCGAACGAATATCTCCATAAATCTTTGAAGATTTCGGAAGAGATTGATGATAATAAGGGAATTTCGCGATGTTTGAATAATCTTGGTTTGCTTCACCAGGAGCAAAGGGATTTCGATACCTCATTAGAATATTTCCTGGAATCACTGGATATAAAAATCAAGCTTTCAGATTCTCCAAAGAGCATTTCCTATACACTGATTAATATTGCTAATGATTATTGGTACTTAAAGGACTATCCTAAAGCATTAGAATTCTATTATAGAGGCCTCCAAATTGCAAAAGAAATAGGCGATAAAAAGGCGATTAGCGCAACTTTAAAGGGTATCGGTATGGTTTATAGGGCACAGAGCGAATATTCTAAAGCCCTCGATTTTTATCTAGAATCACTCGATTTATCCAAAGAAATCGGGGATAATAAAGCGATTTCGGGCTGCCTGATTAACATCGGAAATTTATCTATAGATTCCGGCGATTTCGATAAAGCGATCGATAGCTTGAATAAAGGTTTAGAACTCGCAATCGAAATCGATGCTCTCAATTGGGTGCAGAGAGCATATTTCAGCCTTTCAAGGGTTTGTGCTAATTCCCGAAAGTATAAAAAAGCCCTCGAATATCATAAACTATACAAAGAAACCGGGGATACTATTTTTAATCAACAAAAGAGCGAACAAATTGCCAATTTAAGAATAAAATATGAAACGGAGAAAAAGGAACAGGAAATAGAGATCTGGAGGAAGGCCTCGATAACCGACCCTTTGACTAAAATCCCCAACAGAATGGGCCTTTGGGAGAAGATTAACGCCGAAATAAAGAAGTTCTCCGGCGAACCTAAACCGTTCGTTTTGTGCATTCTGGATATCGATAAATTCAAACTTTTTAACGACGAACACGGGCACGATTGCGGGGATTCCGTCCTTAAGGCAATTGCCGATATTATGAAAAACTCTACAAGACAACAAGATTTTGTTGGAAGATGGGGCGGAGAGGAGTTCCTTATTATTCTTCCTGAAACCGATATATCTGACGGTTACGAGGTTATCGAGAGAGTCAGGAAAAGTATCGAAGGCTATTCGCATCATTTCAAGGGCAAAGTCCATTCAATAACCGCTTCATTCGGAATGAGCATATATAAGGGCGATCGTGATATCGATACGGTGATAAAGGATGCCGACGACGCATTATATAGAGCGAAAACAGGTGGAAGAAACCGCTGTGAAATTGCGGGAAACATATAACCGGATCATTTTAACGACAAATTGGAACGATTCGTGATAATGCCCGACCATATCCACGGCATCGTTTCCATCATCGACACCATGATTATCGACCCCGTCCCGCGCAAAACGGGCGAGGGGACCTCGCCCCTACACACAAATCTCACCGCCGACATCGTCCGCGACGCCGCGAGGCGAATGCGAACCCTCCGACCTTCGGCCACCTCTGGCACCGGACCTTCCGGCCTTGAAAAGGGAGGCATGGAAGTCCCCCTTCTCAAGGGGGATTTAGGGGGTTCCTTCACATGGCAACCCGACCCCTCCCTCGGCTCCGGCGTCTATCTCGTCCGGGCAACGTTCCCGCAACAGACGGCTTCAGCCGCCTGCACGAAACGGATTGTTTATTTGAAATGAGAGTTTTGATTGCCGAGCGAATCCGATCGCTCCGATCGGTTGAGCAAGACGACAGTCGGCTCAGCCGACCGACCACAACCCGCGAATACAATCGACCCCGTCGGCTCTGCCGGCGTTCCACACCGGGAGCGTGGGAACGAAGAGAAATCTCCTTGACGCCTGCAATATAATTCTTATTATGTCTATTGGGGTTATGAATATGAGACCAAAACTTACACAAGCACACCCGGCCAAACTCCCCGCTTTTATCGGCGGCGGCTCCAACAATTATATCGCTTCGTCTGGCACGCTTTCCGTAATCTGCGGCGGGTTATCGAATGTAGATAGTTCGGCTTATTCTTTTATTGGCGGTGGTGGTAGCAACTTGATAACGAACGAAGGGAAATACAATGTTATCGCCGGGGGTAGATATAATAAGGTAGATAGCACTTACGCTGTGGTAGGTGGCGGTCATAGCAATGAGGCTACCGAAGATTATTCTACAATAGGGGGAGGCCGAAATAATACTGCTAGCGGATTACTATCAACAGTCGGTGGCGGAGGTCACGCTACTGCAGCTTTAGGAAACACTGCCAGCGGAGACTACTCGACTGTTTGTGGCGGTTATTCTAACAACGCAACCGCAAGAGATGCAACAGTGGGAGGTGGCGATTTTAATGATGTAACAGGATATGGTTCTACAGTTGCCGGGGGCCATGAATGTGATGTCGCAGGAAAATATTCCGATATCGCCGGAGGATATTATAATTACGTGGGAGGTGCAAGCGATAGCTGCTCCGCGATACTCGGAGGATGCGCCGATACTATCAATGGAACTTACTCAGCCATTCCCGGTGGATATCACAACGTTGTTTCTGCGGACTACTCCCTCGCCTTCGGGCGTTCCGTATCCGTCAGCGATAACTACGTGACCGCCTTCTACGATACGACATATCCGGGGATGGTCAGCGTTAATCGCCCAAGCCCTCATTCCACATTGCACTATAACGGCTCGGAAGCGTCGGCATACGAAACAACCGATACGAGTTACGCCCTAGGGACTTTAGATCATACGTTATTCACCACGGGGGAGATAACGGTAACTTTACCTTCGGGTTCGACGTATGATGGCCGTATATACTATATTCGTAATACGGATACGGACGCTGCCGACGATGTTACTCTGGATGTTGTAGGTGGTGGAGGCTCTATCGAACGCGGGGTAAATTATATAATCCAAAACGATACCGGTGTGATTGTCCAGTCGGATGGAACTAATTGGTGGATAATCGCGGATTACTGATGTTTTCCATGGTTAAAAACATAACGGTATTCCTGGCGATATTCTTCATAGCCGCCGCGGTGTTAGGGGTTAGAGACATCCTATTCGAGGACCAATATGTCTGTTTCATAGAAGGGGAATTTGAATATTTCCTGGACACTATCAGAACTCATGGTGGTAATATCCACTATGCTTCCGATGGTGCCTGGTCTTCGCTGGATAATATGGATGCCATCTTGCTATGCGAAATGCACGGGTCGTTTCCGGTAGAAAGGATACCAACAATTATCCAATTCTCCCGTGAAGGTAATCCGATATATAATATATGCACTGCTAGATACCTTTGGGAATTGACTGATTCGGTATGGGGTTGGAATACAGGTATAGAAATTGGCGATTCATGCGTATATAACTATATCGAATATTTTTTCTCATTCCATCCCTTCACTTATGGATTGGAACTCCCGGATTTCGATGGGTTATGTCTGCAAAGTCCTGATTCGATCAAAACCGGGGATAACGCTTATCCTTTCCTTTTTACGGATCCAGACTATTCCGAGATAGTAGGTGCGATATCGTATCCGTTTATACAAGAGGGGAATTGCGTATCGTATGTATTCGTGTTACGCGGTGCCCATCGGTGGTCTTATGTTATTTGGCCCCCGGAACCGGAGGATTACCGTTACCTTGCCAGTTATATCGCCTATATAATAGCGGATGCTCCCGGCTGGCAATTACCCCCCTGCGCCGTTCCCGAACCCTTCGAAATCGAGGTGGATTCGGTGCCGGAGTGCGCGAACCCGGGGGATACGATTACCCTAACCGGCCGCAACCTCTGGCAGGGAAGCAACGAGAATATCGGCGGCGACATAGAGATATATTTCTTTGGCCCGCAGGATACCGTGGTTATCCCATTCGAGTATTCCGACCATAGGCCCGATCCGCATTCGCTATATAACACGTGGCTAAAGTTCGTCTGCCCGGATTTGCCCGACGGCGAATACGACATCGAACTTGGCCACAAAGCGATCACGTTCTACGCCGGTCGAATAACGATCCCTTGCGATTCGCCGTATTATCCATGTTCTATAATCCCCAACCCATTCACCCCCAACGGCGACGGTATCAACGACGAGGCAAAATTCGAGTTCCCCGGCCTCGGCGAGGTGCCCGGCACAATCAAGATATTCACCCTCGGTAATCTTCTTGTGCGAACTATCGAGGTGCCATCCGGCGCGGGCGCAAAGCAGGAGGCAATCTGGGACGGCACCGACGACGCCGGAGCACCGATGCGCGAGGGAATCTATCTCTACACCATCCGCGCCGAAGGCAGAATCAAGTGCGACGGCACGGTCACGCTGGCGAGATAATTAACAATGAAAAATTAACAATTAACAATTAACAATGAACAATGAAGAATAAGGAGGTAAAATCAAAAACGAGAAAGAAATAAAAGGTAGCTATTTTACCACACCGGGAGGAAAAAACAATTATGTTTCCGGCGATTATTCCCTCGCATTCGGGCGCTCCGTCTCTGTTAGCAATAACTACGTTGCCGCATTCTTCTCGGCTAGCTACCGCGGCAAACTCGGTATTAACGAACCAAGCCCGCACTCCACCATCCACTACGACGGCTCCGAAGCGTCGGCGGTTGAATCCACCGATACAAGCTATGCCCTAGGGACTTTAGATCATACGTTATTCACCACGGGGGAGATAACTGTAACTTTACCTTCGGGTTCGACGTATGATGGCCGTATTTACTACATTCGTAATACTGATCAAGATGCTTCTGATGATGTTACTCTTGATGTTGTGGGTGGGGGAGGTAATATCGAACGCGGTGTAAATTATACAATACAAAACGATACCGGTGTTATCGTCCAATCGGACGGAACTAATTGGTGGATAATAGCAGATTACTGATGAACTCTAAAAACCATAATATAATCATACTCTTGCTATCGCTTCTATCGGTAGGGGTAGTTTTAGCCGAAAGGGATATTCTCTTTCAAGACGGTATATATGTTTGTTTCGTCGAGGGACAATGGGAATATTTCCTGGATACTATCAGAGTCCACGGCGGTAACATACATTACGCATCCGAAGGTGCGTGGTCGAATATAAACGATATGGATTTGTTGCTATTGATAGACTTGCACGCGACATTCCCTATGGAAAGAGTACCAATAATCGTATCCTTTAATCGGCGGTTAGGGCCTTTGTTCTTGTTTCCAGTTGGGTCACATTATAGCCATTATAATATAATCTTGTCCGACCCTCGATGGAATTCAGGTTTGGAATTGGGCGACACATGCGAATACGACTATATTGAGTATTTCTATTCTTTCCATCCATTCACCTATGGATTAGAATTACCCGACTTCGAACGCCTATATCTGTCTAATCCTGACTCGATTAAAACAGGGGATAACGCCTACCCATTTCTGTTTACAGATACCGAACATCCAGAAATCGTAGGTGCAATATCGTATCCTTTTATTCAAGAAGGTAATTGCGATTCCTATGTTTTCATATTAAATGGAACACATTCATGGGAATATGTCCATTTTCCCCCAGAACCGGAGGATTACCGTTACCTTGCCAGTTATATCGCCTATATAATAGCGGATGCGCCGGGTTTCGAACTTCCCCCCTGCGCGGTGCCGGAGCCGTTCGAGATAGAGGTGGATTCGGTGCCGGAGTGCGCGAACCCGGGGGACACGATTACCCTCACCGGCCGTAACCTCTGGCAGGGTAGCAACGAGAATATCGGCGGCGACATAGAAATCTATTTTTACGGCCCGCGGGATACCGTGGTTATCCCGTTCGAGTATTCCAACCACCGCCCAGATCCGCATTCGCTCTATAACACGTGGCTCAAGTTCGTCTGCCCGTCTTTGCCCGACGGCGAATACGACGTCGAACTCGGCCACAAGGCGATTACCTTCTACGCGGGAAAAATCACAATTCCGTGCGAAACACCGTATTACCCGTGTTCTCGCACGCCGAACCCATTCACCCCAAACGGCGACGGCATCAACGACGAAGCGAAATTCACGTTCCCCGGCCTCGGCGAGGTTCCCGGCACAATCAAGATTTTCACGCTGGGCAATCTCCGCGTGAGGACAATCGAGGTGCCATCCGGCGCGGGCGCAAAGCAGCAGGCAATCTGGGACGGCACCGACGACACCGGAACACCGATGCGCGAGGGCATCTATCTCTACACCATCCGCGCCGAAGGAAGAATCAAATGCGACGGGACGGTAACGCTGGCGAGATAATTAACAATGAATAATTAAGAATTAACAATGAAAGATGGATAACAATAGACGAAATAGGAGTAAACATGGAAAAGGACGCAGGGCGTCAAGAATGGCGTTCCACACGCGAAGCGTGGGAACGAAGAAAAATTAATGAATTAAAAGAGCAAAATGAGTTATTACAAAATAGAATAGATTCATTGTCAGCGAGAATAGGTGAATAATAAGAGGATAACATACGCTATAGTGAGTATATACCTATTGACGGTCGTAATTATAGGCCAAAGCCTTGTATTCGATAATACTCATTCGGTTTTTACTGAAATGTTTTGGCCATACCAAGATTCCCTCGAAGCGTACGAAATAGAGATTCAATATCTATCAGAAAACGGTTGGTCCGCATTAAATAATACGGATTTATTTTGGATACCGGATTTATGGGAAACTTATACTACTACGGAAAAAAATCTTATACTCGATTTTTCTCGCAATGGAGGGAAGGTGCTGATATGGTGGCATCATTGCAGTAATGAAATGAATATAAAATTAAACGATTTACTTCTCTACCCGGGTTGGGATCTTTCTATGTCGGTTTCAGATCTTGATTTGCGCGGTCCAGAATATATATGGTGTATCCGGCATATAATTCCATTCACGGAGAGAATAGATTCGGTAAAACTACAAGCGCCAACAAAAATCGAATGTGGGCATAACATATATCCATTTATGCTACTGGATTCGAGTTGCACAATACCAGTAGCGGCAATTTCGTTTCCGTTTCTATCCGAAGGCAACTGTAGTTCTTTCGTGGTTCTAATTACAGGCGCGGATTGGTTTGTGACGGCATATTGCGATAGTCTCTGGTCTCATCCAGCCGATAACCGGAGATTCGCCCTCAACATCATCTACGCCATGCTTGGTGTCCCCGGCTACGAATTCGACCCGTGCGCCTTCGCGGACTCGATGCTTGTTCCAAAAATCGATACGGCTTCCCTTTGCCACCGCACGCCGAACCCCTTCACCCCGAACGGCGACGGGATTAACGACGAAGCGAAATTCGAGTTCCCCGGCCTCGGCGAGGTGCCCGGCACAATCAAGATTTTCACGCTGGGCAATCTCCGCGTGCGAACGATCGAGGTGCCATCCGGCGCGGGCGCAAAGCAGCAGGCAATCTGGGACGGCAAAGACGACACAGGAACACCGATGCGCGAGGGAATCTATCTCTACACCATCCGCGCCGAAGGGCGGATAAAGTGCCAAGGAACTGTAACTTTAGCAAGATGAAAGGAAACAAAATGAAATATATAACCTTAATATTAATCGCTATCGCCTTTTGTGCGATGGCGCAAGACAAAGGCGGCAGCGCGCCAGCTGAATATTCCCTGCAGTCGAATGTCGGCCAGCCGATAACAGGCAAAGCCAACGACGGCGCGCACGATATGAAAGCCGTGGTCAATTACGAACCTCGCGTCGCGGTCAGCGCGAAACGGCTTCCCGACCCGACCGATAGGCCGCTGGCGTTCGGTATCGGCGAGGTTACGCCGAATCCGTTCAACCCGATATGCGAAATAGAATTCGAGATCGGCGAGAAATCGCCTGTCGCACTCGAAATATTCGATATCTCGGGGCGGCTTGTAGCGCGGATAATCGACGAGCCGGAGATGTCGCCCGGCGTCTATCGCATCGCGTGGGACGGCGGCGCGCAGAACCCTTCGGGGACATACCTCGCGCGCCTTTCGGCAGGAAACAAATCCGACGTCCGACGGCTGTTATACATCAAATAATATCCAATGTAGAATGTAGGATGGGCGTCATTGCGAGGAGTGAAGCGACGAAGCAATCTCCTCGAATAACCGGAAAGATTGCCGCGCTACGCTCGCAATGACGGGGTTTCGTCGTTGGTTCTTTTAAAATAGATTTAATTCACGCGGTTTGTAGGGGCGAATCTTGTATTCGCCCGTGCCCGACCAATGTCATTCTCGTGAAAACGGGAATCCAGAGGAATGTGTTGAGGGGATATTACAAGAT
>Ga0272443_10000715_pt1 | contig 56830 bp, 51 predicted proteins | sample SSMAcet12_FD_193581 | JGI IMG/M metagenome (GOLD analysis project Ga0272443, IMG submission 193581) | Marine sediment archaeal communities from Little Sippewissett salt marsh, Falmouth, MA, United States - SSM-Acet-12 | ecosystem: Environmental > Aquatic > Marine > Wetlands > Sediment ... | reverse complement strand
CCGGCCTGCGGGCAGGTCCGCATCGATGTGTCCTCCCTTCAGGTAGATCATGAGGGTGTGCTCGTCCGGGAAATAATAGTTCTTATATGCGTTCCGCTCCCCGGTCACCTCCAGGATGGTCTCGATCGTGCTCCTGTCCACCGAATCCTTCACCGAAGGCAGCGGATGGGTATACGTGTCGGAGCGGGAAATGATGTCAGCGTCCCAGTGCCTGGCCACATGGTGGTTCAGGGCAATGCCGGAAAGCCCGTAAATAATGGTCATCCCGAAGAACAAATACCCCAGTTCCCGGTGCAGCCACCGGTTCCATTTTCTCCAGTTCATTCAGATTACGGGGTCACTTCCCGGAACTCGGTGGCTTCGATGAAATAGTCCGATTGTTCTGCTTCAGAATGGGGCATCTCCCCGGTATGGTGCTCTCCGGTCTCTGCTTCCTCGGCAGACACTTCAGCTGTCTCCCCGATTCTGAAGATCCCCCTGAACGAGACCATGGATCCCTCCAGGGAGGTTTCGAACTCTTCTATCTCTCCTCCGGTCACCACCCGGAGCTGGGTTTCACCGTCTCCGGCCAGGATAAAGCATTTTTGTCCCCCGTGCCTGCAAACATGGGTGACCATCCCCGATACGGCCACTTCTTTGTCCCGGTAATCAACCGGAGCGGACAATAGTTCCTCAACGGTGGCGGATACGATTTCCTGCATCTGGGAGGCTTCCTGTCCCTCTTTCTTGTCTGACCTGTTGCATGCACCCAGCAGGGCTGCCACAACCAGCATCATGATCACTCGTTGCATCATTGTTGATCGTTTAAAATTCGGGGGACTAAAATAGTAAAATATTATTGATTGAAGCTCTGGATGCAGTCATCGAGTTCATCGTAGATCTCGAACACGTGGTGCAGCTGAAGCAACTTGAACAGTTCCATGACCTCTTTGTTCACGCGGCAGATCTTGAAGGCCCCCTGGTTGTTGCTCGCCGCCTTCAGTGCCGAAAGGAACACCCCGAAACCCGAACTGTCGATAAAGGTGATGTCCTTCAGGTCAAATGCCAGTTTTACATGGGGTTTCTGAAACAGCGCAAGCAGACTTTCCTTTACGGGCTCTGCGATGATCGCGTTCAGCCGGTCGGTGTCCTTCAGGCTCACCACGGTTACCTGATCGATTTTCCTGGTCTCGAGCATATCACTTTCGGTTAAATAGGGGTGTTATCCAGTTCTTCCAGGGCCATCCGGCTCTGCTGAAGGAATTCGCTGACCATCGCTTCGTAGCGCTCCGCCTCTTTCCCTTCACGGGCCAGGGTTTCCAGGTCCTTTAACAAATCGGCCATTTCGCTCATTCCCATCACCGCCACGGAGGATTTGGCTTTGTGGGCAGACTTGGAAAGGCCGTCGTACTCCTTCCTGCGAACCAAATCCGGCATGACCACGTTGTATTCTTCAATCTGTTCCCGGAACAGCTCGATCATTTCACGGATGAACTTTGAGTCTCCTCCGGACATGGTCTTCAGGTAGTTAAGATCTGCAATCATGATGGCAGGGCAGTAGGTTGAAAACTTCTTATGACCACTAAATTTATTTATTTTATTTTTAGAAATGAAACGCTTTTCGGGAAATTCATACCAAATCGATTCTATGAAGAAAACGATCGTCATATTTTTATTGGGAATTTTTTCGCTGCAGTCCGTCTCCGCCCAGCTTTCCTTCTCAGAGAAAAGACAGCGCGATAAGGCGCTGAACGACGGCATCTCCCTGATCCTCCAGGGGGAATATGAGATGGCCAGCGCCAGGCTTACCGAATGCATTGAGCTGGACAGCACTTTTGCACCCGCCTACCTGCAGCGGGCGAGGATCCTGATAGAGTGGGGAGTAAACTCAGATGCCATGAAGGACCTGGACCGGGCCATCCGGCTGGATCCCGGACTGGGAGAGGCTTATTTTTATAAAGGATACCTGCTCAACGGGGAAGATTCCACGGGCACCGATGCCATTTTGTTCGACCGCGCCATCCAGAACGGGTTCCAGGATCCGTGGGCTTATTATTTCAGGGGCCTGACCAGGATGAGGGAGGGCCGGGAAGGAATGGCCGCAAACGATTTCAGCGAAGCGATCGACCAGCGGGTGGATTTTGCACTGGCTTACCATGAAAGGGCCGGGATCAAGAGAAGGATGGGCGACCTGCAGGGGGCGCTGTTTGATTACAAGACGGCGCTCGATTATCAGACCGTTTTTCCGAATGCCTACAACAACATGGGTTCGGTGAAGATCCTCCTGGGGGATTATGAAGGAGCCATCCAGGATTTCACCACGGCGCTCCAACAGGATCCAATGTTGTACATGGCCCTGAACAACAGGGGGTATGCCAGGTATTTTCTGGGCGACCTGGAAGGGGCGCTCCAGGACTTGGATGCGGCCATCACCATGAACAGTGATTTCCCCGTCGCCAGGCTGAACAAATCCTCGGTACTGGTGAAGCAGAACCAGATCGAACCCGCCCTGAGCCTGCTGGGCAATGCGATCGACGAGTACCCGGACGAAGCCCTGCTGCATCTGAACAGGGGACTGATCAGGGAGCTTACAGGTGACCTGAATGGTGCGTGTGAGGACTGGCAACGGGCGAAGGAACTGGGATCTGAGAAAGCGGATGAGTATTTAACGGAATGTAACAACAACTGAATCAGCTATGACTTTGCGATGGATAAATACATGTTTGCTCCTGCTTCTGCTTCATGGAGTTCTGTGGTCACAGGAAGATGTGAAGATCGTGAAGAAAAAATTCAGGACCGACACGGAGGTGGGATTCAAGGAAGCGTGGAAAAGCATTAAGGAAGGGGACAAGTTTTTCAGGGAAGGTCCGGGTACCCATGACCTGGCGCGGGACCATTACCTGTTTGCCCACCAGTACAACCCGGACAATCCGGCACTGAATTACAAGATCGGAGTCTGTTATCTGAACACGGACGATAAGTATGAAGCCATCAACTACCTTCACAGGGCATTCGAACTGGACCCGGAGGTGAGCGGCGACATTCACCTGCTGCTGGGAGAGGCGTTCCACATGGTACTTGATTTTGATAACGCCATCGAACACTACAATGCCCACAAGGAACAGCTTGAGGAAGATGAGCTGCTGGCCTATACCGACGTGCTGACCAAAAGGCTTACCGAGTGCCAGCACGGCCGCACCCTTTCCCAGGACCCGGTCAGGGTGATCATCCAGAACCTGGGCGAGGCGGTGAATTCCAGGTTTGATGATTACAATCCCGTCTTTGCCTATGAGGACACCGCATTGTTCTTCACCTCCCGCCGGCCTGTTGAAAAGTCAAAACGCAATCCCATCGACAACAAGTTCAACGAGGATATTTACAGGGCAGCGGTGACGGGCGATGAATTTGAGGAAGCGGTCAGGCTGGACAAACCCTTTAACACCTCCCATAATGATGCAGTGGTGGACATCTCACCGGATGGGAACCTGATGTTCATTTACAGGGGACACATCGACGGGGGGGATGTGCTGGCCTCTTTCCTGAAGCCCGAGAAAATGAAGTGGACCTCACCCAGGAAACTGGCCCGGAAACTGAGAAGCAAGCAGGCGGAGACCTCCGTCTGTCTGGCACCCGGCGGAGAGGAGCTTTTTTTCATATCGGCCGACGAGGACATCACAAAGGGAGGCAAGGATATCCTGGTGTCACGGCTGGATGAGAACGGGAAATGGTCCGAACCCAGGAACCTGGGGGGAGTGATCAACACCAGGTACGATGAGGAAGGGGTGTTCATCAGTCCCGACGGGAAGTACCTCTATTTCGCATCCCAGGGCCACAACAGCATGGGCGGCTTTGATGTTTTCCGTTCCCTCAGGCAGGAGAACGGCGCCTGGTCCGCACCCGAGAACCTGGGTTATCCCATCAACACCCCCGATGACGAGCTCTTTTTTATCACCGGCCAGGCAGGGATCTACGGCTACTATTCAGCCAACCGCGAAGGAGGCATCGGTGCCAGGGACATCTACAAGGTGATCTTCCTGGGATCGGAAAAAGAACTGATCACCGCCACGGTGGAACAACTGGTGGCGGGACCGCCGGCAGGAAAGACCGGCTTTCTCACCAGGCCGGTGCTGATACAGCTGGATACCACCCTGGTAGTCACCGGCCGGGTGCTGGATACCATCGGCGGGGTCGCCCCGGTGCTGGCCCGCCTCTCTTTCATTGATCCCGACGACGGCTCCAGGGGGTATGACGTGATCACCAATGACCGGGGCGAATATACGGCCAGGTTGCCCGAGCCGAAGGTGTACGGGGTGGAGATCAATGCCACCGGGTACCTCTATTTCCTGGACATCGTGGATCTTCTAGGGGAGACGGGGGATGAGCGGATCGAAAGGGACTTCTTCCTGAGGAAACTGGAGGTGGGGACCAAGGTGGTGCTGGATAATATCTATTTTGAAACGGGCAAGGCCGTGCTCCGGCCCGAATCGTTCGATGCGCTCGACCAGGTGTACCGGTTCCTGGAGAACAACCCGGGCATCAGGCTGGAGATTTCGGGCCACACGGACAATACGGGGACACTGCGGATCAACCAGCGGCTTTCCAGGGAACGTGCGAAGGCGGTGGTGGATTACCTCACCGGAAGGGGCATTTCTGCGGATGCGCTGGTGTACGAAGGGTATGCCGACACGCAGCCCATCGCGCCCAACGACACGGCAGCCGGACGGGAGAAGAACCGGCGGGTGGAATTCAAGGTGATCTCGAAATAGAAGGCGATCTCGAAATAGATTGTTACCTTTACAGCAGGACAACCCCTGCGGGAAAAAACCAGAACAGGTGAAAAGAACAGTCTTCTATCCGGGGCACCTCGCCCTGGGTGCAAAAATGGTCCCCTTTGCCGGTTTTGAAATGCCGGTGGAATACGCGGGCGTACGGCATGAACACAGGAACATACGCGAGAATGCGGGAGTGTTTGACGTCTCCCATATGGGTGAAATATGGATCAGGGGCTCGGGCGCCCTTGCCCTCACCCAGCGGATCACTTCCAACGATGTTCAGAAGCTTTCTCCCGGCCACATCCAGTACAGCTGTTTCCCCAACGACCGGGGAGGCATCGTGGACGACCTGCTGGTTTACCGCTTTGAGGAGGATGTGTACATGCTGGTGGTCAATGCGTCCAACCGGGAGAAGGATTACCGCTGGATCCTGGAACACAACCGGGAACATGCCGCGGTGGAGGATGCTTCCGACGAGATCTCCATGCTGGCCGTCCAGGGACCCAATGCAACGCAGCTCCTGCAGAAACTGACCTCCGTGGATCTTTCCGCCATTCCCTACTATCATTTCACGACGGGAGAGCTGGCGGGGATCAACGATGTGATCATCAGCCATACGGGCTATACCGGTGCGGGAGGGTTTGAGTTGTACGTCCCCAACCGGGAAGGAATGCGTCTCTGGGAGAGCCTGTTCGAGGCAGGAAAGGAGACCGGGCTGGAGCCGGCCGGACTGGCTGCAAGGGACACCCTGAGGCTGGAAATGGGGTACTGCCTTTACGGGAACGACATTGATGAAACCACCTCGCCCATCGAAGCGGGACTGGGCTGGATCACCAAATTCGTGGAGGGAAACATGTTCATCCACAGGGAGCAGCTGGAGCTGCAGAAAAAACAGGGGGTGAAAAGAAAGCTGGTGGGATTTGAGCTGCAGGAGCGGGGGATCCCCAGGCAGCACTATCCCATTTTGAACCCAGCCGGGGAAACCATCGGGGAGGTCACCTCCGGGACCATGTCTCCCATGCTCGACAGGGGGATTGGCATGGGATATGTGCAGGTGCCCCATGACGCCGCCGGTTCGCAGATCCGGATCGCCATCAGGAACAAGCAGATCCCCGCCGTGGTGGTCAGTCCTCCCTTTTATAAAGCGGACCAGATTTGAATTGCGCCGGCGCATTGAATCCCGCTCGCTCATTCCCCGCAGCCATGATGCGAAAAGCTTCAATCATCCGAATCCCGCCGGTTCGGCGGACAGGAACCACGTGGTATGATACAGCAGCATAAGATCGAGGTCTGTTTCTCACCGGCCCTGTTCCCATATTACGAAAACAGGGAGGCCATCGTGGTGGTGGTGGATATCCTACGGGCCAGCTCGGCGATCGTGACCGCCTTTATGAACGGGGTGCGGAAGATCATTCCGGTGGGTACCCTGGAGGAAGCGAAAGCACACAAGGAGAAGGGCTTCATGGTGGCGGCGGAGCGGGACGGCATCGTGCGCGATTTCGCGGACTTCGGGAACTCACCTTTCAATTTCACACCCGAAAGGGTGGCCGGACAGGTGATCGTTTACAGCACCACCAACGGCACCAATGCCATCCGGCTGGCCTCCGCTGCTTACCAGGTCCTCATCGGGGCATACCTGAACATCTCGGCCCTGGCGGCCCATCTGTTGCGTGAGCAGAAGGACCTGCTGGTGCTGTGTGCGGGCTGGAAGAACAAATTCAACCTGGAGGATACGCTTTTTGCAGGGGCACTGGCGGAGATGGTGCTGCGGGACGACCGGTTTTATACCATTTGCGATGCCACCCGGGGATCCATCGACCTTTACCGGCATGCAAAGGAGGATATGATGGATTATCTGGAAAAGGTGGCCCAACGGCACCGGCTCAAAAAGAACAAGCTGGACGACGTGATCGGGTACTGCCATGAATTCGACCGTACGGACCGGATCCCGGTGCTGAAGGAAAACACACTGGTCGAACTTACTAATATGAAGTAAAAGTGAGAAACGAACGAAAATATGAAAGTTATTCACAATGTTTGGCGAGCAATTGCATATCATTTAACTTAGCTGTGATTGAAATAACAACACCTTAAATCTCACATCTGTCATGAAGAAACATAATTTTGCCGCAGGTCCTTCCATCCTCTCTCCATACACCGTGGAGAACACCGCAAAAGGGATCCTGGACCTGGATCAGTCGGGACTGTCAGTGATGGAGATCTCCCACCGCAGTAAGGAGTTCATCGCCATCATGGATGAAGCCCGGAAATTGTTTACAGAGTTGCTGGAAATCCCCGAAGGATACCATGTGCTGTTCCTACAGGGAGGGGCCAGTCTCCAGTTCTGCATGGTGCCCTACAACCTTCTCAGCAAAAAGGCAGCCTACCTGGACACCGGATCATGGTCCAGCAAGGCGATCAAGGAAGGGAAGTTCTTCGGACAGGTGGATGTGGTCGCCTCATCCAAAGAGGCAGGCTACTCATACATTCCGAAGAACTACACCATCCCGGGCGATGCGGACTACTTTCACATCACCACCAACAACACCATTTTCGGAACCGAAATCAAGGAGGACATGGATGTGACCGTCCCCCTGGTGGCCGATATGTCCTCCGACATCTTCAGCCGGCCCATGGATGTGTCGAAGTATGCGCTGATCTACGGCGGGGCACAGAAAAACCTGGCCCCGGCGGGACTGACCTTCGTGATCATCAAAGATGACATGGTGGGCAGGGTGGACAGGGCCATCCCCACGATGCTGAACTACAAAACCCACATCGAGAATGAGTCCATGTTCAATACCCCTCCCGTGGTGGCCATCTATGCCGCCCTGTTCACCCTTCGCTGGTACAAGCAGCAGGGGGGACTGCAGGCCATGCACCGGCTGAATCTGGAAAAGGCAGCCATCCTGTATGATGAGATCGCACGGAACCGGCTGTTCGTGTCGAATGTGAAAAATGAGGAGGACCGTTCCATCATGAACGTGACCTTCGTGATGAGTGAGGAATACAAAGACAAAGAGGCCGACTTCCTCTCCTTCGCCACAGGGCGCGGCATGTCCGGGATCAAGGGGCACCGTTCGGTGGGCGGATTCAGGGCTTCCATCTACAACGCGATGCCCAGGTCATCCGTGGAGGCACTCATCGACACCATGAAGGAGTTTGAAAAGCAAGTATAACCATAGTAAATGCAATCCCATGGCTAAAATACTCATCGCAACAGTCAAACCATTCTCGGCCGAAGCGGTGGCCGAGGTGAAACGTGTCCTGGAGGACGCAAAACATGAAGTGACGGTGCTGGAAAAATACCCGGACCAGGCCGCGCTGATCAAAGCGGTTCCGGATGCCGATGCCATGATCATCCGGAGCGATATCGTGGACAGGGAGGTGCTGGCGGCGGCCAGGAATCTGAAGATCGTGGTCCGCGCAGGGGCCGGGTACGACAATGTGGACCTGGAAGCGGCCACCGAAAAAGGTGTGGTGGTGATGAACACGCCCGGACAGAATTCCAATGCCGTGGCCGAGCTGGCATTCGGCATGATGGTCTTTCTGAACCGGAACAAACTCACGCCCGCCACCGGCACCGAGCTCAGGGGGAAGAAGCTGGGGATCCATGCCTACGGGGCGGTGGGACGCATCGTGGCCCTGATCGGCAAGGGATTCGGAATGAAGGTGTATGCCTTCGATCCCTACATCGACCGGATCATCATCGAGAATGACGGGGTGGTCTGCGAGGAGAGTGCGGAAAGCCTTTACAGCAAGTGCCAGTATATTTCACTGCACCTCCCTTCGGATAAAGATACAAAGGGATCGGTCAATTTCGACCTGCTCGGCAAGATGCCGGAAGGGGCCACCCTGGTGAACACCGCCCGGAAGGAGGTGATCGATGAGGAAGGCTTGCTTAAAATGTTCAGGGAAAGGAAGGACTTCAGGTACCTGTCGGATATTGCGCCCGACTGCAAGGAGGAACTGCAGGCCAGCTTCGGGGATCGCTGTTTCTTCACTCCCAAGAAGATGGGTGCCCAGACCGCCGAGGCAAACAAGAATGCGGGGATCGCCGCTGCCAGGCAGATCGTGAATTTCCTGGAGAAGGGCGATACCACCTTTAAAGTCAACTGATTCATGGCAGTCATTCGTCCGTTCAGGGGATTCAGGCCTTTAAAGGAGCATGTGAAAGAGGTGGCCTCCAGGCCCTATGATGTGCTGAATTCGGAAGAGGCACGGGAGGAGGTGACGGGTAATCCCCGTTCGTTCCTCCATGTGGTCAAGCCGGAGGTGGACCTGCCCGCGGGAACCCCGCTCCATTCGGATGCGGTGTACAACAAGGGCAGGAAAAACCTGGAAAAACTCATTGAAAAGGGGTTCATGCGCCAGGATGCGCATGAGATGTTTTATATCTACGCACAGACCATGGCCGGCAAAACACAGTACGGCATCGTGGGGTGTGCTTCGGTGGATGACTACCTGAACGGAGTCATCAAAAAACATGAGCTGACCAGGCCCGACAAGGAAGAGGACCGGATGAACCACATCCGGATCACCAATTTCAATGCCGAGCCGGTCTTCTTCGCCTATCCCGATCATGCGGGACTGGATGCCATCATCCGGCGGGTGACGGCCGGGCCCATGGAGTATGATTTCACCACGGATGACGGGATCGGGCACCATTTCTGGCTGGTCACCGATCCCGATATCGGGCGGCAGGTCACAGAAATCTTTGAAAAGGATATTCCGTTCACCTATGTGGCTGACGGACACCACCGTACGGCAGCCGCAGCGCTGGTGGGAAAGGAGCGCAGGGACCGGAATCCCCGTCACCGGGGAGAAGAGGAATACAATTTTTTCCTGGCCGTTCATTTCCCCGCCTCCCAGCTGACCATCATCGACTACAACAGGGTGATCCGGGATCTGAACGGGATGACGCCGGAGCAGTTCCTTGCTGCGCTGAAGGAGCGGTTCGAATTGGAGGAGCGGGGAGAAGAGATCCACACCCCCCGGCGGCTCCACAATTTCGGAATGTACCTGGAGGGCAGGTGGTATTCCCTGAACGCCAGGGAGGGCACATACGATGACCAGGATCCCATCGGCTGCCTGGATGTGACCGTCCTTTCCAACCAGGTACTGGCCCCGCTGCTCGATATCACCGATCTGCGAAAGTCTGACAGGATCGACTTTGTGGGCGGGATCAGGGGACTCGGTGAGCTTGTCAGGCGGGTGGACAGCGGGGAGATGGCGGTTGCCTTCGCGCTCTATCCGGTGACCATGAAACAGTTGATGGACATTGCCGACAACGGGATGATCATGCCCCCCAAAACCACCTGGTTTGAACCCAAACTCCGGAGCGGTCTGGTGATCCATTCTCTGGAATAAGTATTATCTTTAGGCAATGGGAGTTGCCGAAAATCTGGAGCTGGTCAGACAGGAGATTCCCGGCCATGTGACACTCGTGGCGGTGACCAAGACGAAACCGGTCGAAACGATCCTTGAAGCATACCGGGCGGGTCAGCGCGATTTCGGGGAGAACAGGGTCCAGGAGCTCATGCAGAAGAAGGATGCGCTGCCTGCGGACATCAGGTGGCACATGGTGGGGCACCTCCAGAGCAACAAAGTGAAGCTGCTGGTCCCCTTCGTGCATATGATACACGGGGTGGACAGCCTGAAGCTGCTGAAGGTGATCGAAAAGGAATCCGCGGGAATTGAACGGGTGACGGATGTGCTTTTGCAGGTGCACATCGCAAGGGAAGAGACCAAATTCGGACTTTCGGAGGAGGAGCTGGATGCACTGCTTCATTCAGAAGAATTCGGCCGGGTCACCCACACCCGGATCAGGGGACTCATGGGAATGGCAACCTTTACGGAGAACCGGGAGCAGGTCCGCCGTGAATTCCGTTACCTGAAAGGATTGTTTGACCGGCTGCGGGGGTCCGTCTTCGCGGGCAGTGATGCATTCAACCAGCTTTCCATGGGGATGTCGGGCGATTACAGGGTTGCCCTTGAGGTGGGGAGCACCATGGTCCGCATCGGAAGCCTCATATTCGGACCCAGGAACCAGTAAAACACAAAGATATGATTGATCTATCCACCACCTATGCGGGATTGAATCTGAAAAGTCCGTTCATCGTCAGCAGCAGCGGTCTGACCGCCTCTGCAGAGAGAATCTCCAAAATGGCCGCGGCCGGTGCGGGTGCGGTTGTGCTGAAATCACTGTTCGAGGAGCAGATCATGTATGAGGTCGGTTCCATGGCCGAAGGGAGCGGTCATACCGAGGCGGAGGATTATCTGAAAGCCTACTCCAGGGAGAGCTCCCTGGACGATTACCTATCGCTGATCAGCGAAGCCAGGGAAAAGGCGAAGATCCCCGTCATTGCAAGCATCAACTGCATGCGATCCAGGGAGTGGGTCGAGTTCGCCGGGCGGATCCAGGAAGCGGGAGCCGATGCCATCGAGCTGAACATCTATTTCCTTCCCATGGACCGGGAGAAAAATCCCAGGGATTATGAAGCCGCGTACCTGGATGTGGCCGCCAGTGTGAAGGAGCAGGTCAGCATCCCGGTGACCGTCAAGCTGGGAAGCGAATTTTCCAGCATTACCTGGATGGTGGACCAGCTGTATAAGAGGGGGATCGCAGCCGTTGTGCTTTTCAACCGTTTTTATGCCCCAGACATCAACCCGGATGATCTGAGCTTCGGATCCTCGGAGGTGCTGAGTTCCCCGGCGGATATCCGCCATTCCCTCCGGTGGGTCGGAATCATCTCCTCCCGGATCGGCAAAATGGATGTGGCTGCCTCCACGGGGGTGCACAGCGGAATGGCAGCAGTCAAGCAGATCCTGGCAGGAGCCACCGCCGTTCAGGTGTGCTCGGTGCTGTACCGCAACGGGATCGGCTATCTCCGGGACATGGTCGGTGAAATGCGGAAATGGATGGAAAAAAGGGAATATGAATCTCTGAAAGATTTCCGCGGGACAATGAACTATGGCAACCTGAAGGATCCTTCCGTTTATGAGCGGGCCCAGTTCATCAAATACTTTTCAAGGATCCATTGAGGGGGGCCGAGGGGGGCGACCGTACCTGCCGGCGCCCGGACCTACCTCCGCCCGCAGTTTTTGTCCAGGTACTCCTTTGCTTCGAATACCCCGTACCTGAAGGCCCTCTCGAAGCAGTGGCAGGCATCTTTTCTCTTGCCGAGCTTTTCAGCAAGTTTGCCTTTCTCAAACCAGATCTGTCCGTTCGCAGGATCCAGGTCCAGGGCCATGGCCATGTCATTCTCGGCGTACCTGGTGGTCCCCGTGGCCGCATAGGTGCGACCCCTGGCAAAATAGTACGCAGCTTTCCCGCTGTCCATCTGCAGGGCCTTGTTGAAAGACTGGATCGCATCCAGGTATTTTCCATGGTCGAACTGGATCATCCCTTTCTGGTAGACCGCCCCGTCGTCCAGGGGAAAGTAACGCAGGTACAGATCCAGATCCTCCAGCGCCCCATCCAGATCGCCGTTCAGGCTCCGTGCCCCGCCCCGCTGCAGGTAGACGTCAAAACGGGCCGGATCCTGACGGATGACCCTGCTCAGGCCCGTGACAGCTTCCTCGTAGTCGCCATCCTCCACCTGGTAACGGGCCAGGAGCTGCACGGCATCCAGGTTCCTCACATCGCTTTTGATGGCGGACCTGATCTCCGTCCGGGCCGCTTTCCCGTTTCCGAGACCGGCGTAAATCAGCGCCTTCTCATACCGTACCCTGCTTCTCTCATACCCCTGTTCATCCAGCGCGTTCAGCATGTTCAGGGCATCCAGCACACTGCCGCGCTCCTTCAGGAACATGGCTTCCCGGAAATCCCTGTCCCCGCTGCCATACCATTCTTTCTCGTTCCACAGCGCCTGCCACCCTTCCTCCTGCTCCAGGCGGGAGAGGTCCTCATCCAGCAGGATCTGCTTTTCGGGAACCCTGTAACGGGATTCCAGGTGATCCCTGAGCGACCGCAGGGCAAGGACGGGGCGGTTCAGCTTCATCTCTGTCTTGGCCAGGTAGAGACTGGCCATGCCCTGTCTCCTTTTTTCCACTTCCAGGAAGGCATCATGTGCGGAAGGGTAGTGCCCCTGCTGAAAATGACAGATACCCAAATGGTAAAGGATGTCCGCATCGCCGGGCCGCTGTTCCAGCGCCTTTTCCAGGAAATGCAGGGCCGAATCGTACTGATCCTTTACCATGCAGGCGCGCCCCGCCAGGTAAGGATCGGGCTGATCATCCGCCATTGCCGCCCATACGGGAGGTGGCAGGAAAAGTACCGCTGCCAGGGAAAGTACCGCTGTCAGGACCAACCAATTGTTCATCATCCTCCGTTTGCTATTCGATAAACACATCATTGTCTTCTCCGGAGTAAACATAAATGAATCCGGTCAGGGCATACACCTCGATGCCCGTCAGCCGGTATTCATACACATCGCAGATATAATAATAGACTCCCGGGGCCACCAGCCGTCCCGTTTTCATCTCCTTTCCGTCCCAGAGGATGTCCGGATCCTCCGTCTCGAACACGAGGAGACCCCACCTGTTGAAGATCTTCATCTCCACCCGTTCCACGTAGGAGGTCCGCTGCGGCCGGTAAATGTCATTGATTCCGTCCCCGTTGGGTGAGAAAACATTGGGCAGGATGTAGTTGGAGCACTCATCCAGGCAGAGCAGCACCGAGGGGACCGACTCGTTGTCGAAGGAATCGATGGCCGTCACGTAGTAACAGGCGGTAAGGGACTGTTCGGGGTAGTGGTTGTACACCGTGTCGAACCGGTCCCCGAACTCGGCGATCTGCATGGCAGGCGCGTCCAGGGTGGGCCGGTAGTAGAGCCTGTAGCCGACCACATCCAGCGCGCAGGGGATGTTGAAGTCCTCGTAACGCCAGTTGAGGTGGTTGTACCCGCTGTCACATTCCGAGTAGCCGGTCAGGTAGGGGGGACAGGGAGGGGTGCTGTCCACCGGAACGGTGCAGGCCGTATGGCTGTAATTCACATTTTCATAAAGCGTCCCGTCCAGGATCCGCCATCCCGTGCTGGTGACCCGGTAGCAGTACTCCACCCCGTTGGCAAGTCCCTCGTCTACATACACCTCTTCGGTGGTATATCCGATGGAATCATAATCCCCGTTGCCCCGGTTGAGCCGGTAAATGGTGTAGTCCTCGTTGATCCACGGCACATTTTTCCGCATCCGGATCTCCACCTGGTTGTCCCCGCCCGTCAGCTCCGGGTAGAGGGAGGAAGCGGTTTCGGGCCTGCCCAGCAGGATGCGGTTCCCCGGGGTATCGTTATAGAGCTCCACGCTGTAGGACCATGGGAACCTGATTGTATTCACGTTTTCATCCAGCCATACCGTGTCGCTCAGATCGGGAGTGGAAAGCGAGCCCACCTGCGTCAGGCTTTGTCCCATCAGGTCCTCCGACCGGTAAATGAGGTATTCGTAGGGTCCCGCCCCTGGAATGGTATCCGGTTCGTCGGGCCTGGCCCAGGTCAGCCTGATGGTCCCGATTTCAGAATGCTCCGTCACGCTCACCTCCAGGATCGAGGGAGCCCCCTCGATCAGGGGGGTGCAGCTCTCCGCGGATGGGTAGCTCAATGCCCCGTCCGGGTAAACCGAAACGATCACATAGCAGTACTCGTTCCCCTGCACCAGTCCCCTCCCTTCGTTGTCATCTGTAAAAATGGTATCCAGCCTGCTGCCGGTCTGCCCGATCATTTCATACCCCGTTTCCGGAGGGATCCCCGTGGTGCAGGTGTCCGGCACGTATCCGGCGGGACCGATTTTCCTGTAGATCCTGTAGCCGGTTACCGGGAGACAGGTGTCGGCGGACCAGGTGACGGTCACCGAATTGCTGCCCGGGATCAAAACTGGCATTTCCGGAGCCGGTCCGATCACTTTGATGTTCACGTTCCGGAGATCCACCAGGGTGATCTCCGGATTGCCGTCTTCGGCCTTGAACACGGCGGTGTAGTTCTGGTCCCTCACATGGGAACACTTGGTATGCCAGGTAAACCTGGCCCTGCTGTATCCATACTCGGCCGAAGCAGCGTCCACCCGGTAGGTGGCGGGACTCTCCTCCACCACGAAGGGTCCCCCCGTGGCACTGAGCAGGATGGTGTCGTTGTCGGGATCCGTGGCGATCACATCAAAGGCAACGGTGGTCCCGGCCTGCACGCAGTAATCGCCCAGTTCGTTCTGCTCGGGCTGGCGATTGGTGGTGTTGTAAACCTCGATCTGCATGTCCCGCACGATGTTGCCGATCTTGACCCCTTTCCTCCACTCCTCCACATCCATGGCGATGTTATAGATCCCGCTGTCGATCGGTGTGATCCAGGTCAGGTCGCCGGTCACGGCATTCACAAACAGCGTATCCCCGTACGGGGGAAGGGTATAACCCTCGATGGGCCGGCCGTCCTGTTCGGTACAGACCGTCAGCTTGTAGGAGATGCTGTCCCCGTCCGGATCATAGGCGGCCGGATTGTGGATAAAGACCTGGTAAAGGGCGGCCCGGTCGATGGGAGGGTTCAGCAGCACCGGGGTGGAGTTGTTCCCCAGCGTGGGATTGATCATGATCGTGGTCTTGATGGAAAAGACCACGTTCACCGAATTGGGAATGTTCTTGACCCCCTGGTTCCGGTTCGGATCCTGCACCACGATCTCATACAGCCCGGGTCCCGGGTAGGTGTGCTGGGTGATATAGATGTTCTTCTGATAGAAGTTGGGCAGCTTGGTGATGGAGACCCGGTTGGCATAGGAGTAGGTCTCGTCGCCCCACTGCACCTCGAGCCTGTTCCGGTCCGCCTGGCTCAGGGTATAGGTGAAGGTGGTGATGGTGATCTCATAGGTGAGGTCATCGATCTGTTCCAGGGTGATCTCCCCGGCCCTGTTATGCGTGGCCTGAAGGGAAGGGAACAGGAAGCACATGAATAATATCGGAAGGAAGATTTTCTTCATCGGCTCATCTCAGCGGCACTTCTTCATCGTGTTTTCTAACGTCAAATTTTATACCAGTCTGCCTCTCCCCGTCACCAAAGATCACAAGATTCGTCTGATCCGGGTAAATATCCGTCAGAAGGGCGTTGTAAATGTACAAAGAATTTGGTTCTCCCGGGGCAGTGCCGTGCATCCGGATGGTCATGTCATCTCCCTCCACGGTAATGGAGTCAATCACCATCGGCAGGGCCTTTTCCCCGCGGCCGGCTGAGATGCTGAACCGGTTTTCAAGGTAATCCCCGAACCACGGGGCCTCCCGGTTTTCCTTATCCGTGAAATCGATCACCTGGCTGTGGAAGTGGAAATAGGCAATTTCCCAGTCGTCCCGGAATGTTTTCATCAACACCTTCAAGGTTCCGTTTTCATATGTTATATTCGTAACTGAAAGATGCAGCGGATGTGCCTGAAGGGTGAGCGCCCCGGGGAAGGGGATCACCGCACCCAGAAACAAAATGATGGCTGCAACGGTTTGTTTCATCCCTGCAAATTTACGCATAATGACGCAACTATTGTCTTTCTGATGGAATGGAAACATGCATTGAAGGATTTTGAGGAATTCCTGAAACTGGAAAAGGGACTCTCGCCTAATTCCATCAGCGCCTACCTGTCCGACGTGCGGAAAATATCCCATTTCCTGGAGATGCAACAGATACAGGTGGGACCGGAACAGGTGGAGCACGAGCACCTGCACCGGTTCCTGGTGTGGATCAGCGACCTGGGGCTTTCGGCCAGGACCCAGGCAAGGATCCTTTCCGCGATCAGGGCTTTTTACCGGTACCTGCTGCTTGAAGAACGCATCAGCCGGGATCCGTCCGCCCTGCTGGAAGGCCCCAGGGTGGGACGGAAGCTGCCCGAGGTGCTCTCCGTGGGGGAGATCGACCGGATCCTCTCTGTGATCGATCTGAGCAAACCCGAAGGCCGCCGCAACAAGGCCATGCTGGAGGTGCTTTACAGCTGCGGATTGCGGGTCAGTGAGCTGGTGGATCTGCGGATCACGAACATCATCCGGAACGAGGGCTTCATCAGGGTTTTCGGGAAAGGGGACAAGGAGCGGCTGGTGCCGGTGAGCGACAGGGCGCTGAAGGAAATCGACCTCTATCTCCCGGACCGGCACACATGGAACATCGGGAAGGACAGCGAGGACATCCTGTTTCTGAACCGCCGGGGCCGGAAGATGACCCGGGTGATGGTCTTTACCATCATCAAAGGCCTGGTGCAGGCTGCCGGGATCAAGAAAACGGTGAGCCCCCACACCTTCAGGCACTCCTTTGCCACCCACCTGGTGGACGGAGGCGCTGACCTGCGGGCCGTGCAGGAGATGCTGGGGCACGAATCCATCATGACCACGGAGATCTATACCCACCTGGACCGGGAATATCTGAGGGAGGCCATCATCAGTTACCACCCCCGGTCCGGGAAAAAATAACACAAAAGGAAAGCAATGAAAGCAATGAAGTTAAAGGGAATCCGCCGGATGGAGATGATGGAGGTCCCCGGTCCGGGCATCCTGAAAGATGACGAGGTGCTCATCAGGATGAAGACCGTCGGCGTATGCGGTTCGGACATCCACTACTATGTCTCCGGCCGGATCGGCAGCCAGGTGGTACGATACCCCTTCGCCGTGGGTCATGAAGGGGCGGGTCAGGTTGAAGCGGCGGGCGGGGGAGTCCGGCATCTGAAGCCGGGCGACCGCATCGCCATCGATCCCGCCATGCCCTGCGGTGCGTGCGACCAGTGCCTGGCGGGCCGTCCCCATACCTGCAGGAAGCTCCGTTTTCTGGGCTGTCCGGGACAGGCCGAAGGGTGTCTCTCGGAATACATCGTGATGCCCGCGGGCAGCTGTTTCAGGATCCCGGACACCATGACCTATGACCAGGCAGCCATTTCGGAGCCCCTCTCCATCGGATTGTATGCCGTCAGGCAGTCGGTCCTCATGCGGGGAGCCAGTGTGGGCATCCTGGGATTCGGCCCCATCGGGATGAGCGTACTGCTTTCGGCCCTTGCCCTGGGCGCCGGCAGGATCTACGTCACGGACAAGATTGATGAGCGGCTGCAGATCGCCGAGGCATCCGGTGCAACACTCACCGCCAATCCCCTCCGGGAAGATGTGGTGAAAAAAATCTCCCGCGAAGTGCCCGAATCCCTGGACGTGGTCTTCGAATGCTGCGGACAGCAGGATGCTTTGGAAAACGGGGTGGATCTGCTGAAGCCGGGTGGCAAACTGATGATCATCGGCATCCCGGAATTTGAGCGGTGGAGCGTCCCGGTGGACGCCACCAGGCACAAGGAGGTGACCATCCGGAATGTGAGGAGGCAGAACGGCGAGGTGCAGCCCACGCTGGATATGCTGGACCGGGGGGAGGTCAGGGTGGACCGCATGGTTACCCACCGCTTCCCGTTCGCGGAAACGAAAAAAGCGTTCGACCTGGTGGCTACATACGGGGACGGGATCATGAAGGCCATGATCGACTTCGACTGAAACCATGATAATTAAAACCATATGAGCCATGCGTATCATTTTGATCATTGCCGTTTTTTCCCTCTTTCCCGTGCTTGCTTCCGCGCAGCCGGAGGTACCGGTCGGACAATGGAAGGGGAAGACCATCCTGCTCATCGGGGCACATCCCGATGACGACGCATACTCCATGGGGACCCTGGCTATGTTGCAGGCCCATGGAAACGAAGTGTATATCGCTATCCTGACCACCGGGAATGTGGGGACACAGGATTCCGACCTGTCCATGGTCGATCTGGCCCTCATCCGGAAACAGGAAGAACAGGCGGCCCTGGCCGCCCTGGGGATTCCGGGGGATCATTACATCAACCTGGGTTACGATGACGGGATGCTGGAATATGAGAACAAGAAGGAGGTGGTGGCCAGACTGGTGAGGCTCATCCGGCAGCTCAGACCGGATGTGATCTTTTCATTTGACCCGGGAAAAGGATCCCAGCGCTGGCACAAGGCCGACCACAGGGCTTCTTCCTACCTGGCAGCAGATGCGGCCAGGGCGGCCATGTGGCCCCTGCTGTTCCAGGGCCAGATCACTATGGAAGGGCTTGAGGCCCATACGGTAGAGGAATACATGCTGTTCGATTCGGCAGCGGAGGACCAGAATACCTGGGTGGATATCAGCGGGTTTGTGGATGACAAGATCACCGCCATGTCGAAATATGTGAGCCAGTGGAGCTCCGGATGGTATGATTACCGGGGTCCCGATTTGTCTGAAGCGGAAGCCGGGGAAGTCAGGGAACGCGTGAGCCGGCGGATCGAATACCGGGAGGGGAACCCGGTGGAGGGGTTCCGGTATGTGAAAGGACTGCCCGATAACATCGGCCGGTAACCCGGTCAGCTCCATTATTAACGATAAATTCACAAACCAATGAAAACAGTATCGAATTACTCCGGCCCCTGGAAGACAGCGATCCTCTTCACCCTGATCCTGGCAGGAGGTATCTTCTTTTCCTGCAGCAGGAACAGGGTGGGTGTGGGGGCCGTGGCCCCGGCAGGGGCAGACATCTTATTCGATGGCACCCGTGAAATGCTGGATGAAAAATGGGCCTACTGGGAAGGACCCGGCTTTGAAGCCGGGATGCCCATCAAATGGGAACTTGTACCCGATCCGGTGGACGATGGCATGGTGCTGAACAGCAACGATCCGGCCGCAGCAGGAGGAAAGTATGGCGCGGCGGATATCGTGACCAGGGAAAAATACCGTGATTTCAAGCTCCACGTGGAGTTCCTGGTGGAGCAGGAGGGAGGCAACTCCGGGGTTTACCTGCAGAACCGTTACGAAATCCAGATCCTGGACGGGGATTCCAGCATGCATGGGATGGCGGCGGTGATCAACGAGATCGAGAGCCCGTATGCGTATTACCTGGGGACGGGGAAATGGAACGCCTATGACCTTACCTTCAGGGCGGCCCGGTTCGGGAACGGGGAGCGGACCGAAAAAGCCATGGTGACCCTCTATTTCAACAGCAACAAGGCATACACGAATGTGGGCATCAACCAGGTGTGGGGCGGTCAGAGGTCGGGGATCGATGGCGGGAATGACGGAGGGAAAGGGATCACCGATACCCCCGGGGGTATCAAATTGCAGGCCGAGGGGCACCCGGTGCTCTACCGCAATATCTGGATCAAAGAACTGGATCTGAAAGAACCCGACACGGATTTCTGACGACTGCCGGAATGCTTATTAGAGCTTTCAGAGCTTCATTTCCCAGCCCTTTTCGTAGGAGCGGGACCAGTATTCCCCCGCTTTGCGGTCCCCCGTGATGTGTCCGTTGGCCGGATCGATCTCCAGGGAGCGGCCCGTCCGCTGGGAGATGTTTCCCAGCTGTACCAGCAGGGTGCTGATATGGCCCGAATCAATGGCTGCATTGAGTGGAGCCCCTTGCCTGATCCCGTCAAAGAAGTTGCGGATATGCAGGGCATCCAGAAGTTCTGCCGGATTGACCGGGTTCATGGGATCCGCCTCCATTTCACCGGTGAATTTCTCCACCACCTGGCCATCCGGGTCGAAAATGGTATAACCGTCAACCCCCGGGATCAGCATGCTGCCCTGTTCCCCGAAGAAGAGCACTCCCACGGAAGTTCCCTCGATCTCTTTCCCGTTGCAGCTCCTTCCCTCCCAGGTCATGGTCACACCCTCCCTGAAATCCATACTGATTACCTGTGTATCGGGTGTTTCCCAGTCATCTTCATACCTGTAACGTCCCCCATTGGAGCTGATCCTGAAAGGATAATCCACCCCGAGTCCCCATCTCATGATGTCCACCGTGTGGGTGCCGTTGTTCAGAGCCTCTCCCGTACCCCAATGCCAGATCCAGTGCCAGTTATAGTGTACCAGGTTGTCCCTGTAAGGTTTCCTGGGGGCCGGTCCCTGCCAGAGCTCCCAGTCGAGCCATTCCGGCACCGCAGTCTCCGCTCCGGTCCCCATGCTTCCGCGGTTGTTTGCATACCAGGCCTTTGCGAAATAAGGGCGACCGATCACACCCTCCTGTAAACGGGCAATGGCTTCCATCACCCGGGGCCATGAACGGCGCTGGTTGCCCATCTGTACCACGCGGCCGTACCGTGCTGCAGCTTCCACCAGCATTTCTCCTTCATGCGGATTGTGGCTGCAGGGTTTCTCCACGTAGACATGCTTGCCCGCCTGCATGGCCAGCAGGGAGGCGGGGGCATGCCAGTGATCCGGGGCGGCGATCACCAGGGCATCGATTTCCGGATCTTCCAGCGATTTTCTGAAATCCGTGAATCCTTTCGGTCTTACAGCCTGGCGTTCCGATACGGCTTCCACGCAGCGTTCCATGGCCCGGCTGTCCACATCGCAGATATGAACCACGTCGCAGTCTTCCTGCCGGGCGAAATTCATTGCCAGGGCCAGGCCCCGGGCGTTCACCCCCATCACCGAGACCCGGATCCTCCCGCTGGCTCCCGGGATCCGTCCGTAACTGCGGGCACTCAAGCCTGGCAGGACCCCTCCTGCGATCACCGCAGCCGATCCGGCTGCCGTCTTTTTGATGAATTCTCTTCTTGACTCAGACATGGTTCATTTTTTTTCTCAGTCAGATCAGGCCCCCGAAAGCGGCGAACAGGCTGATGAATATGAGGGATGGCAGGGTTTTCATTCCAGTTCCCTGATCTTGATGTTCCGGAACCACACCCTGCTTCCATGGTCCTGCAGGCTGATGTGTCCCTTTCTTGCCAGTCCGTAATCGGGATAGTCACCCCATTTCCCGCTGATGCGCCGCTCATGCCAGTCCTCGCTCCAGGGAACGAATTCCAGCAGCTTTTCCCCGTTCAGCCAGTACTGCGCACTGTCGCCCGTGAATACGATCTTCGAACTGTTCCAGTCACGCACATGCACCTCTTTTTTATCCTCATCGGGCAGGTACATGGCATAGTCGGCTGCGGTCTTCTGCCATTCTTCCAGCGGTTCGGGATTTCCCTCCTCGTCCCTGAAATCCCCGTCCTCGATGAGCTGGTATTCCGGTCCGGTCTCATAGGGAGCTTCATACTGCTCGCCCTCCACCACGTGGTACAACACCCCGCTGTTGCCATGCGGTCCCAGCTTCCATTCCCACTTCAGGATAAAATTCCCGTACTCGCCCAGGGAGACGATGTCCCCCCCGATGTCCCCTCCAAGACCCAATCCCACCAGGCACCCCTCTTCCACCACCCAGCCAGTGAGGGTGTCCTGGTTGAAATTCCTCCAACCATCGGTGGTCTTCCCGTCGAAGAGCAGTACCCAACCGTCTCTTGCCTCCTGTTCTGTAAGGATGTTCATTTGTGCCTCGCCGGCCGCGGATTGCTTTTCATTCTCCTGCCCGGTCCGGGTGCCATTCCGGTTGCAGGCCATGCCCATGGCCAGCAGGATGGCCACAGCGATCATTGTAGTTGTTTTCATACACATAAAATTAGCCATTTTTCAGATACGAACGGTTTGAGAACAGCCTGATGCGGTGAATATAAAGGAACAATCGGATAAATGATTCTTCCCGGGTTCTCCTGTTTTGACTAACTTTCATGATCCTGAAATCCTAACCAGATGAAACGCAGAAATTTTTTAACCACCACCGCAGCCGGGGCCGCCGGTCTCTCGCTGTTCCCGGGCCTGCTTCCGGGATCCTTGATTTCCCGCACCTGTTCTCCTACCGGGAGGTGGCCGGATTCAAACACCTCATCGTGGAGCACGATGACCCGGAAAACGAACAGTAAATCATCCTGTTGAAAAGTTACTAATTTTGGTAACTTTTCATTATCTTTGTTCATAAGATATGCGTATCATCAAGGAAAAGACGCTCCGGCTATATACAAGCCAGAGTCGGTATTCACCCGCAAGAGAATCACTGGAAGCCTTGATTTACCTGGCAAGATACTCTTACTGGAATAGTCCTGCAGATCTTAAAGCCAGGTTGAGAAATGTCAGTAATATTTCGTCAAAACGAGTTGTTTTCAATATAAAAGGCAATGAATTCAGACTGGTGGTGGATATCATTTACAGATACGGGATTATTTATGTGATCTGGTTTGGATCACATGTTGAATATGATAAAATCGATGTAAGAAAGATCAGATATGGAGATTAAAATGATCCGGAGTGAGGCCGAATATGAGTCGGCGTGTAAAAGAATTTATGAGCTGATGCACCTGAATGAAGAACAGTTCGACGTTAATCCTGAACTTGGAGAACAACTGGAGTTGCTGGCTATGCTGGTGGAAAAATATGAACAGGAACATTATTCCCTGGGGCCGCCTGATCCCATTGAGGCCATCAAATTCCAGATGGAACAGATGGGCTTGAAGCAAAAGGATATAGCCCCGCTATTTGGCGGGAAGACCAGGGTTTCGGAGGTGCTGAACCGGAAAAGGCCGCTTTCCATGAAAATGATCATCCTTCTGAACAGATACCTGGGTATTCCGCTGGAGTCCCTTATCAGGGGCAACAAAGATGTCTACCTATCAAAAGAAGAGAGGGAGGTGGTCATGGAACACCCTGCCATCCGCGATTATGTCAGGAAGAATCCCGGGATCTGATCAGGGATCAAAATCAACAGGATACGGTATGAAATTGTATGCACCCCAAATCGATAACATCCTTTACCAGCTTGAACATATGTCGCCCCGGATTGAAAGGAAGATGTTCGATAAATTGCAGGGGATATACAGCCTTATGGGGCCGGTCAGGTCTGAGGGTGATGATCAGGTCAGGTCGTTATGGATTGAAGTACCTCGCGGGAACATTGAAGATTTTGGGGACTACAAAGAATTCAAGGAGGAAGGGATTGTCAATAACCGAAAAGATTTTGAAGAGCACTGGTTCTCGGAGTATCCGGATCAGTCCAAGTGGTATCAGTTCACCACAGCTGAATATCGGGACAAAAGATACTTCTATTTCAATTCCCGACCGGTCTTTTCCATCGATCAATCCAAAACCCCGGAGGAAGATGAGGCTCATCACTCTGAATATATCTGGGAATTCCTTTTCTGGCTGGAAGAAACAATTAAAGACCTGATCTTCAAGATAGAGCAGGATGAGTGTGGCTACAATAAATTTCTGTCTGATTACCTTTCTTACCACAAACGGAAAGGACGGATCAGAAGAAGAAAATACTGGGAGATCCTGGGGGATGAGGCCATTTTCCTTGACAAACGTCTCGGTCCTCATCGGATCGAGACATTAAGGAGAATCGTTGATACGCATGACCAGGATGAATCCTGGCCTGTACTCAACGATATAACCGCGGCTGATTTTCTCAGATTCTGCGAGATCTGCTACGATGCAAATGATTATTTCGGGGAAAGCGGGAAGGCTCTTTCTCCCGTTGAAAAGTATCATCGCATGGCGGACGGTCGTGACGGTGGCCTTCTTTCCATTGACCTGGATTCATCCAGGGAATTCAGGCAGTGGTATCAGGGTGGAGAGAGGATGGGGGCACATCCATGGGAGATCTGCCGGGGTGGTAACTCGACCCACATCACACTGGGTGTTTCAGAGATGAACAATGGCTGGTCACTGATGCTCGTCGGTTCCAGTGTCGTCAGGGTGGAAGAAACCGTAAGGATGGCTGTGGCGCTTCATAACGCCGGTATCCCGTTCCACCTTCGCGAAGCACGGGAGATCTTCGATATGGTTAGCGGGAATGACTTCATCGGAATTGTCCCTGATACTGTGTTCCCCAGGTATTGCCACAGCCTGTTCCCTGAGGAGGACAGGATCATCGACTTCATGAACCTGGATTACGAAAATAGGGAAGAGATCATTGCTGCTGCCCGTTGGTATCCTCTGGACCGGATCAGTGTGGCCAGATCTTAGCCGGTCATGATAGGTAAGATTTTGGGGGTAAATGATTAAAAAATATAAGAAAACGGGGGCATCTATCGGTTTTCAAATATGTTGTCGGTAGAGATTCAGGCGCTTTGCCCTATCCGCACAACGAAAGCTTGGATAGGAGATGAGACGACTAATCCCAACCGAGGCGCCCCGCTGCAATATATTTGATGATGCCAACCGTAGTTATTCAGGCTATTTTTATTTCGTTATCTTGAAGTTCGACATTAAAATTTACCTTCGCTTTCAATGCGTTAAACACTTTCAATATTGTAGCCAATGTCACATTTTTTGTGTTTCGTTCAATACGTGAAATTTGTGATTTTTGGACACCTATCAGCTTACCTAATTCCTCCTGGGTTAAATGACGTTCTTTTCTGGTCTGTTTTATCATTTCGCCCAAAATATCTAGCTTAAGCTCATACTCATACTTATCTCTTTGCTTTGTTCCAATTTTTCCGATATGCTTATCCTTGGCTTGATCTAAAGTATAAATCCGTATTTTATTTTCATTTTCCATGTCCAATCATTTTTTAGTTTTCTCATTAAAATAAAGTTGCTTAATTGCTTTGGCTCTCTCAATCTCTTTTCTTGGAACTTTACTGGTCTTTTTAATGATACCATGCGTGGCTACCACAAGCGTTTCAACATTATCTGTTTTATCCCAAAATGCAAGCAATCTATAATGTTCTCTCCGATATTTTGTACGAAACTCCCAGATTTGGTCATCAAGCTTTTTAAAAAGTTCGGATCATTTACATACTTGGACTTATCAATATTATACAATATTTTGTTCTTTATTTTCTCATCCAATGTGTCCAAGAAATCCCAAACATCGCCAAGTAAGAGAACTTCAAACTTTTGTTTCATGAATCAAAAATGTCTACAAACAAAAATACTAAAAGTATTAATATATGGAAACTTTCTGCAGGTTGTTTTTATACTATGATTGGCAATTCGCAGATATGTATAATTTCGGGGGTAAAGCTATTCCCAGTACTGCCGCCAGGTGGTGCCCCGTCCCGGACGGGGTTCCGGCTTGATATCCACATAGAGGATGGTATCGGCATCCGCCCCGTAAGGGGCATCCAGGACCTGTTCCCCGTCGGGACTGATGACCATGGAGCACCCGATCCCCTTCCATCCTTTCCACGGGCCGCCGGTCATCCAGCCCACGTTGCTGGCACTGGCGATCCAGACCCTGAATTCCCTGGCAACAGGTATGTAAGCATCCCGCCAGAGCTGGCCGTAAGGTTCCTCCTGGTTGTCATGGTCTGCTGGTACAGCCCAGCTGCTGGGGGAGAGGATCACATCGGCGCCCATATAGGCCAGGGAACGGGTGAGCACCCGGTCGGCCGCATTGGCATCGGCGCAGATCATCAATCCAAGTGTCCCAAGTTCCGTCGAGCACACATTGAGGCGGTCACCCAGTGAATAGTAGGGGTGACCGATATCGAGCTCGTTGATCTTCCGGTGCAGCAGGATCACCTCCCCCCGGGGATCAATGATCACCGCAGAATTGTATACGGTCTCCCCCTCTTTTTCTATCAGTCCCGAGCAGATATAGACCCTGAATTTCAGGGCCATTTCTGCCAGGAACCGGGCGGTCCTCCCTTCAGGTACGGGTTCTGCATCGGTGAGTGCCGAAGGATCGGTCCACCCCAGGTCCATGGCTTCGGGGAGCAGGATCATCTGCGCTCCTTCCCCGGCTGCTTCTTCGATCAGATCTCCCGCATGAGCCAGGTTAGCCTCCCTGTCACCACCGATTACTTTCATCTGGATCAGGGCCAGTTTGAAGGGCCTGCCCTTTACCGGTTCATCCTGGCCGTACTGACGCACCGTACCAAAGGTCAGGACCAGGAAAATCATGAACAATGTAGTTCTGTTTTTCACCCTATAACCTCCGGTTTCGTCAATTTTTGCGAGGTGATTTGTGAAAGTAAATATAATTATCGGAATGGTATTTTGATTTTGATGTATTTGGGTGTCCAAATCTCATCTGGTAAAGATGAACGAATTAAGAGGCATGCCCCGAAAATCCTGATGGCCGACTTCATAAAGGAAAATGGATAAAAATTATCTGATTACTATACGTATTTGATGCTTAATCGGATAAAAAATATCTCCCGAAAGATATTTTAAATCTCAATCTATACCAAATATGTAAATAGCTGGATAAAAAATATCTACCTATAACCTGTAATTGAGACCTAATCCGAGGTTTATGTACCTGTAAGGCAGGGTTTTATCAACATGTGTGAACTTGTGGATCCAGCAGCCCCCCAGCTTGATACTGAATTTAAGGTGATCTCCACCCAGCCTCAGAACGGCTGTGGGTTCCACCACCAGGCTATGATCGCGGTACTCAAGATATGGTTCATTTGGTGGGAGATACGGCGGAAAGTAATAGTGATAGTCTTTCAGCCTGGAATGGAGATAACCGGTCTTCAAACCGAACCCAAATTCATATTTCGAAGATTTCTCTTTGATCTTGCCAATATTGAACTGCGTAAAATACAACTGATAGTGACCGCTTAATCTACCTCCAGTTGAATTATTAGTAGCATCCCCGTATCCATGTCCGACACCTCCGTAGATCTCCATGATCCTGTAATTACCCAGGTCTTTGTAAATGCCGGCCGCTCCATGATAATAGTGAACATGATCGGCTCCCAGAGTTCCGAAAGCCTGTACCGCCAAATTCTCGGTCACACCGTAGGATGCTGTTGCATTGACGGCAATCATGGAGACCCCGCCATCGATCCTCAGGTCGTTTTTCTCGCTGATCAGGGGAACATCAGGCAGATGCGGATAATAGACACAACCCGAAAGAAGTACGGTGAGCATGAGAATTGAGGCATTGATTCCTCTGTTTCTTTCCACGAGGAGTTGCTTTATCTTAATGATGCAGCGCTGCTCAGTATGGTTGCTTGACTTTTCAGAGTCAGATTTTAATAAAGATCTGCCGGCGATAGAGCCAGTAACAGAGCAGCCAGGCGATGCCCAGGACTACCACCGAATTGATGAACATGGCCAGGGTTTCGGTTGATCCCAGCCGGATCAGTCCGTCGGCCACGAAATAGGATGAAAAATCAACCAGCCACTGTTTTCCGGCAGTCTCCATGAACACATAGATGAAGATGGGGTTCATCCCCACGATGGCGAAGAACCAGGTCCATCTTTTGAATCCTGCCAGGTCCACCAGCCAGTAGAAGAATGCCAGGGTGAGCAGCGCCCATCCCCCGGAGGTGAGGACAAAGGAGGCGGTGCAGATCCGCTTGATGATGGGATCCAGTCCCGCCCCGTCCAGGATATAGCCCAGCAGCACCGCCGGGATGCCGAATGCGAGCAGGGTCCTGATCTTTTTCCACCCGGAAGCCTGGGATGCCAGCAACTTCCCGGCCAGGACCCCCCAGATGGTGTGGGCTGCGGAGGGGATACAGTTGAAGGCCACCCAGCCGCCCCCGTCGTTGATCTTACCCATGAGCACCATGTCCATGAAGGACCCGAAGTTGTGGTCCTTCACAAAAGGCTGGTCATACCCCGGGATCCCCGTAAACCGGTACAGGGATTCACTCAGCAGGAGCAGGCCCAGGGAGATCAGCAGCTGGGTCCTTCCGGGGAGCCGCATGATGGCATAGGCGATCAGGATGGTGACCGACAGCTGGGAGAGTACGTTCCAGAGCTCCCAGACAAGCCTGCCCTTGTATCCGATGTGGAGTCCCACCCCGAAGGCAAGCAGGATCAGGCAGCGCCGTAGCATGTGAAGGGTGATCTCTCTCCGGGAATCTCCCCGGCCCTCTCTTTTTTTCACCGAGAACCACATGGCCACCCCCACGATGAACATGAAATAAGGCTGGACCAGGTCCCAGAACCTGAGTCCGTTCCAGGGATGATGGTGAAACTGCAGGGTGATGCCGTGCATGACGGACCCGGGCTCCGTGGCATTAAGCCAGGTATGGTAGATACCGGTCCCTTCGGCGACCAGCAGGAACATGACCAGTCCCCGGAAAAGATCCAGGGAAAGCAGTCGTCCGGGCCGGAAGGATATGGATTTTTCTTTCATGGAACCATCGGTTGTTGTTTGCTGAGCAGGCAAATAGCCGCATCAGGAAAATTACTGTTTTTTTTGTAGTTTTAATTTTTACCAAACCAGACAACACATGACTGACGCAATTGATTCCCTGGTGGAGATCTCGCATCATTACGGTGCCAATCCGGAATATGTGATCGCAGGGGGAGGGAATACATCTTTGAAGACACAGGATAAGCTATGGATCAAAGCAAGCGGGATTTATCTTGCTGATATCGGTCCGGATGGTTTTGTAATGCTCTCAAGAAACCGGCTCAGGGAAATGGAAAGCAGGATCTATAGCAAGGATCCGCTGAAGCGGGAGGAGGAGGTCAAGAATGACCTGAAGGCCGCCACCATCGCTCCGGAAGGACTCAGGCCATCGGTGGAAACCTCCCTGCATAACCTGATCGAATATGCTTTTGTGGTCCACACGCACATGACCCTGGCAAATGCCCTGATGTGCTCCAACCATGCGGAGCAGGAGGTCCGGGAACGATTCGGAAGCGAAGCACTGTACGTGGAATACACCGATCCGGGATACACCCTTTTCAAAAAGCTCCAGGACCGGATCGGGACCTACCATGACAGCTGGGGGAAGGATCCAAAGATCATTTTCCTCCAGAACCACGGTGTGTTTGTGGGTGCCGATACCACGGAAGAAATAAAGGCCATCTACGATTCCATTGAGTTCAGGATCAGGAAAGGCAAAAATCTGGACCTCCCGGATCATCGGTGCACAGAATACTCCTCCGGGACCTCGGAGGCGGTAGCCGGTTTTTTCGATTCCATGGAACTGGAAACCGGAAGCTATGCCAGCGATCTCATCAGTCATTTCTCCTCCGGCATTGCCGCTTTCAGTAAAATCAGCAGGCCGTTCACCCCGGATATCATTGTCTACTGCAAATCGAATTACCTCTTTCTTGAAGCGGGGATGGAAAAGCAGCAGATCCCCGGAGCGATTGAACAATTTAAAGCGGGGCACGGGTATTTCCCCAAAGTAATCATGGAAGAAAAAGGGGGCCTGATCATCTCGGAGGAGAACCAGAGGTGTATCAGCACGGTGCTGGAGGTGTTCACGGATATGATGAAGATCAGCTATCTGTCGGATCAGTTCGGGGGACCGCATTTTATGACCGAAGAGCAGATCATGACCATCGACAAATGGGAGGTGGAGAATTACCGGCGGAGTGTGGCCAGAAGCCGGGACAGGGCCTGAACCTGCTGCCAGGCCCGGATCTTATACAGGGTATGTGTCAGGCTTACAGGAGATTTATCAGGATAGGGGACCGAACCTTCGTCACGTGACCACCCTCAGGCCAGGAATTTTTTACGAAGATCGTCGATCTGCTGCTCATTGATGGGGACCAGGTCACCCAGTGGATGGCTCATGATCAGCGAACGGGCGCTGAATTCGGCCACCTCCAGCCGGTCGAAGGTCTGCAGCAGCTTGTCGCCCGTGACAATGATCGAATCATTTTTGATGATCACCGCAGGTGTGTTCGGGGAAAACAATCCGGCCAGCTCCTCAGCTTTTTCGAACTGCATCCCGAATTCCACCACGGGGATATCCTGCAGAAAGATCCAGCTTTCCGGGATGGTACGCACATCCATTTTTTGTCCCGATACCCCAAAGGCCATGATGTGCCTGGGCTGCGTCAGGATGATCGAGTTGATGTAGGGATTCTGGCGGTAGATCTGTTCATGGATCCTGAGTGCACGGCTGGGCAGCTTGCCCGGTTCCCTTTTTCCATCCCTGATCTGAACAATGTCCTGGAGGTCCATTTCCCAGCGGGGCACATCGCGGGGGGTGATCAGAAAATCATTCTCCCGCCACCTGACGGAGACCGTTCCGTAAGAGGAGATCATCAGCCCCTGCAGGCAGGACCTCCTGACCAGCTGGCTGATATTCCGCCGGATGGAAAGTTCTTTCCCGGTATGTACCGCCCTCTCCATTTCGGGCAGATCTTCCGGGATCTGGGAATGAAAGGCATCGATCTGCTCATCCTTCAGGTAGCGGGGCGTTCCGATGGTGCTGGTATTGATGATCGTCCGTGCCGTGAATTCCAGGGTCTCAAACCGCACATAGGCATCCTTGAGGTCACTGCCCGCCACCACCGTCCCGTGGTTCTCCATGATCACGGCATTGAATCCCTTTTGAAACTCCCCGGCGATTGTTTCTCCCAGGGCCTCACTTCCCGGGAGGGCATAGGGGGCGTAACCGATGGGGCCACAAATATATTTTGACTGTGGGATCACGTTCATGTTCGGCAGTTTCCTGACAATGCTGAAGGAGACCAGCGCAGGAGGATGGGCATGGATCACCGCGTTGATGTCGGGCCTTGCCTCGTAGATGGCTTTGTGGAAGGGGAACTCGGAAGAGGGTTTGTGATGGCCGGTGACGGTCCCGTCCGCTTTCACACAGACGATGTCCTTCCGCTGAAGGGACCCTTTGTCAATGGCGCTGGGAGTGACCCAGATATGTCCTTCGGCGTCCCTGATGGAAATGTTGCCGCCCGATGTGGTGGTCAGCTGTGCTTCGTAAATGCGCCGGATGATCTCTGTGATCTGGTCGCGCGGATGCTGAAGGACGGTATCGATCTTTTCCATGAACCGGATGTGTTAAACTGTACAGTTTACACCTCAGGAACCGCACTGTTTCAATCCCAGGTCAATGGCGGCACTGAAAGCGGGTTCCACCGCATTCCAGATCACCAGTGCGGCTCCAAGGGAGGTGGCATTGGCGATTTCCGATGTATACACCCGCTTGCCGGGAAAATAACCGGCCAGCAGTGTGACAAAGATCGGATTTTTACTGAAACCGCCGGTAATATACAGGTTTTTCGTTTTGTCTTTCTCATCGAGGATCAGCCCGATGGCCCCGGCGGTCAGGTCCGCCAGATCGGCAACGAGCTGGTGATACGCTTCCGCGAAGCCGGCGAACCGTGAAAGGTCCGCCGACCGGTCCACCGAACCCTCCGGCACGCCTTCCCTGAAAAAGACCCGCTGCCGGTGGGTTCTTTCGCTGATCCGCCTGATCAGTGCTTCATCGGGGAGGATCGTTTTGTATGCACCCGGGTCCGCCTGGTACAGCCCTGACAGGTATTTCACGTTTTCATCATGGATGTGGCCCAGGAAAAGCCTGGAGGATTTCACAGGCTGCTGCTGGATGCTCAGGTAGGATAGGCAATCCTGTTCAAGCTCTACGGCAGTCAGCGGAGTATGGTTGAAGGGATTCATTGAAATGCACCACGTTCCAGTGGATACAAGCACAAACGCTTCATCGGAATGCATGAAATAGGGGACAAGGGAGGCGGAGCTGTCATGGATCCCGATCCCCACCGGGATCCCGCCTCTGTTCTGGATGTTCGGATATACCGTGCCGACCGGCTCGGGGACGGGCAGGGTATTGCCCAGAAGCTTCGTCCAGGGGTGGTAGGTCATGGCATCGAAATCCCACATGGCCGTATGGCATCCGATGGAGGTATGTTCGGAGGCCGTCTCCCCTGTGAGCAGGTAGGAAAAGTACTGGGGGAAATGGAGGATCGTTTGTACATTTTCGAATATTTCCGGTTTCTTTTCCTTCAACCACAGGGCCTGGAAGCCCGAATTCAGCATACCGAGCGCCGGAGAGGCAGTTTTCCGGCAGAATTCCTCCCTGCCTCCATACTTCTTGTATACCGGTTCCACCACGCCCCCGGGCATGGGTTTCAGGTAATTATAGGCAGGGGTAAGGCGTTTCCCGGAGACATCCAGATATGCCAGCGTGGCGCCGTAGGTGGTGAAATTGATACCGCGGATCCTGTACCGGGGCTCGGCGATCGCCCTGCTGCACGAATCCAGGACCCATTTCTCCAGCCGGTGCATGTTGTCGCATGGAAATCCGTCGTCATCCGTTGTCTCCTCAAAGATGGTCTCCTGCTCATCCAGGATCCTGAGGTCCCTGTCAAACAACAGGACCTTCTTGTTCGTTTTTCCGATGTCAAATATCAGTACTGCTTCTGTGGCCATTTTCTTACGGTTGAAGTTCGTCAATAAAAACAGCGGCGCTCGATACGCAAGCGCCGCTGTCCCGATGTTTAACTAAAAACACTGCTTATGAAAAAAACCATAGATCACGATCTCTTGCTGAGGACCGTTTTCTCGTATTGCTGTATTTCGGCAATGTAATCCTGGGCGACCGGGACATCATGCTTCATGCAGTAATAGTCCCAGACGGCGCCAAACGGTTTGGCCTTCATAAGCTCAAGCACAGCCAGGCGCTCGAAGAACTGCTTGTTCTCCTCGTATTTCAGCAGCATCTCCCTGGGTTCCAGCAGGGCAAACAACATGGCCTGCTGGGCGGCCCGGGTACCCACCACGTATGCGCCGATGCGGTTGATGCTGGCATCGAAGAAATCCAGCCCCATATGAACCCGGTCCAGGGCACTGCTCCTGACGATCTCGTGGGCGATCAGCATGGTCTCGTCGTTCATGGTGACCACATGATCGCTGTCCCACCGGATGGGCCTGGACACATGCAGGAGAATTTCCGGGAGGAACAGCAGGGCGGAGGAGATCTTGTCGGCCACCTGCTCGGTGGGGTGGTAATGGCCGCTGTCCAGGCAGATGAGGATCTGGTTGGCAACGGTGTAGCCCAAATAGAACTCTGCATTTCCGACGGTCATGGCCTCGAGCCCGATCCCGAAGAGTTTGGCCTCTACGGCATCCTTCAAGTGGTCTTTGGAGTATTTGACGGACAGGATCTCATCCAGCGATTCTTTCAGGATGGCCCTGTGCGTGTACCGGTCCATGGGAATGTCCTTGGAGCCGTCCTGCACCCAGATGTTGTGGATGGAGGGGGATCCCAGCTGTTTCCCCATTTCTGCGCCGATCAGGCGGCATCTTTTGATGTGCTCGATCCAGAAATCCCGGATCCCTTTGTCCTTGTGCGCGATGGTCAGGTCGTCGGCGGCTTTCGGGTGCGAAAAGGTGGTGCAGTTGAAGTCCATTCCGATGCCCAGCTGCTTTGCCCAGTCGATCCAGCTCTGGAAATGTTTCACCTCGATCTGGTCGCGGTCCACTTTCTCTCCCATAAAATCTCCGTAGATGGCATGCAGGTTCAGGCGCTGCTTCCCCGGGATCAGGTCCATGGATTTCTCGATGTCCATCCGGTGTTCCTCAATGTTCCTGGCTTTGCCCGGGTAATTGCCCGTGGCCTGGATGCCGCCTCCCGACAGGGTCGCGTCGGGGGTCTCAAATCCCCCCACATCATCAGCCTGCCAGCAGTGCAGGGAGATGGGAAAGTTATTCAGCTTCTCCATGGCTGCTTCCACATCCACTCCGAGTCCGGCGTATTCTTCCTTTGCCGCTTCGTAAGCTTTTCTGACTTTTTCCGATTGACTCATATCATTTTAATTTCTGGTTCGTGTATGTTATTCCATATAGAAAACCTCTTCCAGGGGAATGGAAACCGGTGAGTTGTCCGGATTGGTTTCCATGATATCCGCCATGAATTTCCACCATTTCCTGACGATCTCCTCCTTCCCCAGATCCTGCGAACCCTGTTCCCCGGCCTGCTTCTGGAAGGCGAAAAGGGAATTGGTTTCCTCGTCGAAGAAGATGCTGTATTCCGACACGCCGCTGTCTTTCAAAAGCTTGCGAAGCTCCGGCCAGATCTCCCCGTGCCGCTTCCTGTATTCCTCCAGGAATCCCGGATAAAGCTTCATTTTAAAGGCTACGCGCTTGTACATATTCAGGTTAAATTGATGACAAAAGTAGACAGGATCAGGATGACGATCCCGATGAACAATACAATAAGCGTTTTCCTGGAGACTCCTTTCCATTCCTTGAGGACCAGGCCCCAGATATTGCTGAACGCGATGTTCAGGGCCATCAGGATGCTCCATGAAAATGCCACCATGGATTCGGGGACCATGCTTCGGCCCATTCCGTAAAAATGGAACTGTAAGAACCACAGCAATCCGGCCAGGAACGTAAATCCCACATTGTTTAGGAAGACGTTGGCAGACACGGAGGTATAATCCCGGTAGGTACCGTTCTTGATGTTCAGGAACACACAGTAGATCAGGTTGGTCACAAATCCTCCCAGCAGGATGAATATCAGGGTGGGATTGCTGACGAACAGGGGATTGGTCCCGTGGCTGGCTGCAACCTTCTCGATGGGAACCCCGGAAGCATAGCCATAGGCGAAACTGGCGCTCATTACACCGGATAGCAGGGCGATCAGGATCCCTTTTTTCAGGGCGAAATCCTTCACGGCCTCCCTCCTTTGTTCTTCGGTGAGACTCTTGTTCTTCAGTGCACCGGCGTACCCGACGATCACGATCCCCGCCAGGGCGATGGCCACCCCGATGAGGGTGAGGATCCCGGCGCGGGACTGCAACAGGTTTTCGCCTGCCACGAAGGCCGGTATGAGGGTTCCCAGAGCTGCGGTGAGTCCCAATACGAGGCTCTGTCCCAGTGCGATCCCCATGTAACGGATGCTCAACCCGAAGGTGAGTCCCCCGATCCCCCAGAGCGCTCCGAACATCATGGTCAGCCATTTGGCGGAGGAAGGGGATTCCCTGAGGATATCCATCAGGCTTCCCTGGGGGACGGTGATCCAGGCGGCGATCCAGGGAGCAAGCAGCCATGCCGCGACACCCTGCACAATCCAGTAGGATTCCCAGGACCATTCTTTTACCTTTTTAAAAGGTACATAGAAGCTGGCGGCACCCAGACTTCCGATGGCAATAAGCAGAATTCCGATCATCGCAACATGTGAAATTTCATCAAATATAGCGGATTTCAGACCCGGGGTCAATGACTATTCTGGGTATTTATTTGCACAATTTGATCCTGGAAACTAAATTGTGTGCCGGTTGGAAAGTCAATGTCTGTGGATGAATTCCTCAAATATGTAAATCCGGGACAGGAGGACAGGGACTGGGGACTTTGTCTGAATTGTGCCGGAAAAGCGGTCATCAGGCCCGGGGTGGTCTATCCCCCGGACAATCACCCTTCGGGGTACTACTTTACCTTCGAGAAGGGACGGGTGCTCAACGAGTACCAGGTGAACTACATCACCGAAGGCGAGGGGGTGTATGAAAACAGGGAGGGGAGGTACCGGATCAGTCCCGGGTCGCTGCTGATCACCCGGCCGGGGGAGTGGCACCGTTACAGGCCGAAAAAAAGCATCGGATGGATCGAGCACTATGTGGGATTTACCGGGATGATCGCGAACCAGGTATTTACAAGGCCCTGGTTTGCGGGGCACAGTGCGGTCGTACATATCGGTCCCCGGGAGGAAATCATCGATACCTACTACAAGATCTTCAACTATGTGCAGGAAGAAAGGCCCGGCTACCAGCAGGTGGCGGCGGGAATGGTGATGAAGTTGCTGGGATTCATCGTTTCCATCGACCGGCAGAAAGATTTCACCGGAAAACGGGTTGAGAAGATCATCCAGGATGCCTGTTTTTCCATCCGGGAGCATGTGGAGTCCCGGATTGACTTCAAGTCATTCGCCGAAAAAAACCACATCGGGTATTCCTACTTCAGGAAGATGTTCAAGAAGTATACGGGAGTGCCCCCGGTCCAGTATCACCTGGACCTAAAAGTCTTGAGAGCCAAGGAAATGCTGCTTCACACCGATAAAAGCATTAAAGAGATCAGCTACGAACTGGGATTTCAATCGGTATACTATTTCAGCAGGACCATCCGGAACAAGCTGGGCGCAGCTCCCACCGAGATCCGGAAAAGCGTGCACTAGGCCGCTACCACGCCTTCACAGGCATCACGTTTGCTCAGGGCAGTCCGTCCAGGTTTTCCCAATTCACCTTCCAGGTGCCGTCGTCGGGGAATCCCGGTGCGGCTCCCTCCTGTCCCTCAAATCCGGCGCACATCATGGCCACAGCGCTGAGGAGTCCCCCGTTCCCGGGAAGGTAGATCCGCAGGCGCTGGTCCTGGTAATTGTGCCCGTTGGGCAGATAGGTGTTGGTCTGCACATCCATAAAAAGCACATCGACGGCTTTATCCGGCATACCCAGCCGTGCGGCCGCCATGGCGGTCATGGGGAAGTCCCAGCCCCAGGTCTCATCCCAGCGCCAGTGTTCCCACACATGATCGAACGTCCGTCTCATAACCGCCGTATCCACCATGGGGCATTCCGGGATCATCCCGAAGGTCCCCAGCACCACCGGATGATCGCTCATATAGCGGGGATTGGTATAGGAATCCGGGGCGCTTTCGGCGGCCAGGTAGAGGCCATCCGATTCCGGAAGCCCGGAGAGTTTGCCGAGCACCGCATCCCATTCCGGTTCCCGCTCCATGTTCAGGCGTTCCCTCCACTGCTGCGCGGTGGAGAGTCCCCAGTGCCAGTATGCCAGCTCGAACGGGGGATTGATGGTGGATTCGGCTTGGAACCGTTCCTGGGCCGGGATGAGCGGGGGACCCAGGATATAGCGGTCGTTCTCCTCATCATACCAGGCGTAGGAGGCCATGAAATCCGCGGTCTCGAAAACGATGCCGGCGTACTTTTCAAGCAGTGCCCTGTCCTGTGAATCCTGGTAACAGAGCTCGGCCAGGTAGATGATGTGGGGTTGCTGCCAGATCAGGAAAGAGCCCACTCCCGAGGGACTGTCATCTCCGGCGGGATCGGTCATCTTGGGCCAACGCAACCCGTCAAATCCCTGCCGCCGTGCAGTCTCCCTCGCTTTATCGGCAATGGCAAGGTAGTAATCCAGGCTTTCCTCCAGCAGGCTTGCCCGGTTCCACAGTGCAAAGTGCACCCCGTGCCACCAGTGCATCTCCAGGTGGAACTTTCCGTGCCAGCTGTTGAAGGTAAGACCGGTCTCCTGCGGGGGTAAACTCCCGGTGCACTGGGCCCGGGTCAGGTACTGTGACAGCACGACCCTGCGTTCCAGCTCGGCTGCCCTGGGATCGGTGCTCCCGGAGAAATCCACCGCTCCGCCGTTCATCCAGAAATCCTTCCAGCCCTCGCTGCTGCTGGCAGCGGTGGCCTTAAAACCGGGCAGCGGGGTATCCGGGATCGCTGGTGTGAAGAGGCAGCTGAATGAAAAAACGGACTGATCCGGATCCGGCTCCAGGAGAAAATGGTGTTTTTCATTCTCCCGGATGGTGCCCTTCCCGTCCCATGCCAGTTCCACCATGTAAGAACACTCGTCCAGCTGCCGGTGAATGGACGCGCCATCGACGGCAGCTGTGATATGCGAGCTGTGTTTTTCAGGATGGTCCCAGTCGCATCCCGTTCCCGTGTGTGCACCGTCGGGGTAAGGGAAGTCCAGTTTCACACGCAGCAATCCTTTACCGATCAGGGGGGATTTGATCTCCGCGGCGATCAAATCCAGCTGGTGGTGGGCCACCGTGGTGACCTCCACCGGAGTGCCGTCCACTGTGAAAGTACTCTGGATCTCGCCGTTCCAGGGATCAAGTGTCTGGTTCACCGACCCGATCTCGCCGGGCAGGACCGGGGTACCATCGGCATGAAGCAGGGAAAGTCCCACGATGCCCAAGTGCAGGCGGTGCTGGTTCTGCCGCAGGTAGTTGACCGCTTCCCGCTTTCTTGCAGGCTGTCGCACCTGCACCGAGAAGGGGACTTCCCTTCCGTGGTAGTCGTAATTCACCAGGCTCTCTTCAAAGACATACCCGCTATCGTTGGGGAAGCTGTGCCAGCCCCATTCGCTCTGGGTTCCCAGGGATACCCCGTCGCCGTAGAATTCAGGGAATGACTGGAGCCCCGTGACGTCGACCGTATATGCAAACCTCCCGTTGCCAACCGTCAGGGAGGAAAGTTTGTCCATGGAAGTCACCTCTACCTGGTGCCGTCTCACCAATTCTTCACGGTCGATCCGTTCGGTTCCTCCTCCGCAGTTATTCAGCATCAACAGCAGGATGATCAGGCAGGCGGTGCGGTGACTGGCAGGGTTCCGGTGGATAGGCTTCATATTTTTCAGTTTAAACGGTTATGTGCAATCATTGTGTCTATCTGCTGCCCTTCTCATTTAGGGTGTTCCCCGTTCTTCGGCCCGTCGTACAGGTACCGGAACCAGTCGAACCTGGCTGTTCCCCCGTCCCCCTCCTCATGGTAGCTGAAAAGTCCGATCTTGGGGCCTTTCCAGTTCCCGAAGGTGGTGGCGAATTTGGGACCCAGGGGATGAAATGTTTTATTGTCCGTGCTGTAATAGTACCGGTTGCCGGGACTCATATTGGGAAAACGCCGGTAACCCTTTTCAGGCTGCGTTTCCGGGGGGACCATCCCTCCGGTTTCATGGATCACCTTCAGGTAGATCCTTGGACCCCTGACGGGCAGCCTGGTGATCGTATCGTTGATCTCTGAGTATATAAACAGTTTGTCTTTTTCCTTCATCACGCCGACCTGGCTGTACTCCCTGCCGATCATGCAGAGTCCCGCCTTCTGTCCGTTCTCCATCTCACCGGCAAGAAGCAAAGTGGTGGCTTCGCCACGGGCACCCATCACCTTCTGGGTGAGGGTGTTCTTGGCTTCCCTGAGCGATTCGGCTAGGAGGGAAGTGAGGCTCAGGAAGCCCGGTTCTGCAGTCAGGGACCATACCTCGGGAACTGGATTGTGATTCCAGGCCCACTGGAGCCCCAGGTGTGCGTCACTGAATTCGTCTGAAGTCTGCGGGGCGGTCACCGGGTAAGTCCTTCCCACAGCCGGCTTTTTCCACACATATACGGGTTCGCCGATCCCGTTCATGTCGATGTCCACCCCCATCACCGGCCAGTCGTTGATCCAGCGCATGGGTTGCAGGTGGCACACCCTGCCGATGGCGAACACACTCTGAAAATGCATGAACCACCATTCGCCGTTGGGCAGTTCGATCCAGGCGCCCTGGTGGGGACCGTTGATCTGGGTGCTTCCCGTTTCCAGGACCACCCTTTTTTCATAGGGACCGAAAATATCCCTGGAACGCAGCACTGTTTGCCAGCCACTTGCGACACCACCTTCGGGGATGCTGAGGTAGTAATAGTCATTCATTTTGTGGATCTTGGTTCCTTCGGCCACGGGCCCGGTGTAGACGATCACCCCGTCGTCCAGCAATGTTTTCCCGTCCGGGCTCATCCGGTGGATGTAAATGGGTCCCGCTCCCACGATGCTCCTTCCCAGGTAGGCAATTCCGTCATCGTCCCAGAAGGGACAGGGGTCCTCCCATCCGGCCGTATCGGCCACCTGGTGAAGTGGTTCCCAGGGACCTTCGGCCTTTTCGGCGGTGGTCATGAACAATCCTTCGTCAGGGGTGCAGAAATAGATCCAGAATTTGTTATCATGGTACCGGATGGCCGGAGCCCAGCTTCCCCCCGCATACCGTTCGTTCGTATCGAACTCCGGGGCAAATTTGAATTCATCATAAACCCGTCCGACGATTGTCCAGTTCACCAGGTCCCTGGAGTGCAGCACCGGCATCCCCATGAAATGGAACTCGGAGCAGACCATGTAGTAATCTTCCACGACACGGACCACATCCGGGTCGGAATAATCCGCATTCAGCACCGGATTGATAAAGGTCCCGTTCCCCTGGTCGCCCCAGGACCCTGTCCGGGCTGTCAGGTCCTGTGAGAAAAGTGAGTGGGTATTACATAGCAGCAGACCCAGAAACATGTACGCAAATTTGTTCTTCATCTTAGTTATTTCAAATTATCCGATTTTGACCTGTTATCCCCGGAGTACCCTTTATCCTTTGTGCGGTGGTCCTTCCATATGGAACCATAAGAACTGATGGACGTCTGATCGAAAGCAAAACCATCCTTCGGTAAAAATAAACAGAAAAACCGGAAGGCTACTTCTCAGATGTGCAGTATCCCGGATTCTGTATCAGTGATCCTTTGCCCCGGTCAAATTCGGCCAGGGGTATTTAAACCAGGAAAGCCTGTCAACCCATGCACAATAGAGTGAAACCCGGGCTCGTCTGTTTTGGAATCGTCATTCTGTTTGGTGATGATCAAGAGGATTAAGAAGTTGGGAGGGTGCGATCTTTTCCTTAAATTGAGGGGCCAAAAAAGTTGAACCGTTCAAAAGAAATCACCATGCGTTTCCCACTAATTCTCATGTGTACATTGTCCCTGTTATTGATCTGTTCCTGCGATACTTCCGATACTTCCGGGCCGGACGGCTGGCCTGAAGTGACAAAGGAATCAAAGCCCTGGACCCGCTGGTGGTGGATGGGCAGTGCGGTGGATGAGCGCAACCTGACCGACCTGCTCGGGCAGTATGCGGATGCGGGATTCGGCGGGGTGGAGATCACCCCCATCTACGGGGTGAAAGGGAATGAGGAACGGAACATCGATTTTCTCTCCCCGGAGTGGATGCGGATGCTCTCTGTGACGGCAGAGCGGGCGGCGCAACTGGACATGGGAGTGGATATGAACCAGGGCACCGGCTGGCCTTTCGGGGGACCCTGGATCTCGAGGGAGCATGCAGCCAGCAGGCTGATCATCCGGGAATACGAGCTGAAGGCAGGGCAGACCCTGGATGAAAAGGTCGTGGCCTTTGAAAGGCGGCAACCGGAACAGGCCATCATGCCCGATGCAGTGACCGCCTACGGTCCCGGCGGAGAGGTACTGGATCTTTCAGGATATCTGGACGGTGAAGGAAATCTGGAGTGGAGTCCGGATGCAGGTGAATGGGAACTCTACGCCGCTTTCTGCGGGAAGACGGGACAAATGGTCAAACGGGCCGCACCCGGCGGGGAAGGATTTTCCATGGATCATTTTTCGGAGGAGGCGGTGCAGGCCTACCTGGCGAGGTTCGAAGAGGCATTCCCCTCTGATCCGTATATCCGTGCCTTTTTCAACGACAGTTACGAGGTGTATCACGCAAGCTGGACCCCCGGACTGTTCGAAGAATTCAGGCAGCGAAGGGGATATGATCTCCGTCTCCATATCCGGGAGCTGGCGGGGAAGGGGGACATGAAGACAGTGACCCGGGTCAAGTATGACTACCGGCTGACGCTGTCCGAACTGCTCCTGGAGCATTTCACGCAGCCGTGGACAGACTGGGCAAATCAAAGATCGGCCGTAACCAAAAACCAGGCCCACGGATCACCGGGAAACCTGATCGATCTGTACGCGGCGGTGGATATTCCTGAGTGTGAAATATACGGTCACCGGTACTACCCGATTGCCGGATTGAGGCAGGATTCGAGCGACCGCATGAACGACGAACCCGATCCGATGATGCTGAAGCTGGCCACCTCGGCCGCGCATGTGACCGGGAAGCGGCTCATCTCCAACGAAACCTTCACCTGGCTGGGGGAGCATTTCAGGGTGTCGCTGGCCCAGTGCAAACCGGAGGCCGAGGAGGCGTTCCTGGCCGGGATCAACCACCTTTTTTACCACGGCACCACCTATTCGCCGGTGGATGCCCCCTGGCCCGGATGGCTCTTTTATGCCTCGGTGAACTTCGCCCCTTCCAACAGCTTCTGGCCCCACCTGGAGGGACTGAACCGGTATGTAACCCGCTGCCAGTCCGTGTTGCAGCAGGGCAAACCCGATAACGAGGTGCTGGTTTACTGGCCGGTGCATGACATCTGGAGCAATCCCGATGGACTTGAAATGCAGCTGACTGTCCACAACATCGGTGAGTGGCTCCATTACACCCCGGTCAGGGAGATGGAGGAGAAGGGACACACCTTCGATTTCATTTCGGACCGGCTGCTTGCGCAGGCCGGGGTAAAAAACGGTGAGATCATCACGGCGCCCGGGGTGTTGCCCTACAGGGCCCTGGTCATTCCGGCCTGTGGATCCATTCCGCCGGAGACACTGGAGAAAATCATACAGATGGCCCGCGACGGCGCGGTGGTGGTCCTGGAGCAGTTCCCCGGGGATGTGCCCGGACTGTCGGACCTGGAAAGGCGGCAGGAGAAATTCCACGCACTGCTGGACGGGCTCGAATTCGAAGAGAATGAAGACGGGCTCATGGAGTGCCGGACCGGAAAAGGAGTGGTCCTTTTGTCGGAGGATTTTCACAAAGCGCTTGATTCCAGGGGGATCGAACCGGAGGAGATCACCCGTTACGGCTTGAAATACTGCAGGCGGGCCCTTGGGGACGGTCATTATTATTACCTGGTCAATCATACCCCGGATGCCCTGGATACCATGCTGCCCCTGAACACAACCGCCCGATCGGTGATGATCCTGGACCCGCAGACCGGAGATGCCGGACTGGCGTATGCGGAGCAAACAGCGGACATGCTGCATGTGAGGGTGCAACTTTCATCGGGAGAGGCCCTGATCCTGCGCACCTTTGAGGCAAATGCGCCCGAAGCGGAACCGTGGGATTATTACAGGAGAACCGGGTATCCGGTTCCCGTGGAGGGTCCGTGGTCCCTGGAAGGAAAAGAGGGAGGCCCGGAGGTTCCCGGGTTGGTGCAACTGGAGCGGCTCACTCCCTGGACCGGATTGGGGGACAGCCTGTGGAACAATTTTTCCGGTACGGCAGTGTACAGGACCATCTTTGAAATGCCTGCGCTGACGGCCGATCAGTACCTGCTTAGCCTGGGGACGGTCTACGAGAGCGCGGCTGTATGGCTCAACGGGGAAAAGCTGGGGTTGTGCTTCAGCAATCCGTTTACCATTGAAGCGGGTCACCTGCTCAGGGAAGGAAGCAATGAGCTGGTCATTGAAGTGACCAACCTGATGGCGAACCGGATCAGGTATATGGACCGTAACGGGCTGGTATGGAAGAAATTCCATGACATCAACATTGTGAACATCCATTACCAGCCCTTTGATGCTTCCCGGTGGGAGGTCATAGATTCCGGGCTGGAGGGTCCGGTATCGGTGATCCCCCTGGAACGGGACGAACCAGGCGGACAGTCCGGCCGTGATATAATCATGAAACCATAAACCCAAATTACCTATCATCATGGAACAGAAAGTCAGTGCAAAGAATACCAAAAGCGAGATCCTGGATGCCTACAAAGAATTGCTGGCCAGTGTGAAACAGGCTAAAGAAGAACCCAGGGTCGTGCAACAAAGGCAGAAAGATGAAGTGAAAGTAAAAATGGCGGAGGAACTTTCAGCGGATGAGATCATTAAACGTGTTGCCGACCTGAAAACCCATGTGTCCGGGACGCTGGATAAGCTTGAGGAAAAAATGACAGGCGCCTACAAGGAATTTGCTAACCTCCGGGAGGCCATTGAGGTTGAAAAAAAGAACCTGGAGGAGCTGTACCAGGTTTCATACAATGCGCATTCACTGGTGACCTTGATGCTCGCACAGGAGAAACAGAAGGAGGAATTTGAGCTGGAGATGGAAGAAAAAAGGGCAGCATGGAAGGAAGAGGAAGCGAGAATGAACAAAGAGATGAACGAGTTCAAGGAAAACCTGAGCAAAAAACGTGAACGGGAAAAAGAGGAGTATGATTATAACCTGAAGCTCACCCGTAAGAAGGACCAGGATGAGTACCTGGAAAAAAAGAACCGGCAGGAGAAAGAGCTCCAGGATAAACGGACCCAGTTCGAGAAGGAAATCACGGAACGGGAAGCCATGCTTAAAGAGGCGGAATCCGAACTGTCAGAATTGAGGAAAAAGAACGAAGCTTTTCCCGAAATACTGGAAAAGGAAAAAGAGAAAGTAGTAAAAGAGACTGAGGCAAAGCTGAAACAGGAATACAATTACGAGAAGCAGTTGACTGAAAACAGTTCACTTGCCGAAATGAAGCTGAAAGATCAGATCATCGATTCTCTGAAAATTAAAATCAAGGACCAGGAAAATCTGATCAGAGAACTGTCCGGCAAAGTAAAACTGTCTGAAGAGAGTGTTCAGAAGATAGCCATTAAAGCCCTGGACAGTTCCGGCCGTGAAAGATTCATTTCTGTTGATAAGGACAAGGGCCAGAAGGACAACCAGTAGAAGCAGGGCAGAACATCCGGAGGTCTACCAGCCGAGCGGTTCATCCCCTGCCGTGGAGAGATCCTCCGTGATCCAGTCCGCCTGATCCAGCTGTTCGGCGCCGAACGAGGTGGTGAGGGCCAGGACCCTGGCACCGGCTGCTTTCCCGGCGGCCACACCGCTGATGGAATCTTCCACCACCAGGCATTGGGAAGGATGCACCCCCACCATTTCCGCCGCTTTCAGGAATATGTCGGGGGCCGGTTTTTTATGAACGATATCCAACCCGCTGACAATGGCAATGAAAGTTTCCGGGGAAATACCGGTCTCCCGCAGATTGATATCGATCTTGATCCGGTCGGCACTGGAGGCGAGGGCCAGTTTGAGGCCCCTTTCCCCGCAATTTTTTAAAAATTCCGGAACTCCATTCATGGGAGAAAGCTTTCCCTTCACCAGTGAGGCATAGATATCGTAGGTACGGGCCTTGTCCTTCTCCAGTTCGAAGGGGATGCGGTGCTTTTCTGCCACCCCTCCCAGGTAGCGGTTTTCGCCCATACCGGTGAAGGGCACGAAATCTTCCGGTGACACCCGGTACCCCTTTTCCCTGAACATCCCGATGCCGGCACGGCAAATATACTCCTCCGAATCCAGGAGGACCCCGTCCATATCAAAAAGCACCGCTTTCAGTTTCCCTGTGCCTGTCGCCACCGCTCATTAAAATCAGGGATGCAATGTAGCCAAAAGGATCGAATCTCCCATGATCTTTGCGTTCAGGTTGCTGATGGTCTGGTAGGTTGCCGAGATCTCGTCGTGGTCGATCTGCATTTCCATGGAAGGCAGGCGGAATTCATTATCAAAGAGAAAGTTGTATCAGATTAACAGCAATATAACCAGCAGGATGGATATTAGGACCAGCGCAACGATCGCTGCCACTGCATTGCCTCTGCGCTGCCTGGCATCATCTTCTAACAACATATAATGTAAGTTTTTCTCCGCTGTATTATGACGAAGCCATTGGCCGGTAGTAACCGGACCGCACAGAAAAAAAATGCAGGTTTAAAGATCTTTCTCCTCAACCACCGCTCCCAGCTGGGTGAACAGGAGCAGATGCCGCAGAAGCGCACGGTCCCTGATAATGATTTCATATTCAATGCTGTGACCCTTGTTAACCAGCACTGAATTCATGATCTCACCCCTGTTTTCCAGGCTGGTTTTGATGGCGTCGGGGAGAGACTCCGGCGGCAGGGACATCTTGTATTCGATCAGGCTTCCATCCTGCCTGTAAAGGGCAATGTGCTCCAGGTTGTCCTTGTAGAATACGGCTTCAAAACCGGTTCCTCTTTCATTCCATTCGGTCCTTACGGCACCCCGGAACTGATCTTTGAAGGCTTTCAGACAGCAACCGGGAGGTGTGAAGCGGCTTCCGCTGGTCAGGTTTTCAAGCAATTGTTCCATCTCGGACTTTTATATATGTTAAGACGCAGATCTTCTGCATGGTAACATGAGTTAACTTAAAAATTGCCTGGTGTAAAGAAAAAGAACCCTGGTCTTGGCCCGTTTCAATCTCATCTTGGCGGCCGCTTCTGTAATCCTTAATGCGCTGCTGATCTGTTTGATGGACATGTTGTCCTGGTATTTCATCACCAGCAGTGCCTTTTCTTCGGGGTGGATCTGCTCGAGTACCTGCAACAGTTTCTCGTAGGTGATCCGATCACCCGCTTCCTCTTCCTCATCCATGATCTGGGGGATCTCGTTTTCCCTGTTCCAGTTCGGGTAATGCAGGTGCTTTTTTTCCCGCATGTAGTCAATGCAGTGATTATAGGTGATGGAAAAGAGCCAGGAAGAAAAGGAGGACTCCTGCCGGAAGGAGGGAAGCTTTTCGTATACTTTTGAAAATATATCCTCCGCAAGCACCTCGGCAGTGCCCCTGTCCTTCACCATGCCGTAGCATTTGTCAAGCACTTTCCGGTAATACCGTTTGTGAAGCACCCCGAAACCCTCGTTGCCCGATCCATCCAGGATCCTGTCGACAAGTTCCTTGTCAGACAGTCGATTAAAATCTTCTCTTGTCAACAAAGCAGTGAATGAATGTTACCTCAAAAACCTTCTCCGTCTAAATTTCTATCCGGTCTACCCATCCGAGAAATGGACTGCCGAAATACACACGAAAAATAATCATAACTTTAGAAGTAAATAAACCTGGCGGTATGAAAAAACTGGTAAACTTTTTCCTGCAGGGGATTCTGTACATCGCGCCCATCGGGATTACCCTGTATATCATCTATGTGGTGTTCAAATTTGTGGATAACCTGCTCAGGGAATGGCTGGAGGTGCTCCTGGGAATCTATATTCCCGGACTGGGGGTGGTGGTCATCGTGCTGCTGCTGGTCCTCATCGGCATGATCGGACAGACGATCATTGCACGGCCGTTCAAATATTTCTTCAGGCGCTTCATCGCCAAGTTCCCGCTTCTGAAAGTGATCTTTTCAGCTTTTAATGACCTGTTCTCGGCTTTCGTGGGGAAGGAACGGAAGTTCAACAGGCCTGTGCTCGTGCTGGTCAACCCGGTCACCAACCTTCAGAAAATGGGATTCCTCACCGAAGAGGACCTCTCCCTCATCGGGGAGAAAGACAAGGTGGCGGTCTATTTTCCCCATTCCTATAATTTTTCCGGGGAGTTGTTCATCGTCCCCGCGGAACAGGTGCATCCCCTCGATCTCAATCCCGCCGAGGCCATGAAATTCATTGTATCTGCAGGGGTGGCCGGCTGGGAACTGACCGGCGAAGGATCTGAAAAGGTCAACTAAACCGCCAGTCATTTCTCGTGTCATGCAGGGCAATATCCTCTTCCTATCCCTCTTTGTACTGCTGATCGTGGGCATCCTGATGTTTGACCTGCTGATCATCGGCCGGAAAAGCCATGAGGTGTCCCTCAGGGAAGCTGCCACCTGGACAGGTGTCTGGATTTCGCTTGCATTTCTCTTCGCCCTGTTTTTGTTTTTTTTCGGTGATTCCGTCTACGGGATCCGGTCCACCGGGGAACTGGGAAAGGTACTGACCAGGTTCTATCCCTACCTGTCGCCCGACCAGCCTGACCTGGAGACCGGGCTGGCACTGCTGCGACGGAACCTTGCCATCAATTTTGCGGCCGGTTACCTGATCGAGGAATCGCTTTCCATCGATAACCTTTTTGTCATGATGAGCATCCTCGGCGCATTCTCCGTGCGAAAGGCCGATTACAAAAGGGTCCTTTTCTGGGGGATCCTTGGAGCGATCGTCATGCGGTTCCTATTCATCTTTGCCGGAGCTGCACTGATCTACCGGTTCGAGTGGCTCCTGTATGTTTTCGGCGCTTACCTGCTCTACACCGGGGTGAAGATGTACCTGGAAAGGAACAGGGAAGACCGGAAGCCGCCCCAGAAGCATCCGGTGGTAAAGTTCCTGTCAAAAAGATTCAGGGTATTTCCACGTTATGTGGGAGGAAGATTCTTCATCAGGAAAAACGGTCATCTGTTTCTGACACCGCTGTTCATCGTAGTGATCATGATAGAGTTTTCGGATCTGGTCTTTGCGCTGGACTCCATTCCGGCCATCTTCGGTATTACCCGCGATCCATATATCGTTTTCTTTTCCAATGTTTTTGCGATCCTCGGATTGCGCTCCATGTTTTTCTTGCTGGTGAAGATCGTGGAACGATTCTATCTTCTGAAGACAGGGGTCTCCATCCTGCTGTTGTTTGTGGGATTGAAGCTGATTGGTCACGAGTGGCTCGACCACGTGGGATACAAACCTGTCTATTCCCTGTTTGTCATCGTCGGAGTGCTGGGCCTGAGTATCCTTTTATCAGTCCTTTTCCCGAAAGTGAAAAAGAAAGATGTTTAGAAATACGATAACTTTGTAATATGATTACAGCAATCATTATCAGCCTGGTAGCAGGTATATTTTATCTTCTCTTCAGGATGGGTAAATCCGGAGGCATCTTCGCTTCACGTGAGTCGAAAGGGAACCTGTTCATCCTCCTGATGATCGGTATCCTGACCGTGGTGGCGCTCTTTACTCCTGAAGCCCGGAAGCGGATTGAAGCCCTCAGGCGTAAACTCAACCTCTGATTCAGAACCTCCCGGTAAGTCTTCAGAACCTCCCGGTAAGACTGTATTGTTCTGTGTTGCAGTATACCTGGCTGTAAAAGGAGAAACCGAGCCTGTTGGTCTCCATTTTGCGGTCGAGCCTCAGGATGGGATGGTTCTTTGTCACGCCGAAGTGTTCCTGGATTTTCCTGTCCGCCTTGATGGCAAGGATCTTCTGCTCGCCTCCGGTGACCTGGATCTGATAGTGCTTTCTCAGGATCTCAAAGAGGGACCTGTTCTCAAAGTTACGGGAAGTGAACCGGGGGAGATTCAAATTGGGGATCATATTGATGTCGTAGAAAACAGGCGTTTCGTTGATCAGCCTGAGCCGTTCCATGTAGATACACCCGATCTGTTTCTCATGATCCGTCAGTTCAAAGCCGAAGGCGGTCGTCCAGCTCCTGATCCGCGGTTTCACGATGATCCGTGTGGTCAGATGATCCCCGCCGATGGCCGAGGTGGTCCCTGTCAGCGAAAGGATCCCGATTCCCCCCGGCTTTCCCCTGACGATACTGCCCTTTCCCTGTTTCCGCAGGATAAACCCGTCGTTGACCAGCATGTCCAGCGCCTTCCTCACCGTGGGCCTGGTCAGGTGATGGGTGGCGCACAGCTCGTTTTCAGAGGGAAGCAGATCGCCCTGCCTGAAGGTGCCGTCTTCGATCAGCATTCGCAGCTGTTCATACAGTTTCCTGTAATAGGGAGCTTCCTTGAGTGCCATGTAGACTCTTTCAATTTGTAATTACCAAAATAAATAATTGTAAATATAAGTAAAAATATCCATGTCAAAAATAGTCCAATTCTGATTAATATAAAAGCAATATCCATAGATATTTAAACGATTATGAAGAAATATTTTCAAATATTGAAATTTAGTAATATATTTGTTCTTGTATAGACAAGTTGAAAAATATGGCAACAGCGGTGATTATGCCAAGGCAGGGGCAAACAGTCGAAAGTTGTATCCTTACGCAATGGTTCAGGGAAGTGGGGGAACAGGTCTCAAAAGGGGACCTTCTTTTTGCATATGAGACGGACAAAGCCTCGTTCGAGGAGGAATCGCCCGTGGATGGCATTCTTCTGGCCCGTTTTTTTGAAGAAGGGGATGAAGTGCCTGTGCTGAAAAACGTGGCGCTGGTGGGCGAGAAAGGGGAACCGGTGGGGGATTTTGCCCCGGAAGCCGGAAGTGTGCCTTCAGGAGCGGGCGAAGATGCAACAGGGAAAACCGAAACCGATACTGGGCGGCCAGCGGAGGTTCCGGAAGGAGAAACCTCCGGGAACGATACAGCAAAAGCTGGAGATGCCGAAGCTGCAGGGACGGAAATTGCAGATGCCGATACTGCTACTGAACGGCCTTCGGATGCTCGCTCCGGAGAAACTGCAGCGAAGCGCGGCGCCGGGGAGGGTGGCCGGGTGGCGATCTCCCCCAGGGCACGCAGGCTGGCGAAGGAAAAACGGGTTAGCGTGACATCCCTGACCGGTTCGGGACCCGGGGGCAGGATCATCGAAAGGGATGTGCTGGAAGCGTTCAGGCGGGGTGACCGGCTGACCCCCCTGGCAAAGAAAAAGATGGAACAGGAGGGATTGTCCGTTCCTGGAGAAGGGGGCGCACCACACAAACGGATCACCACCAGGGATCTGGTGGAGGGCGGAGCACCATATACCAGGGCACCGGACACCGGTTTACCGGACACCGGGGCCGGTTATGAGGATGTTCCCCTGAGCAACTTCAGGAAACTGGTTTCGGAAGCCATGTACCGGTCGCTCCAGAATTCTGCGCAGCTGACCCATCACCTGGGTGCCAATGCCTCCAAAATGCTTCATCTCAGGAAGCTGGTGAAAGAGAAGAGCGCGGAGGGATCCCCCTACAACATCACCATCAACGACATGGTCTGTTTTGCGGTAATCCGCGCCCTGAAACAGCATCCCGGTGTGAACGCCCACTTTATGGGAGACCGCATCAGGAAATTCAGACATGTGAATTTGGGGTTCGCGGTGGATACGGAAAGGGGGCTGATGGTGCCCGCACTGGTGCATGCGGGAGATTATTCCCTGCCGGGCCTTTCCGCAAGGCTCCGGGCCCTGGCGGAGCAGGCCAGGAAAGGGAACCTGTCGCCCGATCTGCTTTCCCCCGGGGCCGCCTCTTTCACCGTCTCGAACCTGGGGAACTACGGGGTGGAGATATTCACCCCGGTGATCAACCTTCCGCAGGTGGCCATTCTGGGAGTGAATACAATTATCCAGCGTCCGGTGGTGATGGAAGACGGGAACTTCGGGTTCCAGCCATTCATCGGACTGTCGCTCACCTATGATCACAGGGCGCTGGACGGGGGACCGGCCACAGTATTCCTGGCTGCCGTCAAAAATGAAATTGAAAACCTTTCCGCGGACATGATCGAATGATATACCGCGCACTGTTATGTGCCGCGCACGATGATGCGCCACGAACGGTGATTTGCCACGCACAGGTGATTCACCATGCACGAGAGAGGGAACAAATATCAATGACAAAGATTCTAAACTGAATAGAAAATGCCGAAGACACAATTCATCAATCCCGCCGAGGTAAGGAAATCCGGGACACTCAAACTGGGATCCATCCCGGTCAATGCGTACAACAAAACGATGAAAGAGGAGCTGTCCCGTTACTCAGTGGACGACCTGGTGAGGATCTACAGGGACATGCAGATCATCCGGGAGTTTGAGACCATGCTCGATACCATCAAGACAAAGGGCGAATACAAGGGAGTCCCCTACACCCATCCCGGACCGGCCCACCTGTCCATCGGACAGGAAGCTGCCGCGGTGGGGATGGCCTATCACCTGGGTGTGGACGATTACATTTTCGGATCCCACCGCTCCCACGGGGAGATCCTGGCAAAGGGACTTTCCGCCATTGAGAAGCTGGATGATGAGAGGCTCATAAAGATCATGAAGGAGTATTTTGAGGGACGGATCCTCTCCATTGTGGAAAAGGGGCACACGGGTGATGTGAAATCACTTGCCGTCAAATTCCTGCTCTACGGGACCCTGGCGGAGATTTTCGCACGGGAAACCGGATTCAACAAGGGTCTGGGCGGTTCCATGCATGCCTTCTTCACACCCTTCGGGATCTTTCCCAACAATGCCATCGTGGGAGGCTCGGGGGACATCTCGGTGGGGGCGGCCCTATACAAAAAGGTGAACCGGAAGCCCGGAATTGTGGTGGCCAATATCGGGGATGCTTCCCTGGGATGCGGACCGGTGTGGGAAGGGCTGGCCTTTGCTGCCATGGACCAGTACACAAAATTGTGGGAAGGGGATATGAAAGGGGGACTGCCCATCATTTTCAACATCATGAACAACCAGTACGGGATGGGGGGACAGACCAGCGGCGAGACCATGGGATACTCCATCGCAGCCCGGGTGGGTGCGGCAGTGAACCGGGACAACATGCATGCGGAAAGGGTGGACGGCTACAATCCGCTGGCGCTGATCGATGCATACGAGCGAAAAATGGAGCTGATCAGGGATAAAAAGGGCCCTGTGTTCCTGGATGTGCTCACGTACCGTTTCAGCGGCCATTCTCCTTCGGACTCCTCTACATATCGTTCCAAAGAAGAGATAGAAGCCTGGGAATCGGTGGATTCCATCGCCACCTACAGGGATTCGCTCACTGAGAATCAGGTGGCCGACCGGTCCCGGCTGGACGGGATCAGGGAGGAGATCGACGCGCTCATCCTGGAAACCCTGAAGCGCACGGTGGATGACGGGACCTCGCCCCGCATGGACCTGGTGGCCAAACCCAACCTGATCGGTGAGATGATGTTCTCGAACGGATCGGTGGACCGGATGGAAGAACGCGAACCGGAAGTGAACATGACCCTGGAAGAGAATCCGCGGGTGAAACAGATCGCAAAAAAGGAACGGTTTGCCTTTGATGCATCCGGAAAGCCGTTTTCCGCCATGAAACAGTACCAGTTGCGGGACGGGATCTTCGAGGCCATCGTGCACCGCTTTTACCAGGATCCGACCCTGATCGCCTACGGTGAGGAGAACCGTGACTGGGGCGGGGCTTTCGCCGTGTACCGGGGCCTGACCGAGGCATTGCCCTACCACCGCCTGTTCAATGCCCCCATCTCGGAAGGGGCGATCGTGGGCACCGCCATCGGATACGGGATGTGCGGGGGCAGGGTGATCCCGGAGATCATGTACTGTGATTTCCTGGGAAGATCGGGTGATGAAGTGTTCAACCAGCTGCCCAAATGGCAGTCCATGAGCGGCAACCTGATCAGGATGCCGGTGGTGCTCAGGGTCTCGGTGGGTTCCAAGTACGGGGCACAACATTCCCAGGACTGGTCGTCGCTGGTGACGCACATTCCTGGTCTCAAGGTGGTTTTCCCGGCCACCCCCTATGATGCCAAGGGATTGATGAATGCTGCCCTCCAGGGCACCGATCCGGTGGTCTACTTTGAGAGCCAGCGGCTGTACGGAACCGGAGAAGAATTCCATGAGGGAGGGGTTCCGGAAGAGTACTATGAGATCCCGCTGGGTGAACCCGATATCAAAAGGGCAGGGGATGACATTACCATATTGACCATCGGCGCAACCCTTTACAGGGTTAGGGAGGCGGCCGATGTCCTGCAGGAGAAGTACGGCATGTCCGCCGAGATCATTGATGCCAGGACGCTCGTGCCGTTCAATTATGAACCTGTCCTCCGGTCCCTGAAAAAAACGGGCCGCATCCTGCTGGTGAGCGATGCGTGCGAACGGGGTTCCTACCTGAACGACATGGCGCAGCATGTCACCGAACTGGGATTCGATGACCTGGATGCTCCCCCGGTGGTGGTCGGATCGAGGAACTGGATCACACCGGCCTATGAGCTGGAGGACTATTTCTTTCCCCAGGCTTCCTGGATCCTGGATGCCATCCACGAAAGGATCATCCCCTTGAAAAATCACCAGACAACCAATAACTTTACCACAGGTGAAAAGCTCCGGCGCAGCAGGCTGGGTGTTTAGGAATCCGTAAAGGTGTTTAGGTACACACAAAGGTCTTTAGATACACACAAAGGTGTTTAGATACACACAAAGGTGTTTAGATACACACAAAGGTGTTTAGGAACAGACAAAGTTATGCAGGGTTACATAAACATATGACCGGATGAAATGGCTGAATGAGTTTCCAGAAGCAGACCAGCTGGTTGAAATGTACCCGGACGGGGAGACGCAGTCTCCCCTGAAGGTGAACAACCATATCCATTCCCCGCACTCCTTCAGTGCGTTCAAAAACATGGAAGAATCGGTCCGCATGGCTGCACGGGAAGATGTAAAGATATTGGGCATCAATGATTTTTATGTGGCCGAAGGATACGGTGAATTTATCGATCACTGCATCCGTTACGGGATCTTCCCGCTGCTGAACATTGAGCTGATCGGGATCAGTGCCGAAGAGCAAAAAAAAGGTATCAGGGTGAATGATCCCAACAATCCCGGTAGGACCTACATCAGCGGCAAGGGACTTGCCTTTCCGTTCAGCCTGCCTGCGGATCAGCAGAAGAAACTGGACAGGGTGATCGGGGAAAGCAACAGGCAGGTTTCCCGGATGATCGATCTGCTGAACCGGTGGCTGGCGAAACAGGATGCCGGAATTGACCTGACGGTGGAAGAGATCATGCAGCACCACGCGTTCAAATTGCTCCGGGAAAGGCATGTGGCCAGGCTCCTGAGGCTGAAGCTGGAAGAGCGCGCCCACAGCCTTGCTGATTTTAAGGAACTGCTGCGGAGGGTGTACGGGGGGAGCCCGTCTGAAAAACAACCGGGTGACAGGGCCGGATTGGAGGATGAACTGAGAGCCAGGTTGTTGAAGGCGGGAGCACCGGCATTCGTTCCCGAGGATGAGAAGGCATTCCTTTCTTTGGAAGAGATTGTGGGACTGATCAGGGATGCCGGCGGAATTCCCACCTATCCGCTGCTGGTGGATGGTGCCGGCGGAAAGATCACAGAATTCGAGGCTGATCGGGAGCAGTTGCGACAGGTGCTTGAAAAGTGGGGCATTCAATCAGTGGAGTTTATCCCGCTGCGGAACAGTTATGAGAAACTGAAGGAATACGCTGCTTATTTTTATGCAAAGGGTTTTGTGGTCTCTTTCGGAACGGAGCACAACACGGCGGCCATGAATCCCCTCACCGTGAGCTGCAAAGGGAATGTTCCGCTGGATGATGAATTGATGCGTATCTCCTATTGCGGGGCCGCCTGCATTGCTGCCCACCAGTATCTTGTGGCCCGCGGCGACCGGCAGGCGGGATCCCTTTCGCGGGAGGAGTTGGAAAGGATCGGACATGCGGTGATCAGCCACTATTTCAGGGTTTTCTTATCTTCATCCCGGGGGAACCGTTCACAACCATAACCAACAACCTATGGACACGACACAACAGACAATCATGCAACTTGTTCCGGCCATCCGGATGATCATGTCGGCGCAATCATTGAAAAGCGGCAGTTTTGTGCCCCTTGACCGCCTGGCTGAAACCGATCCTGAAAAGATCTCGGTGAGACTGGGAAGGTCGGTCTCTGTTTTCAGGGGCGAACCGGATTCCATCCTGAAAGAGGTCCTGAGCGCAAGGGATGAGATCGGGGAGTACCTGTTCCTGGAGAATCTGGGACTCCTGGGATTGTCATCCAATAAATCGAAGATCGAACAGAAACTGGCCACGGTCAGGAAAGAGAGCAGGGGCATTGCACTGCCCGAGTCGGTTGCCCCGCCGCAGATCAGAAAGCCCCTGTACAACAAGATCATCCTGGTCACGGGAGCAGCCATGGGATTTGGCGAAGGGATCGCCCGGATGCTGTTCGCCGAGGGTGCCAACGTGGTTCTGATGGATATCAATGAGGAAAAAGGAGAAGCGGTAGCCCATCAGCTGAACCGGCAGCAGACGGCCAACCGCGCCCTGTTCATCCGCACCGACGTGACTGACCTGGAATCGGTGAGGAACGCTGTTTTTGAAGCGGTGCTTGAGTTTACCGGAGCGGACGTGCTCATCAGCAATGCGGGCGTGTTGCAGGCGGGCGGGATCGATGAAATGGAACCGGAAAGGTTTGAGTTCGTAACCCGGGTCAATTACAGCGGATACTATAACTGCATCAAAGGGGTTGTTCCCGTAATGCAGGTCCAGAACCACCATGCCCCGGACCACTTCGGCGACATCATCCAGATCAATTCAAAATCGGGCCTGGAGGGAAGCAAAAAGAATTTTGCCTATGCAGGCAGCAAGTTCGCCGGGATCGGACTCACCCAGTCCCTGGCTCTGGAGCTGATGCCCGACAGGATCAAGGTGAACGCCATTTGTCCGGGCAATTATTTTGAAGGACCCCTCTGGTCGGATCCTGAAAAAGGGCTTTTCGTCCAGTATCTGAATACGGGCAAGGTTCCGGGTGCCAAAACAATTGCGGATGTCAGGCGTCATTATGAAGCGATGGTCCCCGCAGGACGCGGATGCAGGGTCGAGGATGTGGTCAGGGCCATCAAATACGCCATCGAACAGGAGTACGAGACCGGTCAGGCCATCCCGGTAACGGGCGGACAGGTCATGTTAAGCTAGTTGATATTCATGCATGTAAAAAAGATCGAAGGGATTATTTTTGATTTGGACGGCACCCTGGTGGATACCATTGAGGATATCGGTGATGCTGCCAATGAGATGCTTGCGCATTACGGTTTGCCTCCGCACGACACCTCCCGGTATGTGCAATGGATCGGGAGCGGGGCGGTCAAATTCGTGGAGCGGGCCCTGAACCAGTACCAGGCTCCCGATGACCTGCAGACCTGCGTGGCCCTCTTCAGGGAGTTCTATGGCAGGAACCTTCATAGCAAAAGCAGGCTTTATGACGGATTTCCCGCAGTGCTGGATGCATTTGCCGAAAAGGGGATCAGGCTGTCAATACTTTCCAACAAACCGGATTACCTCACCAGGCAGGTGGCGGAACATTTTCTTTCCGGCTGGCCGTTCCATCCCGTTTTTGGCCAGCGGGAGGAGGTCCCCAGGAAGCCCGACCCGGCTGCCGCCTTTGAAATTGCCGAGTTGTTGAACCTGGAGGCCGACAGGATCCTTTTCGTGGGTGATTCGGACAATGATTTTCTCACCGCCCTGGCTGCGGGAATGGTTCCGGTAGGCGTCACCTGGGGGTACGGCAGAAGGGAAGATAAACAGTTGAACGGA
>Ga0272443_10000712_pt1 | contig 57037 bp, 51 predicted proteins | sample SSMAcet12_FD_193581 | JGI IMG/M metagenome (GOLD analysis project Ga0272443, IMG submission 193581) | Marine sediment archaeal communities from Little Sippewissett salt marsh, Falmouth, MA, United States - SSM-Acet-12 | ecosystem: Environmental > Aquatic > Marine > Wetlands > Sediment ... | reverse complement strand
CCCTATTTCTGGTCTTTATTAGGTGGTTCAAGAAGGTCTTCGAAAGCCGGCATCAGTTGCTTGGCCTTCCATTCCGTTAAAAAGAAGGGATAGGGGCTATCCGAAGAAACGGCCGGATAGGAGTTGTCGGTTTCGCTCTGCTTGGCGAAGATCGACAGGCGATGCGCTTTTTGGCCTTTTAATTCCAAGGTGTAAATCGGGTCCTTATAATCGGCCGTGACATGATCCGTAATGTATTTTTCACACGCCAATTGGGAAACCGCGGCCAACAGTTCGTCCACTTTGGCGGAAGCGGCGGCGCGGCCGTCGTTCGCCTGCCAGACCATTATGGCCTTCAGCGGCGGTGACGTTTCCTTGGCCGTATCACCCTCTTCCTTCTCACCGGTCTCTGCCAGCGGGGCCTCGTGCCGGGCCAGCGTCATGGTTTCCGTGCCTTTTGTCAGTCGGATTTCCTGGATATCGCTGGCGGCGAAGGAAAGAACAACCTTGTCCCGCAGATCTTCCACGCCCTGTTCGAACGTGGTCCTGAAATTGTTGCGTGCCTGGTAGACCTTCGCGTCGCCGGCCAGCTTCACGAACGTGTGCCGGAACGAGGGGGCGACCTTGCCGATTTCAAACTCCCGTTCGGGCGTCGTGCCGGCCCAGGCCTTGACCGATATTTTGTTCTTGTCGGTCAGATCGTATCGGATATAGTCCTTGGACTCGGACATCATCGCCGTCAGTGAAAGAGCGGAGATGGCATCGAGCATCCGGCTGACCTTGGCCCTGTCGGCCGGATACTTTTGCTCTCCGATGGTCCAGCTGTCGTCGGCTCTGTTCAGACTGATCATTCCTTCAGGACCGTTAATATCGATGCGGGTGATCGATTGGACCGGAACCGATGGCTGTTGCGGTAGCCGGTAAAGGGTCCGATCGGTTTGACGCGTCAACAGATAGATCGACAAGCCGACGATAACGACCGCCAGAATGACGACTTCTTTCTTCAGCTTCATCGTCTTCCTCTCTTATCCTTGAAACATTTCCTGGATGCGTCTCTTGCGGGAAATCCTCCGGAACCAGACGGCGATGCCAAAAAGAACCACCAAGATCGGCAGTCCGGCAATGTTGACTGTCTTGACGGCGGTTTTGGCGCCAGCACCGATCGGCAACAACGGGTTGAAATCCTGCTTCTTGCCGCGCAGGATCGCGATGTCTTCGCGGCCGTTCAAGGCGTCGATCACGTTCAAAATGAAAACGGCGTTGGCCCCCCGGCCCTGGGAGTCGATCACGTTGTCGGTCAGCATTTCCGAAGAGGCCATGATGAAGATGCGCCCCGGCTTGCCGCGCGAGATAAATGCGCCTTCGCTTTCGACCGGCACCGGCGCGCTTTCAGGTTTTTCCTCTGCCTGCGCTTGCGGCGCAGCGGCTGGAGCGCTATCCGGGTTCCCCTCCTTTCCGACTGGAGGATTGGCTTCGTCGGCCGCACCTGTTTTTGCGTCGTTTGCTGCATCGGGAGGGGCTGTTTTCTTTTCAGGCAGGGGTTTGCCGGTGAAATAGCTGCTGAAGCCGCCTTCCAGTAGGTATGCCAGCGGGTAGCTCTGAAATTCATCTTCACTCTGGGGCGGTCGGATCAACTGTGGGTTGAGGTTGATCCGTCCCCGCATTTCCCATGACTTCGCCGAGGATGAAAAAACCCGGTAGGCTTTTATGTCGCTCTCCTTGAGGCGATCCTCGATCAACTCCAGCGGGGAGATGCGGACCGCCACCAGGCGATTGATGTTTTGCATGAACTCGAGGTCGTGATTGATCATCTGGCTTAAGATCAACGGGGCGAAGTAGATCGGCCGTTCACCGCCTCCCAGAGATTGGGGCATTTCCTGATTGAAGCAATTTTCGTCCATCACGTAGGACTGGTTGACGCGGATACCATAGTGATCGAGCAGCTTTTCCAGACCTGTCTTGAGCGGTTCGTAACGGGGACCCGGGTTCATGCCGCGGGGCATCTGCTGTTGTGGCATGATCTCATTAAAACTGTCCGGTATGAGCAACAAATCTTTTCCCTGCATCAGAAACTGATCGATCTGAAACAGGTCGTCGTCGCTGAAATTTTCGGTGGGGCGGACTATCACCAGAGAGCGGAGACTTGACGGGATCCTGCCGTCTTTGAGATTCACGTCCTTGATGGTGTAATTCTGTGAGACAACCATCCGGAAATTGTTCAGCGTTTCCGCGTTTGGCTGCTCGGCGGGGTTCATACGCGGCTGCGGCATGAGTGGAGGGGTTCCCATGTCCGCCAGGTAGCCGATATCTTCGTTGATATCGATCAGAGAGTCGATGTTTTCGCCGATCAGATTTTCAAGCGTGTCCGGAGCGACCAGTTCATAGCGGGTTCCGATGATCGGAATTCGCAAAACGTTGACGAGCTGCACCGTGGCTGTTTTGCCGCCATGTTCCAACACGAGGCCGACGGTGCCCTCACCGGCGGTGAGGTTCTCCTGAGGCAGGTCGGGCCACTTGAGGCTGAGCAGGTTGATTTTCTTTGTCTGCAGCTCTCGCGTCGCATCGGGGTTGGTGGAGGGGTCCAGACGAATGTACTCGAGCTTGCTTAAAAATGTGGGATTGAGTTTATCGATTATGGTAGCGACGCTTTCTGGGAGATCGGGCAGGTTGTTGAGCCCGATGACGGGTGCTACTTTGTTCAGGGAAGAGGACAGGAACAGGGCGATTCGGATTTTGCCCTGCAACCGCAGCAGGGCGCTGACCTTGTTGTTCAGCTTCATGATGGCGGTCGTCAGCTGGTATTCCAACCGGTCGACGGAGGTTATGGTCGGGATGCGTTCGATCAGGTCGCCGTGTAGGATCACCAGACCCATGTAAGCCTTCTGGAACTTGACCTCGTCTTTTTCGATGACCTGAATCTGGATCGGGCTGATGCCGTAGTTGTCGGCCAGCTCCTGATTGGTTTCGGCGCCAGGTTTGAGGTCGCCTTCTTGCGGACTGACATCGTAGAAGCGGTAGTTGAAATACTTACCGGCATAGACGGCGTATTCTTCGAGCAGGTCGCGCAGGTATCGCTCGATGTTGTTGTAAGGCGCCGGCAGGTTCTTGGTAAAGAAGACATTGACGGTCAGCGGTTCGGAGAGCGTGGCGACCGACCGGCGGCTGGCCTCGGAGAGCGAGTAAGCCCCGTTGGCGGTCAGATCGAACCGCTGAAAAAGGGTGATGCCGGCCAGGTTCACCAGCACCACCGCGACAAGATAGATGAAGAATTTGAAATACTTTCCGCTCTTAACCTTTCCCACGATACACGATCTCCTTAATTTTTATCTTCGAGCGCCAAGTGGGCGGCGTATAATCCGATGAAGCAGATGCTGAGAAAATAGATGATGTCGCGCGTGTCGATGATGCCTCTGGAGATGTTTTGAAAGTGCTGGTCGACGCCCAGATACGCTACCGCTCCCAGGATACCCCGCGGCAGAAAAAAGAGCATCCGTTCGATCAGGGTCAGCGCGAAGCAGATGGTCATGCCGATGATAAAAGCAACGATCTGATTGCGGGTCAGGGAGGACGCGAAGAGTCCGATGGCGGAAAAGGCGGCCCCCAGCAGCACGGCGCCCAGATACCCCCCGATGACCGGGCCCCAGTCGAGCTGGCCGAGAAAGGCCACTGTGACAACATAGCCGACGGTCGGGACCAGCATGGCGACGATAAAAGCTACCGCAGCGGCGAATTTGCCGAGAATCACGTCATTGAAGCTGACCGGTAGAGTGAGCAGGGTTTCGTAGGAACCGACGTTGAGTTCCTCGGCGAAGAGCCGCATCGTGACGGCCGGGACGACAAAGGCCATGATAATCGGCAGCATGGAAAAAAAATTCCTGAGGCTGGCCTGTTCCAGGATGAAAAAGGTGGTGAAAAAGAACCAGCCGGTCACCAAGAGAAAGATGGCGATGACGATATAGGCGATCGGCGAAACGAAATACGTACCGAATTCTTTTCTGAAAATGGGAACGACCGCTCGCATGTCAGTTCTCCTTGGTCAATTCGCGAAACACGGTTTCAAGGGTCCGGGACTCCTGGTAAAACTCCAACAACTCCCAGTCGGTTTGCTTGACGGTGCGGTAGACTTCACCTCGCAGGTCTCTGGTGGACGGCACGGAGAGCGTGATTCTCAATTGACCGTTGACGGCATCCAGTCTCACAACCTCCTTCACGCCGGCGGTGGCGGACAGTTTCTGCCGCACGGCGTCGCTGTCGGCTCGCTGCAGGGTGAGATGGATCAGGCTGGTGTCGCCCGCGGATTGCTTCAATTTGTCGATGTCGCCGTCGGCCACGATTTTGCCACGGCTGATGATCACGACGCGGTCGCAGGTGGCTTCGGCTTCGCTCAGGATGTGGGTCGAAAGGACAACCGTTTTTTGCTTGCCGATGCGCTTGATGATGTCCCGGATCTCGACGATCTGGTTGGGATCCAAACCGGAGGTTGGTTCGTCCAAAATGAGGATTTCCGGATCGCTCATCATGGCGTGCGCCAGTCCCACCCGCTGCTTGAAACCCTTGGACAGCTCTGCGATCGGCATGTGCATCACCGTGTTCAATCCGCACAGATCACCGAGTTCGCGAAGGCGCGCAAACTTTCGGTCCGGCGGGATTTCACGAATATCGGCAACATAGTTCAAATAGTCGAACACCAGCATGTCATGGTAGAGCGGCGCCGATTCGGGCAGATACCCCATGATTTTCTTGATTTCGATAGGATGGCGGTCGATGTCGAGCTCCTTGACCCGGATCGTTCCGGCACTGGGTTGCAGGAACCCGGTCAACATTCTCAAGGTGGTCGTCTTGCCGGCGCCGTTAGGCCCCAGTAGACCCAGGATTTCTCCCTTTTGAATCTCGAAGTTGATCTGATCCACAGCGGCGATGTCGCCATAATTTTTGGTCAGATTTTCGACGTGGATCATCGGCTGCTCCTTTTTTTGTTTCCATCGTTCAGGATCACAGTAAGTCAACCGCAGGGGCCGGTGGAAAATTTTTCAAAACTGTATTTATAAAAAAAAGCCTGTCGATTGTCAATACACTTGCGATCAGCCATGGTGGTGTCGGTAAGAATACATTACCCTAAACTGATTGGTTCCGGGTTCCGGGTTCTGGGTTCAGCCCTGCCGCTGGCCGCAAGCGACCACTTTGATCGAGAAAGAAACTGTGCCAATTTGGCGTTGTTTCATACGAGGGTTAAAAGGTTCTGGGTTCTGGGTTCAAAGGTTCCAAAGTCAGAAATCTCAAATTCCAAGCACCAAATTACAAAGAAATCCCAAATTTTTCACCCTGTGGAATAGTGTATCTTCCGTGATTCTTTCACATATGTTTCCCGAGAATCGTTATTCTGTTTCATTTTTTGTTTCCTTGATTATTCCACAGGGCAAGTATCCAAGGACCCAAACAGGTTTGACATTTTGAATTTTGGTCATTGCGATTTGTTTGCGATTTGGAATTTTACACCGAAACTTAAACGTTTCCTCTTCGATCAAGTTGGATATTTGCGGCCAGAGGCAGTGCGAAACCTTGAATCCCGTCCAGGCGGGAAACCGCTTAACATAAAAATACAGTACATGGGTTTGATTAATCACAGGAAGCACTAACGCTTGTCGGTGGGGTCAAATCGGCGACGGACGGTCGAGAAGCGCCAGGATTTTTTTCGACGTATACTCGGCGACATCCGCCAGGCCGTCGATAGGCATGAAATCCGCGGCATTGTTAGAAAAGAGGCACCTCACGGAGGCGGGGAACTCCTCATCGGCGCGGTAGAATATGTAGCACAGTGAAATCTTGGGCAGGGGGCGCACCAGAAAACTGAAGTCTCCACCGGCCAGGCGCGATGACGGCTCGCCTTGCAGGATACGCATGATCAACGGTTGCGCCGCTTCGATCTGGCCCACCCGCGGTGTCAGCGGGGTTTCGGTATGGCTTGTGAAGGCGCCGGCATAGGGCATGCTGTTCGGCAGCTCCTTGAAGGCTCTCAGCGGCGCCACGATCGGCAGTGTCGGGCCGGCGTGGCGGGCGTATAGGGAAATAAGGATTCCCGGAACACCGGTTTCACGGCGGTCGTTCAGGAAAACGCCGTCCGGCGATATCCGGCAGGTTTCACCGAACGCTTCGAAAACGAAACAATCGCCGTCCCGCTCTGCGGGCAGCGTCGACGACAACTGCTCAAGAGACGATTCGTAGAGAAGACCCAGATTTTCTTTGATAATTTTGGCGTAGTTGGTGTGCATCTGTCTTATCTTGTCGGGTTAGGGTTCACCAAGAAATAAGTCCGCAATTTTGATGAACTATTAAAGTCTCATTTCATACGGATACGTAAAAAGCTCGAGATCAAGGCTTGCGAATTTCGAGCAATGAGGCGTACTTATGGTCCGCCGCAGTGACGAGAAATGAAGCTTAACGCAGATATCGGGCATCTTACGGATCCGTCAATTTTGGGCGTTGCGGCGCCCGGCCAGCTGCAAAAAAGCTAACGGGAAACCGTTTCTGTGTCAAGCGGTCACCCCACGCAAGCACAGCAATATATGGCATATCAGCGGGCTGCAGTCTCTTCGGCGGTTGACAAAACCCGAATCTTGAACCACAAGAATATGACGTGCCATTTTCTGCCCGTCATTCCGGTCGTGGATCAGCGGTTCTCGATTAATCTTTCTGGATCGGAAACTGATCAGCGGCTTTAATATAACCGTGGATGGGCACAAGGTTTCTCAGAGAGAAGATGAGAGAGGTCTGACGGCCTATGTTGATTCCTGTTCCGCCCGGCATCAGGGGGTTGATCTTCGACTGTGATGGAACGCTGGCCGATACGATGCCGATTCATATAGCCGCGTGGTGTGATTCGTTTGCCGCTCGAGGGGTTACGTGCCCCGAGGACTTCATTCAGAGCGTCACGGGCATGCCGGCCGAGAAAATCGTCGCGGTCTTCAACCAGCGGTACCATCATCACATCGATGCTCTGGCCTTCGCCGCCGAAAAAAACCGCCGGGCCCGTGAACGACTTTCAGAAGCCGCGCCGATCGATCCGGTCGTCGATATCGTCCGACGCTACCGGGGGATATTGCCGATGGCGGTTGCTTCGGGCGGCACCCGTGACAACGTGCTTCTGACCCTCAGGGCCCTCGGTCTGGCGGATTGTTTCGAGACCATTATCACCGCCGATGACCCGGTCAAGCCGAAGCCCGATCCGGACATCTTTCTTGAAGCCGCCCGGCGCATGCGGGTCGCACCGTCGCACTGCCAGGTTTTCGAAGACGGTGATGCCGGTCTGGAGGCGGCCCGCAAAGCCGGAATGGTGGCCACGGATATCCGCCCATTTGTCGGGCGGGGAAACTGATATGCAGCGCCTGCGGCTGATACCGCCGTTGATCATCGCGCATCGGGGGTATCGGAAACGGTATCCCGAAAATACGCTGGCCGCTTTCGCAGCGGCTTTCGACGCCGGCGCGCGCATGGTTGAACTGGACGTAACCCTGACCAGGGATCGCCGGGTCGTGGTGCTGCACGACGACACCCTCGACCGGACCACCGATGGTCGCGGCCAGGTTCGCGGCTTCACCTTGTATGAACTGAAACAGTTGGATGCCGGGAGCTGGTTCGATCCGCGTTTTACCGGCGAACGTCTGCCCACATTGGAAGAAGTGTTGGACCTGTGCGCCGTTCGCGGAATGGTGAACATCGAAATCAAGGCCGGCGCATTTGAAGCCGGTCGTCTTGCGGATGCCATCGAGGAACAGGTCCTGGCCGCAGTGGCGGAAAGGGGTATGGGCGACCGCGTACTGATCTCCAGTTTCGAGACGCGTTTCCTGGCCCGAATTGCCGACCGGACAAATGCTCCGGCGGTCGGCGTGCTGACCGAATGGCGCATCGGTTCCGATCCGCTGAGCCTTTGCAAAAAGCTGCGGGCCTTTTCCTGGCATCCGGATTTTCGCAGCGTCACCACCGCAAGGGTCCGGGCCATGCACGCCGCCGGCATTATGGTGTTCCCTTACACGGTCAACCGATCCGAAGATTTTCGAGGCCTGCTGCAGATGGGGGTCGACGGAATTTTCACCGATGATCCGACGCTGTTGCAGGCCAGTATTAGGCGTGTCGCCGGAAAGAAATCATCATCACCATGATATCGACGAGATGCTCGCTTCAAGCCGCTGCTCTATTTCCTGACCATTGCTCCGCTGGTGATTCCGGGCGTGATTCTGGGGATTTCCATTCTCATGTTCAGCACCACTCTGGGCAACACTTTCGAAGATGCATGGCAATGGGACATCGCACTGTTTCGACCCGGTTTCTGGCTGGTGGTACTGGGGCAGTTTTCGTTTATCGCGACGTTGGTCACGCTGGTCGTTTCGGCGCGGTTGAAGAAATTCGACCGCACTCTTGAAGAAGCCGCTTTGAACCTGGGCGCCAACCGGTTCGAGGTCATCTGGTTCATCACGCTTCGATTTTTAAGACCCGCGGTCATCGGCGCCGGGGCGGTGGCATTTCTGATGTCGTTCGAGAACTTCAACACCATCTTGTTTCTGGTCGGCTCGGAGACGACCCTGCCGATAAATCTTTATCTTCAGGTTCGTGACGGCAGCACGCCGGTCATCAATGCGATTTCCTTTCTTCTGATCGTCGGCACGTCGCTGCTGGCGATGGTCAATTTGTATCTCGGTAAAAAAGAGACATAAAAAAACCGCGGTACGATTTCTCGTACCGCGGTTTTTTCCTTGTGGGAGGGAGGGGTGATTTATTTTTTTTCTTCCTTGACCTCTTCGAAATCAGCGTCGACCACGTCTTCTTCAGGTGCTTTGGCGCCGCCGGCTCCGGCGTCACCACCGGCTCCGGGCTGCTGACCGCCTTTCTGCGACGCTTGCTGATACATGGCCTCGGCCAGCTTGTGCGACTGCTGAGTCAGCTCTTCGCTGAGACGCTTGATCTCCTGAGTATCGTCGGTTTCCATCGCCTTGCGCAGTGCAGCGATAGCCTCTTCGACCTTCTTCTTCGTCTCCTCGTCAACCTTGCTTCCCAGATCCTTGATCGATCTTTCGGTGGTGTAAATCAACGTGTCGGCAGTATTGCGCGCCTCGACAATCTCCTTTTTCTTGCGATCTTCATCGGCATGCAGTTCGGCATCTTTAACCGCTTGCTGAATCTCCTCTTCGCTGAGTCCGGAGGAGGCCGTGATCTGAATCGACTGCTCCTTGTTGGTGGCCAGATCTTTGGCCGACACATTGACGATGCCGTTGGCGTCGATGTCGAAGGTCACTTCTATCTGGGGTATGCCCCGCGGAGCCGGAGGGATGCCGACCAGTTCGAATCGTCCCAGGGTTTTGTTGCTGGCGGCCATTTCGCGTTCACCCTGCAGGACGTGAATCGACACCGCCGGCTGACTGTCGGCCGCTGTCGAGAAGATCTGGCTCTTTTTGGTCGGGATGGTGGTGTTTTTTTCGATCAGCCTGGTCATCACACCGCCCAGGGTTTCGATACCCAGTGACAGCGGGGTGACGTCCAGCAGTAGAACGTCTTTGACGTCGCCTTTCAGCACACCGCCTTGGATGGCGGCACCGACGGCCACGACCTCGTCCGGATTGACGCCTTTATGCGGTTCCTGGCCGAATATGCGTTTGACCCGTTCCTGGACTGCCGGCATACGGGTCATTCCGCCCACTAGGATGACCTCGTTGATCTGGGAGGCGGAGAGGCCGGAATCCTTCAGGGCCGTTCGACACGGCGGCTCGAGTTTGTCGAGCAGGTCGCTGATCAGAGATTCGAGCTTAGCGCGCGATACTTTGATGTTCATGTGTTTGGGGCCGCTGGCATCGGCCGTGATAAACGGTAGGTTGATGTCGGTTTCCATCGAGGTCGACAGCTCCATCTTGGCCTTTTCGGATGCTTCCTTCAAACGTTGGAGCGCCATTTTGTCTTTGCGCAGATCGATCCCCTGATCTTTCTTGAACTCGTCTGCCAGGTAGTCGATCAGACGCAGGTCGAAATCCTCTCCGCCCAGGTGGGTGTCGCCGTTGGTCGCCTTAACCTCGAACACACCCTCGCCTATTTCGAGGACTGAAATGTCAAAGGTACCGCCCCCGAGGTCGAAGACGGCGATTTTCTCTTCGCGCTTTTTGTCGAGGCCGTATGCCAAAGATGCGGCCGTCGGTTCGTTGATGATGCGCAGCACGTTCAAGCCCGCGATGCGCCCGGCGTCCTTGGTAGCCTGTCGTTGGCTGTCATTGAAATAGGCCGGAACGGTAATGACGGCATCGCTCACCGTCTCCCCGAGAAAGTCCTCGGCGTATTTCTTGATGTATCCCAGGATGTAAGAGGATATTTCGGCCGGGCTGTGCTGTTTGCCCCGTATATTGATGCGCACATCGCCGTTGGAAGCGCGTTCGATTTTGTACGGCAGAATCTTCATGTCCTGCTGGATTTCGTTCGATTCGAACTTGCGTCCGATCAACCGCTTGACGCCGAAGACCGTGTTTTCCGGATTGGTAATCGCCTGTCGTTTTGCAATTTGCCCGACCAGCCGCTCTCCACTCTCGGACATGGCAACAATAGAGGGTGTTGTGCGCCCTCCTTCCGGGTTGGTGATGACTTTGGCATCGCCCCCCTCCATGACCGCCACGCAAGAGTTGGTGGTGCCGAGATCGATACCGATAATTTTACCCATTTTTTTTATTCCTCCTTAGCGTTGAACCTTTTTCAGGAGATGCTCACCCCGTTGTATGGACCGAAATTTGCGGATCAGCCGATTAAGATATTTCTTTGTTCTTCGGCATTGCCACGACGACCATGGAGGGTCGGAGCAACCTGTCATGCATGAGGTAGCCTTTCTGCAATTCATTGACCACCGTGTTTTCCGGATGTTCGTCGCTTTCTTCGCGCATTACCGCTTCGTGAAAATTAGGGTCAAACGGTTTACCGAGCGCATCTATCGGCTCGACATGAAAATTTTCGAAGACCTTAAGGATTTCCTTGCGGGTCAACTCGACACCGTCAAGCAGGCAGGCGTCCGTGTTGTCGGAAGCTTCTGCGGCCGCTTTGATGGCCAGATCGAGGTTGTCTATGACTGGCAGCAATTCCCTGAGCAGAGACTGATTGGCATATTTTTTGAAGTCTGCCATTTCCCTGGCAGTTCTTTTCTTGTAATTCTCGAACTCGGCCGAGACCCTCAACAAACGGTCATAGCTCTCCTCGGCTTCTCCGGTTTTGATTTCGAGTTTGGATTTCAGGTCCTTAATCTCTTCCGATTCGACGCTTTGCGCGGTATCAACCGGATCAATTTTCGGTTCGCGTTCATCATCCGCCCCGACACCAAGGCTCTTGCCACCTTCGGCCGAATTTTCCTGAAATTCGCTACCCTCGTCTATTTTTATTTTTTTTCCTTCCGGCATCAGGCGATAATTTCTCCTGGAATTTTAGATAGTTTTTACGCAAAATTGATTTGCTGCCCAAATGACGATCAGAAAGTAATGATATATGATGGCTTGTCAAGGTGTGATTTCAAGAAGGATTGGAAGTACTTATCAATGCAGGAGATGACTCGGGGATGATATAACTCGCAGGGAAGAAGCGGTTGTGCACCCACTTTTGAATTTCTTCCTGAAAAGGAAGGCCATCGATATGACCGGGATCGATCCACGACACAGACCGCATCACTTATCGCTGCTTCCTCCCGGACCTGACGAGGTTCGTGACCGCCTGTTGCGCGGCGGCCGGTCGGATGGTCGACACCCGTTCGGAACAAAACCCTAGAGTGGGAATTCAGCCCCGCATAAGCGGATTTCGGGTACAGGGCACCGCTGACTCCCCGCCTAGCACAACCGGCGATAGGATAAACCAATCCCATTATTTTTCAAGGGAAAAAAGGTGCGGACCTCAATAATCCGCAAAACAGGCATCCCGTCGCAGCGGCCGCCGCTCCGGGGCAGCGTGTTGACTTAATTCGGGTTCTCTCCTAAAAGATGGCTACTTACCGATTATCAAACGGAGACGTCAGCGCTATGACATCGACGCATAACGCTCCTGAAAACAGCCATATCCGCCGCCGCGTCCTCGAAACGGTCAAGCGGACAATCGCCGAATATGAGATGGTCGCTTCCGGTACCGCTTTATTGGTAGGTGTCTCCGGAGGACCGGACTCGGTGGCGCTGCTGCATATCCTGCAGCATCTGGCGTCCGAATACGGACTGCGCCTGGCCGTCGCCCACTTCAACCACGGTTTGCGCAAAGAGGCCGACGATGAGGCCGAATTCGTAACGACCCTATCCTCCGGCCTTGGGCTCGCATGCCACATAAAAAAGGAAGATGTTTCCCGCTACCGGCATCGCCACCGGTTGTCGCTCGAGGAGGCCGCCCGGATCAGACGCTATGCGTTTTACGATGATATCGCGACCCGACATCATTTCGACAAAATTGCATTGGGGCATCAAGCAGACGACAACGCCGAACTGGTGCTGATGTTTATGATCAGAGGCAGCGGACCGGTCGGTTTTGCCGGTATTCCGCCGGTCAGAGCGGACAGGATCATACGTCCCTTGATCCGGTTGCCCCGCCGGGACATCCTCGATTATCTGAAGACGGTCGGCTTGGCATATGTCACCGATCGTTCCAACCGGGACATGCAGTTCATGCGCAACCGAATCCGCAACCATTTGGTGCCCCTGCTGCGACGTTCCTACAACCCGAAAATCAGCGAAGCGTTGAACCGGCTGGCCGACATTCAGCGAGAGGAACAGGCTTGGATCGAGGGCATAGCCAATACGCTGTACCACGATGTTCGATTGACCGATGAGGCGAACCGTCTTCACCTGTCGATCGCACAATTGGTGCGGCAACCCAAGGCTGCTCAGCGGCGGATAATCCGGAAAGCCATCGCCGACATGAAGGGCGATTTGCGGCGGATTTCCTTTGCTCACGTGAGGGCGGTCCTCGATTTGCTTTCCGTCGACCGGCCGGACGGTATGCTGGACCTACCGGACGGCATCATGATAGAGCGAATCGGAAACGTCTTGAGGGTTTCAAAAAGAAGCGGAACGACTCGGCCGAAACCCTGTGCGGTCGAGGATATCTACCCGCTCACCTTTTGCTACGGTGTGAAAAAGCCGGATAAGGTGGCTGTGATCGTAACGGTCGAAGAAATCGATTGCCGGGTTATTTTTTCGACCGTCGCCGCCGGAGTCTCTGAAAATCTTCGCCAAGCTGGACAGCAAGTGGCTTTTTTTGATATGAATAGCCTGAATTTTCCGCTCACGCTTCGCAATGTTCGCGCGGGCGATCGCTTCAGACCCTTCGGTCTGCAGGGTGCTCAAAAGATCAAGAAATACTTTATCGATCACAAGGTGCCCAGAGAAAAGCGGCGGGCCTGTCCCGTTCTGCTGAGTGGAGGCCGTATCATCTGGCTGATAGGGCATCGATTGGCAGACGACTGTCGCGTGACACCGTCCACGCGGGAAATCCTGCGGGCGGAGATAGCTTGTTTAACAAGTGATCATGATTAATTTCAAATAGCAAGCGTATATCGCTAGACACATGCGCTACGACCGATAAACAGTTGACAAATTTTCTTTGATGACCGATGACGATGGGGCGATTTTTTCGTAAACCCTAAGAAATGTTGAATTACACCGCTATTCAACTTTCCGACGGGCAACCTTTCAGCAGGAGGTAGGATCATTTGAATCCTTTTTACAAAAATTTGGCGCTGTGGCTGGTCATTACGTTGATGATGATCATGCTCTACAACCTTTTCAATCATCAGCAAATGTCGGATACCAGCATCGGCTACACCGAATTTTTGAGTATGGTCGATGAAGGTCGCGTCTCTGAAGTCGTCATTCAGGGACAGGAACTTTACGTCACCGATACCAACCGCAATCGTTTCAAGGTTTACGCTCCTCAGGATGCGGATCTGATCAATATTCTGAGGCAGAAGAAAGTAGCGATTCAGGCCAAACCGCCGGCTGAAAATCCATGGTACATGTCCGTGCTCGTGTCGTGGTTTCCGATGCTGGTGTTGATCGGCGTGTGGATCTTTTTCATGCGACAGATGCAAAGTGGAGGCGGCAAGGCGCTTTCATTCGGCAAGAGTCGCGCACGATTGATGTCGGATGGACAGACCAAAGTGACCTTCGATGACGTGGCCGGGATCGACGAAGCCAAAGAAGAGCTCTTCGAAATCGTCGAGTTTCTGAAGGACCCCAAAAAGTTCACCCGCCTCGGAGGCCGGATCCCCAAGGGGGTGCTGTTGATGGGGCCGCCCGGGACCGGTAAAACCCTTCTGGCCAGGGCCATCGCCGGGGAGGCCGGAGTGCCTTTCTTCAGCATCAGCGGCTCCGACTTCGTTGAAATGTTTGTCGGCGTCGGGGCCTCGCGTGTGCGCGATCTTTTCGTCCAAGGCAAGAAGAATGCGCCCTGCATCATTTTTATCGACGAAATCGACGCGGTCGGTCGACACCGGGGCGCCGGCTTGGGCGGTGGCCACGATGAAAGGGAGCAAACCCTGAACCAGTTGCTGGTGGAAATGGATGGTTTCGAATCGAACGAGGGGGTGATCTTGATTTCGGCCACCAACCGTCCGGACGTTCTCGATCCGGCCCTGCTGCGTCCCGGTCGCTTCGATCGCCAAGTGGTTGTAACACTGCCCGATATCAAGGGCCGTGAAAAGATTCTGCGCGTGCACATGCGTAAGACACCAATTGCCGACGATGTGAACGCACTGATTATCGCCAAAGGCACTCCCGGGTTTTCGGGGGCCGATCTGGAAAACCTGGTCAACGAGGCGGCGCTTCTGGCAGCCAAGCGCAACAAGGAAAAGATCGATATGTTCGACTTCGAGGACTCCAAGGACAAGGTTTACATGGGCTTGGAGCGCAAGTCGAAAGTCATCAAGGAGGAGGACCGCAAGACCACTGCCTATCACGAGGGCGGCCACGCACTGGTGGCCCGATTTCTACCCGAGACCGATGCGGTCAACAAGATCACGATCATTCCCAGGGGACGGGCGGCCGGTGTCACCTGGTTCCTGCCCGAGGAGCGGGACTTCAAGTACAAGGATCAGCTTGAAAACGAACTGGCCGTCGCTTTTGGCGGTCGAGTGGCCGAAGAGATCGTTTTCAACCGCATCAGCACGGGCGCTGCCAACGACATCAAGCAGGCCACCATTCTGGCCGAACAGATGGTTCGCAACTGGGGCATGAGTGAGTTGGGACCGCTTTCCTATGCCAAGGGCGAGGAGCCTGTTTTCCTGGGGCGCGAGATTTCCCAACACCGGGATTACTCGGAAACCACCGCCCAGAAAATCGACGATCAAATCCACAAATTGATCGATTCGTCCTATAAACATGCCAAGCAGGTTCTCGAGGGCAATTTGGACATTCTGCACAAACTCGCGGATTTACTATTGGAAAAGGAAACCGTACTCGGCAAGGAACTCGACGAGCTGATCTTTTCACTGAGACCCGGCATCAAGCTCCCTTCCCATAAAGTCGAAGATGATGAGGAAAAACCGGCGGCACAGGCATCTGAGGCGGCCTCCGCGGCCCAATCCGATCTCGACGACAACGTTGAGAAAGAGCAGTCGGACCAGCCGCCATCCTGATTTTGGGTATGTCGACCGATATCATAAAGCCTATATAATACTTTCGACTGACAGGATAACCGAAAGATTCATGAGTGCCAGACGATTTTATGATTTGAAATGGGGTCGGTATTCATTTGCGCTCGGTCGGCGGACCTGTCTCATGGGGGTTGTGAACGTCACACCGGATTCTTTTTCGGACGGCGGAAAATTCCTCGCGCACGATGCGGCCGTTGCTCAAGCGGAGCGCCTGGTTCAGGAGGGCGCGGACGTCATCGACATCGGCGGTGAGTCCAGCCGTCCCTTCGCCGATCCGGTGCCGGTCGAAGTTGAGCTGGAGCGCGTGCTTCCGGTGATTGAAACGCTGGCCCAGCGAGTAGTGGTGCCGATTTCGATCGACACCGCCAAGGCCGCCGTCGCCCGCCGGGCGCTCGCGGCCGGTGCCTCAATGATCAACGACATCAGCGCCCTGCGACACGATTCCGAAATGACAAGGGTGGCGGCAGAAAGCGGCGTTCCGGTAATTCTGATGCACATGCTGGGTTCGCCGCAAACGATGCAGGTGACGCCGGTCTATCGCGATGTTGTGGCGGAAATCGGGGCCTTTCTGGCTCAGGCCGTAAATCTGGCTGAAAAGGGCGGCATCGCGCACGATCGAATCATCATTGACCCGGGCATCGGTTTCGGCAAAACGGTCGATCACAACCTTCTGCTGATAAAAAACCTGGCGCAACTCCAAGACCTCGACCTGCCCATTTTAATCGGCCCCTCCCGGAAAGCTTTTATCCGTAAGCTGCTCAAGGAAAACCCCGAAGAGGAGATCCGACCCGACATGACGATTGTCGGAACCGGCACTTTGGCGGCGATGTGTGCCGCGGTTTTAAGCGGTGCTCACATCGTGCGCGTGCACGAGGTCGCCAGCGCGCGCGCAGCCGTCAAAATCATCGATGCGATCTTGGACGTTTGAACCAGAGCGCTTTTCCGGTTCGGGTTGCTGCCGGAATTAAACCATCCGGTATATGAAAAGGAGTTGCGGCAATGCTGCTCGTGATTGACGTCGGAAACACCAATACGGTCCTGGGTGTTTACGACGGCCAGCGTTTAATCAAGGACTGGCGGCTGCGCACCGAGCGAAATACGACCGAGGACGAGGTCAACATCATCATCACCAGCCTCTTTGCGCAAAGCGGGATTCGACCCGAACAGATCGATCGGACCATCATCTCCAGCGTGGTGCCGCCGATAGTCACTATTCTCGATTCTTTTTGCCGCAAATACCTGGGCTATCCACCGTTGTGGGTGAATCCGGCTTCATACACCGGTATGCCGATCCACTACCACAACCCTTCAGATGTCGGAGCGGACCGGATTGTCAACGGGGTGGCTGCCTTCGCAAAGTATCGGCAGAGCCTGATCATCATTGATTTCGGGACGGCGACCACCTTCGACAGCATATCGGAGAAGGGCGAGTACCTCGGGGGCGCGATCAGCCCGGGCATCATGATTGCCGCCGAGGCGCTTTTTATGAAGGCCTCGAAATTACCACGGGTCGAAATATTTCATCCGCCTGCGAGCGTTATCGGAAATGACACCGCCGCCAGCATTCAATCCGGGATCATATACGGTTATGCCGGCTTGGTGGACGGCATGGTGCGGCGGATGAGAAGCGAGATGGGATCGGCACCAAAAGTCATCGCAACCGGCGGCCTGGCGGGACTGATGCACGACGTGTCGGAAACGATCGAAGCGGTGGAACCCCTGTTGACCCTCGATGGCCTGCGAATCATCGCAACCGAGATGGGGCAGGGCGGTTAGCCGGTTGAGCCCGTTAAGCCGGTTGGGTCGGTTAAGCCCGTTTAGCCGGTTTGGCCCGTTGAGCCGGTGCGAGCGGTCGTAAAATAGATAAAACTTTCAAACCACACAGAGACAGATGCCTGACAAATCGCCTTACACCTGCCGCCAATACCGGGATGAGATGATTCTTTTGGGGCTTAGAAAACGCCTCAACGACCAGGCGCTTACAGAAGACGAGCGGCAAGCCTTAGAGAAAGAAATTCTCTACCTGGAAGCTCAGATGAGGATGGATTGAACCGGCTCAACGGGCTCAACCGGCAAAACGGGCCCAACTGACCCAACCGTTACGCCCTTCCCACCTCTTTCAGGGTATCCTTGAAGACACGGTAAAAAAATTCATGGTCGGTGAGACCGCGCTGAATGATTTTGCCGATATCGTCGATATTTTTGGAATTGACGATAAGGTTGACGCTGTGCCGGAAGGCCATCATTTGGTCCATCGTCCGGTATTGACTGCTGATCATGGTGACGTATATATCCCGGCGCGCACTCATGTTGAGCCTTTCGAGATACAGCAACACCATGTTCGTGTCGGGGCCGGTGCAGTGAAAGGCCTCGTTGATCACCACCAAGTCATACTGGTGATAGCGCATCTTCTTGAGTGCATCCCGTCCGCTCTCCGATACCGTTACGTGGTATTCGAGGAGATTGAGCGTGTCGACGATCTTTTTGAGCATCACCGGATCGGACTCACACGCCAGGGCCGTGTTGCCTTCTTCCTCGATGAAGTCGAACGGCTTTTCGGAAGCATCGTAGCCGGTCTCCTCCAGGCCGTTTTTCAAAAGATGTCCGGCACCGCTGGGAGGGACAACCGTGATCTGGCCCTTGCACTTCGGGCATGAGAGGCGGGTGGACTTTCCGGCCGGAACTTTATCATCCGGCAGTTTGAATCTGCTCTGGCAATTTTCGCACGTAATTTCCATAAAACCGATTCGACTCCCTCCTGTGAACCCGCAGTTTCGTTCTGCCTCACCGGGCAATTGCCGTCAGTTGACATTGTAGCTGCGATCGAGTTCGAGCTTGTCGATGTCCGACGTTGCCTCGCCCCGGGCGCTTTTAAGCGAATCGATGCCACGGCCCACGATGCCTCTGCGCGAGGCAAAGGCCAGTGCGGTTTCCTCGGTGATCAGACCGTGTTCAAACAGATCGATGATGTGCCCGTCAAAAGTGGTCATTCCGAAAGCCTGGCCGGCCTGCATGATTTCATAGAAGGTCTTGCCTTCGGATTCTCCGTTCATGATGGCGTCTTTAACCCGCAGATTGGTGCCCAGGATTTCGAAGGTGGCCGCCCGCCCGCCGCCGATTTTCGGCAACAGCCGCTGGCAGACCACCCAGCGCAGGGTGTCGGCGAGTCGGATGCGAACCTGGTGTTCCTCTTCGGTGCTGAACATACCCACGATGCGGTTGATGGTCGAGCCGGCATCGATGGTGTGCAGCGTCGTGAGGACCAGGTGACCGGTTTCAGCCGCGCTCAGGCCGATTTCAACCGTCTCCCGATCGCGCATTTCGCCCACCAGGATCACCTTGGGGGCTTGGCGCAGGGCGGCCCTGAGGCCGCTGGCGTATGTGTCAAAATCAATGCCGTGTTCGCGCTGGTTGAAGGTCGAATTCTTGTGGGGGTGCTGGTATTCCACCGGATCTTCGAGTGTGACGACGTGCACCGAGCGATCCTCGTTGATGACGTTGAGGATGGCCGCCAGTGAGGTCGTCTTGCCTGAACCGGTAGCGCCGGTGACGAACACGATGCCGTTTTTTTCCTTGGCGATCTTGTGCATGGCCCCGGGCAGGTGCAGCTCTTCGATTGTCGGAATCTTCGATTCCAGTTTGCGCAGAACGATCGAACAATATCCGCTTTGAGAAAAAACATTCACACGGAAGCGCGCCTTGCCGGGCAGCGAGTAGGAAAGATCGCAAGAGCCTGAGTTGAGGAAGGTTCGCGTAAGACGCCGGTCCTGGTTCATGAGATTTAAGGCGAAGATCTCGGTTTGGAAGGGCGTCAGCTCCTTGAAAGGCGGCCGCATCTCGACCGAAACCAGTTCTCCATCGCTTTCAACCTGCAGCGGCTTCCCAACGGTCAGGTTCAGGTCGGAAACGTTCTTGTGAGAGTCGAGCATGCGCGTGAGGATATGGTCGATTTCCTGTTTTTTCATGACAGCACCCTCGGATCAAACTTCGGTGAAATCGGTGGGCGGTGAGGTCAACAACGGCCTGAACTTGGCCTTTTCATTGGCCTTTATGTAGGCCTCGTCGGCACTGATCCAACCCCGCTTGTACAAATCCATAATGGCGTCATCCAACAGCTGCATACCGTACTTTTTACCGGTCTGGATCATGGAGGGCAGTTGATGGGTCTTGGCCTCTCTGATCAAGTTCCGGACCGCTGAATTGGCGATCAGTATTTCAAGCGCCACACAGCGGCTTTTTTGGTCGATCCGTTTGAAGAGCACCTGCGCGATGATGGCCCGCATGCCGTCGGCCAGAGTCGATCGAACCTGGGCCTGCTGATCGGCGGGAAACACCTCGATGATGCGGTCCACAGTTTTTACCGCACTTGTGGTATGCAGCGTCGCGAAAACCAGGTGCCCGGTGGAGGCCGCTTCGATCGCCAGCGAAATTGTTTCCAGGTCGCGCATTTCACCCACCAGGATGATATCCGGATCTTCGCGCAAGGCGCCGCGCAGCGCCGAGGCAAAAGAGTGGGTGTGGATGCCGATCTCGCGGTGATTTACAATACAGCCCTGGCTCTGATGGACAAATTCGATTGGATCTTCAATGGTGATGATGTGGTCTTTGCGGTTGCGGTTGGCCACATCGATGATCGATGCCAGCGTCGTGGATTTTCCACTGCCGGTAGGACCCGTCACCAGCACCAGGCCTCTGGGCAAAGTCGCCAGTTTTGATATCACCGGCGGCAGACCGAGTTGCTCGGCGGTCATGATAGCGGTGGGAATTTCTCTGAATACGGCGCCGACGCCGTTTTTCTGCATAAAAAAGTTGGCTCGATAGCGGGCCAGACCGGGAATTTCGTAGCCGAAATCGACATCCCCGGTTTCTTCGAAGACCTTGATCTTTTCTTCCGGGGTGATTTCATACAGCATGCCCCGGAGGTCGTCGTTGTCCAGAACTTTGTATTTGATCCTTTCAATGTCTCCCCGAATTCTCAGGGAGGGCGGCTGGCTGGCGGTAAGGTGCAAGTCCGAGGCACCCTGCTCGTGCATCAACTTGAAAAACGCATCAATTTTTGCCATCAATTACTCCGGAAGAAGCTGAATTTTCGTTTACCGACCGGCATCCGCCGCCGATCGCGCACAGGTTCACAGCCAATGCGGGTCAAGCCTTGTTCTGCTGAAGCAGCTTGATCTTGGAGTCCTCGTCGTCCATCGCCTTCATCCCTTCTTTGCTGATTTCCAGCAGCTTGCCGTGCGCTTCGATCACCGAACTGATCTGGACCTCGATCTGCATCCGTTGCCGTTTGAGTTCCGCAATATCCTCATGCAATTGGGCCAGCCGGTTGTGGGCCTTGTTGAGGATTTTTTCGGCTTTCACTTCCGCTTCGGCGACGATAAGCTCGGCTGATTTCTGGGCGTTTTCCTTCATCTGTTCGATGACCCGCTGGGAATTGAGCAGCGCACGCTTAAAGGCGTCCTCCCGGTTTTTGTAGCCCTGGATCTCGAGCTGCAACCGGCGGAAATCCTCTTTTAAATTTTCGTTTTGCTTCAGCAAGGATTCAAACGCATCGGCCATTTGATCCAGAAACAAATCCACTTCCTGAATGTCGAAGCCGCGAAACCTTGTCTTGAATCTTTGCTGCTGAATATCAAGGGGTGTGAGATTGACCATTTGTCACCTCCTCAGGCGTTGTTTACAGCAACGATTGGGAGAACCTCATGAGGCTGTTCACAACGAAGATCTGAAGAAAATAGATGATCAGAATCACCACCACCGGCGCGAAATCTATGCCGCCGAAACTCACCGGTAGCCGGGATCGGACCTGATACATGACCGGTTCGGTCACCTTGTAGATAAAGCGGACGATCGGATTGTAAGGATCCGGGCTGACCCAGGAAAGTACAGCCCGCGCAATGATGATCCACATGTAAAAAAAGAGAACATAGTGAAGGACATTGGCAACTGCCATGATAAAATAGCCGACGAAATACATGGGTGGTCAGGCCCTTTATTTTGACTGGCCGTGTCGAATCAGGCGCACCCGGTGTCTGTTACACGCGTCAAGGTCTTCGAGACCGCAGCGGGTATTTATGTTAGTATGACCGATGGCGGTGTAAAAGCGTTGACATATCGGGTTTCGGGAAGCTACCTTGTCCCGGCAGCGGTCAGTTTATGGTTACATTTAAATGTGATATATTAACACACATGACCATTATTGTCCAAAGGTAAAAGAAAAACCGGCGGTTGCCGCAAGGACCGCCAGAAGGAATTTCGCCGTGGCTGAATTCGATTACACCATCGGTTTTATCGGCGCCGGCAACATGGGAGAAGCCCTCATCGGTGCGGCGATACAATCCGGCCTGGTGCCGGCCGCCAAGATCAGCGTCGCCGATGTCGATGTGGGGAGGCTCGATTATCTGAACAAAAAATACGGCGTCACGGTTCTGCATGACAACGGTACGCTTTTTAAAAGCTGCCGCATGGTGGTGCTGGCCGTCAAACCTCAGCATATGCCGGCGGTTCTCAAAGACGTATCCGGTCGGGGAGGCTACCGGTTGCCCGAACGCAAGCTCGTCATTTCCATTGCCGCCGGGTTTCCGATCCGCAAAATGGAGGAGATCCTCTATCCTCATCTGGATGCGGAAAGTGCCCGGAACCTGCCCATTATCCGGGTTATGCCGAATACACCGGCCCTGGTGCTCAGTGCCGTCTCCGGGATGAGTCCCAATCGTTTTGTCACCGAAGAAGACGCCCGGGCGACCCGAACTCTGTTGCAGTCGGTCGGCGATGTCATCGAGTTTGAGGAAGAAGCGCTCGATGCCGTCACGGCCCTCTCCGGGTCCGGACCGGCTTACGTATTTTACCTGGTCGAATCAATGACCGAGGCCGGAATTCAGATGGGACTCGAACCTGGTGCGGCAGCTTCGCTTGCGGCCGCAACGCTGAGAGGTTCCGCCAAACTTCTGGAAGCCTCCGGTGAGCCGCCCGAAGAACTGCGCCGCAAGGTGACCTCTCCCGGAGGAACAACTGCCGCAGCGATCGATGTTTTCGAAAAAAGGGGATTCAAATCCATCATCATCGCGGCAATTGCCTCGGCGACCCGAAGGGCGCAGGAACTGAGCGGATAAAACCCGTTGCGAAACGGCCGCGAAGCGCTCGTGGGGCTGATTTTTCACCACGCCGCTAATTAATAAGGGCCGCAAACAGTCACATAAAAGCACGGCGGATCTTTTTGAGGCGGTTGCCAACACGGCTTTACCAAGTATGCTCCCAAACCATTTACCATCAGATTATCGGAAATGGCCCGTCTTGGGGCTCCGCATCTTTCTGGGCGGAGTCTTCGTGTGGGCCGGGTGGGTCAAGATCGAAGACCCGCAAGGTTTTGCCGCTATCATCGGCAACTACCAACTGCTGCCCGGACCGCTTGTCAACCCGCTTGCTGTCCTGCTGCCCTGGATTGAGGTCCTCTGCGGGGTACTGCTGATCGTCGGCGCCTGGGTCGACGGCAGTCTCTTGATCGTCAACGCTTTGATGGTCGTTTTTATGGCAGCGCTGGTGTCGACCTGGATCCGTGGAATCGATGTCGACTGCGGATGCTTTTCAGTGGCCACGACCGAGAATGGGGCCGATTACCTGACAGATATCCTTCGTGACGCCGTTCTGTTGGCCATCGGATTGTGGCTAGCCTTTGGCCAAATCAAGAGGAACCATATTCGTGAAAATTAGATTTCTTGCAACCCTTGTTCTGGTTTGGATCTTTGCAGCCTTGATACCACCTGCCGTTGTAGGCGGATCGAAACCGCTGAAGTGGCACAGTTTCGACGAAGGCATGGCGCTTGGCAAAGCTCAGGGGAAAGTCGTGTTCGTTTTTTTCTGGGCCGACTGGTGCACTTACTGCCATACCATGGACAGAGAGACGTTTCGTAATCAAACCGTCGTGGACCTGCTGGACAAGAATTTTATTGCCGTCAAGGTCGACTCGGACCGGGAACAGAAGCTGTCGAACCTTTTCAAAATCCGCGGGTTGCCCGACAACTGGTTTTTCTCGAAAAGCGGGAGTGTTCTCGGTCACCGGCCCGGTTACATCCCGGCCGACACCTTCATCAAGATACTCCGGAGCATCGGGCACGGCGGGCCGGAATCATGACATGACGGTACTACCAGTACTCCCAATTCCTGGCATAGCGATGCTTCCAGCGTTTGACCAAGCGGACGGTCGTTGACAGAATCACAATGCCACTTAAAAGGGCCAGCAAGGCAGGCAGCCAGATCATTTCCCGGTAGAGCGTATTTTCCCAGGCAAAATAAACGCCGACGAGAGCAAACAAAAGCACCAGCAGCATGGAGAGGATCACCACGAGGCAGACCGCACGGGAGTCATACCAGGGTGTAATCAGCTTGCGGTGGACCGGATTCTGATCGTAGAGCATATTGGATTCTACAGACAGGCAACGAAAAAATCAAGCCGTCGCACCGCACTCATTATTATCAGGTGGTACCGAAAGAAGGACAAATGATCAGTAAAATATTCCTGGCGACATGTCTGGTCGGGTTTGTCTTTGCCTGCGCCGCTGCGCCCCCGCGACTCTTTTTAAAAGACCGTGACCGCTATATCGAGGCCGGTCAAATCATTTCGGGCGCCACGGGTGCGGCGGTGACCTTTGACGAGATGCTCGCCGATCTGGCTGGATGCCGGGTCGTCTACGTCGGCGAGATTCACACCGATACGGCCCACCACGAAATTCAACTCGAGATCCTCCAGGGCCTCTTGAGGGTCCATCCACGGGTGGCGGTCGGGATGGAGATGTTCGATTTTACCTACCAGATCGTTCTCGATCAATGGTCTGCGGGGCAGCTGACACAGGAGGCGTTTCTCGAAAAAACCCACTGGTATGCCAATTGGCGCTTCGATTTTACCCTCTACCAACCGATTCTCGACGTCATCAGGGAAAAGGGCATCCCACTTTTCGGGTTGAACATCCCCTTCCACATTCCGCCGAAAGTCAGGATCGGCGGCATCGACAGTCTGCTGGGCTGCGACCGGCAGGATTTGCCTCCCCACATCGACACGTCCAATGCCGCCCATCGGACTTATCTCGAGACAATCTTCAAGGCTCACGCATTTCATCGCGAAGCCAATTTCGAATTTTTCTACCAGGCCCAGTGTGTATGGGAAGACACCATGGCTGCCTCTGTCGCCCGCAACCTGGACGATCGGTTGATGGTGGTGTTGGCCGGCAACGGTCACATCGTCCATAAATTCGGTATTCCGGAACGGGCCTTCAATCTTACAGGAGCTCCCTATCGAACCGTTTATCTGGCTCCCGCCGGAGAGACGGTTGACCTGTCCTACGGCGACTACATTTGGGTGACGCCGCCGGTCGGAAACCACCGGATGCCTTGACCCCTCTTTACTTTCACAAGACTTCGGGACCGGAGGACTATTTGGCCGCTGTCGATCATGATACCATATCTTGAATTTTCCTGTTGACACCATACAACATATTGCGATATAGTCCTTACCATTCGATCTGGCCGTTCTTGCGGTCGACTGTCGCATCCCCGGGGGTCGCTTTCAATTGAACGCCGGATTCAATTCCGGAAACCATCATTCCCATTATTTCATCTCGTCGTGCCACATATACTGATGCGGTCTGCAGCAGAAGGGGGATTTGTGTTCGAAAAAATCAAAAAAAGGGACAACAGGGTTGTTGAATTCGATTCATCTAAAATTACGGCCGCTATTGCCAAGGCCGGCAAAGCCTCGGGCGAATTCGAAGAACGCGAAGCCCGCAAGCTGACCCTGCGCGCTCTGACTCTGGCGCATGAACTGCGGCTCGGTCCGGAGCCCGAGGTCGAGGAGATCCAGGACATCGTCGAGCGCGTCCTGCTCGACTCCCCCTTCTACAAGACCGCCAAGGCATACATTATCTATCGCGAGCAGCATGCCCAGATTCGCAACATCGCCACACGGGCGCACATCGACCTGGTGGAGCACTACATTCGCAAGCTCGACTGGAAGGTCAAAGAAAACAGCAATATGAGTTATTCTCTGCAGGGCCTCAACAACTACATATCCTCGGACATCACCAGCGAGTACTGGCTCAACCGCATCTACCCGCCCGAAATAAGGGACGCCCACAAGCGCGGGGATCTTCATGTTCACGACCTTAACCTGCTGTCGGTGTACTGTGTCGGCTGGGACCTGAAGGACCTGCTGCTGAACGGGTTCAAAGGGGTGGAGGGAAAGGTCGAAAGTGGACCACCCAAGCATCTGCGGTCCGCCTTGGGGCAGATCGTCAATTTTTTCTACACCCTTCAGGGCGAAGCCGCCGGCGCTCAAGCGCTGTCGAATTTCGACACGCTGCTGGCGCCCTTCGTTCGTTTCGACAACCTGTCCTACCGCGATGTCAAGCAGGCTCTGCAGGAGTTTGTCTTCAACATCAACATCCCGACGCGGGTCGGGTTCCAGACCCCCTTCACCAATATCACCCTGGACCTGTATGTACCGAAAAACCTGGCGGATCATCCGGTGATCCTTGCCGGCCGACACCGTGAAGAGACCTATGGGGATTTTCAACCCGAAATGGACCTCATCAACCGGGCCTTCGCCGAGGTAATGATGGAAGGCGATGCCAGGGGCCGGGTGTTCACCTTTCCGATCCCCACTTACAACATTACCGCCGATTTCGATTGGGACAACCCCAACCTGGAACCGATCTGGAAAATGACGGGCAAGTACGGCATTCCTTATTTTTCCAACTTCGTCAACTCGGACATGTCCCCGGATGACGCGCGTTCCATGTGCTGCCGACTGCGGCTGGACAACCGCGAGCTGCTCAAGAGAGGCGGCGGACTTTTCGGCGCCAATCCGCTGACCGGATCGATCGGCGTGGTGACCATCAATCTGCCCCGCCTCGGTTACACGGCCGACAATGAAACGGATTTCTTCGGCCGTTTGCGGAACGTGCTGCAGCTGGCCGTGGGGAGCCTCAGGATCAAGCGCAAGATTCTCGAGCGTTTTACCGAAAACAATCTGTATCCTTACACAAAGTTCTATCTGCGCGATGTCAAGAAGGCCAGCGGTCTCTATTGGAAAAACCACTTTTCGACCGTTGGTGTCGTCGGGATGAACGAGGCCTGTCTGAACTTTTTCGGCCAGGACATTGCGACGGCGGACGGCCAGGCCTTCGCTCTGGAGGTAATGGATTTTATCCGCGATCACATGGCCGAGATCCAGGAAGAAACCGGCGATATTTTCAACCTGGAGGCCACGCCGGCTGAAGGGACTTCCTACCGGCTGGCGATGCTGGACAAGAAAATGTACCCGGATATTATCTGCGCCAACGAAACCGATTTTCGCAGCGGAGCGGTGCCTTATTATACCAATTCCACCCAGTTGCCGGTCAACTATACGGACGATCTGTTTGAAACCCTGCGGCTGCAGGACGATCTTCAGACCCGTTATACCGGCGGCACCGTCCTGCACATCTACCTGGCAGAGCAGGTCGCGGACACGGTGGTGCTCAAACGGTTGATTCGCAAGATCGCCGGCAGTTACCGTCTGCCGTATTACACTCTCACGCCGACTTTCAGCGTCTGCCCTTCGCACGGATATTTAAACGGCCGGCAGGATGTCTGCCCATCGTGCGACGCGGCCACCGAGGTCTATTCACGGGTGGTCGGGTACCTGAGGCCCATCAAACAGTGGAATGACGGCAAACAGGCCGAATTCCGCCGCCGTAAAACCTTCCATACCGAACTGCCGGAAAGCGTGAAACCGATCACGGCCCGGGTGCCGTCCTCGACAGCAAAGGTCGGTGTTGAAAACCGCACCCCGGTGGACTGCTGCCATCATTTAACAGCGTGATTGACGCTGAAATTGCGGGAAAGGGCCATTTCTGGGTGGAAACTTGAGGACGCTTCATGAATATCGGCGGGGTGCAGAAAAATTCGTTTATCGATTTTCCCGGTCGAATCAGTTGTGTGCTGTTTCTGAGCGGGTGCAATTTCCATTGCCCTTACTGCCACAATCCGGAACTCGTGCGCGGGGTTCCGGCCGCTGAGCCCCCCTTCACCCCGGATCAGTTTTATGCCTTCCTCGAGGCGCGCCGCTCGCTTCTGGATGGAGTGGTCATCTCCGGCGGCGAGCCCACCCTTCAGGCCGATCTTCCTGCGGTGTGCGCAGCCGTCAAAAACCTCGGTTTTCCAATCAAGCTGGATACCAACGGTAGTCGGCCCCACGTCCTCCGCCACCTGGTGGCAGAGGGGTTGGTCGATTACGTGGCGATGGACATCAAGAGCGACATCCGGCATTATGCCCCGGTGTTTCAGAGTGAAGACGGGCCGGAGAGCCTAAAAGAGAGCATCCGCATCATCATGGCCTCGGCCCCGGCTTACGAATTCAGAACCACCTGTGTCAGACCGATCATCGATGAAGCCGTCATTGGTGCCATCGCGCGCTCGATCGAAGGCGCAGATCGATATGTGCTGCAACCCTTTCAGAGTCAACGCCTCTTGAACCCCTCTTTTTTTCAACTTACCGAGCCGGCCTTCATAAGCGCACAAATGCACCGGATGAAAACGGTGGCGCAACGGTGGGTCAAGCACTGTACGGTCCGGTAATCACGACTTTCGTTTTTTCCCTGAATGTGCTAACGGTCGACAGGCGGCTTATCTCTCGTCTATTGAGAAACAACCGGCAGTCGATTCAGTCCCGTCCCGCTCTGGAGCGCAGTCAATGACCGACATTTCATCCTGGAAAATCGTTCTGATCGACGATGAGGAGGATATCCGCGATGTCATGACGGTTGCATTGTCAGACGCCGGTTATGATGTGCTCACGGCAGCGGATGGTGTCACCGGACTCCAGAGGTGTGAAGCATTTTCGCCGCAGATCGTGATCACCGATATTCGCATGCCCGGATTAGACGGCCTGCAGGTGCTCGAATCCCTGAAAAAGCAGTTCCCGGACATCGAGGTAATTGTGGCAACCGCATTCGGCGAGATGGAGCTGGCCATCCGGGCCCTCCAACTCGACGCTTCGGATTTTATCACCAAGCCGATCAACGACGAGGCTCTGCACTTGGCCCTGAAGCGGGCTCGTGAACGGTACACGTCCCGCAAACAGCTGGCCGATTACACCGATTTGCTGGAGAAAGAAAAGGCCGAGACCAGCCAGCAACTCGTCAAAACCATCACCTTTCAGAGAAACCTGATCGAAAGCTCCATGGACGGCATCCTGGCCTGCGACCGGAGCGGGCTGGTGGTCACCTTCAACCGCAGCATGGAATTGATTTCGGGATATGGACGGGAAGGGGTCATCGGCTGTATGCCCCTGGCACGACTCTTTCCGGAAGGAGAGGAAGACCGGATGCGGAAAGCCCTGGTGGGCAATGCCTACGGCGGAAAGAACCGGCTCACCCTTTACGAAACCACACTGCTGGGTGCTGCCGAACGCACCATCCCGATTCAGGTTTCGGCTGCGGTGCTGTTGGATCAGGGACAAGAAGACGGTCTTGTCTGCTTCATCAGGGATCTGCGTGAGATCCGCAAACTCGAGCGCGAGATTGCCGATCAGGCCCGCATCCTCCACCAGGACAAGATGATGTCTTTGGGGCGGCTGGCGGCCAGTGTGGTGCACGAAATCAACAATCCCCTTTCGGGAATTCTAAACTACATCCGGCTGATGATCCGCATCACCGACCGTGGTCCGCTGGACGCCGAGCATCGCGAAAAATTCCAGCGTTATCTGGCCGTCGTCGAGAACGAGACCGGCCGCTGCTCCCAGATTATCTCCAGCCTGCTGACCTTTTCACGCAAGTCTCCCCCGGCCTTTACCGCTGTTAATCCCGCCGATCTGCTCGAGCGCAGCGTTATTCTGAGCCAGCACAAACTCGAATTAAGCAACATCCGGCTCACCGTCGAGGTATCTAAAGGTCTGCCGACAATTATAGGGGATTACAACCAGCTGCAGCAGTGCATCATCAATCTGATCTTCAATGCCATAGATGCCATGCCGGACGGCGGCCGTCTCGATTTGACGGCCGGCACCGATTCAGATAAAAAAATGGTGAGGATTGCGGTCAGAGATAGCGGCCAAGGAATTGCGCCCGAAGACCAGGCGCACATTTTCGAGCCGTTTTTCACAACCAAGAAAGAAGGCTACGGCGTCGGGCTTGGCCTTGCAACGGTTTTCGGAATCGTCGAGCACCACAAGGGAACCATTACCTTCGAGAGTAAAAAAGGGGGCGGGACCACCTTTACCATCCATCTGCCGTATGCGGGTCAGGTGAAATGATGTCATTCACCCGGCGGTTGCCGGTGCCTTCTCGTCGTTTTCGCTATCAGCCGCCGAACACCCGCTGATAATCCCGCCATATAGGCGGGACCCGATGGAAAAAAACATATATGGCTGGACACGATTCAACCAACGGCTTGACCGTGAAATCAATTAAACCAAGTGGCACCACCATCCGCTGCGACCAATGGCTCCAGCTGCTCGACGAGTTGAACATCGGGGCTTTCACGGTCGATTGCGACCACTGGATTACCGCCATGAACTACAGCGCCCAGGCGTTGATGGGCCTTCGCGAGAACGAGGTCATGGGGCAGGATTGTCGGGAAGTATTTACCGGCGTTCCGTGCATGGTGCAGTGCCTGCTCAGACGAAACGGAGATCCAGCCACCGATGAACCCGATGTGGAGATATTAAACGAAGAGCAAACCAAACGCCTTCTGACCCGACTGGCAACCCCTATCTATGATGAACAGCGCAACATCGTCGGTTGTCTGACGATTCTTCAGGACCACACACCGATTGCCGATCTGGTCAACCGGATTCATTATGAAGAACGCAGCCTGAAACTCATACTTGACAATCTGGATGTCGGTATTTTTACCGTCAATCGTGGCGGCTATATCACCTTTTTTAACCGCGAGGCCGAGAAAATCTCCGGGTTCGACCGGCGGCAGGTCATCGGAAATCCGTGCACGGCTGTATTCGAAGGGGCGGCGGCCCAGGATGAGTGCCTGTTGAAGGAATCTATCGCTGACGGTTCCAGCCGCAGCAGTCGGCACGGGAGAATGACCACCAAAAACGGCGAGACGATTCCGATCCGGGCCAACTACTTGGCACTGCGCAATGAGAAGGGCACCATCATCGGCGGGCTGGCAACATTTCATGATCTCACGCTCGTCAGGCAACTCGATCAAGCCATCAGGGAGCGCTACACCTTCCAGGACATGATCGGAAAAGACCCGGCCATGCAGCGAATCTTCGAGACCGTCGGTGTGGTGGCGGCCACGGACGCCACCATTCTCATCGAGGGGTCTACCGGTACCGGCAAGGATCTTCTGGCAAAGGTCATTCATTCCGTCAGTCGGCGTGCTCACCATCCGTTTGTGAAAGTAAATTGCGCCGCCATCCCCGACAACCTGCTTGAATCAGAAATGTTCGGTTATGTGAAAGGGGCCTTCACCGGTGCGCAGCGGGACAAACCCGGGCGATTCAATGAAGCCGACGGCGGGACGATTTTCCTGGACGAAATCGGCGATCTGCCGCTAGCGCTTCAGGCCAAACTGTTGCGGGTGCTGGAGGACAGAGAGTTTTACCCGCTCGGCAGCCGCCACACCCAGAAAGTCGATGTGCGGATCATCTCGGCGTCCAACCGGAACCTCAAGACGCTGGTAGCCGAGAGACTGTTTCGAGAGGATCTCTTTTATCGGCTCAATGTGTTTCGAATCGAAGTGCCGGACCTCAAAGACCGCAGTAACGACCTGCCCTTGCTGATCCACCATATTCTGCGAAAAATGGCCGCCATACGGGATAACCGCCATGTGGGCATCTCCGAAGACGCCCTGCAGATTCTGCTCAACTACTCCTATCCGGGCAACGTGCGGGAGTTGGAAAATATCCTCGAGCACGCCCTGATCATCTGCCGCGAGGAGTCCATCGAGCCTGGACACCTGCCCGATTACCTCTTGGATCGCCGGCCCAATTTTTTGAAAGATAAAGATCGGGGACCGGATTATCAGGCCCAAAAAACCGCGGGCTCAAGTGAACGTGAGCACCTCCTGGCGGCGCTCAGGAAACACGGCTGGAACCGCAGTAAAGCCGCCGGCGAGCTGGGCATCGACCGCACGACGCTGTGGCGCAAGATTAAAAAATTTGATCTACGTCCTGCCTGAGGCCGCAAGCCATTTTTTTTTTGCCGCCGCTTTCAGAATGCGCCTTCCTTGCAATTGCAATCCCGTGCTCGCCCAGAAATCCTTGATGAAAATACACTATAGATTACGCCGGGTAACCGAATTTTAAAGCGCTCAAAACTCGCTCAAAAGCGAGCCTAAAACCGAACAAGGCTGAGGCTTTGAAAACGAATGAATCTCAAACTCTAAAATCCCGAGTTCGACCAAAGTGTCCTTGTTGTTCGGTTCAATGCTCGCTAATGCGCTCAAACAGTTGACCGCTTTAAAATCCGGTTACCCGGCTCCATGTACAGGTTCACCGAGAATCGATGGTGCTCGCCAATGAGCATTGTCAAACACCGTTTTTCTTTTAACAGGACGAGACGCGATCCGCATCCGGCACCCTTGACCGCGATAAATTTTATCACACCGGGTGTCGCTATTGGCAACATTTTTTAACTGCCCGAAACCACAACACTTTTTCTTCTTTTTACTGTCAATCTTCTTCTTCGGTGTAGCCAAACTCATCGTAATAAAATTCCAGGTTCGAGCCTGGAATTCTTCTCTTCGACCCCTTTATATTCCTTATTTGTAATGATTCTAAGCTCTTGTGAAGTATGCGCCTGTGTCTGGCATCCCGGTTGCAGTAGCAGAGGTTGAACCCGGCGATTGACGATCCATGGCGGATCGATTCAGCTTAGAGGGAGGTGATCACAATGGAGAAGACCTTCGGAAAGAAGAGAGGATCTTTGGCTCGCGACGCGATGATCTGTCGCCACGTTCTCGACGGTATCGTCGACATGCCCAAATTGTGTCTACGGCAGTACAACTGCTCACGGTGTGCCTTCGACCAATGGCTCGATGATACCGAAACCGAGAGGACCATCTTGAAACGGCCTGCGCGCCGAGAATTTCTTTACGCTGCCGCGTGAAATGTGCGTAGCGCCTCAATACTCGGCGTGATGCTCTCCGGCGGAATCATTTCTGATGAAACGCCGCGCGGCATCAACCGCTGCCCATCACCGGATTTGGTCGTGCTCCGGTATTTGCTGAATCAGTGCCGGCCGTGACACGGCGATCGACTCCGGCGACCGACATGAACCGACCGCGCGGGCAGGAAAGTAAGGGCGCACCGATCGAGGTCATCGTCCAGAGGTGTCGTTTAACTGAAAGGGGGGTAACAATGAAAAAGCGAACCAGTTTGAAATCCACAAAGGCAACCCACTCGAGGCCGCGCCGGATCGAAGGGTTCGAGGTGCTGGAAAACGAGTGCATCTGGATGAAGGCCGGTGTCATCAATTACCGGCTCTGTGACCACGCTTACGACTGCAACAATTGCCCTTTCGACACGGGTATGCGCAAGGCGATGGGGATGGATGGCAACGACGATTCAAAAAAAATCGCTCCCCGTTGGGTGCGCTATCTTCAGGAGAGATATCACGGCTCGTCACGCCCGTGTCGCCATGTTTTGACCGGTCGCGTGGAGGCCCCGAAACTCTGCACGCTGAACTACGAATGCTATCACTGTACCTTCGATCAACTGCTGGACGACATGGATGTGTCCGAAGTCCCCGGGGTGCCCGGTTACCATTCGGTTTCGGGTTTCCGGATGGCCAACGGCTATTACTACCACCTTGGACACAACTGGCTGCGCTTCGAACACGGCGGACGAGTGCGCATCGGATTCGACGATTTTGCCGTGCGGCTTTTCGGCGTGCCCGAGGCAATTGACCTGCCGCCTCTCGGAGAAGCGCTTCAACAGCACGAGGTCGGTTGGACCTTCGGACGGTTCGGCCACCATGCCGCGGTTCTTGCGCCGGCTTCCGGGACCGTTCTGGCCGTCAACCATCGGGTGAAAGAGCATCCGGAAATTATTCGCCTGGATCCTTACCGGGAAGGGTGGTTGATGATCCTTGAGCCCAAATCACCGAAACAAAGTCTCAAGGGACTCTACTTCGGAGAAGAGAGCGTGCACTGGATGGAAAGGGAAATTGGAATGCTGCTCGAGCTTCTGGGGACCGATTACGAAAAGCTGGCCGCCACCGGTGGTCAGCCGGTCGATGATCTGTTTGGAAGTGGCGTGGACGTCAGTTGGGATAGATTGGTAAAGTGTTTTCTCAGGACGGAACGGACGGTCTGATTTACTCATCCGTACTGCTTGCCTGGCCTCAAGACCGGCGGAGGGCATCCCGAAAATAGGTGGCGCAATACCTGCAGTAGTCAAGAGGGGTGTCGTCCAGCTCCGCAAGATTGCCGGAGAAGTGCATAAGGCATCTGGTGTCGGGACAATGTTCAAGATTAAAGAGGTGCCCCAGTTCATGCAGAGCCACCTTGGTTGTCCGCTCAAGGATCTTCGCCGGCCCGGGTGAAGAACCGTCGTTTTTTTCCGACAATCTGAATGTGGAAACAAGCGCTATTTTTCCATTCTGCCGGGCTTCGCCATAGACGTGGGTGAAGATCGGAATGAAAAGATCGACATTCAGGACCGCGATGACTTTCCGGCAGTCATCAAATCTTTTGTTTTCAAGGTCCCGCAGAACGGCGCCGGCATCGTACTGCAACCGGTTTTCCGAAAAGGCATGCACCGGGTGGGCAAGAGGGGGGAGTATTTTTGGGGTGAGCTTCAGGTAACCGGAAACGTGCGCGGCGACGACTTTTACAGGAAGTTCAACGCCATTTCCGAGCGCGCATACTCCTATGGTGTGGTTTCCCAAAGGCATCGAATCACCCGTTTGTCGCAACCGCCGGCGCCTCGCGTTTCAATCCCAACCGCTTGATTTTCTTGTGCAGGGTGACCCGGTTGATCCCCAGTATGCCGGAGGCTTTGGTGACATTCCAGTTGCTTTCCTCCAGGACCTGGGCGATGTAATTATTTTCGATTTCCTTCAACGTCGGGTCTCTTTTGGAGATTCCGGGTTTGGATTGCAGGAAGGTAAAATCGTCCGCCCCGAGGGTGCGGGAGCGGGAGAGAACCACTGCCCGTTCGACCGCGTTTTCGAGTTCCCTGACGTTGCCGGGCCACGTGTAGCCCTTTAAAAGATCCAGCGTATCGGCAGAGACGTGATCAACGCGTTTGGCGGTTTCCTGACTGTACTTCTTGAGGAAATGTTGCAGCAGCAACGGTATGTCCGATTTTCTTTCCCGCAACGGGGGGATATGAATGTGAATGACGTTGATGCGATAGAAGAAGTCTTCGCGAAAACGGCCGGCCCTGGCCTCTTCTTCAAGGTTCTGTCGGGTTGCGGATATCAGGCGAAACTCAACCGCTGTGGGGTCCCGGCTGCCGAGACGGGTAATGGTTTTGTCCTCCAATACGCGCAGCAGGTCGATTTGCATTTTGGGGCTGATATCACCAATCTCGTCTAGAAACAGCGTGCCGCCCGAAACGACTTCCAGAAATCCTTTGCGGGCGTGGTCGGCCCCGGTAAACACGCCCTTCTGGTGCCCGAAGAGTTCACTCTCCAGCAGGGAATCGGGTATGGCGCCGCAGTTGATGGCGATAAACGGTTTCTGAGAGCGACGGCTTTTGGCATGGATGGCCTTGGCGACCAGCTCTTTTCCCGTTCCGGTTTCGCCGGTGAGTAAAATAGAGGCGTCGCTTTCCGCTATTTCCGGAATCAGTTCGAAGACCTTTTTCATCGCCTCGGATTGCCCGATAATATTGTCAAACCGGGTCATCTTCTCCAGGCAGCCCTTGAGGTAATTGTACTCCGCCGTCAGCTTTTTTTGCTGGGCTATTTTTTCCAGTGCCAGCGAAAGCTGCTCCGGTTTGAACGGCTTGAGAAGATAATCGCTGGCGCCGGTCTTCATGGCCTTTACGGCCGATTCAATCGAACCGTAAGCGGTGATGATGATCACCATGGTTTCAGGATAATCCGCTTTTATTTTTTCAAGCAGCTCGAGTCCGTCCATTCCGGGCATTTTGATGTCGACGAATAAAAGATCAAATGCTACCTCGTTCAGTTTTTCCAGCGCTTCGAAACCGGAGGCGGCGGTTTCAACCAGATGCCCGGACTTCTTGAACCAGTGGTAAAAGGATTCCCGGACGATCATTTCGTCATCAACAATCATAATACGCATTTTTTCATCCATGGGAGCCTCCGTTGGTCGGGCCTGGACGTTTGTGAAAGGCGGATTGAATCGGCGGCCTGTTGACCCATCCTGCAGAGATTCAGGTCATCGGAAAACTCAAAATAAAGGCCGTCCCTTCGCCCACCCTGCTTTTGACGGCAATTTTGCCTTTGTGATTCTTGACAACGCCGTAAACGATCGACAATCCCAAGCCGGTGCCCTCTCCTTCGGGTTTGGTCGTGAAGAAAGGATCGTAGATGTGGTCGAGATCCGCTTTGGGAATTCCGCACCCGGTGTCTTTGACGGTGATGACACAGCGCTTCTGGTTCGGGTCCAACCGGGAGAGCACCGAAAGGTCACCGCCTTCCGGCATGGCTTCGACGGCATTGAAGATCAGGTTGAGCAGGCATTGCTGCAAGCGATTGGTGTCCCCTGCGCTGCGCAAGGGGGATTCGGACAACCCGATGTTGAGGCGAATATTCTGAAGCGCGATCTTGTGGCGGGTCAACGAGATGACGGAATTGAGGATATCGTTGAGATCAATTTCTTTGTATTCCAGGGGTGATTCGCGGGAAAACGACAGAAGGCCGGAAACGATTTTTCCGCAGCGCTCCAGTTCGGTCGCCATGAGCCCTATAAAATGCCGGCAATTATGAATGTCCTCGCGGCTCAATCGTTTTTTCGCCATCATCTCCTGCATGATGTGACTGAAAGTCAGCAACCCTTGCAGCGGATTGTTGATTTCGTGGACGCAGCTGGCCACGAGCTTTCCGAGGGAAATCATCCGATCTTCCTGCACCATTTTTTTCAGGTCGGCTTTCAGTTCCGCCACCCGCTTGTTCCATCCGCTGTTTATTTTATCGGTGATATCCCGCCATATTTCGATGATGCGCAAAATCTGGCCGGTCTGATCCTTGAGGGGATAGGTCACGATATTGCCGTAGGTCTGTCGATCGGCAGTCATCGGAAATTCATGGATGACATGGGCGGATTTGCCGGTCCTGAGCGTTTCGAGCATGGGACACGGCAATTCCGGTCTGGAGACGGAGCAGGGGGCGTTCAATCCGTAATAGGTCTGGTAACAGGGGGTCCCGACAACCTCGGCCTTGGATTTGTTTACGATTTTCAAATACGCCTCGTTGGCTTCGGCAATGGTGTAATCCGTGTTCAGCAAGACGATGGCGGCATCACTTTGCTGGATCAGAAAATCGGACGACATTTTTTCGAGGATGACCTGTTTTTCCGCCGATTTCAAGCGCTGGCTGAGCGTGAAAATGTTTCTGATCAATTTGCCGATATCGTGCTCCAGCACCCCGACGCCCTTGGGCCGCATTTTTACAAGCTCCAGAAAGACATTCTCGTCGTTCGTCAGTTCGACGATGCCCTCCAGGTCCTTAATCTTGAATAAATCCCGAAAGTCATCCGTCGTGAAAATGCCCATTTTCCGGGCCAGCAAGAATCCTTCCGCGTTGGGGTCGAGATCACAAACCCCAACCACTTGAATATCCAGTAGCGGAAAAAAATCATTCTTTGCGGATTCGAGGAAAAACTTGCAGGCCCGTCCCCCACCGACGATGGCCAGTTTCAGGGGCAGTTTGCGGGGCAAATGATCGGCTGTTTCCGAAACCATCCGGCACTCCCAATGGGTAAAACCATTTATCTGGAGCGGTCATCGATGAAGGATCCCGGGAAGTGGGGCGCGCAGTATCGTCATCAGCGGTTTGAGGCCAGAAACGGATGGGGCATCAAATCGTAACACGTCAATCAGGGCCAATGCGGAACACGAAAGACAGAGTTCGGTGTCAGTCTGAAACCTGGGTCCTTACGAGATGATCATAAAAGAGAAATGACAGCGCGTCAAGCCGTTGAATCCCGAAGACCTTCGTGGTCCGATTTCCACCGAAATTTAGGCGTCAACCGCCGGCACGGTTTCGCAACAAATGTTGCGCAACAGTGTTGCAAGGTGTTCTATTGGGCGTCTCTCATCGGCTTGAGCCCTCGCGGCGCAAGGGGTGTTGCATTCAGTGCAACATTTTAGGAGGGCTCTGCTGCTGTACGATTGGATGCTTATGGTCATAACCGATTGGTATTATTTTAAAATTAAATATAGTGGCCGGAATGGCACGGAGTGTGCTTTATCAGGCGATACCGTCACAACTTGCGGCTGTCCGAGTTCCATCCACATCGATGGCGCAGAGGTGTCTCTTGTCCCCTGAGATGGAGAAAAAAAAGATTCTTGTCGTCGACGACGAACCGGAAATGCAGATTTTTTTGTCCAATCTGCTGCACACCTGCGGTTTTGACGCCGTCATTGCGGAGAGTGGAACGGCGGAGTTGAGCGAGATCATCGCCGAAATTCCGGACCTTATTATCCTGAACATGATGCGCTACCGGGACCGTCAATCCCTGCTATACCGTATTCTCAAAACGGACGAAAAATTGAAGGCCATTCCGGTCATTATGCTATCCTCGCTTGATCGCAAGACCTTTTTTCATTTTCAACGCTTGAAAAAGTTTCCCGTCGGAGGCGCCCTGCCCGAGCCGGAAGCCTTTATTCTGAAACCTCCCGAAGCTGATGAACTGCTGCAGGTGGTGCAGACTTTGACAGGGTCTCTTAAGTCGCAAACCGTTGAGGAGGAAGTGTAGTGAGACTCAGTTTTCAAACTGACAGCCATCGGAGGAAGGCGTTTTCAGGCGGCCGATCCCTGCCGACAGCCGCCACTGCCCGAGTGAGATACCCTCGCTTCCGCCGGAAAAGGCCGGAATTCGCACACAAAAGGGGTTTTCCATGTCTGTAAAAATTGGTTTCTACATTTGCCATTGTGGAATCAACATCGCTTACAAGGTGCGGGTCGAGGAAGTGGCCGCATTCGCGCGCGAATTGCAAAATGTTGTTGTGGCACGCGATTACAAATTCATGTGCTCCGATCCGGGGCAGGCCATGATCGAAAAAGATATCCACGACTTCGGCCTCAACCGGGTGGTGGTGGCATCCTGTTCGCCGCGGTTGCACGCCAAAACATTCATGGCGGCCTGCCAGCGGGCCGGCTTGAACCCCTATTACTTCCAGATGGCCTCAGTACGGGAACAGGTATCCTGGGTAACCGAAAACGAAGACGACGCCACCACCAAGGCCAAGAGTCTGGTGGCCGCGGCCATCAACCGGGTGAACTATCACGAAAGCCTCGAGGCCCGTGAGGCCGACGTGTACCCCGACATGCTGGTCGTCGGCGGAGGGATCGCCGGAATGCAGGCCGCGATCGATATCGGCAATTCCGGGCACAAGGTGTATCTGGTGGAAAAAGGGACCACCATCGGTGGTCACATGCTCCAGTTCGACAAGACCTTTCCCACCCTCGACTGCGCCGCTTGCATCGGTACGCCCAAAATGGTCGAAGTGGCTCAGAATGCGAACATCGAGCTGCTGTCCTACAGCGAGGTCAAAGACGTTTCCGGTTACATCGGCAACTACATCGTCACCATCCGCAGAAAACCGCGCTATGTCAAGGAGGGCATCTGCACCGGTTGTGGTGAGTGCGCCAAGGTCTGCCCGGTCTCCCTGTCCAATGAATGGGATGTCGGGCTGGGAGAACGCAAAGCCATCGGAAGGGCTTTTCCTCAAGCCATTCCGATTACCTTCAATATCGAAAAAAAAGACCGCGCGCCTTGTGTGACGACCTGTCCGGCGGGTATCAACGTTCAAGGGTACGTCCAGCTGATCGGCCAGGGCAAATACAGGGAAGCCGTGCAGCTGATTATGGAGCGGCTGCCGCTGCCCGGTGTTCTCGGGCGGGTGTGCCCGCATCCTTGTGAGAACCAGTGTCGGCGGGCGGAGATCGACACGGCGGTCGCCATCCGTAACCTGAAGCGCTTTGCCGCGGACCAGGTCGACCTGTCCGAACTGCCGCTGCCGGACATCACCGAGCGCAAGGAAAAGGTCGCGGTGGTCGGTTCCGGCCCGGCTGGATTGACGGTGGCCTACTACCTGAGGTTGAAAGGGTACAAAATTACCGTTTTCGAGGCGCTTGAGGTGCTGGGCGGCATGCTCCGGGTCGGGATACCGGACTATCGCCTGCCTCCCGATGCCCTGGACCATGAGATCGGATACCTCCTGCGCCACGGAATTGCGGTTCAAACCGGAAAACGGCTCGGACGTGATTTCAGCTTGACGGATCTCGAGCAACAGGGGTTCGACGCCGTCTTTCTGGCCATCGGTGCCCATCTCGGCCTCGGTACCGGCATCGCCGGGGAAGACGAATTTGACGGGGTGATCAATGCGGTTGAATTTCTGCGGGAGGTCAACTTGGGATCCCGCAGGCGTCCCGGCGACACGGTCGTGGTCGTCGGCGGCGGCAACGTGGCGGTCGATGCGGCCCGGGTTGCCAGGCGCCTGGGGAGTGAATCGGTGAATATCGTTTATCGGCGCAGCCGTGAAGAAATGCCGGCCTACGCGGAAGAAATCGCGGACGCCCTGGCCGAAGGCATACAAATTCATTACCTGACCGCTCCGGCGCGGATTGTCGGAAAAGACGGCCGTGTGACCGGATTCGAGTGCATTCGAACGGAGCTTGGCCCGCCGGATGCCAGCGGACGACGCCGTCCCGTGCCGGTCAAGGACTCCGAATTCGTTATCAGGTGCGATGCCGTCCTACCGGCCATCGGCCAGCGGATCGATCTCAACTGGGCGGTGGACGGGTCCGCACCCGAAGCCACCCGGCGCAGCACGATCCGGGTTCATCCTCACACGATGCAAACCTCTATCCCGTATGTGTTTGCGGCCGGCGATGCGGTTTCGGGTCCGGCCTCGGTGATCGAGGCCGTGGCGGCCGGCCACAAGGCGGTTGCGGCGATCGAGCGGTTCGTCAACGGGGAAGATTTGGACGCCTATGCCGCCGAGATGGAGATGCGGCCACCGCCCGGCACCGATTGGGCGGACATCCCCCGAAACATTGGCCCGGAAATGCGGGCGCAATCCCCTCATATGGGAGCCGCCGAAAGGGTGTCCTCTTTTGCCGAGGTCGACCGCAGCTTCACGGAAGCCGACGCCCGTCGTGAAGCCCAGCGCTGCCTGAACTGCGGTATCTGCTGCGAGTGTATGGAGTGTGTGCGGGCCTGCGAAGCGGTGGCCATCGATCACGGGATGCCGGAGCAGGAGGTCCAGGTCAAAGTGGGCAGCATCATTCTGGCCACCGGATATGATATCTTGGATCCGTCGCCGATGAAACCCTTTGGTTACGGCGTCTATCCGAATGTCTTCACGGCCCTGGAGTTCGAGCGCCTGAGCAACGCCACCGGTCCCACCGGAGGGAAAATCCTGATTCGCGACGAAACCGGGGCGTTGACCAAGCCTCCCCGGAGTGTGGCCCTTTTGCACTGTATCGGCAGCCGGGATGTGAACTACCACGAATACTGTTCCCGGGTGTGTTGCATGTATGCGTTGAAATACACTCATTTAATCAAGGAAAAAGTCGGTCATGACACCAACGTCTACGATTTTTACATCGACATGCGCTGTTTCGGCAAAGGCTACGAGGAGTTCTATCGCCGCTGCCAGGAAGAAGGCACGATTTTCATCCGAGGCAAAGTGGCCGAGATAACCGACCAGGCCATGCGACCCGAAGAGCAGGGAAAATTGATCGCCATCGCTGAAGACACTTTACTGGGTCGTCGGGTGCGGGTGCCGGTGGACATGGTGGTTCTGTGCACCGCCATAGAGGCCCGCCACGATGCCGGCGACGTGGGACGCCTTTTCGGGGTCAACCAGGGCGCCGATGGATTTTTCCTGGAGGAGCACCCCAAGCTGGGGCCCCTCAACACGGCCACCGACGGGGTTTTCCTGGCCGGATGCTGTCAAAAGCCGATGGACATTCCGGATACGGTTTCACAGGCGTCGGGCGCGGCCGGCAAAGCCCTGTCCCTGGCAGCGCTCGGTAAGGTCGAGGTGCCGCCCACCATCTCGTGGATCGATCCGGATATCTGCATCGGCTGCCAGGTCTGCATCGGTCTCTGCCCGTATGGTGCGATCGAATTCAACGAGCGCAAGGGAGTGTCCGAAGTGAATCCGGCGGTGTGCAAGGGGTGCGGGAGTTGCTCCGGGTTTTGTCCGAGCGATGCCGCCCGCAGCCGACACTTCAAGAGCGAGCAGATCTTCGCGGAGATCGACGGTATCATGGATGCCATCGCAAAGGTGGGGCGATGAGGGGGATCAGTTAGGTCAGTTTAGTCAGTTTAGTCAGTTAGGTCAGTTGGGCCGGTTAAGCCCGTTTGATCGAGGCCAAACTGCCAATCGAAATAAAGGAGTTAAATATGAGTGATTTCGAGCCAACCATCATCGCTTTCGTGTGTAACTGGTGCACTTACACGGCTGCAGATCTGGCCGGCACGTCACGGCAGGCCTATCCCCAAAACGTCAGGATGATCCGGGTGATGTGCACCGGTATGGTCGACCCGCAGTACATCATCAAGGCGCTGCTGGAGGGGGCCGACGGCGTGCTGGTGAGCGGGTGCCATCCCGGAGATTGTCATTACATCAACGGCAACTTCAAAGCCCGGCGCCGGATCAAACTGCTGAAGGAGATTCTGCCCCGGTTCGGCTTCGAACCCGAACGGCTCAGGCTGACCTGGATCGGTGCCAGCGACGGCATTCAGTTTGCCGAAACCATGCGTGAACTGGTAGCCCAGGTGAAAACGCTCGGGCCGTCCCAGGCAAAACTGAAGATGGTAATTTAATTTTATGCCGCGTTTGGCGGCGCGGCATAAAATTAAATTGAAGAAAAGCAAAAGGAAGAAAAATATGACCGCAACAGCTAAGATAGATGTGAAAGACCGGGACCTTCTGGCGGCTCTACGGCAGGTGTTTGGATCGATTTTGGGGCTCGAGGACATCAAGGCGCTGCTCGTTCCCGGCCGATTGCCCATGAAGCAGATGGTGATGCCGATGCTGATCACGGATCCGGACCGGCTGGACGGCATCGATCCGCTGGCGCCCGCGTTTCCGATGAACGCTGCCAAGGTGGTGTCGAAACTCTCGCGCAAACCGGTTGGTGGAACAATTGTGGTGGTCATGCGACCCTGCGAAATTCGCGCGTTCATCGAACTGGTCAAATTAAAGCAGGGACGTCTGGAGGAGATGGTCATTCTGGGCATCGACTGTCTGGGGGCCTTTCGCAATGCGGACTATCTCAGGCTTGTCGGGGGCGACGGCTCGCTTTCGAGTCTCGATTTCTGCCGCAGTGCGCTGACCGGCAAAACCAAGACGGATGAAGGGATCGATATCGCCCCGGCCTGCCGGGCCTGCGAATATCCGGTGGCCGAGGGCGCCGATGTCGTCATCGGACTGCTGGGTGTGGATGTCGACGACCACCTCTTGCTGCAGTCCCAAAGTGAAAAAGGGAGCGACCTGTTGAGTCGACTGGATTTGCCGTCGGCCCCAACCGAGAAAAACCGCGAACAGGTCATAGCCGACCTTGTGGCCCGGCGCAGCGCCTATCGCGATGAGATGTTCAGCGCGACCGGTCAAGCCGTGCAAGACCTGGAGAGGCTGACCACCTATCTGGCCGGCTGCGTTAATTGCTACAACTGCCGGGTGGCCTGCCCCGTGTGCTACTGCAAGGAATGCGTCTTCGTCACCGATGTGTTCAACCATGAACCGATCCAGTATCTGCAGTGGGCCCAGCGCAAAGGGCTGATAAAGATGCCGACCGACACGGTTTTTTACCACATCACCCGCCTGGCGCACATGAGTACGGCCTGTGTGGGTTGCGGCCAGTGTTCCAACGCTTGTCCCAACGACATTCCGGTCATGGAACTCTTTCGAACGGTCGCCCAAAGCACGCAGCAGGCATTCGAGTACACGGCAGGCCGCAGTGTCGACGAGAAACCGCCGTTGTCCGAGTTCAGGGAGAACGAATTCAACGAGGTGGTCGGGATTAGATAGAGAGGTTGAGCCGGTTGAGCCCGTTAGGCCCGTTTAGCCGGTGAGTGTCAAACAAACATCAATTCTCGAACAAACTGTCCGGTTTACCGGCGGCAGATTAAGCGAACCTGACAGAGATCACGGGCCCAACGGGCAAACGGGCTAAACCGGCTCAACGGGCTCAACCGGCTAAACGGACCCAACGGGCTTGGAGGTTTTATGCCTAGGAAAATCGGAAACGCTTTGGTCGTCGGTGCCGGCATAAGTGGCATTCGCGCGGCACTCGATCTGGCCGAAACAGGATACGGGGTCACCCTAATCGACCGCGCACCGCATCTGGGCGGGATTCTCAGTCAACTGGACTATCAGTTTCCCACGGATCACTGCGGCATGTGCAAGATGCTGCCTCTGGTCGATCGTGACGCTTCTTCGCAGTACTGCCTCCGCAAGGGATTGTTCCACGAGAACATCGAGATTCTGCTGTCCACTGAACTGATATCCTTTGAGGGCGAAGCCGGCAATTTCGACGTGACGTTGCGCCAGAAACCGAGTTGGGTCGATCCGGCGCTGTGCATCGGGTGCGGCGACTGCGCGTCGGTTTGTCCGGTGGCGGTCCCGGATGCTTTCAACTCCGGGATGGCCAGCCGTAAAGCCATCTACCTGCCGGTGCCCCATGCCATACCGAATCCGTATGTGATCGACTTCAGTGTTTGTAGCCGCTGCGGCGCCTGTGAAAAAGTGTGCCCGACCGGTGCCATCCGGATTTCCGAGCAGGAACGCAAGAAATTCCGAATTCTGGTGGTGGACGATGAACTGATTGTGCGTGACTCCTTGAAGGAGTGGCTCGAAGAAGAGGGTTTTTCCGTCGATATGGCTGAATCCGGGCCTGATGCGCTAAAACGGTTGGCCGAAGGTCCCTATCACCTCATGCTGACCGATATCAAGATGCCCGGCATGGACGGGGTAGAAGTTCTGCAAAAAGCCAAAGCATCCTGTCCCGATCTGTGTGTGGTCATGATGACGGCCTATGCCACGGTCGAAACCGCGGTCGAGGCCATGAAAACCGGCGCCCTCGATTACCTGGTCAAGCCCTTCGACCCCGATAAGCTGATTCCTATGGTCCTGCGCATCTACGAGGACCTGGAGGCCGCCTTGGGCCGCCGGCTGAACGTCGGAGCCCTGGTGCTCTGCGGCGGGACTTCTTATTACGATCCGTCCCAAGGTAAAAACACCTTCGGCTACGGCATCCTGCCGGGGGTCGTCACCAGTCTGGAGTTCGAAAGGATCTTCAGCGGCACCGGTCCCAGCGGCGGTCGCCTGGTGCGACCCGGGGATGAGAGGCCGGTTCGGAAGGTGGCTTGGGTGCAATGTGTCGGCTCGCGGGATCTGCAGTCCGATGCCGATTTCTGCTCGAATGTCTGCTGCATGTACGCCATCAAGGAAGCCGTGGTGGCGAGGGAAAAAACCGGCGGCGCCCTCGAAACAACCATTTTTTACATGGATATGCGCACCTTTGGAAAACCGTTCCAGCGCTATCGCGACCGGGCGGAGACCCAAGGCGGTGTTCGCTTCGAAAGGGGACGCGTTCATTCGGTGATGCACGACGACAGCAGCGGCGATCTGATCATTCGATATGTCGACACCGGCGGCCTTCTGCATGAATCCCGTCAGGACATGGTGGTCCTGGCTGTCGGGCAGCGACCGGCGACCGGTTCGGCGACATTGGCCGAGATGCTCGACATCCCACTAAACAGTTGGGGCTTTGGGCAGACGGTGCCGTTTTCCCTCACCCGGACGACGCGCGACGGGGTTTTGCTGGGGGGGTCTTTTTCAGGGTTGAAGGACATCGGCGAATCGGTCACGCAGGCGTCCGCAGCCGCGCTTGCGGCCTCTCGGACCATTCACGGCGCCGGCGGCGGGCTGGCCCCCGAGTCGGAAGCCGAAAAAGATTTTAGAGACGTTTCGCGGGAGGTGCCCAGAATCCTGGTGATCATCTGCTCCTGCGACGGGACCCTGGCGGAAGCCTCCGTGGTGGACGAACTGAAGCGACAGGTGGCCGCCGATCCACTGGTGGTGGGGGTGGAGATCATCGACAGAACCTGTACGGCCGAGGGATGGAATGACTTGGTCGAACGGGTGGGAAGTCGCCAGCCGAATAGGGTTCTGATCGGTGCCTGCCTGCCGTATGTGTATGCCCGTAAGATCCGGCAGTTGGCGCGCAAAGTCGGTCTTCATCCGTCTTTGATGGACGTGGTGGATATTCGCTCGTTGAATATCCCGCAGTCTGCCGACGTCCTGTCTTCCCAGTCGCATGGCGGCCCTTCTGTCAACCGGCTGCGTTCCGTGCTGGAAATGGGGCTGGCCCGTTTGAAGCGCGTCGATCCGTCACCGACGGTTTCGGTGCCGATTCAGCAGCGCGCACTGGTGGTGGGGGGCGGTATTGCCGGCATGACGGTGGCCCTGGCGATTGCCGATCACGGTTTTCCGGTGGAGATCATCGAGAAGGCCGATCGACTCGGCGGCAACCTGAACTGGCTCAAACAGACATTAGAAGGGCAGCCGATCCAAGACTTGCTGGCAGAAACCGGACAGAAGGTGGAAAAACATCCCATGGTGTCGGTGCGCAGCGGCAGCCGGGTTTTGGCCGCCTATGGGAATGTGGGACAGTTTTACACGACGATTGAAAACTCGGGGGGTGCGGTAGAGACGCTCGAGCACGGCGTTACGATTCTGGCCACCGGCGGCGACGAGGCCCGCACGACATCCTACGGTTTCGGTACCAGCCCGGCCATCATCACCCAGAAGGAGCTGGAACACAAGTTGGCCGACCGTTCCATCGACCCGCAGGTTCTCGACACCGTGGTCATGATACAGTGCGTCGATTCGCGCGAAGAACCACGCAATTACTGCAGTCGGGTGTGTTGCGCCTCTGCTCTCAAACATGCCTTGCAGATGAAGGATCAGAATCCAAACATCGCCGTGTATGTGCTGTATCGCGACATGATGACCTACGGTTTTACGGAAACCTACTACACCCAGGCGCGCAAAAATGACATCGGTTTCATCCAGTACGGTCTGGAAAACAAACCGCGGGTTGAGGTCAACCAGGGCGCTGTAACGGTGAACGTCTTCGAGCCGATCATCGGCAAGACCATCGAGATCAGCACCGATTTGCTTGTTCTGGCCACCGGAGTTGTTCCGGATCTTCCGGCCGATCTTGCCGCCGCTTATGGAATTGACCGCGACATGGATGGGTTCTTCCAGGAAGCCGAGTCGAAGTGGCGACCGGTCGATGCGCTCAAGGAGGGGGTCTTCGCCTGCGGTCTGGCGCACTCGCCGCGCTCGATCGCCGAATCGATCGCCACCGCCGAGGCCGCGGCCCAGCGCTCTCTGCGACTTCTGAACCGCAAGAACCTTCCGGCCGGTAAAGTTCTGGCACGGGTTCATCACAGTCTCTGCTGCCTTTGCGAGCGGTGCATCGAGGCCTGTCCCTACGGCGCCCGCATGCTGGATATCGATCAGCAGAAGGTGATCGTGAATCCGCTCATGTGTCAGGGCTGCGGAAGCTGCGCGACGGCGTGCCCGAACAAGGCCTCGGTCCTGGAAGATTTGCGGCAGGAGCAGATGTTCGATGTCATCGACGCGGCGCTCCTCTGAGGGAGGGAGAATGGGTGACTATTTGCTATTAACCGCCACAGGTTCACAACAAATTCCCTCTCCCGGGGGAGAGGGTTAGGGTGAGGGTATAAAATCGACGATATCCTTCAACCGGCCAAACGGGCATAACCGGCTCAACCGGCACAACTTCGTAAGGTGGGCGCCTCCACCCGGATAAGCGGTTTCGAAAGACGGCTGAAACTCGCCGCAATCGGGCTCTAAGACCGGACCTGGCCCGTTTTTAATGATAGTTCCGGATTAAGGAAGATTGTACCTGTTTATGCAGCATCGACGTTGGGTCCGGTCCAAGACCCCGTAAGCGGCTCAGACAGTCAGCCGCTGTTCGCAACCGCTCATCCGGGCTCCGGCGCATCGTTTTAAGGCATCGTGGCGGCTCAAGGGCCCGTGAGCATTTAGTCATTAAAATAGAGGATATCATTTAACTGACATAACTGGCTCAACCGACTTAACTGACACAACCATTTTCGAGCCGCTCATCCGGGTTCCGGCCCATCATTCTCATTCATCGTGGCGACTCAAGGGGCCATGAGCGTTTACAAGGGGATTCGAAATGACGACGAAAGTCAAAGGTGAAATCGATTTTTCAGACGGAGCGGGCAGCGATGATTTGGCACCGGTTCGAAAGATGGTGCAGGCCTGCATCCAGTGCGGCACCTGCACGGGATCCTGTCCCAATGAATTTGCGATGGACGCCACCCCCCGCCGACTCTGGCGGCTGGTCCTGTCCGGCCAGAAAGAAGAGATTTTCCAGAGCAAGACCTTCAGCCTGTGCTCCGCCTGTTATTACTGCACCCTGCGGTGTCCCCGCGGATTACCGCTGACAGAGGCCATGGGCGCGCTCAAGCAGATAGCCGCGCGGGAAGGCCTGTCTCAATACCGGCAGAGCAGTCTCTTCTACAAGAGCTTTCTGGAGAGCGTGCGGCGCCATGGCCGGCTCAGGGAGATGGAATTCATGACGCTCTACTTCAACGCCATGAAGAATCCCTTGCTGCCGCTGCGGTTTGCGGCGCTGGGCATGAAACTGATGCTGAAGGGAAAAGTCGCCCTGCAAATTCCTTCCAAAGGCAACGGCGCACTGGCAGCGCTGTTCCGGAAGGCCGCGGAACTGGAGGAGGCCCCATGAAGTATTTATACTACCCCGGTTGTTCCCTCGAAGGTTCGGCCCGCGAATACGATCTGTCCACACGCGCCTTCCTGACCGCGATCGGGGCCGAACTGGTGGAAATCGAGGACTGGACCTGCTGCGGCGCCAGCGCCGCCGAAGCCGTCAGCCAGAACTTGGCGTTGGCTCTTCCGGCCCGCAACCTGGCACTGGCGGAAAAGATGGGCGGGAGCAATGAGATCCTGGTGCCGTGCAGCGCCTGTTATCTCAACCTCAAGGCCGTTGAAGAAAAGGTTAAGCACGATGTTGACCTCTTGGATCGGATCAATTCGATCCTCGCCGTGGAAGGGCTGCATTTAGCGGGACGGGTTCGCGTTCGGCACCTGCTGGAAGTGATCGTGCGGGACATCGGCCCGGATCTGATCGCCAAGAAAACCGTGCAGCCCCTGGAGGGGTTGTCGATTGCACCCTATTATGGCTGCCAGTGCCTCAGGCCTTATTCTGTTTTCGATGATCCGGAAGCGCCGCAGTCGATGACCCCCATCCTCGAAGCCGCAGGAGCGGCGGTCCATCACTGGGACATGGGCGGTAAGTGCTGCGGGGCCTCGCACATGAATACCAAAATGGCGGTCGGTATGGAGCTGGTTCGTTCGATCCTCTCGCGGGCCAGGGGGGCCGATGCCGTCGTGACGGTCTGCCCCATGTGCCAGATGAACCTGGAGGCCTACCAGGGCAAGATCTCGAAATTAGACGGTAAGAACCTTGCCGTTACCGTGCTCTACCTGCCCCAGCTGCTGGGACTGGCACTGGGTCTCTCGGAGCAGGAGGTGCGGCTGGATTTGAATTTGGCCGTGACGGCCGGCTTTCAGCAAAAACTGCGTCACTCAGAACCCGTCCCCGCTTGAGCCGGAGCGCGGGGCGACCATCCGGCCGAACAGCGTCGGGGGCATTGATTGCGGCACATTCGTATGGTCAATTTAATCAAATATTTTCACCATCGACTGGTCACCAAGCTCATCCTAACCGTGGGTTTGACGCTGTTGCTGTCGATTTCGACCTGGGCTTACTTCAATATCGATTACCAGAAAGAAAAGCTCATGGATGAGATCGTCCAGTCGACCGACCGGCTGACCAACACCATCAAGCTCGGTGCCCACTACTCGATGATGCTCAACTCCCGCGACGACATCAATCAGATCATCAACAACATCGCGCGTCAGAAGGAAATCGAGAATATCCGCATCTACAACAAAGAGGGGGAGATAAAGTTTTCAAATGAGACGTCGGAAGTCGACCGCATGACCAACATCAAGGCCGAAGCCTGCGACATCTGTCACCGCACCGAACCGCCGCTGACCGACCTGAAGGTCAGCGATCGGATTCGGATCTTCAATTCGCGCAAAGGTTACCGGCTGCTCGGCATCATCAGTCCCATTCGCAACGAACCGGGGTGTGCCACCGATGCCTGCCATGTTCATCCGGAGGGCAAGAAGATACTCGGCGCGCTCGATGTCGTGGTCTCACTGCGTGAGACCGACAACGAGATTCTGACTGCGGAAAAAGGAATCATCGGGCTGGCGATGGTGCTGTTTCTGCTGACCTCCACCATCATCTTCATCATCGTCTTGAAGTTCGTCAGTCAACCGGTAAAAAGGCTGATCGACGGAACGCGGCAGATCGCCAAGGGCGACCTGAACACCAAGGTTACCATCGACCAGGCCGACGAGATGGGGCAGCTGGCGGTGGCCATCAATCAGATGGGTAAGGAAATCCAGGAAAAACAGGCCGAACTCAACAAGCAGCGCGATGAGTACCAGACGTTGTTCGAACGCACGCCTTGCATGATCACGGTGCAGGACCGTGACTACAGGCTCCTGCGGTACAACCAGGATTTCGCCGAGCGGTTCGATCCGCGGGTCGGCGATCACTGCTACAAGGCTTACAAAGGACAGGGCCATAAATGTGTCAATTGTCCGGTCGAGCGGACATTCATTGACGGGCTGCCCCACAACGGAGAAGAATCGGGAGTCAACAAAGACGGCACCGAAGCCCACTGGATCTTTCGGACGTCTCCTATTTTCGACGCCGACGGGCAGGTCGTGGCGGCGATGGAGATGAGCATCGACATCACCGAGCGTAAATTGCTCGAAAAGAAATTAGAAAAGTCGGAACGCAAATACCACGAAATCTTCAACAACATCCCCAATCCCGTGTTTGTGCTCGATTTCGACACGCTTGAAATTCTCGATTGCAACGAAAGTGTTACCACCGACTACACTTTTACGAGAGGCGAGGTTCTCAACACTTCCTTTCTGGACCTGTTCGCGGAACAGAATAAGGAGAAATACCGGCGCCTGCTGCGGTCCTCGAAAATGCTGAATCAGGTCAAGCACAAGGGCAGGGGGGACAAAACCCTTTTCGTCAACATCCGGATCTCGCCCTCGGACTTTCCCGGCAAAAAAGTCCTGCTGATCACGACAAGCGACATCACCAAGCGTCTGGAAGCCGAGCAGCAGTTGATCCAGGCCAGCAAAATGGCCACCCTGGGTGAGATGGCGACCGGAATCGCCCACGAGTTGAATCAGCCGCTCTCGGTGATCAAGACCGCCAGCAGCTTCTTCGTGAGGAAAATAAACAAGGGCGAAGACATAGACCATCAGATCCTGCATTCGATGCTGGAAAAAGTGGACAAGAACGTCGACCGGGCGAGCAACATCATCAACCATATGCGGCAGTTTGCACGCAAATCGGATTTGTCCCTGGATAAGGTCCAGGTGAACGATGTCCTGAAAAACGCCTTCGACATCTTCAGCCAGCAGTTGAAAGTCCGGGGTATCGAGGTGGTGTGGGATATTGACGGCACGCTGCCCAAGATACTGGCCGACCCCGGACGGTTGGAGCAGGTCTTTATCAATTTGCTACTGAATGCCAGGGATGCGATCGAGGAAAAAAGTGCCGCCAGGAGCGAGTCGGGAGAAAAGATAATCACGCTCAAAACCTGGCAAGATGGTCAGCAGGTTGTCGCGGAAGTGCGGGACACCGGTGGCGGAATTCCCAAGGCCATCGAAGACAAACTCTTCGAACCCTTTTTCACCACCAAACAGGTGGGGAAGGGGACCGGTCTTGGGCTGTCCATCAGCTACGGAATTGTCAAGGACTGCGGCGGCGATATCAAGGCCGTTTCCCGAGACAATGGGGGGGCCGTTTTTTATGTCACCTTTCCCATTCCGCCCGCCCGGAAAACGACTGCAACCGACGACCACCCTCACGAGCAGATGCCGGAAGGGCCCATGACCGGTGTCAGGGGAACCCCATGACGAAGGAAGAAGGAAAAAAGTGGCCGATCTTACTGGTGGATGACGAAGAGGACATCCGCGATGTGCTCAGTGTGTCGATTACGGACATGGGCTATACGGTCCATGAGGCCGAAACCGGTGAGCAGGCCATCGATATTTTCCGGCAAATCGATCCGCCGATTGTGATGACCGACATCAAGATGCCGGGTATGGACGGGATCGAACTGCTTCAAAAAATAAAGCGCGAAAACCCGGAAACCGAGGTCGTGATGATCACCGGACATGGCGATATGGACCTGGCGATCAAGAGCCTGAAGTTCGAAGCCACCGATTTTATCACCAAGCCGATCAACGTGGAGGCGCTGGAGATCGCCCTGAAGCGGGTGCAGGACAAGATTGTCATGAAGCGGCAGCTCAAGGCCTACACCCAGAATCTCGAGGCGCTGGTGCGGGAAAAGACCGAACTGCAGGATCACCTGTCATCCCTCGGTCTGATGATCGGCTCGATCTCTCACGGGATCAAGGGGTTGCTGACCGGGCTGGACGGGGGTATGTACCTGGTTGAATCCGGCTTTTCCAAGGAAAACCAGGATCAGATCAAAGAAGGATGGGAAACGGTCAAGCTGATGGTCGATCGTATCCGCAAGATGGTCCTTGACATTCTCTACTTTGCCAAGGAAAGGGACCTGCGTTGGGAGCGGGTCGACCCCCTTAGTTTCGCGGAGGACCTCGCCGCCACCTTTGCGCCCAAGGCCAAGAATCAGGATATCGAGTTTGTCCGGGAATTCGATGAGACGGTCGGTGAGTTCGAGATCGATGCCGGCTACATTCATTCGGCCTTGACGAACATCCTCGAAAATGCCGTGGATGCCTGCACCAAAGATGTCGCCAAGACCTACCACAAGATCGTTTTCGGCGTTCGCCAGGATGCAAACCACGTGATTTTTGCCGTATTCGACAACGGGGTCGGCATGGACGCCGACACCGTTTCCAAGCTCTTTACTCCTTTCTTCTCTTCCAAGGGTCGCCGCGGAACCGGTCTGGGACTGTTTATCTCCCATAAAATCGTCCGGCAGCACGGTGGTGAGATCCAGGTCAAATCCACCCCCGGTCAGGGGACGCTTTTCACGATCAAGATTCCGAAAACCCTTCCGGAGTCGGTGAAGAACCCGGCGGCTGTAGCCAAATAGCTTCCATCCACGTTATCATTAAAGGCGCTGATCAATTTCCCTTTCGGAAATGGGACATTTTCTGCAAATTCAAGGAAATCATTGATTTGTGTGTAGGCATACTACTGTATGCCGCACAAACGATTTCCAGCCCTGTCACGTCTTTAGTCACGTCTTAGGCGTGATTGACGCCAGCCTGTTCCGAAGCAAGTGGGGAGTTGCGGAAAAGGACCATTTGTGGACGGAAACCTATTAATTTGACAAGAAGGTATAACTGTTATACCAAAAAATTTTACGGTTCAAATACGACAAAGCAAAAAGTTAAAAACTGAAAAAAGACCCGAGACGAAAAATTGGATTCGAAGAAGTCAAAGAAATTTGGACACCATTACCATTATGTAGACGTTCGATCCGATAATCTTGAACAATTTCGTGTGATAGGGTGGGTAAAGGATAAATTGTTTACCGTCATATATGAGGCCAGAGAAGATATGGCAGGCGAGTATTACCAGCTTGTAACACTTTGGAAATCGACAAAACAGGAGGAAGAATTATATGAGAAAAACAGCTAAAAAAAAGAAACCCACTGCCGACGAGATTGCTGAAAAGGCGATAAGCGGCGAAGATATTTCCCGGTTTTTTACCAGTAAAGGCGACATGAGGCCCTCGCTTAAAAGGGTAAATGTTGATTTTACACTGGATATGATAAAGGAATTAGATGCCGTTGCAAAGGAGTTAAACATTAGTCGTCAAGCCGTAATCAAAGCATATCTGCGTCAAGCTTTAGACCAGCATTATTTAGCCCGGCAAAGTTCGCCGTAAACATTATAGAGTGTTTCGGTTGCATGGCCATAGGGACGTCGGAGTGGCCCAATAATGCCTGAACGTATTTCCTGATCCAGTCGCAATAGGCCCGTTCGGTATGGATCGAATAATGATGAAGTCTCATGAAACATCGAACCTCATCAAGCAGCTTTTCCTCTTTTTGTGTCGACATTTGATATAATATGAAGTAGTTATGGTTAAAATATCTAATCCTCGACCAGCAATACCAGTTCAATCCTTGTAAATCGAGGCAAATCGATTAGCAGGGCAAATTTGCCCGAATGTCCGATTATCAGGGTAAATTGACTTGATAATAAATGGTTGGGCTATAAAAATTGGGGGAAAATACATGAAACTGTACTGGGTTACAACGGAGGACCATGACGAAGACTGGTTCATCGTTGCTTCATCTATAGAAGAGGCGTCTAAATATCACGAAAATATGGAAGGCTATGATCCAGGTGACGCAAAGGCAGAAGAAATACTGGATATTCCGGAAGATGTTCCTGCCGAAACCGGTTGGCCTTCTGATGAACTTTTACTTGAGGTAGGTGCTAAATTTTTACTCAATGATCAATCAAGAGTCGTAGAAATTGCAGGAAGGAAGTTTTGCGAGGGCATGTTGGAAGCTACTCTAAATGAGATTAATGATGACTTATTCGAGGAATATGGTGGCGAGCGGCTGAACAAAACGAAAAAACCACTGCTTCATTAATGTTAATTGGTTTTAAACTCTTGCATAAATTCTTTATATACTTAACAAATCAGGATATTGTCTGAAACATGCCACGAAGAGCCGAATAGATGCACCCGGTGCCTTGCATCACATCGTCATTCGATGAATAGAACGCAGAGCGATTCTCGAAGATGACCAAGACCGGGAGGATTTTCTCGAAAGGCTGTCGCGTTTGCTGCAGGAGATGGCTACGCCGCGCTACGCATGGGCTATGATGACCAACCACGTGCTTGCAAGTGACGAGCGCATCCTGGGAAGCAGCGAATTTGTCGAAACAGCGCTGAAACACTCTGGTGAGATGTACGACCGAAGGATGCAGCTACAATCCGCCGGCATCGACCTAACCGCGTTGATCGCTGCCGTTTGCCGTTTCCTTGACATCGATGACAAGGAACTGGCCGGCCCGACAAAACGTCTTGAGATCGCACGTGCTCGCGCTCTGGTCAGTTATACCGCAACGCGGAATCTGTCGATCTCCGGAAGTGAAGTGGCTCGCCGGCTGAATGTAGACCGCTCCGCCATCAGGCGGGCGGCCCAGAGGGTTAGTCGTGATCCGGAATCGATTGCAGCCGCCAAGACGCTTCTGGGACTGCTTGAACTAGAAACAAGTCAACATTGAAATGTCCCTCTACACCTACAACGGGCTGGACGGTGATGTGCGAAAAATGCGCCCGCACACCTGTCAGACCGAGCGTTCGGGTACAAAGATGATATTAAGAACCGATACCATTGGTCATTTCGAAAGACCTACAGATTTAAACATCAGAGCAGCAATTTCATATCCAGGAGAAAATGCCAGGGAAAATGACCTTGTTAAGCTTATGATTGACGAAGACAATTATCTTTGTGTATGGATCGGGAAGAAAGAAATCGGGCACCTCCTTGAACTGAGAACCCGTTCCAATAAGGTCACCTGTAGAAAAAAATTGAGTTCAGCATATGCGATTCAAATCATGATAAAATATCTACATGGCGACGTATCTTGGTTCAATGAATTTTCATGGGACAAATCGATCTCTCAGAAGTTCTTGGAGAATTTACAAATCTTTGCAGAATCGAAGAGCTAACCCGAACAATGGCATGTAGATGGACGGGCTATATCTTGCTGATTTGAAGAGATATGGTCTTTTTCAAGTGCGGTGTTTTTCTCAACGACAAGCTTTCGACTAGCCCGCCACTTATACCCAGCGTTCTACACCAAAATACTGAAGGAGCAAAAAACAAAGTATCATGGCCAAGATAGGACGCAATAGCCCATGCCCATGTGGTAGCGGGAAGAAATACAAGCGTTGTTGTGAGAGAAAAAAGGCTGCGATGAAGCGTCGTGAACTTCCACCTGGACGATTTCGCTATGAATCCGGCAGCTATGGAGGCCCTGGGCGAGGATACATGCCCTCCATTATTTGCTACAAAGAATTAAAGCCAAACTCATGGAAGGAACATTTCTGTCTCGTAAAACCAGATGGCATTTTAAATAATGAAAATACCGCTTCATCAATTGCGGAAAAGCATTTGGCGGCCGCGCAGGCAATCATTGCCACGGGAGGAGGCCCACAAGATTTTGCACTTAAACTGAGGCATGAGGGTTATAAAAATGTTACTGATTTCCGTGTGGTGAATGAATAGAGGAGAAAATGTGTAGAACCAGCCGGGTGGAGGTGACAGCAAGAAACTGGTGGTTTTTCGTAAAGGCTTCTGTTCAGCGCACTACATAGGGTCGCACCTCACCCAGGAACGTTCGCCATGTTAATAAAAAACTGTAGGGATAAAGGGACATTTCTTCGTTTACAAGTGAGCAGGAATCCAGTATCTGAAACGCATGCCCCGCCAAGCCCGCATAGACGCACCCGGTGCCTTGCATCATATCGTCATTCGATGAATAGAACGCAGAGCGATTTTCACAGATGACCAAGACCGGGAGGATTTTCTCGAAAGGCTGTCGCGTCTACTGCAGGAGATGTTTCGCAGTGTTACGCTTGGGCGATGATGTCAAACCACGTGCTTGTAAGTGACGAGCGCATCCTGGGAGGCAGCGAATTTGTCGAAACAGCGCTGAAACGCTCTGGTGAGATGTACGATCGAAGGATGCAGATACAATCCGCCGGCATCGACCTATTCGCGTTGATCGCTGCCGTTTGCCGTTGGCGTGACATCGATGACAAGGTAATCGCCGGCCCGACAAAACGTCTTGAGATCGCACGTGCTCGCGCTCTGGTCAGTTATACCGCCACACGGGACCAGTCGATCTCCGGAAGTGAGGTTGCTCGCCGGCTGAATGTAGACAGTTCCGCCGTCAGCCGAGAGGTCCAGAGGGTTGGTCGTGATCCGGAATCGATTGCAGCCGCCAAGACGTTTCTGGGGCTGTTTGAACTCCAAAAGAGTCAACATTGAAAAAATGTTCCTTTTGAATACATTACAAGAAAGAGCAAGTGGTACTTATCCAATGGCCAGAGTGAAAA
>Ga0272443_10000711_pt1 | contig 57101 bp, 41 predicted proteins | sample SSMAcet12_FD_193581 | JGI IMG/M metagenome (GOLD analysis project Ga0272443, IMG submission 193581) | Marine sediment archaeal communities from Little Sippewissett salt marsh, Falmouth, MA, United States - SSM-Acet-12 | ecosystem: Environmental > Aquatic > Marine > Wetlands > Sediment ... | reverse complement strand
GGCGATGTCTCCGCCAGGCACATCCTTCATTCCCACCAGGTTCATGTGGCGCTTTAGGTTGATCATCCCCGAGGTGTTCGGTCCGATGAGGCGGATGCCGAACTTGCGGGCGGTTTCCACCACCTTGTTCTCGAGCTGCCGGCCTTCGGCGCCGGTTTCTCCGAAGCCGCCGGCGAGAATCACGGCCCCCTTGACGCCTTTTTTCCCGCAGTCTTCTAAGACCGCCGGCAGGCTTTTGGCCGGCGTGGCGATCAGGGCCAGATCGACGCCGCCCTCGATGGCCGAAACCTTCGGGTAGCATTTCAGGCCGAGGATTGAATGTTCCTTCGGGTTGACCGGGTAGATGTCACCGTCGTACTTTTCGTTGAGCAGCGTCCGGATGGTCTGGTACCCTCGCTTGGTTTCGACCTTGGAGGCGCCGACAACGGCAACGGATGCGGCGTCGAGCACGGCTGAAAGCGTCATGGGTTCTCCCTCTTTTGCTTCGTAATCAATGTCTAAACTGATCTATCATGCCTAAATTTTAGGCATTTAAGCTCATTTTAGGCATTTTAGGCATTTACAATCTTCGCGTCTCGCGGTGAGTCGCTCACGATTTTTTTCTGTCCTCAAAGTCCTGGAGCGATTCCTGCCGTTCCTTGGTCGATACGCAGGCCAAACAGGCCTCGATCTCAAAATCCATGATCGCCTCCAGGCTAGCTTCTCCCTGGGCCATGGAAAGACCTTTTTTGATCATCCCGATGGAAAAGGCGGAGTTTTCGGCGATTTTCCGGGCCATGGCCATGGCTTCGGTCATCAATTGATCGCCCGCCACCGCCCGGTTGACCAGCCCGATCCTTTCGGCCTCCCTTCCGTCGATGAATTCCCCGGTAAAAAGAAGCTCCTTGGCCTTTCCCGGCCCGACCAACTGCTGCACCAGCCGCATGGCGCCGCCGGTGACCGATGAGGCGACCTTGGCTTCGGGCGATCCGATCTTGGCATCCTCGGCGGCCAGGCGAATATCGCAGGCAAGGGCAAGCTCGTAGCCCGAGCCCAGGGCATAGCCGTTGACGGCTGCGATGGTGGCTTTTTCGAAGCGAAGGATCTTCCGGGAGGCTTCTTGCAATTCTACCAGGTAGTCCCGGTAGTCTTCGAGACTCCGGGTCTTGGACTCTTTCAGGTCGGCGCCGGTGGAAAAGGCCCGGCCTTCGCCGGTGATAATCAGGGCCTTGACCGCTGCGTCCTGCCGCGCGTCCTGAAGCGCCGCCTGAAAATCGATCCACAGCTGCTTGTTCATGGCGTTGAGCACCTTTGGCCGATTCAGGCGGATCACGGCGACGCCGTCCTGTTTTTCATACATGATGCATTCAAAATTCATGGTTTTTCTCCCTGCAATGGTCCCTTTGTTGACGATGGGCCGTATCTCGGCGGCTGTTTCTTCGTTATGCCACGGAAAGCACCGACGGCTCGGTGGCGGGTGTCCGGTCAAAGAAGAAAAAGCCCGGTGGCACGACCTATAAACCCCTAGCAGGTGGAGGCAAGGACGTCAAGTGACCTGAAGCAGGGTCCGGGCCGACAGCAGAAGCGCCGCCGGAAGGATCGTGATTGAATAAGCAGCAAATGAGCGATTTTATCAAGGCTTGACGCCGGAAGGCGTTGGGAAGGGCAATAGCGGAGATATCTTGTTCTGCCTTGTTTTCCGATCCTTAGGCAGGCAGCGTCAAAACTCGCCAAATTTCAGGAATCGAGCAGGAGCATGGTGGACGGATCGAGCAGGATCGAAAGCTCCTTGGTGTCGCTGTTTGCGCCTTTCAAGGCGTTCACGTGGATTTCCTGGCCTTCGGGCTGAAGCTGGAGAACGACGTCGAACAGGTCGAACACCGGCGCCAAGGGGACCGGAACCCCTTCAGGGCCCGGATCTTCGTGGCGATGGGTTCGCACCGTGAACCACACCTGAAAATCGTTTTCCCGGCAAAACTGCTTGAGTTCGGAAAGCTGGGGGCCAAGGTCTTTGTCAAAAGGCAGCCCGTCGATGATGATCAGCCGGGGCGAGAAAATGCCCTGTTCGGATAGGTTGTTGAGGCGTTCCTCGAGGATGGGGGCGCTGAATCCTTCGACCCGGAACGTCATGATGAATCGGTGGGGGAGAATTTCCTCCCAGAGCTGATCCATGGGCTGCACCCGGTACTTTTCGGAAAGGCGCCGGAACACCTCGCGGTACCATAGATCGACCTTTCGGACCGGATCGGTCAGGCTGATGTGAAGGACGTTTTTGCCTCGGAGCTGATTGTACAGGGCGATCTGCACCAAAAAGGCGGTTTTTCCGACCCCGGCCCTGGCAGTGACGGCGCAAAAGGCTCCGGACTGGAGAAGCGCCTCGTCGGTGCCGATCAGTTTCAGGGGATTCCGGAGAATCAGGTCCTTTTTCAGCATGACAAAACTCCTTTCTTTCAGTGAGATGACCCGTCCGATAGCGGGTGCAGGCGGCTGCCGGCGCTTCCGGTAGCCGGCAAGGCCGCCGTCGTCGATGCCGTCGGTTCTTGTCCGGCCGGCAAAGGACGCCCGGCGTCCTGGCAGCAACCGGGTATTTGTCTTCAGATCAGGCAACGTGCTGTTTGGCTTCGGCCGCCTTTTTCGCCAGCTCCTCGGCGATGGATTTGGGCACCTCTCGATAGGTAGCAAACTCCATGGTGAACTGGGCTTTTCCCTGTGTGAGGGATCGAAGCACAGTGGAGTATCCGAACATTTCAGAGAGTGGAATTTCAGCTTCGATTACGCTCATGACCCCTTCATCCTGAGAGCCGAGGATCAGGCCGCGCCGTTGGTTCAAGGACCCCATCACCGAGCCCTGAAATTCGTTGGGAGTTTCCACCACGACTTTCATGATCGGTTCGTGAATCACCGGCTTGGCCCTGCCGTACACTTCACGAAACGCGCCTTTTGCCGCCGCCTTGAAGGCCATATCCGACGAATCTACAGAGTGGGAGGCGCCGTCGTTGAGCACGACTTTGACGCCCGTAACAGGATATTCCATCTTCGGACCTTTGGCCATGCATTCTTTGAAGCCCTTTTCCACGGCCGGAATGTACTGGGTCGGGATGGCGCCCCCGGTCACCTTGTTTTCGAAAACAAACTCCTCGCCGGGGACCGGTTCGATCCAGCCGGCCACGCGGCCGAACTGTCCCGCACCACCGGTCTGTTTTTTGTGAATATAGTCGAATTCCGCCAGCTGGGTGATGGTTTCCCGGTAGCGGACGCGAGGCGCGCCTGTTTTGACCTCTGCCTTGTATTCCCGGCGCATCCGCTCCACGTAAACCTCCAGGTGCAGTTCCCCCATCCCCTCGATGATGGTTTCACCGGTCTCGTCGTCCACATAGCTGCGAAAGGTCGGGTCCTCTTTGACGAATCGGTTCAGGGCCTTTGCAATGTTCATCTGGGCCTTGTTGTCCTTGGGGACGATGGCCAGAGAGATGACCGGATCCGGCACGTACATCGATGTCATGCTGATGTTCAGACCGGGGGCGACGAAGGTGTCTCCCGAAGCGCAGTCGATGCCGAAAAGCGCGCCAATAAAACCGGCCTGAATCGATTCGATGTCCTCCATCTGGTCCGCGTGCATCCGCACCAGCCGTCCGATCTTTAGCTTGTTTCCGGTCCGGACGTTGATGACCGTATCCCCCTTGCTCAGGCTGCCCTGGTAGACCCGGATGTAGGTGAGCTGGCCGTATTGGCCTTCTTCCAGCTTAAAAGCCAGGGCCACGACAGGCGCCTTCGGGTCGGCCGCAAGCGCCACGGGGACCTCGTCACGGTCCATGTCGAGGCCTTCGTTTCGAACGTCCCTGGGGCAGGGAAGAAAGCGGGCGACGCCGTCTAAAAGCGGCTGTACGCCCTTGTTTTTATAGGCCGACCCCATGAAAACCGGGGTCAGCTCCCGGCTCAGGGTGCCTTTTCGGACGGCTTCGCAAATCAGGCGTTCTTCGATCTCTTTTTCCTCGAGGATCGCCTCGGTCAATTCGTCGGAAAAAATCGAAACGGCGTCCAGCAGCTCCTCGCGCTTCTCTTGGGCCTCGTCAATAAGTTCTTCGGGGATCGGCCCGCTGTTGACCGCCTCTCCGTGGGCGCCCTCGAAGGTGAGGGCCTTCATGGCCACCAGATCCACGACGCCTTGGTGCTCGCCTTCCAAACCGATGGGGATCTGCATGGCAACCGCGTTGTGGCCGAGCTTTTCCCGAAGCTGTCGAATGACGCGGGTCGGGTTTGCGCCGCTTCGGTCGCATTTGTTGATGAAAGCGATCCGGGGAACCCGGTAGCGCTTCATCTGCTGGTCGACGGTGATGGACTGGGACTGAACGCCGCCTACGGAGCACAGCACCAGCACCGCTCCGTCGAGCACCCGCAGGGAACGTTCCACCTCGATGGTGAAATCGACGTGGCCCGGCGTGTCGATGATATTGATTTCATGGTTGTTCCATTCGCAGAAAGTCGCCGCCGAGGCAATCGTGATGCCCCGCTCCTTTTCCAGCTCCATGGAATCCATCGTCGCCCCCACACCGTCTTTTCCCCTAACGTCGTGGATTGCGTGAATCCGCTTCGTGTAAAAGAGGATCCGCTCGGTGAGGGTGGTCTTGCCTGAGTCGATGTGGGCGCTGATGCCGATGTTTCTGATGTTTTCGATGTCGCCTTTCATGCTCTCTTTCCTTGCCGCCGGCGTCGGTCAAACCGGAACCGATCTATTTTATCCTCTCATCGGTGGATGAGTCAAAACCGCCGCTCCGAGGCATTTGCCGGGATAAAAAAATCCCTCGCCCAAATGCGAAGGATTTTCGCGGCGCATCTATAACAAGAGGCGATAAATAATGACGAACCCTCTGTTTGTCAAGTTTTATTCCTGTTTTGCGCCAACCGATCTCCAACGTGACAGTTCCGGCTTGCCGCCGGGGCGGCAATGGTGTATCAGGGCAGCGCCGCCGGTTGCCGTCGAAACATCGGTGCAACTCGGCTTTATCGAATGGGAGCCTGGAAAGGACGATCGACCCGTGACGCCGACAGATCATCTTCAGGGGCGAGAAACGCTGAAAAAAGGAGCTGTCGCGGCCTGGCCGATCTGCCTCGGCTATATCCCGATCGGGCTGGCCTTTGGTGTGCTGGCCCAGAAGATCGGGCTGAGCCCGGTTCAGATCGCGCTGATGTCCCTGCTGGTCTTTGCCGGCAGCGCCCAGTTCATCGCCGTATCAATGCTGGCTTCGGGGGCGTCGGCAGCTTCGATCATCGCCACCACCTTCATGGTGAACCTTCGCCACCTGCTGATGAGCTCCTCTCTGGCCGTGTATCTGGTCGGCCGCCGCCGGGGGGTTCTGTCCCTGTTTGCCTACGGCATCACCGATGAAAGCTACGGCGTGAACCTGGATCAATTCCGGTCGGGGCGCTGGGGCATGGGTCCGGCCCTGGTCCTGAACCACACGGCCAATATTGTCTGGGTGCTCAGTACGGCGGCCGGCGGCTACGGCGGGCAGTTCATTCCCCCCGGCGCCTTTGGAATCGATTTTGCCCTGACCGCGATGTTCATCTGCCTGCTCGTGTTTCAGCTCCGGGACCGGCGCAGCGTGGTCGCCGCTGCGATCTCCGGGATCATGGCCGTTCTGCTGTCGGTTCTCATCCCCGGGAATCTGTATATCGTCCTGGCCTCGGTCGCTGCCGCCACTGCCGGTCTGCTGGTCAGACCCGCCGGTCGAAAGGAGGCGTGATGTCCGGCCCCGAGTATCTGTTCATCATCGCGGCAATGGGGTTGGTCACCTATATTCCCCGTTGGGCGCCGGTTTTTTGGCTGACCCGTCGTCCCATGCCCCGGTGGCTCGTTCAATGGCTGGAGCTGATTCCGGCGGCTATTTTGAGCGCCCTGCTGGTTCCGGTGCTGGTCACCTCGGGGCAGCCCCGGCAGATCGATTTTGGACGGCCGGACCTGCTGGTGGCCCTTCCCACCTTTCTGTTTGCCCTAAAAACCCGGTCCCTTGGCGGGACCGTGGTGTTCGGCATGGCCCTTTATTGGCTGGTGGACAAGCTGATGTGATTCGTCAAATTGTTTTCTGGTTTACAGCCGACATTTTCTCTTTTTCCGCTGTTTTTTCGTCAGGGGGCGGGAATGCAGAAGCACGTATGTGGCTCCGGCTCCTCCATCGCAGAGCCGCGCGCTGCAGTAGGCCATGACCCACTTTCGCCACCGGCCGCTACTGAGCCAGTTTCTGACCTGCCTTTTGAGCACCGGGCGCCTCGGCGAAGACAGGCCGCGGCCGTGAATAACCAGGACGGTCCGCCTGCCGAGCCGGGTTGTCTCTTCCATGAACCGATCAAAGGCTTCCTTGGCTTCTTGGGCGGTGTATCCGTGAAGGTCGATACAGGCCTGGATCGAGAACTGGCCGCTGTGAAGCCTTCGGGCAACATCCGGGGCAGCCGCCGGGCCTGTGCCGGACATGTATTCCGGAGTTTGAGATACCACAAAGCCTTTGCCTCTTTTGACCAGCGCGCTGAGTCTGGCCAGCACCTCCGGTTCGGATGACGAGGAGCGGCAGCCGTTAGAAAGATTGGCTGAAGTGGGCCGCGCCGCCGAATGGCGAAAAAGAGGAGTGACGTCGGCCATGGCGTCTCGAAACAGCCGATCTTCGTATGCCAGGTCGATATGGCTTGGGATCGGAGTCGGATCGGGCTTTTCGGTTTCGCGGTGGCGGGGCAGATGCCGCCCCTTGAGCAGGACGCCCAGTGCTTGAAAAGGGTGGTCGAGACCTTCGACCGATTGCTTTTCCTTTTTCACGGCCGGACCTCCAGAAGAACAAAAGTCTTGCCGGATCGGTCTGCTCTGCAGATAGACCAACTATAGTCGCGATTGAAACGGTTGTCAAAAATCTTGACTTTCCAACAGTTCCCTGTTTGAAACGCAGCAGAAAAAAGCGTTGCGACAAGGAATTCGGAGCTAAACCCATGGATTTGAGTCGGCACTGTCCTGAAAAACTGAGTACTGCAGAAGAGGCCATCTCCCGGATCAAGCGGGGAAGCCGCATATTTATCGGGACCGGATGCGGAGAGCCCCAGCACCTGATCGAAGCCATGATCAAAGATACGTCCCTGCAGGATATCATGGTCTACCAGATGCTCTCTTCGACCTTTTCCCGGTATGTCAACGAAGAGGCTTTTCTCCGGCGGTTTTCCCTCAAGCTGTTTTTCATCAGCCGCAAAATGCGCGCCGCCGCCTTCGAAGGAAAGATCGACTACGTCCCCGCCTACCTTTCTCAGATTCCGAGGCTGTTTGCCAGCCATCGGATCGGTCTGGACGTTGCCTTGATTCAGGTCAGTCCGCCTGACCGGTACGGCTTTTGCAGCCTCGGCGTGTCGGTGGACATCACCCGCTCGGGCATGGAAAACGCCGAGCTGGTCATTGCGCAGGTCAATCCGAACATGCCCAGGACCTGGGGAGACAGCTTCATTCGCGTGGACGACATCGACGTGTTCGTCCTGCACGAAGAACCTCTCGTGGAGGACATTCCGGCGGCGGTGGACCCGGAGGTCGCCCGCCGCATCGGCATGTACGTCTCCCAGCTGGTCGATGACGGGGCCACCCTTCAGATCGGCTTCGGCAACCTGCCCAACGCTATTTTGCCCTACCTGGAAGGGAAAAAAGACCTGGGAATCCACACCCAGCTGATCACCGACGGATTGATTCCCCTCTTTGAAAAGAAGGTGATCACGAACCGGAAAAAATCCCTCCTGCCCGGAAGGGCGGTGGCCTCCCTTTGCATGGGCTCCGCCCGCCTTTATCGATACGTGGACAACAATCCGATGTTTTATTTCCGGTCTTCGGAATTTGTCAACGACCCTTTGGAAATCGCGAGAAACGACCACCTGGTGTCGATCAGTTCGGCCCTGGAGGTGGACCTGACCGGCCAGGTCTGCACCGATTCGATGGGACGCCTGTTTTACAGCGGAATCGGCGACCAGGTCGATTTTATCCGGGGAAGCGCCATGTCCAAGGGCGGATTTTCCATCATCGCCATGCCTTCCACCGCGCAGAACGGCAAGGTTTCCCGCATCGTTCCCCACCTGAGTCAGGGGGCCGGAGTCGCAACCACCCGGGGGGACGTCAATTTCGTGATCACTGAATACGGGATTGCCGAACTCAAGGGAAAGGCCATATCCCAGCGGGTCATGGAGCTTGCCCAGATCGCGCATCCCAAGTTCCGCAAGGACCTTGTCGAAGTGGCCAAGTCGGGCCACTACATCTTCGGCGATCAGCTTCCGCCGATTCAGGACGATCTGCTTTTTCTGGAAGGCTACAAAAGCACCCTGAGGCTGAAAAACGGCCGGATGGTGGAGTTCAGGCCGCTGCTTCCCTCCGACGAATTCGCCTATCGGAATTTTTTTTACTCCCTTCAGGAAAGGTCGATCTACTACCGCTTTTTTCACAAGATGAAGAGCTTCTCCCACGAAGTCGTCCAGAGACACTGGGCCAGCGTCGACTACCGCAAGAACATGTCCGTCATCGGCCTGGTCCAGCGCGGCGGCCACAAGGAGATCATGGCCATCGGCTCATATGCCCAGGCCGAGGCGGGACAGGCAGAAGTGGCGTTTGTCGTGCGCGAAGACTTCCAGGGGATGGGGGTGGCCTCCTACCTGCTGAAGGTGCTTCAGCAAATCGCCATGGAAAACGACTATTCGGGCTTTTCCGCGACCGTGCTTTCCGAAAACACGGCGATGATCCACGTGTTCAAAAAGCGGTATCCCAACGCCCGGATCCGGAGGGAAAGCGGCGGGGAAATCACCGTTCTCATGGATTTCGACGACGCGGTCGAGCCGCCGGAGCAAGAAGACGCGTGCGTCTGCAGATAAATCCGCTGCGCCGCTCAATAAAAATAAAATGGTTTTCTATAAAGCTGCGGTTCATCCAAAGCAGAGGCCGATGGGTGTCGGATCGGATGCCGGGCAACTGTCTGAGCCATTTAGGCCGCGTATAGACGGCCGCAACGTTGCTGTTCAAAAGTGCCCTGTATTGCCGATCTGCCGAGCGTTTATTCTAGAGATCTCACCAGCGGCCGTCTATACGGGGCCTTAATGGCGAGTTTTGGCCGGCAGGAGAGCCGATATCCATCGGCCGACATATTCCGTGGTCCTTCTGTATAAACGCAAAGCGGAAGCGAAAATGCAGGGATCGGGACGCTGCGGGATGGAGATCGGATCTACTGACTGGAAGCGGTACCTTCGGCGGGGCGCAGAAGCCCTGAATGTCGCCGTCGACGGCCCCCAGCTCGATGCGTTTGCCCTGCATGCCGAAGAGCTTCTTTACTGGAACCGGCGAACCAACCTGACCGCCATCACCGACCCGGCCCAGGTGGCGGTCAAGCACTTTGTCGATTCCCTGGTGCCGGCCCGCTTCATTGCAGAAGATGCGGCGGTGCTGGACATCGGCTCCGGCGCGGGATTTCCGGGCATTGCCTTGAAGGTGGTCCTGCCGAATCTGAAGGTTGCGCTGGTCGATGCGATCCGGAAAAAAATCACTTTTCTGGGCCATGTGATCCGGCTTCTGGGGTTGACCGATATCCGCGCGGTTCATTTTCGAACCGGGCCATCGGTGCCGGTCGATCAGGCCCGGGCGGTTTTGGGAATGGGCTATGACGTCGTCATCAGCAGGGCTCTGGGGTCGCCCGAGGCGCTGGCCCCCATGGCCTTGCCGCTGCTCGGCGAAAATGGCATGATCATTTCGATGCGCGGAAAGGCGGTGCCGGCTTCAAAAGCCGTCGGCATGCGGATCGGGCCGCTGATCGTTGTTGACGCCTGCGACTACCGGCTGCCGTATGGCGGCCCGGGCCGAAGCCTTTGGTGCCTGAAAGCGGACCGATCCCATCGTTGAGAAGATTGCATCGATGGAAGATTTGTTGTTTTTCTGATCGTGGTCCTGTTCTGCACGGCGTCCGCCATGGGGTCGGATCAATTTGTTCCGGCAGGGGATAAGGCCCCGGACCAGGAGAGGTAGTTGTCTTTAATCCGAAATTCGAATCTCGAACTTCGAAACAAATCCGAATGACCCAGATTCGAAGGATCAAAACAACTGCAGCTTTCTATCGCCGGAGCGGGCGTTTTTTCATTCGATCCCCCGGTGGTATTCCTGCAGGGACTTGACCTTCCCCTTTCCCTGTCGCCGGGCGGAAATTCCCTTGGCGGCGGCCAGGGCCGCCGCCGTGGTGGTGATGTTCGAGACTTTGTAACGGATCGCCGTTTTCCGGATGTAGGAGTCGTCGTCCTGGCTTTCTTTGCCGCTGGGGGTGTTGATTACCAGCTGGATTTCGCCGTTTTTGATGGCGTCGACGATGTCCGGTCGGCCGTAGCCGAGTTTGCGAATCGGTTCGGCGGCGATCCCGTTTTCGGCCAGAAAGGCACGGGTGCCGTCGGTGGCGTAAATTCGAAAGCCGAGTTCCCGGAAAAGCCGGGCAGGCTCCAGCGCGCTCGGCTTGTCTTTGTCCGCGACGGTGACCAGCACGGCGCCTTCCAGGGGCAGCGGGACCTGGGTGGCCGACTGGGCCTTGAAAAATGCCATCCCCGAAGAGTCTGCCATGCCGAGGACCTCTCCGGTGGAGCGCATTTCCGGGCCGAGGACCGGATCCACTTCCGGGAACATATTGAAGGGAAACACCGCTTCCTTGACCCCGAAATGGGGGATCGACCGCCGCTTCAGATTGAAATCGGTCAGGGATTTTCCCAGCATGATCTGGGTGGCGATCCGGGCCATCTGGATGTTGCAGACCTTTGACACCAGGGGAACCGTGCGAGACGCCCGGGGGTTGGCCTCCAGGATGTACACGGTGTCGCTGGCGATGGCATACTGGATGTTCATCAGGCCGACGACGCCCAGCTCCACCGCGATCTTGCGGGTGTATTCGTAGATCGTGTCGATGTGTTTGGCGGGGATGCCCACCGGCGGGATCATGCAGGCCGAATCTCCGGAATGAACCCCGGCCAGTTCGATATGCTCCATCACTGCCGGCACGAAGGCGTCTGTTCCGTCGGCGATGGCATCGGCCTCGGCTTCGATGGCGTTTTCCAGGAACTTGTCGATGAGAATCGGCCGCTGCGGTGAAACCTCGACGGCGGCGCTCACGTACTCTCTGAGCATCTCCTCGTCGAGCACGACTTCCATGGCCCTTCCCCCCAGAACATAGGAGGGGCGGACCATGAGGGGATAGCCGATTCGGCCGGCGATCGCCAGGGCTTCGTCAAGATTGCTGGCCATGTCCGATTCAGGCTGGGGAATGCCCAGCTTGCGCATGGTCTGCCGGAAGCGGTCGCGATCCTCGGCCAGGTCGATGGTGTCCGGGGAAGTGCCCAGGATCCGGACGCCGGCTTCTTCCAGCTCCCGGGCGATGTTCAGGGGGGTTTGCCCGCCGAACTGGACGATGACCCCCTCGGGCTTTTCTTTTTCGTGGATGCTCAGCACGTCTTCGACGGTCAGCGGTTCGAAATAGAGCTTGTCGGAAGTGTCGTAATCGGTGGAGACCGTCTCCGGGTTGCAGTTGACCATGATCGACTCGAATCCGGCCTCCCGGATGGCCAATGCGGTGTGAACGCAGCAGTAGTCGAATTCGATTCCCTGGCCGATCCGGTTCGGGCCGCCTCCCAGCACCATGATCTTTTTGCGGCCGCTGACCGGCACCTGGTCTTTTCCATTGTAGGTGGAGTAGTAATAGGCGGCGTCTTTGACGCCGCTGACCGGCACCGGTTCCCAGGACTGAACGATCGAAAGAGAGATGCGCTGCCGGCGGATCTCGGCTTCGGGAACCTGGAGAAGAAAGGACAGGTATTTGTCGGAAAATCCGTCTTTCTTGGCCCGGCTCAGCAGCTCATCGGGCAGGCTTGCGCCGCGGTGGCCGAGAATTTCCTCTTCCAGGTCGACCAGTTCTTTCATCTGCTCGATGAACCAGGGCTTGATGTGGGTCAGTTCGTAAAGCTCCTCGACGGGGGCGCCTTTCCGAAGGGCCTCGTACATGAGAAAATGGCGCTCGCTGGAGGGGAACCGAAGCATTCCGATCAATTCGTCAAGGGGTTTTTGATGAAAGTGTTTGACGAATCCGAGGCCGTACCGGTTGCTCTCCAGGGAGCGGATCGCCTTTAAAAAGGCCTCCTTGTAAGTCTTGCCGATGCTCATGACTTCGCCCACCGCCCTCATCTGGGTGCCGAGCTTATCCTCCACGCCCTTGAATTTTTCAAAGGCCCATCGGGCGAACTTGACCACCACGTAGTCGCCCGAAGGAGTGTACCGGTCCAGGGTCCCTTCCCGCCAATAGGGGATTTCGTCCAGGGTCAAGCCGCCGGCCAGCAGCGAGGAGACCAGGGCGATGGGAAAGCCGGTGGCTTTGGAGGCCAGGGCCGAGGACCGCGAAGTGCGGGGATTGATCTCGATGACCACCACGCGGCCGGTCTTCGGGTCGTGGGCAAACTGGATGTTGGTGCCGCCGATGACTTCGATGGCCTCGACGATGCGGTAGGAGTATTCCTGGAGGCGGCGCTGGAGCTCGGGGTCGATGGTCAGCATCGGGGCGGTGCAGAAGGAGTCTCCGGTATGGACGCCCATGGCGTCCACGTTTTCGATGAAGCAGACCGTGATCATCTGGTTTTTCGCGTCCCGGACCACTTCAAGCTCGAGTTCCTCCCAGCCCAGCACCGATTCTTCCACGAGGACCTGGTTGACCAGGCTGGCCGACAGCCCCCGCTGGGCGATGGTGAGCAGTTCCTCCCGGTTGTAGACGAGCCCGCCGCCGGTCCCGCCCATGGTGTATGCAGGGCGGATGACCACCGGATAGCCGAGCCATTCGGCCACGGTCTCGGCGTCTTCGACCGTGGTCACCGTGCGGCTTTTCGGCATTTCGATGCCCAGCCGCTCCATGGTCTCCTTGAAGGCGGTTCTATCTTCTCCGCGCTGGATGGCGTCGACATTGACTCCGATCAGCTTCACGCCGAATCTGTCCAGCACCCCGGTACGGGCCAGCTCCGATGAAAGATTGAGGCCGCTTTGGCCGCCGAGATTCGGCAACAGGGCATCGGGCCGCTCTTTTTCGATGATATCGGTGAGCACCCGCAGGTTCAGCGGCTCAATATACGTAAAATCGGCCATTTCCGGGTCGGTCATGATCGTGGCTGGATTCGAGTTCACCAGGATGATTTCATAGCCAAGACCCCTCAGGGCCTTGCAGGCCTGGGTGCCGGAATAGTCGAATTCGCATGCCTGGCCGATGATAATCGGCCCGGATCCGATGATCAGCACCTTCCGGATGTCCCCTCGTCTGGGCATAACGGCTCCTTTTGGATTCGTGTTGCGGCATGGGTGGTTGCCGCCCGCATCGTTTTAGGTGTTTCGCGAAGCGCGAAACTTTTGTAAAAGAAAGTGGCGTTTTGTCAGAATGGCTTGAAACCAGCGGAAAGATATTCGCCTGGATAACGACGGCTTTCTTATCTTGCGAAAACCACAAAGTCAACCGCCGGAGCCAGACGGATTGCTTCCGAGGAGGCACCGGTCGGAGCAATCCGATTCAAGCGCAAAGGACGGCGGGGGAAAATCCCCGGCCGTCACTTCGGCTCGACTTTATCGACACAACCGAAGGAGGTCTCCATGACAGGAAAGAAGTGGGTATACATGTTCAAGGAGGTCGACGAGGCCCAGGCGGCGGTCGACGGTTCCTGGGATGCAGTCAGGGGGCTGTTCGGCGGAAAGGGAGCCAATCTTGCCGATATGGTGCGAATCGGACTTCCGGTGCCGCCGGGATTCACGGTGACCACCGAAGCCTGCCTCGCCTATCTGGACTCCGGAGGACATTTTCCGGAGGGGATGTGGAAGCAGGAGCTGGAGGCGTTGAAAGCCGTCGAAAAGCAGGCCGGCAAACGGTTTGGCGATGCGAAAAACCCGCTTCTGGTTTCCTGCCGCAGCGGGGCCAAGTTTTCCATGCCCGGGATGATGGACACCGTCTTGAACATCGGCCTCAACGACGAGACCGTCGAGGGCATGGTGGCGCTGACCGGAGACGAGCGGTTCGTGCTGGACGCTTACCGGCGGTTGATCCAGATGTTTGGAACCGTGGTTTCCGGCATCGCGGACGAACCCTTCGAGGAGGTGCTCACCGAGGTGCGCAAAAGGGCCGGCGCAGAGAACGAGGCGCAGCTTACCGCCGAAGACTGGAAAACCGTGGTCGACCGGTTCAAGACCATTTATCGCCGTCATTCCCACCACTATTTCCCGAAAGACCCTTACGACCAGCTTCGGATGGCCACCGAAGCGGTTTTCAAGAGCTGGAACGGCAAGCGGGCGGTCGACTACCGGACCGCCGCCGGCATTGCCCACGATCTGGGCACGGCGGTCAACATCGTTGCCATGGTTTTTGGAAACATGGGAGACGACTGCGCGACCGGGGTTGCCATGACCCGCAACGGCTCCACCGGGGAAAACCAGATCGAGGGGGATTACCTGCCCAACGCCCAGGGAGAAGACGTGGTGGCCGGCATCCGCACCACAAAAGATCTCTCCGAAATGAAAAAGGATTTTCCCAAGGCCTACAAGGAGTTTGAAGAGATCGCCCGACGACTGGAGGCCCATTACCGGGATATGCAGGATGTAGAGTTCACTATCGAAAAGGGCAAGCTGTGGATGCTCCAGACCCGGAACGGGAAAAGAACCGCCCAGGCGGCGGTCCGCATCGCCGTGGACATGGTCGAAGAAGGACTGATCGGAAAAGACGAGGCGGTGCTCCGGCTGACACCGGAGCAGGTGGACTTCTTTCTCCATCCCCAGTTCGATCATGCCGCGCAGGCCGAGGCGCGCAGCAGCGGACGGATGCTCGGCCATGGGCTGAATGTGTCTCCGGGCGCCGCCTGCGGGATGGCGGCCCTCACGGCGGACCTGGCAGAAGTCTGGGCCAAGAAAGAGGGAAAGGACGTCATCATGGTCCGGCCCGAAACCAAGCCCGACGATGTTCACGGCATGCTCGCCGCAAAGGGCATCCTCACCAGCCGGGGCGGGCGAACCAGCCACGCCGCCCTGGTGGCCCGACAGTTCGGCAAACCGGCGGTGGTCGGCGCATCGTTTTTGCATATCGATATGGGAAAGCGGCAGATTCGGGCCGGAGAAACCGTGATCAAAGAAGGAGACTGGATTTCCATCGACGGGACCACCGGCCAGGTCTATGTTGGAAAGCTCGACTCGGTGATCCCCGACATCCAGGATGCATGGCTGATCAAGCTGCTGGGGTGGGCCGACGAGTTCAGGCGCTTAGGGGTGTGGGCCAACGCCGACTATCCGGAAGACGCCAAACGGGCCCGGGATTTCGGGGCCCAGGGGATCGGGCTGTGCCGGACCGAACACATGTTTTTCGAATCCGAGCGGCTCCCCTTCGTGCAGAAGATGATCATGGCTGAACTGCCCGTGGAGCGCCAGGAGGCCTTAAACCAGCTGCTGCCGTTTCAGCGGGAGGACTTTGCCGGGCTGTTCAAGGCCATGGACGGTCTGCCGGTGATCATCCGGCTGATCGATCCGCCCCTTCATGAATTCCTGCCGAGCCGGATCCAGCTGCTCAAGGACCTTTCCGACCTGAAGATCAGGCTCCAGCATGCAGGCGACCTGCCCGAGATCGATGCGTTGATCGAGCAGGTGCGCATCAAGGAAAACATTCTCCGGCAGGCGGAAATCCTGCATGAAGACAACCCGATGCTCGGGCTGCGGGGAGTCCGGCTCGGCATCCACATCCCGGAGCTGACCCTGATGCAGGTTCGGGCGATCTTCGAGGCCGCCTGTCAGGCGGCCAAGGAAGGAGTGGATGTCCATCCGGAGGTGATGATTCCCCTTACGGCCCACGTCAACGAGCTGCGGGTGCAGCGAAAAGCCCTGGAGGCCGAGGCCCGAAAGGTCATGGACGAACAGGACATGGAGATCGACTACAAGTTTGGCACCATGATCGAAATCCCCCGGGCGGCACTGACGGCGGAGGAGATCGCCGGGGCAGCCGAATTTTTCTCCTTCGGCACCAACGACCTGACCCAGACCACCTTCGGCATCTCCAGAGACGATGCCGATACCGGTTTTCTGATCGAATACCTGGAAAAGGAGCTCCTGCCCCACAACCCCTTTGCCACCATCGACCGCGACGGAGTCGGAGAGCTGATGCGTCTGGCCGTAAGCCGAGGCAGAAAGGCCAAGCCCGACCTGGAATGCGGGATCTGCGGCGAACACGGAGGCGACCCCCAATCGATCCGCTTCTGCCACGAGATCGGTTTGAACTATGTCTCCTGCTCTCCGTTCAGGGTGCCGATCGCCCGACTGGCCGCGGCCCATGCAGCGTTGCGCGAGGGAAAAGAAAAGGCGTAAAGAAACCGATTTTGATATTTCCTGCGGCGCAGCCGCCCAATTCATAAAATTGCACAGCGATTTTATGAATAGCTGGATCCATCCCAGCAGTGGGTGCACAGCTTTTCCTTGGAAAGCCCCACGGCGTCGACCAGGTCCTCCAAACGCTGGTATTTCAGCGAGGTAAGACGGAGCCTGAGGCGGATCCGGTCGACCATGACCCGATTCTGCTCCGAGCCAGCCTGGGCATAGAGATCCAGGTTGCGGTCTTCTTCTCCCTCCACCTCCTTGATCGCCTTCCGGCCCGCCAGGTCGAGGGTGGAGCGGGACGTGGAAAAGTTGATAAATTCGCAGGGATGGATCAGCGTCGGGCAGGCTGCCCTCATGTGTACTTCCAATGCGCCGCAGTCATAGAGATTTTGGACGTTGTCCTGGAGCTGGGTTCCCCGGACGATGGAGTCTTCGCAGAAAAGCAGGCGTTTTCCCTCGATAAGGGCCTTGACCGGAATCAGTTTCATCTTGGCCACCAGGTTTCGCTGCTGCTGAAACTGGGGCATAAAGCTTCTCGGCCAGGTGGGAGTGTATTTGACAAACGGACGGAGGTAGGGGATCTTCCGTTGGTTGGTGTACCCCAGGGCATGGCCGATGCCCGAGTCGGGAATGCCGCCGACAAAATCGATCGAAACATCGTCTTGCTGAGCCAGCGCCGCACCGCAGCGGTTTCGGACCGTCTCGACGTTGATCCCCTCGTAATCGGACGCCGGATACCCGTAATAGACCCATAGAAATGTACAGATCTGCATGCGGTCGCCGGCGGCGCGGCGCTGCTCCCATCCTTCCGCGTCTACAAACGCGATTTCACCCGGCCCCAGGAAATGGTCGACTTCGAATCCGAGGTTCGGAAAGGCGCAGGTCTCCGAGGTGACCGCATAGGCGTCTTCACCGGTTCCGATCACCAGAGGGGTCCGGCCGAGGCGGTCCCGGGCCGCAAAAACCCCCTTCTCGGTCATCAGCAACAGCGAACAGGAGCCCTCGATCCGTTCCAAGGCTTTTTCGATTCCCTTTTCAAAAGAGTTTTCCTCGCAGATCAACATGGCCACCATTTCGGTCGGACTGGTTCCGGTGCCGCTGTTTTCGGCGAAATGCAGCTTCTTTTTCAGTGCTTTTTCCCGCAGCGCATCGATATTGTTGATTCGACCGACCGTAACGATGGCAAAAGTCCCCAGATGGGACACAATGATCAGCGGTTGTGAATCGGTGTCGCTGATCACCCCGATTCCCTTGTTTCCGTGCAGTTTTTTCAAGTCAGGTTCGAACTTGGATCGGAAATAATCGTTTTCGATGTTGTGAATCGACCGGGTGAAGCCCTCGTTGTTGTGAAACGACAGCCCTCCTCGCCGGGTTCCCAGATGGGAATGGTAATCGGTGCCATAGAAGACTTCCTGCACGCAATCCTTTTTGGAAACCACCCCGAACATCCCGCCCATGAAATGCTCCTGTTGCCGGAAGAAGAAATGTTGGATCAAATACCGCCCCATAGCATGTCAAAACTCCGCGGGCAAGGCGCTAACATCGTTCTTTTATTCAACTTCATTAAATAATTCAATAATCTGCTTGAAAAGAGCCTATGGGATTTGATATCAACAAGTCTCGGCGACATGGGGCCAAGAGCCCATCGACAACGAGCGTGAAATCGCTTGGCAAAGCGATCGGGAGGCTGCCATTGGAATACACTCTGGATCAAAAGCAGCTGGATGAAATAGAGGCGATTCTTCAAAATGATTTTATCGAGATGGGGGTTCACTGCGTCTTAATAATTGACATGGCCGGCAATGTCATATCCAGCCTGGACAATGGTGAGGTCTCTTTTGATATTTACTCCTTGGCGGCCCTAGCAGCCGGAAACTTCGGTGCTGTCAGCGCCATGGCGAACATGGTCGGGGAAAATGAATTCTCGCTTCTGTTTCACAAGGGGCAGGATGAAAACCTCCATTTCAGCCGGGTTGCTGACGAGTTTTTGCTGATTACGATTTTTGGAAAAGAAACTTCCCTGGGTTTTTTGAGACTGAGGGCGGCCGAAGCGATCAAAAAATTCGAAACGATACTCCAGGCCGCCTGACAGCGGCGGACAGACCATTGCCCACGCAGCTGACGGGCTTCGAAGGTACACCTCTGTGGCGTTCATCAATCTGAAAAAGAAGGAAGTACAAGCGAAAATTGTTTATTATGGCCCCGGCAGGGGGGGAAAGACCACCAATCTGGAGTTTATTCACAAGAAGTATAAAAGCCGGATTCCGACGGACATGGTGGCCATTAAAACCCACGGAGACAGGACCCTTTTTTTCGACTTTCTTCCATTCGACATCGGCACCATCAAAGGATACAGCGTTCGCATGCAGTTGTACACGGTTCCGGGACAAGTCAAATACAACGCCACCCGAAGACTGGTGCTCCGGGGCGTCGACGGCCTCGTTTTCGTCGCCGACTCGATGAAGCTGAGAAGAGAAAAGAACGTGCTGGCCCTGAAAAACGCAAGGGAAAATCTTGCCGCCTATAAAAAGGATTTGGCCGAAATTCCTCTCGTCTTGCAATACAACAAACGAGACCTGGGAGAGCAGGGGATTCACCTTCTTTCGGTGAACACGCTCCAGCAGGACTTGAATGCCGATTTGAACGCGCCTTTTTTCGAGGCCAGCGCCCTTGAAGGGACAAATGTCATACCCACGCTGAAAAAAATTATTTCCTTGACCATGGCCTCGTTGTCAAAGGATCTTACCTAGGAGAAGTACCGTGGAAAAGGACAATCCGCCTGCCAACAAAGAAATAGACGATCAGCTTGAATATCTGTTTGCTGAGACGGAAAGCGCACATGCCGGCTCGGATATCGAGTCGCAAACCGGACCTCTCAGGGAGTTAAAGGCGATTTTTCTTGCCGTCGACTGGGAGATCAACGACGATATCATGAACGCATTGCTACAGCAGATCGATGCGTTGAAAAATACGTTCAAAGACGATCGAATCATGATGATGTTTCTTCAACTTCTGGAGGCCGTCGGCAAGTATGTGAAGCAGAAGAAGGCTCATGCCCATCCCGATGCAATCAAGCTGCTTAATTCCATTTACACCAGCCTTGAAATTGTATCCATGTCGGCGGGCATGACCGATTCGGAAAGAAAAAGGATCCTGCGTATCGAAGTGAATCGTTTCCAGCGGCTCAAAGAAAAACTGGCCAAGAAAAAGAAGGTCGAAAAAGCCGTTGCCTTTCAGCAGAAGGATTCCTCCGAAGAGTCACTGCCCGAGGAAATTCCGCCGGCGCTTAGATATGTTCTCCAGGAGGTGCGAAAGGTCATTCGGGACGAGCTTGCAGCGTTCAGAGCAGAATTCAAGTCCTGATTCGGAGGACCCATGAACACACCTCCTGACCAGTTGGCCTCGATGGTCTTCCAGCGGGTGATCCGTGAAGATATCGGACAAGTGTCGCTAAACACCCAGACTCTCAACTTTTTCGCTGAGATCGACGGAAAAAAATCCGTGGCCGAGATCGCCGAAAAGATCGGCATCGACTGGGCGGAAACCGGAACCATCACCGAAAAGCTCCTGAAACTGAAACTGATCGAACCGATTCAGCAGTTTATGAGAGTCGCCGATGCCGAGTTTGTCGAATACCTGCAGCGGCAGCTTTCCGTGGCCATCGGCCCGATTGCCGGCGTCATCATAGAAGATACCCTGGCCGATTTGGGACATGCCTCCAACTCCTTGCCAGTTCATCAAGCAGCCGAACTGGTAGAGCTGCTGGCCCGTGAGATCCAGCGCGAAGAACAGCGCATCGAATTCAAGCAGCGATTGGTAAAAATGATCATGCAGAAAGGATACTCGGCCTGATGATTGTATTTTGCGAAGAGTGCGGAAAGCGCTATCGAATCGATCCCGGCAAAATCAAGGGACAAAGCGCGCGCGTGAAGTGCAAGGCTTGCGGCCATGTGATCACAGTCGCGCGACCTGAGCCGCCGGCACCCGAAGCACCCGTTGTGCCGGTATCGAAGACAGCGTCGTCGGAATCTGCTAAAAGCAAAGCAGCGGGAAAAGCGCCCCAGACGGAGGCGGCCGCAAAAAAACCAGACGATTCGGTAAAGGAGCCGGCGCTGGAGAAACGCAAAGGCAAAGTTCGCTTGGGTCTGACGGCAAAGGTTTTTTTGACCATGCTCCTCGTCAGCCTGGTGCCCCTTATCATTTTGGGCGGGGTGGCATATCAACAGGCTGACACCCAGATTCATCTCGACAGAGAACAGCTGGCCGGTGCCATCGCAGAGGGCCTTGCCAATCACGTGGACGAGTGGGTCGACAAAAACCTCCGGGTGCTTCAAGCGCTTGCCGAAATGCCTGAAATCCAGTCGATGAACCGACTCCGGCAAGAACCGCTGCTCAAGGCCGTCCACGAGGCCTACCCCTGGATGTATCTCGTATTCACCGTCGATCCGCGCGGGATGAACGTTGCCCGAAACGACGGCAACGCCCTGCGGGATTACTCCGACCGGCAGTATTATAAGGACGTCATGTCCGGGGAATCCATGGCCTGGCAGACGCTGATCGGCAAGACCTCCAAGAAGCCCGCAGTGGTCTTGGCCGTGCCGATCAAACGCGGCGAAACCAGGGTCGGGGTCATGGCCGAGGCCATGACCATCGACGACATTTCCAAAAGAATTGCGACATGGCGGCAGGGCCAAACCGGCCATGCATTTCTCGTCGACGAGAAGTCAAAGGTGGTGGCCCATCCAAACAGGGCGTTTACGCTGAAGCAGGCAAACCTCAGCGCCCATCCGCTTATTGCGGCGGCCAATGCCGGGAAAACCGGCCTTCAGTATTTTTCCGACAAAGGCACTTCTTATATCGGCTACACGGCAAAAACCCGATATGGATGGATTCTTGCCGTGCAGCAGGAGGAACAGGAGGCATTTGCCGTGCTGCGGCAGATTGTCTTGTTCGGCGTCATCCTGTTCGGCCTGACAATTTTGGCCGTATTTCTGATCGCACTGTTCGCTGGACGCGCCCTTACCCGCCCGATCAACCAGCTCACCGATGTCGCCGAGCGAATCAGCCTGGGAGAACTCGACGCTGAAATCCGCGTCAAGTCCAAAGATGAAATCGGCGATCTGGCGGGCGCTGTCCAGCGAATGGCAGACAGCATACGCCTTTCCATCGAGCGTCTGCGGCGAAGGCGCAGCTCATGATTCTGTTTCCGAGAAACAAACCGGTCATCAAAGACCTGAACGGCTACTATGTCGACATCGGCAAGATGGTTGAGCACTATCAGGGCCAGTTGACGTCCGGGGCGATCCATTTCAAGGCTTCTTCCGTGGAGGGAGTCGTTTTTTTCGATGAAATCGAGCCGCTTACAGGTATTGTGGACGCCCGAGACGGCTTTTTACACGGAGCCGAAGCGGTCGACCATCTGTTCAACGCCGCCTCCAGGGTCAATTTCACCCTGGGAGTCTACGAAGTCTCCCCGGACACGCTCTATTTCTGGACCCATCTGCCCAACGCGCAACCCATCTACGACAACCTGAGTACCGAGTTTGCGGACCTGAATGCGCTGGTTCAAAAAATGAAATCCGAAGGGCTCACCGGGCTCATCGACGTACAGGGGCCAGATTGTTCGGAATCCAGTGTCATTCTTTTTGACAATGGGCGGATAGTCGATGTCGCCAGTCCCTTGATCGACCCGGAACTGGTCGCTGTTGATCAGCAACTCGACGCTCTGGTGGCCGCGATGCGAAATGGCAGCGGATCTTTCAGCGTTCGCCAAATCTTGCCCGAGCCCGGTGCTGAAACTGCAAAATCAGATTCATCCAATAACGAAGGCGAATCGGATTTTATGATACTCGAAGAGCTTATGGACATCTTTCAGCGTGCGATTTCCTCTCAATTCAAGGATTTTCACAGCCTTTTTCGCCGCAAATGCATTGCCAACGCCGAGCGCTTCGATTTTCTCGATCCGTTCGTTGCCGAGTTCGAATACACAGAAAAGAAAATTTTTTTTTCCGGCGGCGCCAGCCAAGAAGAGCTGCTCCGGGGGCTGCTGACCACGCTGATCGAGCTGGCCGAAGAACTGAAAATTTTCGGCCAGGTGCGTCATGCACTGGCCAATTGGGAAAAGAAATGGGAGTCTGTTTTAAAGCGACAGGGAATCGCCCTGTAAGCCGCTGCGTGTTTTTTTCATAAAATCGATATAAAAGCGCTGCGCGCGTTGATACAAGGCGGCTTGGCCGCCCGCTAGGGTTTTTCATTCGTGGGCAACTCTTTCCAGCGCAGATTTCCGGAGACTGCTGTGTCCAAGTTGGTGCTGATAGTGGATGACGATCCCGTAGTGCTGAATTCTCTTAAACAAGGGCTCCAGCGTTATCGGGAAACCTTTTCAGCCGTCACGGCGGACGGCGGTAAAAAGGGATTGAAACAACTCCGGGTAAAACCGGTTTCTTTGGTGGTTACTGATTTGAAAATGCCGGACATGGACGGCTTCGATTTGCTCGGCCGCGTCATGGAGTCTTATCCGGATATCCCCGTCATCATCATGACCGGTTACGATACGCCGGAAATGAAACGCCTGGCCAAACAGGGGGGAGCCGTTGGTTACATTGCCAAGCCGTTTTTGGTCGAAGAGTTGGCACGAAAAATCATCACGGTGCTGCGCAAGGAGTCTGAAGGCGGAACCTTGCACGGCGTGTCCTCCGGAATTTTTCTTCAACTGATCGAAATGGAGGAGCGAACCTGCACGATCCGGCTAAAGGAAACGCGCAGGGGGCAAAAGGGCGCACTTTTTTTCAAAGACGGAGAATTGCTGGACGCCCGCTTCGGCAATTTGCACGGTGTAGAGGCGGCCTATGAGATCTTTTCCTGGGACGAGGTTTCGATTTCCATTCAAAACGGCTGTCCGGGAAACAATCGAAAAATCGAAGAAGATCTTCAAGCCGTCCTGTTGGAGGCCATGAGGCGCAAGGACGAACTTTCCGGGGAATCGCCGATGTCGGCCTCTGAAGAAGCCGGGACCGACGCTGAAGCCGAGCCGGATTTTTCCGGTGAAGAAGCGGCACGATGGGGGGCGGAGCCAGACCTCCGCAACCGGATCGAATTCGAGCTGGGCGGCCGTGCCGGTCTTCAGGAAATTTACGGGGATGAAAAATGGGATGGATATGTTGCCGCCTTCGATGAACTGGCCAGGGCGCTGGGAGCTGGCAAGCTCAAAGTGGCTTTCGTGGACAAGGAAGAGCAACACTGCAAAGTTTTGCTTCCGCATGTACCGACCACGGTGATCGAAGTCACCCCGAGATGTTCGCGGGACCGTCTCATCGAAATCCTGGGCCGACGATCCAGTCGAACCTGATCCGCCGCGGTGGTAAAATGGATAAAATTTTCAAAGAGTTGTTGGCTGTCAACGAGGTTCGAGGGGTCCTGCTGATCGCCTCGAACGGAAAAGTCCGATATCCGAAGTCCGGCCATTTGGGCTCATTGCTCCCTGGATCGGTCGACTGGCCGGCCATGCTCGGTTTCCTGGCCGGAATTCACGAAGCGGAGTTTCTGTGCGAGCATCTGCGGATCTATGTCCGAAAAGCAGAAGACGACTGGCTATTGGTGTTGATGGGACCGAAAGCATCTCCGGCCATGGTTCGACTCAACTGCGATATTCTCCTTCCATTGTTGAAGGAAAGAAACGGCACCAAAGGACTGCTGCGACTCTTCAAGCGCTGAGTCGAATCGACCGTCTGGCTGGGAGTGAAACGCAAACAACGGGACAATTCATGCCATGAGTACAAAAGCTGCCTCCAAAATCAAGGAAGCCGAAGTCTACCATTCCATGGGACTCTATACCGAGTCGCTGAACGTTTACGAAGAAATCCTGCAGACGGATGCCAAACTGGATGCCGGAAGTCGTAAAAACATCCAGGAAAAAATTGCTGCCCTTCAAAAACAGATCGAAAAGCTTCAGGAGCAGGATGCCGCGGCGCTCACCTCCGATGAAATTTCTTTGATCAAGGAGACCTTGGCGCCTACCCGCGGCAAAAGTACGGCTCTGGACAGCGCAAACGCCTTTAAGGAGCTTGGCCTTTACAGCGATGCCCTGGCCGAATATGAAAAACTTCTTCAGCAGGACGTCGATCCGGACGCCTTTTTGACGAACATGGTCGACTGTGCCCTTCGGGTGTACTCTCCGGAAAAAACGATGAGGCAGTTCCAGCCCCTGATCGGGAAAAAGCAGGGAGATAATGCCGAAAAGGCAGAACTCTTTGCCGCGATCGGTGCCGAGTTGGAAAGCCACGGCCACAGCGCACCGGCCCTGGAAAGTTACGCCGCCGCCCAGGGACTCAATCCAACGAACAAAATTGCAAAAGAGCGGCTCAAGGTTCTTAGAGCAAGCATGGCCACGGGCTCCCGCTACGACTATCTGCTCAATCAGAAAATGGTCAGCACAGATCAGCTCAAAAAAGCGCTTCAAATGTCCAAAAAGATGAACAAGAGCGTGGAGTCCATCCTGATCGAGCAGTTCCAGATCAAAAAAGAGAACATGGGCGAGTCTCTTTCTCTGTATTACGGGTGCCCCTTCAAGACTTTCAGCAAAGAGGCCCAGACGCCGGTGGAGTTGATAGCCAAACTCAAAAAGCCGTTTCTTCTCCAGGAGCACTGGGTTCCGCTGAGCTGGGATAAAACCGGTGTCGAGGTGCTGATCGACGATCCCAGGGATCTGAACAAGACGGACAACATCCGTGGCCTTCTCAACTCGAGGATCTCTTTTTCCGTCGGCATCCGGGAAGACATCGACGCGTATATCCGGCAATTTTTCGAGGGCAATAAATCAGCGGAAGGCGAGTCCTCCAATGGAGCAATGGACAGCGACTTCGATTTGATTCCCGATATCGCCTTCGAAGAAGAAGAGGAGGGCGGTGACGACTACGAAGAATACGACGAGGCCTCCGGTCAGGTGGTTCGCCTCGTGGACCAGGTGCTCGTGGCGGCCTACCGCATGGGCGCATCGGACATCCATGTCGAGCCGTCGCCGGTGACCAAGGCCACCTCCATCCGCTTCCGCTTAGACGGTGTTTGCCAGGAGTATCTCCAGGTTCCCAACACCCTCTGCCGGGGTATACTGTCACGGATCAAGATCATGGCCGGTCTGGACATCGCAGAGCGGCGGTTGCCCCAGGATGGCAAAATCAAGTTTAAACGAAAAGGTTTAGAATCATTCGAACTGCGGGTGGCGACGTTGCCCACGGCAGGCGGATTCGAGGATGTTGTTCTCCGGATTCTGGCCAAAGCCGGCGCCATGAAGATGGAGGAGATGGGGCTGGCAGAACGAAACCTCAAGATTCTAAAACAGGTCATCAGTCAGCCTTATGGATTGGTGCTTGTGGTAGGTCCCACAGGCTCTGGAAAAACCACTTCGCTTCATGCGTGCCTGGGATACATCAACAAGCCGGGGGTGAAAATCTGGACCGCTGAAGACCCAGTGGAAATCACCCAAATCGGGCTCCGGCAGGTGGAGGCAAAGCCGAAAATCGGGCTCGATTTTCCCCGTATCATGCGGGCCTTTCTTCGGGCGGATCCCGACGTGATCATGATCGGCGAGATGCGGGACAAGGAAACGGCCTCTATCGGAGTGGAGGCGTCTCTTACCGGTCACCTGGTGTTTTCCACCCTTCATACCAACAGTGCACCGGAGACGGTCACCCGGCTGCTCGACATGGGGCTCAACCCGCTGAACTTTTCAGACGCTTTTCTTGGGGTCATGGCCCAGCGGCTTGCCAGGCGCCTGTGCAAGAACTGCAAGGAAGCCTACCATCCTTCCCAGGAGGAATACGACGATATCGTTCACGATTTTGGCGAGGCGTACTGGGAAAATACCGGCATCAAATACAGCTCGGATTTGACCCTCTACAGGCCGGTCGGCTGTGATCAATGTTCCAACACCGGATACAAGGGGCGGCTCGGGATTCACGAACTGATGCAGGGGACCAAGGAGATCAAGGCGCTCATCAAAAGAGCAGAAGAAACCGAAAAATTGTTTGCCACCGCTATCGAGCAGGGAATGAACACCCTCAAACAGGATGGAATTCTCAAATCTTTCCAGGGCTTGACCGATGTCAACGAAATCCGCCGGATCTGCATCGCCTAGTGCATAAGGGGCGTTCTACAATTGCCGCTGCAATTGATCTGATTAGGTCAGAGCGGCTTGCAGGGAAGGCATGATTTTTTTGAGGGCGATTTTTGCCAGCGCCCGGTTGCCGTTTACACCAAGAAGCACCAGCGCATGAAAATCTTCCCGCTCTGAAGAGACAAGCAGCAAAATACCGCCATCTGCAGACAGAAGAAGCTCTCTGCAGCCGCCAAGGCCGGTTTCTTTTGCCACTCTGCGGGCTGCACGCACCAGGTCGAAGGCAACGGCGGCAAACAGCTCCAGGTCAAGGTCCGGTTCGACCGAGTCTTGAATCAGCACCTCCCCGGTGAGGTCCACCACAGCAGATCCCCGATAACCGGTGACACCTCGAAGTCCGGCCATTGCCGAAGAGACTTCCTTCGGTGTTGACAGCGGATCCCGGTCGATCGCAGGGGGCGGTGCTTTTTCCGGCAGTGTTTGCGAGTTTTCGAAATCTACCGACGGCGTTGCGGGTTCCGAAAACAGTTCGTCGCTTTCGGAGTCGAAGGAATCGAACACCTTTTTCAACTGCCGGGTCTGTGTGTCTTCTAACTCGGCCCACTGACTGTCGGAAAAAAAATCACCGCTGCTGGTTCCTTCCTCTTTGATGTTGGCTTCGTGGGAAAAATCCGATTCATCTTTAAGACGCATCGCATCCATGAGAAGGGGCATCAGGTCCTTTTTGATTCGGCGGGTCACTTTTTTCTTGCCTTTGGTCAGGTTCTTGAAATGGATCTTTGCCCTGTCAATCGGAATGAGGGTCAAGGCGGCCTCCTCGCCCTGGAGGTCGTCGAGGATCGCATCGAAGAGCACCCCTTCCTCGAAATAGAAATACCCTGTGCGGCCGTCCGGAATTTCAATCTGCAGCAGGCAGGTCTTCTGCTCCAAGTGGATCATCTGAAGAAAATTGGCGATGGAAATGCCGTTCAGCGTTCCTCCCTGCTGCTCGTCTTCCAGCGCCGGCAGGATGGTTTCCACCAGCTCTTCGATTTCAAACGGCTTTTCAATGAAGCGGAGCACGTCCCGGGCGATTTTTTCCTTGATCTGAGGGGTCCCGTGGGCCGACATGACCACACAAGGGATTTCCGGATGGTGTTCGTTCATGTAGGCAAGCAGGGTCAACCCGTCCACCTTTGGCATCTGAAGATCGGTCACCAGAAGGGAAATCGGCTCGTTTTGCAGGATTTCGATGGCTTCTTCGCCGTCCTTGGCCGTTAGTGTGACAAACCGGTTTTCGTACTTTCTCATTCCGGACTGCAAAATTTTCAATAAGACCGGATTGTCCTCGACGATCAGAATCCTGTCCATGGCCGGCCCGTCCTCCCGGCGCCCGCAAACGGCGCGCTGCCTTTTGGTTGGCGTAAAAGACACGGAAAGATAACAAAAACAATGAGCAAAAGCAATCTTTTACCAATCGTTCTATCAGCAAAAGGTTTTGAAGTCTTCTTCGATGTGCTCGATGGAGATGCGAATCTGGTCGATTCGCGAGTGGATGTTGTCGAGGCTCCGCTGTCTGGCATCCTCTTCAATGACTTTGGCTATTTCATACACCCGTTCAAAGCGCATGTTGCCCGAAGCTCCCTTGATGGAATGGGCGGCCTCCGATACCCCGTTGACATCTTCGGCAGCCAATGCGGCCGACATCTGTTGCAGATCCTTCCTGCAGCTATCCACAAACAGGGCCACCAACTCTGCCATCTCCTCTTCGCTCAGGCCCAGTTTTTCCATCAACTCATTGGGATTCATGAAGCCCCCTTCCGGTGCTCCTCGGAAAAGCAGTGATTGCTTTGCCGGCAGGATTCGAGCTTCGATTCCCTGCCGAGGCATGCATGGCAGCGATCGTCGCTGCAGTGCTGGCAAAAAAAACAATCCGGACACGCGTGCTTTCGAGAGTCGCCCTGCGTGCACTCCGGCACAAATACTTTTCCTTGAATTCCCGGATGCCGTTTGAATGCCATGGCCGCCCCCCCCGTCGTGGAAAATGACTCTTAAATATAAGTCAGGGCACGGCGCTGTCTACCATCCGAACGACGTCGCGTCTGGCATCGGCTTGCAACTCGACTTTCCGGGTTTTTCTCCAACAAATTGAAACAATAACTCATTTAGCGGGAGCATTACTCCTGAAAGTTGGTCTACAGAGCGGCCAGGGCCGTTTCCATCCGGTCAAGAGCGAGATCCAGCTGCCGACGCCGACAGCCGAAATTCAGGCGGACAAATCCGTCCCCGTCGAAATCCCGTCCGTCGGAGAGTCCGACGCCGGCTTTTTCGAAAAACCCGGCCGGGTTCTCGATCCCGGTCCGGCGGGTGTCGATCCATGTCAGGTAGCTGGCCTCCACGAGTGCCGCAGAAAGACCGGAAATCCGGTCGATTCTTTCCGCTACCCGGTTGCGGTTGGCCCGCAGGTAGTCGATCAACGCCGCCAGCCACTCCCATCCATCGGAAAAGGCGGCCAGGGCGGCCTCGTAGCCCAGGGCATTGACATGGGGAACGATGCCCTCCATGGCCTTGGTAAATCGCCGGCGCAGGGCGGGCTGGGATATCACGGCAAACGCGCAGGAAAGCCCGGGAATATTGAAGGTTTTGCTCGGCGCCATCAGCGTGATCGTCTGTTCTGCCACTTCCGGGGCCAGGGATGCCGTCGGAATATGCCATTTTTCAGGATCGAGGACAAGATCGCAGTGAATTTCATCCGAACAGATGATCACATCGTGCGCCAAGCAAATTTCGGCCAGACGTTCGAGCTCCGGCCGGGAAAACACGCGGCCGACCGGGTTGTGGGGACTGCACCATAGAAGAAGGCGGGTCTCCGGTGTCATCTGCGCCTCCATCCGGTCGAAATCCGGCTCCCACCGGTGCTTGGTCTTGCTCATCGGCACGCGGATCAGCGTTCTTTGAAAATGCCCCGGTGCGGTCAAAAAGGGGGGATAGACGGGAGTGGCCGACATGACCGCATCACCGGGGGCGCCCACCGCCCGGCAGGCGACGTTGAGGCCGGTGACCAGGCCGGGAAGCCACACGATCCAGGCCGGTTCGATCTTCCAGCCGAATCTTTTTTCCATCAAGTCGACGAGGCACTCTACAAGCGGCTCGGGCGGCGACGTATAGCCAAACACCCCGTGGTCGACCCGGCGGTGCAGGGCGTCGATCACCGCAGGGGGGGAACAAAAGTCCATGTCCGCCACCCACATGGGCAGGACATCGCGGTCTTTGTAGCGATCCCACTTCACGCTGGCCGTTTGGCGGCGGTCTACGAATGTGTCGAAATCAAACGAAGCCATGTCCATCGCAGTGCGGTTGGTTTTGGCGCGCCGGCGCGGGCAGCCGCCCGGACCCCGGCAAAAAAAACGCCCTGACATCTTTCCTTGCTGTAGACCAATGTCGAAAGGTAAGAACCCTTCAGGCGGGAAACGTCAGAAATGCGTTTTCCCTTCTGCCTTCGATTTCCGGTACGTTTTCCCGCCATTCGGATATCTTGCAGCCATCGGAGCTGGTCGATGGAATTGCACATTCGATGAACGGCAGGATCGGGTCGCCCGCATAGGACTTGAAATTGAACATAAACGCCTCGTTCCGGGGCAGGCGGTCAAATTCCATCAATTTGACAAAAAAGATGCTGCAGGCGCCTTCGAAAAACCTCCCCTTTTCTTTGTAGGCCGAGAGTCTTTCCCGGAACAGGCCGATGGCTTCGTCGCTCGTGTCCGATTCGACGAGCAAGGCAAAATCGCCGTGGCGTCTTTCCGACTCGGCGGTTTCCTGCTGGTTGGAGACATAAAGAAAGTTGCCGATGTAGATCATGGATGCCCCTCTCGATGGATTCGGTTCGGCTTTTTTCGCCCGGGCCCCGATATTCAGGCCAGCCCTGTTCATACAGAAAATGTCACCGCCTGTTCAAGAATAAAAAACAGAATCGTTCATGTTCACCGAAATAAATGCGCAATCTCAGCCTGGATGATCGGTACGACATGTCTTGGCCGCGTTCTGTTGGAAACCGTCTGTAAACTGTGGTAAGTAGAAAAAAATCGGCGCGGTGTGCGAAATTCAGGTTCACGAGCGGGCCGTGGATTGGTTCATCATCCCCAAAAAAATAGCAGGAAGGAAAGGAAGGCTCAACATCATGAAAATTCTCGTAGGATACGACGGATCGAACGTCGCCGCTTCCGCGCTTCGCCTCGCCGCCAGGCATGCCAAAGCCTTCGACGCCGAAGTGCACATCGTGACATCCCTGGTCAAAGCAGGCGACCGCGAGCTGGATCAAATCACCGCCAGTGAAAAGGGGCTGGAACAGGCCCACACCCTCTTCGAACAGGAAGGGGTTCGCTGCGACACCCACCTGCTGATCCGGGGCCTGACAAGCGGAGAAGACCTGGTCCAGTTTGCCAAGGAAAACGATATCGATGAAATCATCGTCGGGGTCAAGCGCCGCTCCAAGGTCGGAAAACTGCTCATGGGATCAACGGCCCAGTATGTCATCCTAAAGTCCCCCTGTCCGGTAGTGTCCATCAAATAAAATCGCTTGGGCGATTTTATTACGGTTTCGCTTCGCGAAACAAACCCGAAAAAATGGATCGACTGCACCCCAGGCGCTGCCACTGAGAAGCACAAAGTTGGACTTTTGAGCCACGATTCTGGTTGGGCGGATGTCGGACTAAGTGAGGGGGTATGAAATTTTCTCAACGCAGGGCGCTGTCAGCAGCATTGTTGTTGAGTGTTTTTATTATCTGCGGCGTTGCTGAGGGCAAGGAGGAATATGCCCGTCGCACCGGCAAGGGGTGTATCTTCTGCCATGTGGAAACCACCGGAGGTCAGCTCAAGAGCGTGGGGCTGGCCTATATCCGAAACGGGCACCGGTACCCCATCCCCGAGCGGATCCTCGATCGGTCGGAACAGCTCCAGCGTCCCTCACACCGGATCCTGAGGTTCGTGCTCGGCTATCTGCACCTGCTAGCCGCGGTGATCTTCTTCGGGGCGATTTTCTACATCCACATTTTCATCAAACCAGGCCGCCTGACCAGCGGCATTCCCCGTCCGGAGCGGATGCTCGGCCTCTCGTGCATGGCCGTGCTGACCGTGACCGGAATCTACCTGACATGGGTGCGCATCGACCGGTGGGAGCAGTTTTTCACCAGCACCTTCGGGATCATGCTCTTTGTCAAGATCCTTCTCTTTGCCCTGATGGTCGGCCTCGGTCTGACCGCCGTCACGGTGGTCCACCGGCGCATGAAAAAAGAGGCCAAAGGCGGGGGGGCGCCGGATTCGTCCGAGGCCTCTTTTCACCGCTTCGACGGCCGGGACGGAAGGCCTGCACGGATCGTCTATGAAAACCGGGTCTACGATGTGACCGACAGTGCCAAGTGGAAAGACGGCCGCCACTTCGGCAAGCATTCCGCAGGACAGGATCTGACCGAGGCCATGGCCGGTGCGCCGCACGGTCCGGAGGTCCTGGAAAAGGTCTCTTTTGTCGGAGAAGTCGGCCAAGGCGCCGCCGGCAAAAAAGGGCCGGGGCCCGGCCAGCGGGTTTTCGTGGTGATGGCCTACACCAACCTGGTGATCATTTTCCTCATCCTGGCCTGCATCAGCGTTTGGCGATGGGATTTTCCGGTCCAGTTCGCGGTCCAAGCGGAAGAAGACGTTGTCGCGGGTAAAAGCTGCGTGGAATGCCATCGGCAAAAGACCGCCGGCATTCATGAAGACTGGAAAAACAGCGTACATGCCCGGGTCGACGTCGACTGCTACAAATGCCACCGGGCCGTTTCAGCCGACATGGTGCTCAAGTCCCACCTGCCCCACCATTCCAAGCCGATTTCGGCGGTGGTGACCCCGACCGTATGCGCCGGCTGCCATCCGAAGCAGGCCGAGCAGTATGCCCGGAGCAAGCATGCCCATACCCACGAAATCATGTGGAAGATCGATTACTGGCTCAACGACGGGATGAACAACGCCGTGGAGCGCACCACCGGATGCTTTTCCTGCCACGGGACGGTCGTCGAGCTCACCGACGGAAAACCGGACCCGGGAAGCTGGCCCAATGTCGGAGTAGGGCGGATCAACCCGGATGGAAGCCGGGGAAGCTGCAGCAGCTGCCACACCCGGCACCGATTCTCCATCGAAGAGGCACGAAAACCGGAGGCCTGCGACCAGTGCCATTTGGGGCCGGACCATCCACAGATCGAGATTTACGAGGAATCCAAGCACGGGACCATCTATCATGCCGAAAAAGACCGGTGGCAGTGGCGGGCGGAAAACCGGCCCTGGCGCGCAGGCAAAGACTTCAGGGCGCCTACGTGCGCCGCATGCCACATGTCCTCCGCCCCCGAGGTGGCTGAAACCCACGACGTGACCGAACGCCTTTCCTGGGAGACCCAGGCCCCGCTGACGGTGCGACCCTCCGATTTTGAGGCGTTTCCGGCCGCCACGGACTGGAAGACGGAACGGGAAAAGATGCGCAAGGTCTGTCTGCAGTGCCATTCGACTACCTGGACCGACGACCACTTCCGCAACCTGGACGCGGCGGTTGAACACTACAACGAGGTGTATTACAAGCCGGCCAGGCAGATCGTGGACGGCCTTTACGAAAAGGGCTTGCTTTCTTCGGAGCGGTACTTTGACGAGCCCCTGGAATGGGAATTTTACGAGCTATGGCACCACGAGGGGCGCCGGGCGCGGATGGGTGCTGCGATGATGGCGCCCGACTATGCCTGGTGGCATGGGTTTTACGAACTCAAACACCGCTACGCCGAGGTCGAGAAGATGGCCGATTCCCTGAAGGAAGCCGGAAAAGGGGAAAGGTACCGGCACGTGCCGGGGCAGTTTGAGAAGGACAAACAGTAAATTCGACTCTCGATATTCTGATTTCGAAATTTTTCTTCACCTTTTGCCTGTACACAAGAAGCCTGCTGTCTTTTGTCGTCCTCTCAATCCTCTAATTGGTCAAACTCTGGATCGGTGCCGGCACCAGACCGCCGAGGCGCAGAAAGCGGTCGCTTCCCCGCCCGTTGTTGACGCCGATGATGATGGCCTGGCCCAGAAGGCCGCCGAAAAACGCGCTGTCTCCGGCGGATTTGCCGGGCACCGGGATCAGCCGGCAGGCCGTGGTCTTTCGGTTGATCACACCGATGGCCATCTCGTCTGCAATGATGCCGGCCAGGGTCTCCTCGGTGGTGTCGCCCGGGATCGCCACCATGTCCAGCCCCACCGAACAAACCGCGGTCAACGCTTCGAGCTTCTCCAGGGAAAGATGCCCCGATGCGGCGGCTTCTGCGATGTTCAGATCCTCGCTGACGGGGATGAACGCTCCGCTGAGCCCGCCGACATGGGAGCTGGCAAACGCCCCGCCTTTTTTCACCGCGTCGTTGAGCAGGGCCAAGGCGGCGGTGCTGCCGGGCACTCCGATGCTGGTCAAGCCCAGGCTCTGAAAGATCTCCCCGACGCTGTCTCCGACATTGGGTGTCGGCGCCAGAGAGAGATCGGCCACGCCGAAGCGGAGCTGAAGATTCTCCGCCACCTCTCGTCCGATCAACTCGCCTACGCGGGTCACCTTATAGGCGGTTCTTTTGATGATTTCCGAAATCCGGCCCAGATCGAGGTGCGGATCGGCTTCCAGTGCCCGGTCGATGGCCTTTTTCACCACGCCCGGGCCGCTGACCCCCACGTTGATCACCGCATCGGCCTCGCCGATTCCCAGGTAAGCACCGGCCATGAACGGGATGTCCTGGGGGATGTTGGCAAACACGCAAAGCTTGGCGCAGGCGATACCGTCTCGATCGGCGGACAGGGAAGCCGCTTGGCGGATCGTTTTTCCCATGAGCATGACCGCATCCATGTTGATGCCGGCCCGGGTGGAGGCGACGTTGACCGAAGCACAGACGCGCTCTGTCTCTGCCAGGGCTCGGGGAATGGCATCGATCAGGGCCCGGTCCCCCCTGGCGGTCCCTTTTTCCACCAGTGCCGAAAAACCGCCGATGAAATCGACGCCGACCTCGGCGGCCACCTCGTCGAGGGTCTTGGCGACGCGGACCATGTCGTCGGGCTTGAACGGGGCGGCCACCACGGCGATGGGACTGACGGCAATCCGCTTGTTGACCACCGGGATGCCGTACTTGTCTCCGATTCTGTCGCAGACCGAAACCAGGTTTTCGGCAAGATGCTTGATCCGGAAGCGGATATTGCGCTGCAGCCGGTCCAGGTCGTGGCTGGCGCAGTCGACCAGGTTGATGCCCAGGGTGATCGTCCGGACATCCAGATGCTCGTTTTTGAGCATTTCCAGGGTGGCGATGATTTCTCGATCGGTTAGCATGAGACCTCTATGGTAAAGTTTGCCGGTTCGACCTCTAATTTTGCCGGATTTGGAACTGTCTATAGATCGTGGAAGCGATTTTTCTGATAAATTCCTCCGGCGACAGCCGGAGGAATTTATATGCGGTTCATTTCCTCGAAGATCTGGCGGTGCTGGATGTTCAGTGTCAGGCTCAGTTCCTCCGCCTTTTGGCGCAAATCATTGCACAGGGCCTGGCGGTCTATGCTGCGGGGGATGTCCACCTCGTAGATCATGATGTTGTTTTCCGGATCTTCGCCCCCTTTGAAAATCGCCTGGAGGTTGGTGACGTTGACGCCGTGGCGGGCGATGATGGCGGTGATCCGGGCCACCAGGCCCTTTTGGTCCGGGCCCTGGGTGGTGATGACGAACGGTTCGGCATCCAGGAGCGACGAAAGCGGCTCTTTTGTTTCGATCCGCCGAATGAGGACATCGAGACCCAAAAGATGAAGACCGGCTTCGAGCTTTTCGGATAGCATCTCGACGGTCATCGAATCCGGTACGCTGACAATGAACGTTCCGGAAAACTGTGTTTGAAGAATCGTCTGGCTGACTGCCTCGATGTTTCCGCCGGTCTCGAAAAGGATGCCGGAAACCGCGGCGATGATGCCCGGCCGGTCATGTCCCAGAACCGATAAGATCAACCTGCTCATGGCCTTCCCGCCCTAAAAAAGAATGGCGGCGTCCACCGACGCCGTATCTGATGTGCCCGTCAAAATCATCGCCTGAATCAGCTCGGAGCGGAGCTGTTCCAGGTATGCGATCACCCCTTTCTTGAGGCCGCCTACTGCAGCGACAGAAAACGGGCGGCCGATCATCACCGCATCGGCTCCCAGCGCCAGCATTTTGAGGACATCGGCGCCTGTGCGCACCCCGCCGTCTGCCAGTACGGGGATCCGGCTGCCGACCGCCGTCGCCACGGTTTTTAGAACCTCCGCGGTTCCGGGGGTGTGATCCAGCACCCGTCCGCCGTGGTTGGAGACGACGATTGCGTCTGCGCCGAGTTCGACAGCCTTTTCGGCGTCCTCGGGGGTCATGATTCCTTTCAGAACCCATTTCATGTCCGATTTTCGGATGATCTCGGCCAGCGCTTCGGCCGGGCGCGGAAATACGGGCCGGCCCATGAGCCGGAGGGTGAACAGGCCGGCTGCATCCAGGTCCATTCCCACGATGGTGGCACCGGTATCGGCGGCTTTTTGGAGTTTTTCGCCGAGTTCCTTGTCTTCCCAGGGTTTGATGAAAGGAATTCCCGCTCCATCCAGTGCCCGGATCGCGAAAAATGCGCTTTCCTGGATGAAGTCCGGGACCCCGTCACCGGTACAGCCCAGGGTGCCCATTTCCCTGCAGCCTCCGAGGACGGCTTGGACATAGTCCTCTTCTTCGATCTTGCCGCCCATGTTGAACGAAACCCCGCCGATAGGGGCGGCGAGCACCGGCAAAGACAGGGTGCGGCCGAGAAAGGAGATTTCGGTTTTCGGATCGGTCACATCGTGAATCACCCGCATGTTGAATCGAACCGATGCCAGGGCCTCGACATTGGCGGTGAAGGCCGAACCGGTACCGATGCCCCCCATGCCCGGAACCTGTCCGGCACAGGCCCGCCCATCGCAGACCGGGCAGACACGGCAATATCCCTTCATCCGTTCCCTTGCCTTCTTTCGTATTTCTTCCATTGGTTCTTTTCCCTTCCCATCGCTTTGCAGAGGGCTTGTCAGCGCCGGTTTGCATGTGCTAAATTTTCTTTCTCGAACCCGTTGGAGCCACCGGCGCCGTGAAGCATGTCTGCCCGAAGCCGGCATGATATCATTGCCGACGCTGCAGAGGCAGGCAAATCACAAGGAACCGGAAATGTCAAAGAAAAGAAGCCTCGCCAGCCTGATTCGAGGTCCTGAAATGACCTCCGGGGAAGATGTCATAGCGCCTTGGCAAGAAAGCGAAACCAAAGGCGTTAAACGGGAGGAACTCAAACGGTGACCAATCTTGACAGCGTCACGGGAGCCGCGCCTCTTCAGGTCGCCACCACCCACAAAAACACAGATTTTGACGCCCTGGCTTCCGTTTTTGCTGCCACCATCCTTTACCCGGGTGCCGTCGTGGTGCTTCCCAAGAGCATCAACCCGAATGTCCGCGCATTCCTGTCGATTCACAAAGACCTATTTCCTTTTTCCCGGTTCGACGAGGTACTGCTCGACCGGGTCGAGCGACTCATCGTGGTGGACGTCAACCGCTGGTCCCGGCTCGGCAGAATCAAGACCCTCAAGCACCGCAAAGGCCTCGAGATTGTTTTATGGGACCACCATGCCGGACAGGGGGATATCGACGCCTCCTGGAGATGCCAGGAGGAAATGGGCGCGAACATCACCCTTATGATGCGGCATCTGAAGGCGGAAAACCGGCCCGTTTCGCCGATTCAGGCCACACTGTTTCTGGCCGGGCTCTACGAGGACACCGGCCATCTCACCTTTCCCTCCTGCCGGGCGGATGACGCCTATGCTGCAGCGTTTCTGCTGGAAAACCAGGCGGATCTGAACATCATGAATTCCTTTCTGCGGCCCGCCTACGGAGAGAAACAGAAAAACGTCCTGTTCAAAATGCTTCAAAAGGCCGGGCGCACCCACATCAACGGGTATTCGGTGAGCTTCAACAAGGTGGATGTAAAGGGCCATGTGGACAGTCTGGCCCTGGTGGTTCGGATGTACCGGGACATCGTCAACGTCGACGCGGCCTTCGGCATATTCGCCATCAAGGAGCGCGGACACTGCATGGTCATCGGAAGAAGCGCTGCCAGCGGGTTGGACGTGGGCGGCATCATGCGAAGCCTTGGCGGGGGCGGGCACCCGGGGGCGGGATCGGCCATGATCAAAAACGCCGATTCCGACGATGTGGAAGACAGGATCCGCTCCCTGATCGAAGGAAACCAGCAGGCCTCCGTGCAGATCCATGATTTGATGTCATTTCCGGTGTTTACCGTCTTGCCGGAGGCCACCATGAAGGAGGTGGCCAATGTCCTGCGGGAGAAAGGGTGCACGGGACTTCCCGTGGTCGACGGCGGGCGGCTGGTGGGAATGATTTCCCGGCGGGATTTTTCCAAGATCAAGCGCGAAAACCAGCTTTCAGCGCCGGTCAAAGCGTTCATGAGCACGAACGTCAAGACCATCGAGCCGGGCATGAGCCCCATGGCCGCCGCCCGGCTCATGGTCAAGCACGACGTGGGCCGACTGCCGGTGATCGAAGACGGCAGAATCATCGGCATCGTGACCCGCTCCGACGCCATGCTCTACTTCTACGACCTGATGCCGGAATAAAATCGTGAAACGATTTTAACCCTTATTCGGATTTCGTGCTTCCGCCTGCAACCACTTGGCCAGCCGCTTCAACCCTTCCTCGATGCTGACCTCGGGCCGGTATCCCAGGTCCCGCTTGGCCGCGGAGATGTCGAACCAGTGGTCGGTGGAAAGCTCCCGGGCCACGAAGCGGGTCATGGGCGGCTCTCCTTTGAGCTGGAACAATCGGTAGACCGTCTCCAGCACCATTCCTGCGGCCCATGCGGCCGGAAAAGAAATCGACCCTTTCACCGGGGCCTTGCCCGCAGCGTGTAAAATCCGATTCACCATGTCCCATACCGGGATCGGTTCGTCCTGGCTGACGAAGTAGACCCTGCCGGACAATTCGGGGGCTTCGGCAAGGCGGTCTGCGGCCAGCACGTGGGCGAGGGCGGCGTTGTCGATATAGATGGTATCCACCCGGTTGTCTCCGCGTCCGATCCGCTTCAGCCGGTGTGAAAGCTCGATGATCCGCGGAACCAGGTGTTTGTCCCGGGGGCCCCAGATCAGATGGGGCCGAATGGTGATGGTCAACGGCGCTCCCTGCCGGCCGGCGGCGATCACCTCTTTTTCGGCGGCGGCCTTGGTCTCCGGGTAGGCGGCATGAAACCGGGCCGGGTAGGGGGCGGATTCGTTCACCCCGGCCATATTGGTTCCGTCGAACACGACGCTGGGGGAACTGGTGTGGATCAACCGGGGGATTTTGTTTTTTCGGCAGGCTGCCAGCACGTTCCGTGTGCCGGCGACGTTGACCGAAAAATAGTCTTCATAACGCCCCCAGACCCCTGGCTTGGCCGCGGTGTGAAAGACCGCGTCTACGTCCCTGCAGGCACGGGCCACCCCTTCTTCATCCCGAAGATCTCCTTCGATCTGGGAGACCCCGATCTCGTCGAGTTCGGGATACCGGCTGCGGGAAAAACTTGCCACATAGTCCCCCCGCGCCCGGAGCCGCTTGCACAGGGCAAAGCCAAGAAAACCGCCGCCGCCGGTGACCAATACCCGCTCGGGGTGCCGGGGCCTGTTGAGACTGCCGTTTATGCTTTCATGATTCTGCATCATCTCCATAAAAAAGACCTAAAATGGTGGTGTCGCTTCGCTCCCTTGATTCGGAATATGGCCTGCCAACCATCACCGATCCAGTGACCTATTTAAGAGCCGAGTCCGGGAACCATCCAATGGCCTTACCCCCTTAATTATAGGCATTTTAGCTCATTTTAGGCATTTTAGGCATTCTTCTGATCTTTTTCTCCGCCCACACCGCCAGCTTCTCCCGGAAGATCTTGGAGTTGTGTCGGATGTCCACCGGAAATGCCGGATGAAACAGCACGGTTTCGATCTGGGCGGTAACGGCGGCGCGGCGGGCCAGGTCGAGGAGTTCGGTCCGCAGGGCGGCACGGCGTTTCGAGGTCAGCTTCTTGCCCGGCTCGATGCAGATCACCGGCGTCTGGTTTCCGGGGCGTCCTGCGCCGACCAGCGCGCTTCGGAAGACGTCCGGATGCCGGTTGAAAATCGCCTCGCAGGGAATCGTGAACAGGGGGCCGGCCGCGGTCTGCACCCGGTGTCCTTTTCGTCCGCAGAACCAGATCCGCCCCTTTTCATCCCTCCAGCCCACGTCTCCCATCCGATGCCAGAACGATCCTTTGTCCCGGATCTTGGAAAGCGCGTCATCTCTTGGCCGTTCGAAATAATTCCGGCTGACCACGGCCCCTTTGACCGCGATTTCACCGATTTTTCCATCGGGCAGGCAAAGCGTTTCAGACCATTCGGGAATCGGATCGTCGGAAATTTCAATGATCCGAACCTCCATCCCTGAAAGCGGCGTCCCCACGCAGGTGCCCCGGCCCTGTTCGCTCATTTTTGCGGTTTCAGAAAGGATTTCCCGGCTTCCGATGGAAGATACCGGCATCGCCTCGGTGGCGCCGTAGCCGGAATGAACCTGGGCGCCGCCGGTGAGCATTTCGGCAAACTGGGCCACGTTGGCCGGGAGGGTGGGTGCCCCGGCGGAGATCACCCGCCTGACCGAGGCCAGTTTGATCTTCCTTTGCTTGCCGTCGGCCCCGACCCGGTGAAGCAGGGCAGGAGAGGCGAACATGTTGGTCACCCCCTGGTTGTCCACTGCCTCGATGATCTTGACCGGATCGACCCGGGCCGGACGGGTCGGGTCCATGTCCGGAATCACGGCCGTCATTCCCAGTGCCGGGGCGAACAGGGCAAAGAGGGGAAAGGTGGGCAGATCGATCTCGCCGGGCTCGATGCCAAAGCGGTCGCCAATGGCGCGGACTTGGGCGTCGAACATGCCATGGGTGTATACCACGCCCTTGGCCGGGCCGGTGCTGCCGGTGGTGAACAGGATCGCCGCAGTCTCGTTGCGGGCGGTGGAGGCAGCGGGGTAAGGCTTCCATGGCCGGTGCTGAAGTTCGGCCAGCGTATGACCGCCCCAAAACCAGCGGCGACCGATGGTGATCCAGGTGTTGACGGAGCGAAAATAGCGGGGCCTGAGGGACCGCAGGACGTGGGCCTTGGGGATTCCGACAAATCCCTCGGGCCGGCTCTCCTGGAGACATGACAGCATCCGCCCGATGCCCATTCCCGGATCGACCATCACCGGCACCGCCCCGACCTTGAACATGGCAAAGGTCAGGGCGAAAAAATCGAGGCTGGGGCCGACCATCAGGATCGTTCGGATGCCTCGGCCGATGCCGACATCAGACAGTCCGTGGGCGATCCGGTCCGCAGCCCTGTCGAGCTGCCGAAACGTGTAATGGGCGTAAAGCACCCGATTTGCCCGATCCCTGGCGGCCGGCATCACGACCGCCCGGCGCCAGGGATGCGTTGATGCCATTTCGGTCAGGTGAACGGATACGTTGACTCCGCCTGTTTGGTCTCCGTGCTTTGAACCCATCGACGATAAAATCGCTCCGTGCTTTTATTATGGGCGGTTGCGCCGCCACGCCGGTAAAGTTTTGTCCAAAGCTACTTCATCCACTTCGTTTTTTGTAAAAAATCCTGAATCGTTTTCAGCACCCGGACCGGCTCGTCTTCGAGAAGATAGTGCCCGGCCTGTTCAAAGCGATGCACCTCGGCTGCTGGAAACCGTCTTTGCCATTCTGCCAGGTAGTCGGCGTCGAAGACGAAGTCGTGCATGCCCCAGCAGATCAGCATCGGCTTGCCGGCCAGGAAGGAAAGGCGCTTTGCAGTGTCTGACAAAATGTCAAAGCCGGGGTCGCTTTTAGAAAGCGGAATGTCCTGGACGAACCGAAGCGTGGCGATCCGGTTCTTCCAGGAATTGTAAGGCGCCAGAAGACCCGCCCGGACATCGGCGGAAAGCCTCTTTTCCGGTGCCATCCAGACGGCGCCTCGGGCAAATGCGTTCAGACCGAGCACCAGCACCGCCGCCAGGGGAGCAAGATCCCGGATCACCGAAAGTCTCAGGGGAATCGTTTTTCCGGCCGGCGGTGGAAACGCCGCCGTATTGGTCACCACGATGCGGCCGATCCGATCCGGGTGGTTCACTGCCCAGGCCATGCCGATCATGCCGCCCCAGTCGTGGACGATCAGGTTGAGCTTGCGTTCCGGCTCGAGGCGGTCGATCAATTCGGCCAGGTCGTCGATCCGGTTTTTTAGCCGGTAGCCGTACCGGCCGGGGCCGGGCTTGTCTGAAAGGCCGCAGCCGATATGGTCCGGCACGATTGCCCGGAAATCGACGGAAAGCCCCTTCACCAAGGACCGGTAGTAAAATGACCAGGTGGGGTTGCCGTGGATCATGAGCACCGGCTCGCCGGCGCCTTCGTCCAGATAGTGGAGCCGGTGGCCGCCCACGTCCATGAAATGGGAAGAAAACGGATAGAGCTGCTGGAAGGGGGAAATATTTATACTGTTATGGTAATTTTCCATAAAAACAGATTTTTGTTTAAAATTATTTAAAGTATGCAATTAACTTATTATGGGTTGAGTAAAAGGGCCTATTCCCTTATCAGGCGGATTCCAAAATTCTCCATCTTGTATATCGCTATTCCATCCACCCGAAGCAGACCGTCGGCCGTCAACAGGGAGTCCGGTTTATCCTCGATCCGGGTAATGACGGCTTCGACGGTGATGCGTCGGTTGGCCGGAAGGATCTGCCCGCGGTAGGTCCACCGGTGCTTTTCGCCGAGAAGGGGTGCAAAGCGTAACCCTTCTGACTGATTCGGAAAACGTCTGAGGGCGGCGAACTTGACAAGTTGGAGAAACGACTCGAGCCCTAAAGAACCGGGGCAGACCGGATCCTGGTGGAAGTGGGCCCGAAAGAACCATTCCTCCGGATCCACGATTTTTTCCCCTTTCACGAATCCAAGGCCGCGGTCTCCGCCATCGGGGTCGAAATAGACGATCCGATCGATCATCAACAGGGCCTTTGCAGGAAGTGCCGCCTCCCGGGTCGGCGATGGATTCGGGTCGCCTGGAAAAAGCGGCGGCAGTATTTCCAGGTCCATGAGCACTGTCTGGCTCTGCTCCGTTGACCCGCACCGACGAGAAAATTCTTCTGGATTCCGGATGCCGGCCTGCTGCGCCAGGGCCTCGGGGGTGAAAAAGCCGAAATTGGTGGTTCCCTCGTAGATCCTCCGGCCGTTTTCGCCGCTGACGACCATCTCAAAGTCCTGAATGATCATGTCTGCGGCCGTGTTGACCCGAAGCAGGCGACACCGGGTGGTCAGCACCTCCCGTTCGGTCCTGACGTCCTCGTGCTGAACGGCCTCTCCACCCAGGTTGCGGAACCGGAGGTCTTTTTCGGAAGTGAGGGACGAACCCGCATAGGCCGCGGTAAAGCCGCAGACCTGCAAGGCGGCCTCCTGCAGCACGCAAAAGGGCATGGAGCGGTTCCGGTTCGCCGAAAAATACCAGGCGTCGGGATCGACCTCGAATTGGGCCGTCACCCATCCGTCGGGCGCCATGACCTGCGGCGGGGGCTCGATGTGGACTACCCGGTCGATAAAGGAGTAGGGCGGAGCCGGAAGCCTGGCGATGAACCGGTCCTCGTCAAAGGGGGAAAAGCGGGGGCCGAAGGCTTCCGACGGCCTTCCCTGGGCAAAGGCCAGGATCTGCTCCCGGCCGAACGCTGGTTTCTGCGCTTCATCCTTTTGCGAAGGCGGGGCGGTTCCCCTGAAACCTTCCGGGGGCCTTTTGGCGGCGGTGGACTGGGAAGGACCCTCGCCGGATGCAGGCCCTCTTTCCCAGAAAGCGTGGATCGCTTCTTTGGTCAGACCCGAGACCTGCATGGACATGTCCCGGAACATCACGATCCGACGGCCGTCGGCGAACATATGCGCATCGGCCAGGGCGTAGGCAAAGGGATCGAACCCCAGCTCCTTTACCTCGATTTCGTAGACCACATGCCGGGTGGCGGGCGTCACCGGCCCCCGGCATTTGAGGACGCTTTTGATGCCGGGCTTCGGTTCGTACACCGCGGCGGCACTGTCCGTGAACCATCCCATTCGCTGGAGAAAGACCCGGAGGGTGTGGGCGCAGCATTCGTACATCAAGGTGCCCGGCATGACCATGTCATCGACAAAGTGGCAAGTCAGAAACCAGTCGTCCGGATGGATGTCCGCCTCTGCCCGGATCGAACCGATGCCGTATCGTCCCCCCTTTGGATCGATGGCGAGGATCCGATCGATGAGGTGCATCCGGCCGCCGGGCAGCCGGAGAGGCTCTGGAATGGATACACCCGCGAACTGCTCGCCGAAACAAGCCCGGGCGCTGCCGCGGCGAAGGGCCGACAGGGCCTCGTCCGGGTAGTTTTCCCGCTTCATGGTCACCGGAGGCGCATAATCCGGCGGAAGCCTGCCCGCATCGGGACGGCGCTTTTCCTCTCCGGGTAGGATGCCGCCGGAGTTTTCCACCTCCTGGGGGGTGAAAAAACCGGCGCAGCCGTCGGTCATCGTGATCAGGGGGGCATCGTCGACGTATCCGTCGAAATGGAAAAAAAACAGCCAGGTGTCGCCCTGACGGACGAACTTTTCGATTTCGATTTCATAGCGGATCGTGTCGCCCGGTGCGGGCAGCCCCCGGTGGAAAAAGACGGTGGCGTCCAGAAGTCTGTAGGCCCGCCGGCCCTTGACCCGGAAATCGATCCCCAGGTAGCTGCACAGAAACAGGTCTGCCTGACCGGCTTCGACTGAAATGCAGACCGGCGCCCTGCCGGCATCCAGGTACCAGGCCCCGGGAAGCACGTCGTGTTCGGTGGTCACCCGTCCCGAAGAAAGCGACCCTTTTTCGCCTTCCACTGAAAGGATCCGATCCACCAGCATCAGCGGCTCGTCCGGGAGCCTCACCCGGACCGGGTAGCGGTCCACTTCGGCAAACTCCGGGCCCAGCACCTTTTGCACGGACCCCACGGCAAACTCCATGCAAAGATCTCGGTCATAGGCCGGGTCAGGCCGGCGAAGCGCAACCCGAGGGGCAGCAGACAGGCCGCTTTGCCCGGCGGCGTCGATCAGCTTCGTCTGGAACCCGACCGCGTCCGCGTAGGCTCGATGCAGTTCCTTTGAAAACTCGAGGAATTTTTCATGGGCCCGGCCGGCGGCCTCCCCCGAGCGGACCATCAGGTCGCCGAGGCCGGAAACCGGAACTTGGATGCTGGATCCGTCTTCGCTCTTGGAGTTTGGGTCTTCGCTCTGGGAGCTTCGCCCCGCAAGTCGCCGGGCCGATGCTGGATCCGAGGCGAATATTTCGGGCTTCGGCGCCATCGGTGCGGCAGGGGGATGCTTTTTTTGATGTTCCTTTGATAAAGAGGGGCTTGTGGGCGGCGCGGGCACGGAAATGATGTCTCCGCCGACGGCCAGCACGATAGCGCGATTTTCCGGCTGCGGCACCGACTGCTTTTCCGGTTTGGACACCGGCTCGGCCGTTCCGGCTTCCTCCAAAATGGCGTGGATGCATCCTGCCTCTGCTGTCGTGACGGCCACACAGGCGCGGCGGGGGGTGCCATCTTTTTCCTCCGGCCAGGGAAAAGATCCAATGCCCGGGGCTTGTGCCGGAAACCGTTTTCGGGCAAGGCATGCCGCGGCTCGGGCCAGCGCCGCGGCTCCAGAAGCGGCGCCGGCATGGCCGAACACCGTTTCCACCCGGACGATTCGACTGTTTTCCAGGGCCGGCGATCGCCGATGGGTGTTGTGCTCGGCGTCTTCTTCCGGCGGGCCGGCGATCTCCAACAAACCGATTGGCAGATGGTTTCCGCCTTCTTCTGTCAAGGCCTGATGCAATGATCTGTTCCAGGCCTCCGGATCCGGGCGATGCTGCCCGATTTCGCCGCCGGAGGCGCTGCCCACCCCGCGAACCACGGCATAGATCCGGTCTTTGTCTTTCAAGGCTTGGTCGAGACGCTTCAAAACAAAGGCGGCCGCCCCTTCGCCCGGAGCCGCCGCCCCTGCCTGCGCGGCAGAGGCCCAGCAGGCGCGAACGTCTCCGGCAAGATCGACGGCCCCGACCAGCATCAGGTCGGCTTCGGATCTTTCCAGCATCCCCACCGCGATCTGAAGAGCCCGGAGGCAGGAGCCGGGACCGTCCGATACGGTAAAGCTCGGCCCCCCCAGCTTGAACTCCCGGGCGATTCGGCTGCCGATCACCCCGGCCAGGGCCCCGAGGGTCCGGTTGGCGTTCAACGGTGGTGAACAGGCGCTTTGAAGCGACGCGATCCATTTTCGGCCGGCATCGCTGTCCAACGGCATGTCCGGGATTTGCGGCCATCTCCGGGATTCGGCGTCCAGGCGCCAGCGAAGATGAAAATTGGTGGCCTCATGGTCGAAGTCGATTCCCACCACGGCGCCCCATCGGGGGCGCTCCGAGGATCTTTCCAGGCCGGCGTCGGCAAACGCCCGACAGGCGGTGCGCAGCATGACCAGGTGCTGGGGCAGAATATCCGGAAGCTCGCTGGGAGGAATCCGGAATTCGCCCAGAGCGACGGCCACCTCGTTTAGATACGCGCCCCGGTCCATGCCGCGGACCAGTTCATCGGGCAGAGAGTCTTCGATTCCCCTCCAGCGGTGGGCAGGCCGCTTTCGCTTCGGATCGACCCCGTCGAATACCGCCTGTTCGAACGCTTCAAGCGTCATCGCACTGCCGAAGGCGGCGTCCATCCCGACGATGGCGACGGGAGTCTGGATGCTGGACCCCGGATCCTCGATGCTGGGTGCCGGCTCCCGGCTCCTGGCTGCGTTTTTCGACATCCGACATCCGACATCCGACATCTGTTTTTCCGACATCGGACATTGGACATCCGACTGCTGATCTTTTGCCTCGCTGCCTGTCCATTCCTCCAGGAGCACGTGTGCATTGATGCCGCCGAATCCAAAGGCGCTGACCGCGGCGCGGCGGGGGGTGTCCGGCGCTCGCCTGGGCCATGGCGCCGCTTCTGTCTGGATACGAAAGGGGCTGGCAGGCAAGGGGCTTCCTTCCGCCGCCCCATCGAAGTGGAGAGAGGGCGGAAGAGTTTCTCTGTCCATGGCGATGAGGGTTTTGATAATTCCCGCAGCGCCGGCTGCCACCAGCAAGTGACCGACCGTGGATTTGATCGAACCGATGGCGCAGCCGCCGCCGGCGGCATCGTTGTCCTTCCAAAGGCGAACGAGGCTTTCGATTTCCGTTCGGTCTCCCACCGGGGTTCCGGTGCCGTGGCATTCGATCAGGTCGACGTCTGACGGCCTCCAGCCGGCCTGGCCATAGGCGGCGGTCATGGCGCGAATCTGCCCTCCGCTGTCCGGAGCCAGCAGATTGCCTCTCATGTCGTTGGAAAGGCCGATGCCGCGGATGACCCCCCAGATTCGGTCTCCGTGGGCGAGGGCGTCTTTGAGGCGTTTAAGCACGAGAATGCCGCAGCCTTCTCCCACGACAAGACCGTCGGCAGATGCGTCAAACGGCGCGCATCGTCCGGACGGGGAAAGGGCCTTGAGCTGGGAAAACCCGACCTGGGTATAGAGGCAGTCGGGGCGGGACACGCCTCCGGCCAGCATGACGTCTGCGCGGCGGCTCTGAAGCTCTTCTGCGGCCAGTTTCAAGGCATACAGCGAAGAGGCGCACGCCGCGTCGAGGGTGAAGCTGATCCCGCCCAGATCGAGTTCACGGGCGACAAGGGCGGCCGGCAGTCCGGTCACCTGTGCGGCACGGGCCGCGTCGGGACGGAGGCCTGAAAATTCCGATGTTTTGTAAATTCGGCGCTTTAAAAACCCGAAAATGAGGTCCCTGCAAAGCCGCGATGCCGAATCCGTGGGCAGGGCGATGGCGGCGAGGATGACCCCGGCTCTTTTTTTGTCAACCGGACCTGCGACAAAGGACTCCCAGGCACGATGGCCGACGCACAGAGATAGGTGATGGAGCGGATCGAGTCGATTCACCAGTGCCCCGCCGAGACGGCAGGCTTCCGGATCGAAGTCAAAATGGTGGATCAGGCCGGCCCGCCTGGAAACCGCTCGGTCCGGGGCGGCAGAATCGGACCAGATGCTTTCTGCAGCGCCGTTTCGGCGCTCCGGTGGAATTTCGCAGATTCCATCTGATTTTACGATGATCCGCTGCCAAAGCTTCTCAGGATCCGATGCACCGGGGAAAACCCCGGAAAATCCGACAATCGCTATGGGTGATGGGTTATCCATAATGCGTCACAATATGCAATATCAAATAAGTGTTTGAGATTGCCTGAATCACGGAAGGTTGTCAACGCTCAAAAGTATCGACAATTCCTTGACAGCGTCACCGATATTCCTTACTAAAATAAATTCTCATCCTATCGATACATTTCGTGCGGGGGAAGCAACCGTGCGAGAATGCCTCGAATCGATTCGGATCGGAAAGCTGTCGGAGTTTACCCTGATGCACTGCTGGGCCGGACACGAATCCGGCGGGTGCTGCGCGCACTGAACAGAAAGGATTGACATCGATGAGCGACCCCATCGAAATCGACGAGCAGGACAAGGAAAGTCTGCGGGAAATGCTCCGCGGATCGGGCTATGCCGACAAGGCCATCGACTACTACATGGAGCGGAAAAACATGGGGGTTCTCGAGGGTGCAGACCAGGTTTCCGAGCTTACCGGCCATTGCGGGGACACCATGAAAGTCTACCTGAAGGTGAAGGACGGTCGGGTGGAAGACCTTCGCTACCAGGTGCTCGGCTGTCCGGGAGCCATCGCCTCGGCCATGGCCGCCGTGGAACTGGTTCGGGGAAAAACCCTCGATGAGGCCAAAAAGCTCAAAGACGCGGACATCTTCAGAGAAATCGAAGACCTCCCGGACCAGAAGCAGCACTGCATCCGGCTTTCGATCAAGGCGCTCCAGAAGGTCATCGACGAATATTCGGGCAACAATGGAGGAACATCATAAGTAGCCCCTTTCGGGAGCCTCCACCCACGGTGGAGAGTGTAAATAGTAACCATGGGAGGTCCGGCATGCCGCTTTTTGATTTTCTTTGTCTCGACTGCAGCGAGCTTAGCGAAATCCTGGTGACCGGAGACGGCACCCCGCCGGTGTGTGCAAAATGCGGGAGCACCAACCTGAAAAAAATGCTTTCGGCCCATTCGAGCCTGTCCGGGCCTCGGTCGGGTCGGATGCCCGGGGCCGGGGACACCGCCTGCTGCGGTTCGGCCCCCGGGGAAGCTTCAGGATGCGCCGGCCCCGGGTCCTGCTGCGGCCGGCGGTAGCGACCTCGGCCAGGTGGCTGGTTTGCTTGGCGCATCGATTCAGTTCGATAAGCCTCACCCCAAGCGCGCTGTGTGGTTCTTATTTTATATATAGGGATCGTCAAACAGCTGATCTATGACCTTGAGTGCGCGCGATGCCGGTGCATATCAAGCTTTCTCAAATGGGACGAAAATACGACAATCCCTATAAACGGCTTTGCCGCTGCATTTCCGACTTGCTCCCCAATTTGACCATTTACATGGTTCGACCATTAACCCGCCCATGACTTCATACAACCGCGAACAGCTCGAGGCCCTTCACCTGGTCCGGAGGCAGCTTGCCTCCATGGGGGAAGAAGGCCTGGCAGCCCTGCGCAGACGTATCGACCGATACCTCGCTTTTCGAAACGAACTCGAAGAATTTCTCCAGGGCCGATTCGGCGACATCTGCACCGAGAAATGTTTCCGCAGCCGGCTGAGCGCCTGCTGCACCCGGGAGGGGATCATCGTATTTTTCGCCGACGTGGTGGTCAATGCCCTGGCATCTTCTCCGCAGCAGCTGGACGTTCTCGAACAGGTTCTGGAGAGCGGGCATTGTGGCCGGGCTCAAGGGTTCAAGTGCGTGTTTCTGAAGGAAAGTGGATGCCTGTGGCAGGTTCGGCCCATTGTCTGCGCCATGTTTCTGTGCGATCCGGCAAAGGAGAGGGGCTTCGGCCAAGACCCGGAGGCCGCCCGGCATTGGGCGGAGTTCGAGGCCAGACGCAAGGCGTTCACCTGGCCGGACAGGCCGGTCCTGTTCGACGATCTGGAAACCGTCTTCTTGGAAGCCGGATGCCGCTCGCCTCTCATGCACCTTCACTTCAACCCCGGCCTGCGGATGGTCAAAAAAAAGGCCGGATATTAACATCCCGCAAGTGGTCGGTGAAACTTTTGACGAAGCCTCTGCCCTTTGAAGGCATGATAGCGCCCGTATGGCCTTAGCCAGGAGAATGAAATGAGCATGATACGTATAACGGCCGCCATTCTTGTTTCGGCTGTGTTGGGTTTTACGGGGTGTTCGAGCATCCAGGTCAGCCAGGATTACCGAAAGAGTGAGGACTTTTCAGGCATTTCATCATTTGCCTGGGCGTCTGAAGTCCAGGAAAAAACCGGAGATGTGCGTGTAGACAATCCGCTCATGATCGAGCGGATCCGGGAGGCCGTGGAACAGACCCTGATCGAAAAAGGACTGGGCAAAGCCGATCGTTCCGATGCGGACATCCTGGTGCAATACCATTTTCAAATCCGGCAGAAGGTCAGATCAGACGACGTCAGGGGGGGATTCGGTTTCGGCGTCGGCACCTGGGGCCGCAGCGGCGGCATCGTGATCGGTACAGGCGGAGAAGTCCAGACCTATGACGAGGCGCTGCTGATCATCGATCTGCTTCGTCCGAGCCAAGGCGACCTGCTTTGGAGAGGAAACGCGACCTACCCGCTGGCCGAGCATTCGAGCCCGGAAAAGACCACTAGGCTGGTCAACGAGGCGGTCGAAAAAATCTTCGCCCAGTTTCCGCCGGCGCCGGAAACAGGCTGAGTCGACAAGCTGTCTTGATATGGAAAAGGGGCGCTTCCTTATTGTTCAAGAAACGCCCCTTTTTCTTTTTCGGTTCTTCGACGGTGCTATGAAATCACCGAAACGTTGGCGGCCGCAGGGCCTTTTTTGCCCTCTTCGATGTCAAAAGACACCCGGTCGCCTTCATTGAGGGATTTGAAGCCGCTTGCGTTGATCGCGGAATAATGCACGAACACGTCCGACCCCCCATCCTGTTCGATGAAACCATACCCCTTGCTGTCATTGAACCACTTCACTGTTCCCTCGGCCATTGAGCCCAACTCCTTTACTAATGATTCTTGATTGATTTCAGCCTCCGTGCGTTCCCGCCGAAGTCGAAATCGGCCCGCTTTTTTAAGCGGGGCTGACCATACCACTTTTTTATTCTTGAACAATATGTGGATGGAGTCAAGTCTTCTCTTCGGAAAAGTGGGTGTCGACGGTGAATTTCCGGTTCGGATCGTAAAAGAGGTGAGGGCAAGGCCGCTGGAGGATCTTCTGGCCGGGGTCGACGCCCTCAACAAACGCTGCAAGGTGCGGCCCTAAAAGCGTCGGCCTCTTCGAACGATCAGCTTGATCAGGGGTTCGGGGGGTCCTGGGGCAATGGCACGGCCTGCTCCTGGCCAGAGGGCTCGGCGCCTGGATTCTCTTGAGCGTCTTGGACCGGTTCCTGGCTATCTTCTTTTTTGGCCAGCTTTTTTTCCAGTTTTTCCTGCTTCTTTTTCGCTTTCTTGAGTTCTTTTTGTCGTTTTGCAAACTTGTGGTGGTTTTTTTTCGCCATAGGGCTTGGTTCCTTTCGGGTATGAGGGCCAGGCCAAAAAAAATCCCCGCAACCCCTGAGGGTTGGGGGAGACGGACCGAACCCTGTTTAAAGTGACCAACAGGGTACAGGTCCTGGAACCAAATGGCAATGCTTTTTACCGAAAATTTCGGTATGGATGCGCAGAGGCGAAGATTGTACAAAAGGGTCAGTTTTCGGGGCCGGCCGATCACCGTGTAGGGTACAAAAACTCAACCATGCTCAAAGCCACAATCCATGGAGGTTTACATGTAATTTTTTTCATAGTATTCGGAAGTTTCCTCCACAATTGAAAGCTTCTTTTTCAATTAGCAATCCGCAAAGAACCCCCTTTTTTAGATATAACTTACTGATATTCCATCTATAAAACACAATTGGTCGAACTTGCACGCGTTTTGCATGCCTTCGGAAGCAGGCTTTTACAGCACCGATGCCCAATATAACCTAGAAGGCATCTCCCGGGTAGGATGATCGTATCAGGCGCGGGCGTAGCGCTGACTTAACCGCCAGCCCCCGGGCAGTGTGTTTGGCACATCAGAGAAGTGATCAGTGCACATAACATGCTGGATTACATTGAGAAATTTATTACTAGTATATCGGTGAGAAAAATACGAACTTTTTGGTATGGACAGACGGAGGTAAGGATAGTAATGATGGGAGCGTCTTCGGGGTTCTCACATCGCCGGCTTGCAATCGTCACGTCTGAGCCTGTTTTGCCCCGGGGCCGCTGCCGCTTTTCATACCGATCACACAGCGCACCGGGGTTGATGCGCTTTTATACAAAATAGTTAGATGAACCGGAGGAGGCCGATCCGAAATCGGCAGTTCTGTTGCACCCGAGGCGGGCGCATCGGCTGCGCGCATACCGGCAAGGTCGTTTCCTTAGCTTCTCTGCTCGTTTTCTTCCCGCAGCATTCGTTCAAGGACGCCATTTTGACAAGGCAGTGGCTCGCAAAAATTTGGCCGGCTCTCCTTGCTGTGCTCCTGGCCGGGGCGGTCTTTCTAATTTTCTACCGCCCGCCGCCTCCGACCGCTCCGCCGGAGCCCGGCTACACCATCCCCCGCACCGTCCGGTATGGATTCGTCGTTCAAAACACCACCGCACTGCCTCTGAAAGACGTCCGGTTCTGGGCCCGGGCGCCGCTGCGTCAGACCGCAACCCAGCGCTGCGTCAAGGTGGATGCGTCCCACCCGTTTCAGGTCGAATCCGAAAGTCCCGGCGACCAGGTCCTCGCGTTTGTCTTTGACACCCTCCCTCCGCTGGCAACGAAAGTCGTCACCGTGACAGCGGGCCTGGCACTTTCCGAGTCGCCCAACCGGACGACCGAAGATCGCATTGAAGAATTCCTGCAACCTGCGCCTTTCATCGAGGCCGACCACCGGAAGATCCGGGAACTGGCCGACCAGTTGAAAAACCAAAAAAGCACGAACCCGGGCCGGGAGATTTTTAACTGGATCACCCGGCATGTTCAAAACGCTTCTTTTCGGAAAAACAGCGCTGGCGCGCTGACGGTTCTTCGGCAGGGCGCCGGGGACTGCACCGAACAGGCCTTTTTGTTTGTCGCCCTTTGCCGGGCGGTGGGCATTCCGTCAAGGCCGGTGGGCGGCTATTTGTGCGAGTCGGATTCGGTTTTGTCCCCGAACGGCTACCACAACTGGGCCGAATTCTATCACGAGGGGCGCTGGCGCATCGCCGACCCCTTTTACCGGGTGTTTGACAATGGCGGCGGCCGCTATGTGGCGATGCGGATCGTCCGCCCCGCAGATGCAGCCCCCCTTGCCGGCATGGCCCGCTTCCGGGTTTCCACCCCCCAGGCGGTGGCCCGGATGGGGGGGTGAGCGACCCGGCGCTGCCGGTGGATTCGTCGATGGGCGAATTGGCTCAATGTAAGCGTTCACAGGGCACCGCATCTGCTGCGTTGCCGGGCACTTGAAGTACGACCAGTACGTCTGCGTGTCCGAAGCCTTGCATCTGCGGCACCCTGTAAACGCTTACTGGGCAAGAATATGGTGCACATGGGGCGCTTTACCCCCGTGAATGGCTGCGACTCAAGGGGCAAATCACATTAAAAACGGATACGGGAAACGGCTCATGTATGACTTGCCGCAAAAAAAACGACTGATCCGGCCGTCTATCGCTCTTGCGTTGACGGTCTTTTTTATTGCTTGCTTTGCTGCTCTCTTTTTGCCCCCGGTCGCATCGGCCAACGGCAACAGCCTTTGTGCCGAGGTCAAAATCGAGATCGCCCAGGAGCTGACCCTCGAGCGGCAGGGGTTCGACGCGCACATGCGCATCCGAAACGGCCTTTCCCACATCACGTTGGAAGACGTCGACATCGACGTTGCCTTCACCGACAAAGACGGCAAGCCGGTCATCGCCAGCAGCGATCCAAATACCGACGGTGCGCTTTTTTTCATCCGCCTCGATACCGCCGACAACATCGACGACGTCAACGGGGCCGGCACCATCTCCCCGTCTTCAAGGGCCGACATTCACTGGCTGATCGTCCCCTCCCCGGGTGCGGCGGGCGGACAACCCCAGGGCACCTTGTACTACGTGGGCGCCACGCTGACCTACACTATCGGCGGCGAACAGAACGTGACGCGCGTCACGCCCGATTACATCTTTGTCAAACCCATGCCGGAGATCGTCCTCGACTACTTTCTGCCCATGGAGGTTTTCGGCGACGACGCCTTTTCCCCGGAAACCGAACCGCCGATTCCCTTTCCCCTCGGTGTCAGGGTGCAAAACAACGGTTCGGGCACCGCCCGGGCCATGAAAATCGATTCGGCCCAGCCCCGCATCGTGGCAAACGAACAGGGCCTGCTGGTCGCCTTCCAGATCGAGTCTTGCAGCGTCGACGGCGCCCCTGCGGAAAAAACCCTGCTGGCCGATTTCGGCGACATCGCCCCCGGCGGCTCGAGTGTGGCCCTGTGGGACATGACCTGCTCGCTGTCGGGCCGCTTTGAAGCATTTGGGGCCGATTTCATCCATTCCGACGAGCTCGGCGGAAAGCTCACCTCCCTGATCACCGACATCCGAACCCACCGCATCGTCGGCGACGTGCGCGTGGACCTGGCCGGCCGGGACGGCATCGCCGATTTTCTGGCCAAAGACGGCGACGTCTATCGGGTCTACGAGTCCGACGCCGGCGCGCCGGACACGGAAGTGACCGATAGAAGCGAGGACGCCGGACTGGCGGCTACGGACAGCAACGGGGGGCAGGCGACCTACACTCTGTCGTTTACCGGAGGGACCGGGTTTTTCTACGTGAAGGTGTCCGACCCTTTTGGCGGGAAAAAGCGGCTTTCGGAGGTGGTGCGTGCCGACGGAAAGCGGATCAAGCCCGAAAACGCCTGGCTGGCCAAAAGCCGCAACACTGCAGATCCCGAGGCCTGGGACCATTATATCCACCTGTTTGATGCGGCCACCGGCGGCCGATACACCCTGGTGTTCGAAGATCCCAAGACCGGTTCCCAGCCCCCCGAGCTTGCCGCCATCGACGACCGGACCGGCGTGGAAGGCCGCTCCATGGCCTTTTCGGTTTCGGCCGACGATCCGGACAACACGATTCCGGCCCTTTCGGCCGCACAGCTTCCAGTCGGCGCCGCCTTTACCGACAACGAAGACGGCACCGGAGTCTTCGAGTGGCTCCCGGCGGTGGGGCAGGCCGGCCGATATACGATGACGTTCCGTGCCACAGATGGTGCGCTTTCAGACAGCCGGCAGACCGTCGTTCGGATCCACCCCGTTGACGACACCGACGGCGACGGCATGAACGACGACTGGGAGCTTGCGCAGTTCGGCGACCTTTCAAGGGATGGCACCGGAGATTCTGACAGCGACGGGCTGAGTGACCTTCAAGAGTTTCTCATCGGCAGCAACCCCCGGGAAGAGGATCGTGCGCCTTCGGTGCCGGTGATTGCCGCCCCGGCGGTCGGCCAGACGGTTGACACGCTTGAGCCCGGTCTTGTCGTGGAAAACAGCACCGACGAGGACGGCGATCTGCTGACCTATGAGTTTGAGCTGTTTATCGCTGACGATCCGGGCAATCCGGTGACGTCCGCGGTGGTGGCCGAAGGCGCCGGCCAGACCCAGTGGCCGTTGCTCGAACCGCTTTTCGACAACACAAACTACCTGTGGCGGGTGCGCGCATCCGACGGCTACAGTCACAGCCAGTGGGCCTACGGCCGCTTTTTTGTCAGCACGGCAAACGACGCGCCCGGCCCGATTCAGGTGCGTTTCCCGGAAAATGGATCTATTTCAGACACGCTGCAGCCGACCCTCTCGGTGACCAACGGCACCGACCCCGACGGCGATCCGCTTGTCTACGACTTCGCCGTTTATTCGGATTCGACCCTGCAGCAGCAGGTCGCATCGGCCGCCTCGCTTGCCCCCGGTGAAAACGGCTTTACGGCCTGGACCGTGCCTGATGGCTTGCAAGACGGTGCGACATACTACTGGCAGGCAACGGCCAGTGACCCGGACGGCGCCGTGGCTGTCAGCAGTCCGGCCGCCTTTACGGTGGACACGGGCGCCGAGCCCCCGGCTGCCCCGCAGATTCTGTCCCCGACTGCAGGGTCGATCGTTGCTGCATCTGCGGTGGACCTGCAGGTGGAAAACACGCCAACCCAGGGTGCCTGGACCTACGTCTTCCAGATCGACACTGCCCCCACTTTCGACAGCCCGGACCTGTTCACCTCCGAAGCCCAGGAGCCGGGAAACGATAATACGACGTGGACGGAATCGGGTCTGTACGAAGACACCCGTTATTTCTGGCGGGCAAGGGCGCAGGGCGAGGGGCTTTTCAGCGAGTGGGCCGAAGATTCATTTTTTGTCAGCGCGGCAAACGATGCTCCCGCCGCGCCGGTGCTGAAAAATCCCGGAAAAGACGCCTGGGTAACAACGTTTCGACCGGCCCTGGCGGTGCACCCGGCTGTGGATCCGGAAGGCGATCCGGTGATCTACCGGTTCAAGCTCTACGCCGATCAAGCGCTGTCTGAGTTTGTGGCGGACGGCGATTCGACTTCGCCCTCCTGGCCCGTGCCCGAGACGCTGGAAGTGCGCCGTTGGTACTACTGGACCGTGCAGGCGGAAGACGCCATGGGCGCTGTAAGCCCGTGGACGGCCCCGGCGGACTTTTTCGTGGACGACGACGGCGTCGACGATCCCCCGCAGATCGCTTTTGCAGCGCCGGTCGATCCGGTGCTGACCAATCAGGATTCTTTGCCGGTCTCCTGGACCGACGAAGACCCGGACAGCAACGCCCGGATCGCCCTGTACTACGACACCGACGATGTCGGGTTTGACGGGACGCTGGTTGCCGCCAACCTCGAAGAAGACCCGGACGGCGACTCGGACGGTTATCTGTGGGATATTTCCAACCTGGACGACGGCACCTATTTTCTCTATGCCCTCATTGCAGACGATCTGACCGAAGTGCCCGCCTACGCCCCGGCGCCGATCGTGGTGGACCGGACACCGCCGTCGCTTGAGGTCGAGCCGGCCGGCGGCATCCACCCCACCGGCACCCAGATCGCCATTACCGCCGGCGAGCCGGCGGACATCTACTACACGGTCGACGGCAGCGCCCCGACGGATGATTCGACCCGGTACGAAGCGCCGCTGTCTTTGAGCGATAGTATCACCCTTCGCTTTATCGGGATCGACGCCGCCGGCAATGTCAGCCCGATCGAAGAGCAGGTCTACCAGGTCAACGACCCGCCGGTCATATCCGGCTCGCCGCCCCTTTCGGTGGATGAGGACTCCCTTTGCAGCTTTACGCCGACGGCCGAAGACCCGAATGAAGGCGACAGCCTGTCATTTTCCATTGAGAACAAGCCGTCCTGGGCGGCATTTGACGAGGGCACCGGTGCGCTGAGCGGCACGCCGGCAAACGGCGACGTG
>Ga0272443_10000710_pt1 | contig 57161 bp, 54 predicted proteins | sample SSMAcet12_FD_193581 | JGI IMG/M metagenome (GOLD analysis project Ga0272443, IMG submission 193581) | Marine sediment archaeal communities from Little Sippewissett salt marsh, Falmouth, MA, United States - SSM-Acet-12 | ecosystem: Environmental > Aquatic > Marine > Wetlands > Sediment ... | reverse complement strand
CGGTACAGTGGATCCTGTAAGGATAAACTGTCCAGGCAGTCCCCGTTTATCAACCATGAATCTCACAGCATCCCATAAGACAGGAGCCATCTGCCACTCGTCCAGAAGGCGAGGTGTATCACCTTGAAGAAGGAGAGAAGGGTTTTCCTCGGTATATGCAGTGCCGGATAACGTTGTCGCGGTTCTCCAGCCGGCAAATTTTTTTAAAACTCTTCTTGACAGATGCTCAGAGGAGGTTCACACTGGAATCAAATTTAGTCGACTATATATAGTCGTCAAAAAGGAGAACGAATGAAAAAGATTCTGATTCTGTTATTGGTATCGCTATTCGCAGTCAGTTCTCTGTCCGCAGCTGGAGTCACTGAAGCGGCAACTGCCGCAGACCCGGTGATCCTAAAGGGCGGATTGGTCAATCCTGCTGAGAGCAGTCAGACCAAAACCCTGCTCAGTTGGGCTGAGAAAGTCAAGGAACGCACGAATGGCGCGGTAATCATCGAGGTCTATCCCGCTGAACAGTTGGGGAACGAGCGGCAGATGATGGAAAATGTCAATCTCGGTACGATTGACTGGACTTGGATTGGTCCGAGCAGTGCTGAACGTTTTACACCGGTATTCGGCATGTTCGAGAATGCCTATACATTCCAGAGCTTGGATCACATTAAAAACTCAGCTTTCAATCCGGAATTCATCAACTACCTGAGCGGTATTCTCGAAAGCAAGTCAAACGTCAAACTCCTGGGATTCGGCTGGGCGGGAAGTCGTCACGTTATTGCAGACAAGCCGATCCTTACGCCTGATGACGGCAAGGGCCTGCTGATGAGGACTCCCGAAGTTCCCGCTTACCAAGTTGCTACCTATGCGATGGGTGCTACCGCAACTCCCATGGCATATGGCGAAGTGTACATGGGCTTGAGCCAGAACGTCATCAATGCTGCCGAATGTCCGCTTGAGAACATCACTCTTATGAAATGGTATGAAGTGCGCAAAGTTATTACGATGACGAGTCATGTTGAAGGCATGGTTGCCGTCTTCATGAACAAACAGTCCTTCGAGAAGAAGCTTACCCCGGAATTACAGAAGATTGTGTATGATGCTGCCATGGAAACATGGAACGAGCAATTCGAATCAACACTTGCCATTCAGGATACGTTTAGATCTGACTTGGAGAGCAAGGGGGTTACTTTCTACGAACTCAGTGCTGATCAGAAAGCCGTCTTTATCGATCGTGCACATGAGATGCTCGCGAAGGATTACATTCCCAAGTGGGGCGAAGCCTGGAACAAGTTTCAGAGCTACGCAAAGTAATTATGTAAGAAAAGGGAAAGGGGGTTCAACACCCCTTTCCCCGCATACATGGTGGAGCTTCTATGTTTGATAAACTTTTGCGAATTCTTACCAGGATTCTGGTGGCCATCGGCATGACTTCCTTGATGGGTATTGTTCTCACGATCTGTGTGAATATCGTGGCCAGATACATCTTCAAGAAACCGCTCCTGTGGTCATTGGAATTGTGCAGTATCCTGGTAGTGTGGGCAACCTACATTCTCTTCGGCGTCGACTACAAAGAAAATCGGCACTTCCGCATCGAGATCATCACCAAGATTCTGCCGACGAATGCCTTGAAAGTACTCGATATCATCGTCGATATCCTGCTCTTCATCGCGGTGATCGTCCTCGCGATTTCGACGTGGAGCGCGGTCCAGCTGAACGGACGGATGATTCTCATCGCAATGCCGGTGAGTCTGTGGATTGCGTTTTACATTCCATTCACCATCGGGGTTTTGACCCACTTCCTCTATCTGATCGTGAAGACTGTTTTGCGCTTTAAAAAGACTGGCGCGATCGGGACGGCGGGGGAGGGTGCACTATGAATCCTGAATTTATCCTCACGATTGTCATGATGGTTGTCCTCATGGTTGCAAACGTCCCCATCTGGGCGGCGATCATCCTTTCCTGTGTCCCGTATTTCCTCATTACGGGAATACCGATCGCCGTCCTGGCCTCGAACATGGCAAGTGGCGGCATCACCAGCTTCATCCTGCTGGCGTTCCCGTTGTTCAGTCTCGCCGGCGCGTTCATGAACTCCGGCGACATTTCCAAACGTATCTTCAACTTTGCCGATACGAACGCCGGGTGGATGCGCGGAGGTCTTGGACAAGTGAACATCCTGGCCAGCCTGTTGTTCGCCGGCATGTCGGGCAGCGCTGTGGCAGACATCAGCGGACTCGGACGCGTCGAGATGAGAGGGATGATGGACAAAGGCTATGACAAGGAGTTCTCCACCGGTATTACGCTTGCCTCTTCGGTGCTCGGGCCGATCATCCCCCCGAGCACTCCGGTGATCCTTTACTCCGTCTCTTCCGGCGTATCAGTCCTTGCCCTGTTCATTGGCGGATTCCTTCCTGGATTCGTCATCGCCGGCACCTTGATGATCATGGTCTATTTCATCAGTCTTAAACGCAACTACGCGAGGCGCAAGTTCCCGACAGTAAAGGAACAGTTGCAGAGCTGGAAAGATGCCTTCTTTTCGCTGTTGACTCCGGTCATCATCCTTTTGGGGATGTTCACGGGTATCGTGACCCCCACGGAAGCTGCCGCAATCGCGGTCGTATACGCGGCAATCATCAGTCTGGTCGTCTACAAGTCAATGACGGTCAAGACTTTCGTCCAGGATATCAGGAACACTGCACTGTTCTGTGCGAACACCTACGCGATCATCGCCGCGTCGATGGTGCTCTCGTTCATATTCACCAGAGAGAACGTGGGAATCTACCTGGCGAATCTGGTCACCGCAGCCGGTTTGTCTCAGACTGTGGTGATCTTCATGCTCCTGGTGATTGTTCTCATGCTCGGATGCTTCATCGAAGTGAGCGCAATGATCATCCTGATCATCCCGATCCTCCTGCCGATCGTACAGGCAGTCGACTACTCGACTCTTGCATTCGGCATCATCTTCGTGCTGACTTCCGTACTCGGTATTCTTACCCCACCGTTCGGATTGGGGTTGTTCATCGGGGCGGAGATCACAGGAATGGATTTCTGGGGTGTGTTCAAGGCAGTGCTTCCGTTCTTCATCCCGCTTGTCATCACCATCGTTCTGATGGTGCTTTTCCCGCAGATTGTCACATTCCTGCCAGACCTATTACTTGGGTAGCTACCCTAAATCAAGGAGAGAATGCATGTCGTATCAAACAAAAACCTCGAAAAAACTGTTCCTAGAAGCTCTTCAGTATATGGTAGGAGGTGTGGCGAGTTCGCTGCATAAGGCAGAACATGAGGAATACCCGGTTTATGCCGCCTATGGAAAAGGTTCTAAATTTTGGGACGTGGATGGCAATGAGTATATAGATTATATGGGGTCTTTCGGACCTTCGATTCTTGGATTTTCACCTCCGGAGTTGAATCAGGCTGTATTCAGGCAGATTGAGTTCGGTACACATTTCGCATTGCCGACGGAATCCTTGAATCAACTGTCAAAACGGTTGATTGAGATCATCCCATGTGCAGAGATGGTGGGGTATCAGAGTACTGGTACTGAAGCAAATATGGTCAACTTCCGGTTGGCTCGATCTTATACGGGGAAAACGAAAATTATCAAATTCGAGGGAAATTTTCATGGATGGGCCGATGAATTGGCCATCAGTGTGAAACCGATGTCATTAAAGTCGATGGGTCCAAGGAACCGGCCATGGAAATGTCTGGAGAGCGTAGGGCAATCAGACCATGCTGCGGATGACATAATTGTATTGCCCTGGAATGATATCGATATCCTTGAGAAGACGATTCTTCGGCATAAGGATGAAATCGCAGCCGTGATCACGGAACCGGTGATGTACAATGCAGAACCGATCAAACCGCTGCCGGGGTATCTGGAGGCCATGCGTGAACTGACCCGAGATAACGACATCCTTCTCATTTTTGATGAGGTGATAACCGGGTTTCGCATAGCGCTGGGAGGAGCCCAGGAATATTATGGAGTCACGCCGGATTTGGTGAGTTTTGCAAAAGCGTTCGCAGGAGGGTATCCGATCGCGGGTGTTGCAGGGAGAAAGGATATCCTTCAAAGTGGAGTCCATCCGGCAGGAACATTCAACGCGAACCCTTTGTGTGTGGCTGCTGCGTTGGCAACACTGGAAATTATCAGTCGTCCTGGCACCTATGATGAATTGCAAAGGATCGCCAGCAGGATTACCGAAGGGGTGAACGAGTTGGCAGCACAGTACAACGTGAAATTATGGTGTGACAACCAGGTCTCTATCTGGCAATTGAGTTTCGGCATAGATGGTCCGATGAGAGATTTTCGTGATAACTTCAAGGTCGACAAACAGACATATCTCGACTTTTACAAGAGATGTCTCGACAGAGGAATCAGATTGCATTCCGGGCGCGGGCGCTTCTACATTTCGACAGCACACACCGACGAAGATGTAGACCAGACCCTTGCAGTCTTTTCCGATGTCTTCAAGGAGATGTTCGCATGATGCATGATGTCGTTTTCTCCCATGCGACGGTGATTGACGGGACTGGAAGTCCCGCCTATCGTGCGGATGTAGCGGTGGACGGTGAGAGGATAACTGCAATCAGGGAAGAAGGCACTATCCGGCAACAAAGTGCCATTGATGCTTCGGGTCTGATCCTCTCTCCCGGATTCATCGACTTTCATTCCCACTCGGATTTCATCTTGGCATACGCAAGGCAAGAGCAATTGCTTGACCCCTTCCTCCATCAGGGAGTGACCACATTTGTGGGGGGGAACTGTGGTTTCAGCCCATATCCCGTAGATGATGCCAGCTGTGATACCGTCAGGAAGAACTCCCTTTTCCTGTTGCCTGAGGGGTTCTCCTTCGAGTGGGAAACACTGAAAGAATTCATCACGAAGGTTGAAGAATCGGGATCGTTGCTGAATGCGGCCTTATTGACCGGTCATGGTAGTCTGCGAGCATTGATAAAGGGAAACAATCCATCACCGTTGACCCGGAAAGAACGGGTTCGCCTGACTGATCTGATTCATGAGGCGAAACGCGAAGGGGCAATAGGTATTTCTCTGGGGCTCTTTTATATCCCCAGCATGTTTGCTGATGCAGAAGAGCTTGAGGCAATTTTTTCAGCTGCAGCCAAAGATGATCTGCTGGTGACCATTCACGGTCATACATATAGCTGGACCTCCCCGTTCTATGATGAGAAGGAGCCTGCCCATAATGTCCGTGATGTTGAACTGTTCTGTAACCTGGCTTTGAAAACCGGTGCCAAAGTACATCTTTCTCATATGATATTAAAGGGAAGTCATACGTGGGGCACGTTATCACAGGTTCTTGATACGATACAGAGTGCTGTATCGAATGGTGCTGATATCAGTTTCGGAGTAATTCCGTATCACTGGGGGAATACGCTTATAAAGACACTTCTGCCTGCGTGGTTTCTCGAAGATTTCGAGGGGAACCTGGTTGATCCGGTAGCTGTTGCACGGTTGGGTAAGGAACTGGAAGAAACCGAACGCAACATCGGACGGACCAATGAGGATCTTATCCTCCTGTGGGGAGGAGAGACCGGCATATTACAGAAATTCGAAGGAAAATCTTTTAAGCACATTGCTGAAGAGACTTCGCTTGGTGACATGGAAACGGTTCTATGGATCATACAGGAGAGTAAAGGGGCTGCAAGGATTCTCACCGCCTCCTACTCTGGCAAGGAAGATGTCTATGAAGAACCGTTGTTTCAGTTCATGAAACACGATAGAGCCTATTTCGAGATTGATGCCATAGTCACTGATACGAAAGGCCCGCAGACCCCGGCCGCATATGGTGCTTTTCCACGTATTCTTGGGAAATATGCGAGGGAACACAAGCTGTTTTCACTGGAAGAAGCCGTGCACAGGGTTACTGGGAAATCTGCACAACGGCTTGGATTGATTGATCGTGGATTTGTGCGGGTGGGAGCATATGCTGATCTTGTGCTCTTTGATGCCGCATCAATCAATGAAGGAGATATTCTGGGTTCCGATTCCGGCGAACCGTCTGGTATCAAGCAGGTTTGGATTAACGGAAGCCTTGTGGTGTCAGACGGCAGAAGACAGTCTCCTCTACGGTGTGGAAGAGTCTTGCGAAATGGTGGATGATCCTTGCCTTGACCCGGTATTTTTAACTGATTATGATAATGCTAGAGGTGCACATGATAGAATTGAATCCGACAAATTTCAGTCTTCCTGAATATGTGTTTAATAAAATTTCCCATGATATCATCACCGGAAAGTACCGGGCAGGGGATAAATTGATAGAAGCGGTTTTTCAGGAAGAATACCAGGTCAGTAAATCCCCGGTACGTGAGGCGTTCCAGATGCTGATCAATGCCGGGTTGATCGAACGGAAAAACCGGAGAGGTTGTTTCGTAAAAACGTTCACTTCCCGGGAGATAGAAGATATTTATCTCGTGCGAATCGAGCTTGAAAGTATGGCTGCGAAAATGGCGTATGAACTGATGACCGACACTCAGCTGCTGAGATTGAATGAATTGTTCTCGTTCATGGAACAATCCGTTGAGCAGAACGATACCAATGCCTACATCAGAACTCACAATGATTTCCAACGGTATTTTGGCGAAGTGAGTGGCAACCATGTGTTGATCAATGTGTGTGAGCGACTGCGGGTACAGAACATGTGGTACAATCTGCAATTTCATAATGTGGATATACATTATGATATCCATACCCACGATGATCTCATCAAGAGTTTCAATGATCGCGTTCTTGATTCTGATGGTATCAGGGACTTGATGCGTAATCACGTCGCAATCGGGCTGAATAATTTCCATAAATTCTTGGAATTGCAGCAAACAGATGATACCCGGAGGGATTCACATGCTCGCAACACCGTTTCCCAGGTTAATTCCGATAAAGAGGAATATTGAATCTCCTGATCTTCATGACCCTGCACAGTCGGTCACTTGCCAACTCGGGCAATTCAAGCGTGTACGGCCAGGGGCGCGGATTGCCATTGCCGTCGGCAGTAGAGGCCTTTCCAATTTGGTTCCGATTTTGCAGTCCATAATCACCTGGTTGATTGATTCTGGAGCTGACCCCTTCGTCATTGCGGCAATGGGATCCCATGGGGGAGGGACGGTAGCTGGCCAATTGGCCATTTTGCATGGGTATGGGGTCAGGGAAGAGGTGTTGGGAGTCCCGGTTCGTGCTTCAATAGATACGGTCAGTTTTTCCGGGCCCTTGTATGATACAGAAATCTGGTTGACCAAGGAAGCCTGGGAGGCAGACGGCATCATACTGGTTAATCGCGTGAAGATGCACACTGATATCCAAGGACCGATACAAAGCGGACTCTGTAAACTCATAGCGATCGGATTGGGCAACCGCAGACAGGCTGAAATTCTGCATAGCGAGGGTCTCGAGGCCCTTTCCCAGATGATTCCACGGATAGCATCCGAAGTCATAGCAACGGGAAAGATCGTGTGTGGGGTTGCAATGCTTGAGAACAAGCATGGGAATACTGCCCTCGTTGAGATTATCTCTCCCGATAAGATCGTAGAACGTGAAAAAGAGCTGCTCCTACAAGCAATTGCAGATTCCTCAGGTCTGCCTGTCAATACACTTGATGTATTGGTGGTGGATGAAGGAGGCAAGAATTACGCAGGCAGTTGTATCGATACTCATGTTGTCGGAAGAATGCGTCTCGAAGGTGAGCGGGATCTGGAGAACCCGATCATCCACCGGGTGGTGGTATGCGATCTTTCCGATCATGCCCAGGGAAATGCGGCTGGCATCGGTTTGGCAGATTTTATCACGAGAAAATTTTTTGAAAAAATTGATTTCGGGCCCACCTATACGAATTGTATCTCGTGCATATATCCGGAACGTGGCCGATTGCCCATTATCATGGAGAGTGCTGAAAGCGCACTGCAGGCAGCTCTTGATACCTGCAGGTATTCCTCAAGATTGTCACCGAGAATCATGAGAATTCACGATACGCTCAACCTTGAGAAGGTGTACGTCTCAGAAGCGCTGCTGGAAGAGATATCCACTCGTGAGGATATCGAAGTGCTCGGCTCTGCGGTGCCGATGACCGATGCCGAAGGGAATCTGATGCCGTTCTAGCATTCCGTCGTTCACCTGATTCCACACCTGCAGACCACATTTCAATGTTGTATCGCATTGATACCAACCTGCTTCACTTCTTTTTGGTTTTCTGAGAATGTATCCCTGACAGAAGGACCGGGAGAGGACACCTTCCGTGCAGCTTCGCAGACAGTGAAAGTGATGCAGGGGTTCATTCTCTCCCTCTGTGGATCCGATCTCTGAAACACAAAGAGGAGGCATTGCCTCCTCTCTTGCAGGGTCTCACCTGGTGTCTCTATTTCTTCCGTGCACTCTTCATCGTGGAGCTTGAGGACTCATCCTTATCGATCGGGATTCTCCGCGCCTTCCAGATGTCCTGTGTGTACTCGAGGATCGTGCGGTCACTGCTGAACTTTCCGCTTGCTGCTATGTTCAGTATAGCCTTCTGTGCCCACTGGTCCTTGTCTTTCGCATACATCGCGGTAGCTTCCCGGTGAGCATCGCTGTAGCTTCTCAGGTCGGCGAAATGATAGTAGCGGTCACCTTCATCGAGGAGGGCGCGCTTGAGGGGATCGAAGATTCCTCTCTCCATGACATTGAAATGGTCGGAGAGGAGGAGGTCCACCGTCTTTCGAATCTCTTCGTCCTGCGTGATCCACTCATACGGGTCGTAAGTTCCTCTCATATCCTCCACCTCATCGGCACCGAGGCCGAAAATGAACATGTTCTCCTTTCCGACTTCCTCTGCCATTTCCACGTTCGCTCCGTCCATCGTCCCGATGGTAAGCGCTCCGTTGCACATGAACTTCATATTCCCGGTTCCCGAGGCTTCGAAGCCGGCAGTAGAGATCTGCTCTGAGAGGTCTGTCGCCGGTATCACATGTTCAGCCATGGTGACCCGGTAGTTGGGAAGGAACTGAACGTTCAGCAGTCTGTTCACCGACGAGTCGTTGTTGACGACCTTTGCGATGGAGTTGATCAGCTTTATGATGAGTTTCGCATTCACATAACCGGGAGCGGCTTTGCCTGCAATCAGGAAGGTGGTGGGAGGGAAGTCGCTGATCCTTCCTTCCCTGATCCCCTGATAGAGCATGATGATGTGAAGTGCATTGAGCAGCTGTCGCTTGTACTCGTGGATTCTCTTCACCTGAGTATCGAACATCGTTTCGGGGTTCACGATGAGGTTGCAGCTCTTCTTGAGGAAATCTGCAGCTCTGAGCTTTGCCTGATGCTTGATCGCCAGGAAATCCCCTCTGAAAGAGGAGTCTGCAGCGAAGGGGGCAAGTTTCCTTATCTGGGAGAAGTCGGTGATCCACTCATCTCCGATTGCCTCGGTTATCTTTGAAGCAAGGAGGGGGTTGGCATCCAGAAGCCACCGCCGCTGAGTGATACCGTTGGTCTTGTTGTTGAACCGTTCGGGGAACACAACATTGAACTCAGGGAACATCCGTTTGGTGAGGAGGCTGGAGTGAAGGGCAGCCACTCCGTTGGTGGAATGGGTTCCGATGATAGAGAGGTTTGCCATTCTCACCTTCTTTTCGCTTCCTTCCTCTATGATACTGAGTCTTTCCAGTACTTCAGGCTGAAGGGGGAAGTGGGAGACCGCCTGCTGCAGGAACCGGTGATTGATCTCGAAGATGATCTGCATGTGGCGGGGGAGGAGGGACTGGAGCATTTTGAGCGACCATCTCTCGAGCGCTTCCGGCATGAGCGTATGGTTGGTGTATCCCAGCGAGTTGACCGTGATGTTCCACGCTTCTTCCCAGCCCAGATGTTCACAGTCGAGGAGGATTCTCATCAATTCAGGAACGGCAAGAGAGGGGTGGGTGTCATTGAGCTGGATGGCCGCATACTCGGGGAACTTGCTCCAGGCGACGTTCTGACGCTTGAACCGTCTCACCACGTCTGCAAGAGAACAGGCAACGAAGAAATACTGCTGCTTGAGCCGCAGTTCCTTGCCCATGTACAGGGTGTCATTCGGATACAGGACCTGAGAGAGGTTCTCGGCCATGATCTTACTTCTCACCGCCTCGGTATAATCCCCTTCATTGAACTCCTGGAAGTTGAACTCATCGGTCGCAGTGGCGCTCCACAGACGCAGTGTATTGATCGTGCGCCCACCGTAACCGACGATCGGAGTATCATAGGCGATACCCATCACTTCCTCGGAAGGAATCCACTTATATTCGTCCCGTCCACCTTCACGAATCACCTTCACCTCACCGCCGAAGCCGATACGGTAGGTGATATCCTCCCTGACCAGCTCCCAGGGATTGCCGTTTTTCAGCCAGTTATCGGGCTGCTCACTCTGCCACCCGTTGTTGATAAGCTGCTTGAAGATTCCGTAGTTGTACCTGATCCCGTACCCGTAGGAGGGGATGTCGAGGGTGGCAAGAGAGTCGAGGAAACAGGCGGCAAGGCGCCCGAGACCTCCGTTTCCGAGTCCGGCATCGGGTTCGATGTCGGCAAGCTCCTCATAGGTGTATCCGAGAGAGCTCATCGCTTCCTTCACCTCATGTTCGAGGTTGAGGTTGATGATGTTGTTCGTCATCGCCCGTCCCATGAGGAATTCGAGTGAGAGGTAGTAGACCCGCTTTGCTCCCGCCTTCCGCTGTGTGTCACGTGAGGTGTGCCACTGGTGAATGATCCGGTCACGGATCGCATAGGCAAGGGCCGTATACTTGTTCTCCGGCGTGTTGTGAATCTCGTCCGCATCGAGCGAATACTTGAGATGTTCGGCAAAATCTATGGCAATGGCCTCACGGTCATGTGAGAACCTGGTATTCTGTTCAGTCTTTGACATAGGTGTGTTCTCCCCGATATCGTATCTATATTTCATAACCATCATAAGTTACAAGATACCGTATCGTACCCTGAAATCGTTTTCATAATCAATACAGGGGTGACCTCTCACAGGAAAAACACAGATGTCGCCACGCTTAATCCCCTCTGATATCATCTCCTGTTCCGGTAAAAGGCTGTGATGATCATGTATCAACTGATGCATGATCAAGTCCATATGTCGGTCCAGATCCTGCTGGTCGACAGTGTCCGGGAGGTGCAGCCTTCGGTGTGCCGATTGCGGTATGATGGGGGGCTTCCCGTGTCAGAGAGCATTCTCAGCTGAAAGGGAATGAAGAGTCCCGGAACTGTAGGGAGCTTCCGTATCAAGAAATACCAGAAAGAAGAGGAGTCCCATGTGGAGACAGGGTCCTCTGCCCCACGGCATTGGTAATGTGTGATCGGCAGGATCAAACTCGAGTAGAAACCCTGCAGCTATCACAGCAAGGTCAGGGATATCTTCGTAGAAACAGCGCAGAGCAGAAATCGATTCAGGGAGGGCCTGAATCTCGTCCACAAAGAGAAGCGTATCACCGGATTGAATTGTGGATCCGATGATGTCCCCGATCTCTGCAATGAATACCTGAGGTTTGTTTGTCTGGAATACGCTGAGTATCATAAACACACCCCTCTTTCATACATGTACTCCCACAAAACATGGTATGTTGTGCAGGATCAGTTCAACGGCAGGAGAGACAGACCCCGCATGATGCAGCGCTGGGTATGTGTAAAATTCTTTCCTTCCCGTCTCCGGTGAAGTGGAGTTCCTTGCGGCTGCCGTACGAGTGCGGTCACTGGAACGGGCCTGGTGCCGTACCCGACCCGCTCTGTTGATGGACTGTGGAACAGATGAAAGACTGTTCAGACCGGTGGAATTCTATACCGGATATACCAGAGGTTTTCCATTGCAGTATGCTTCGATGTTCTTCACAGTTGCCGTTGAATGGTGTCTCACCACATCTCTGCTTGCTCCACCGATGTGGGGTGTAAGGAAGAGATTCTCAATATCGAGGAGAGGATCGTCCTTGCTGAGAGGCTCGTAGTCGAATACATCTATCGCGGCGGCGGCGAGTTTTCCTGTTCCGAGTGCTTCCATGAGCGCGTTCCTGTCAACAAGTTTTCCTCTTGAGGTATTTATGAGGTACGAACCGTCTTTCATGTTCGAGAAGAATCTGCTGTTGATCATATTCGTGGTTTCTCCCGTCTCCTTTGCATGGAGAGAGATGATATCGCTGCGCGATGCAAGCTCCTCAAGATCTACGAGCGTGATGTCAGGGGTTTCGAGTTGTGCGATATAGGGATCATACGCAACAACCTTCATGTCGAAGGCTCTGGCCTTGTCGGCTATCATCCGGCCAATGGCTCCCAGACCTACGAGACCGAGAGTCTTTCCTGCAAGCTCATATGACTGAAACTCCACATAGGGGATCTTAGGAAGTTCTGGACTGTTCCATATGATATCATCGACAGGTTGTGTAATCCGGTTTTTCCACGAATCGGTGCAGAGAAACTCCCTGTCCAGGAGTTGTCTGTTCGCCTGAAAGATCTTTCGAGTGATGACTATCATCAGACCGAAGGTGAACTCCGCCACCGCATTCGCGTTTCTTGCCGGCGAGCGTCCGACAAGAATTCCTTTACTCCTGCAGTATTCACTGTCGATATTGACTGGATTGCCTCGTGTGCAGTGAATGATGCGTAGGCTTTTTGCCGCATCGATGACTTCCTGGTCGATCATAGTCGCATCGACTATGAGGATTCCCGGATCAATTTCCTTGATTTTTTCCTGTATGATTCTCTTCTCCAGGACGGGTGAAGTTTTCGAGAACACAGATTCGATCCTTCCGCATCGTGATAATGCCTCCAATGCCTCTGCTGTCAGTTCTGCAGCGATCAGTATAGTTGCCATGATCAGTGAATCCCCCCATAAAAGACACGTGTGAAAACCTCATACATCTCTTTTGCCTCTTTTTCGTTCAGAGGAGTCACCCGTGAGAGATCAGCGCCGGATTTCAGGAAGAGCTCGGAAGCAAACTCGATCTGCTCTGCCATATAGTAGGCGATCTTGAGATTGACTGCAGCGGTTATCACACCATGGTTGGCAAGCAGTGCGCCGTTCTGCTGTCCCATGGCTTCGTAAGCATACTCTGCAAGTTCCTCTGAGCCGGTCAGTGCGTACTTCGAACAGTGTATCGGACCCATACCTGCTATGATCTGCAGGTAATAGATAGGTGGAAGATCCATCCGCATGCACGAGAGGGTCGCCGCGTGAGTCGAGTGGGTATGAACGACCGAGTTGACATCATCCCGTTTCTTATAGAAGACGGCATGCATCCTGTATTCGCTTGAGGGTTTCAGGTTCCCCTCCACGATATTTCCGTCAAGATCGGTTACCACCACGTCCTCGGCAGTGATGGTCAGGTAATCCTTTCCGCTCGGGGAGATCGCCATAAGGCCATCCTCTCTTGAACAGATCGATATGTTTCCTCCCGTACCCTTGACAAGGCTCTCTGTGAGCATCTTTTTCCCGTAGATAGCAATTTCTTCTCTTTGTGCCTGTAGGATCATATTGATACCTTCTCCTCTATTGTTTCGTAATTGGTTCTGCCAGTAGTTAAAAATTGTTCATAGCTATGTACTATTGTACATCACAAGAAATGTTTGTCAATCCTTTGCTCCTTAGCTGGAAGATGTTTATTTGGGGAGGGGGCCGAGGTACCTGCCATGAACCAAGTGCTATTCTTCAACCAAGAAAGACCTTGTTATGAATGATCATATGTGCATAGCAATGAACATATGTAAATTTTTGTTGACAGGTGTGCATATCGATGTAACAATGTAAATACGTTTGTATCGACATACTCACAGACGAGTATTGACAAAGGAGAGTTTTATGAAAAATTGGAGAATCGTATCGTTAAGCCTGTGCTTTGCAGTCTGCCTGGCTTTCACACTCAGTGCCAGTGGTACAGCTGAGTCTGGATCTGATGATATCGTCATCGGTATCTCAGTCATCGGTGCAGAACACAACTGGGACATCAATGCGTATAACGGAGCACAGGACAGGGCAAAAGAGCTCGGAATGAAAGTCCTCGCCTTTGATGGAGAGAGGCGGCCCGAGAAGCAGATCGCTGATGTGAAGAGTCTTATAGCCCGCAAGGTGGATGTAATCGCTGTCATCCTCGGTGACGTCGAAAGCCTGAGCCCCGTTCTTAAGGAAGCTCGTGATGCAGGTATTCCTGTAGTTACAGCAGATTTCGATAACCCCTACACCCTTTCCAATGTATCTACCGACAACAGGGCCGCTATGGCTGCACTGGTGGAACAGATGGTTGCCGATATGAATCAGAAGGGTGAAGTCGGTATCTTCTACACCCCGGGAATACCTGTTGCTGAACTCAGGTATGAAGTGTTCAACAACGTTCTTGATGCATATCCCCAGGTTAAGGTCGTTGCACAGGAAGCATGGCAGTTCCCGAACGTCACTCCAGATGCGTATGAGAAATCTAAGGATATGCTTACCGCTCATCCCGAGATTGATGCGTTCTGGACAGTGTTTGATATGCCCATGATCGGAGCCGCTCAGGCCATTGCCGACAAGGGAATGCAGGCTGACGTGAAGACCTATGGCTTCGACGGAGACCCCACCGCCATGAAGATGATTCAGGACCCTGATTCCGCATATGCGGCGACAGTGGCTCAGCAGCCCTACATTATCGGTCAGAAACTTGCTGAGGTCGCAAAGCAGGTGGCTGAAGGAGAAACGGTCGAGAGAGAAATCTTTGTTGACCACATACTGGTGACACGCGATAACGTGGACGAAGTGTTTAATTCATTACCGCAGTATAAGTAGACTGACACGCAGTGCCCCGACTTGAGCGGGGCACTCTAGTAGGAAAATAAGAATGACTGAAAAGGTACTTGAAGTGAGAAACCTGTCAAAGTCCTTCCCCGGGGTGAAAGCTCTGAAGCAGGTCGACTTTCATCTGAACAAAGGTGAGATCCGGACTCTGGTGGGAAAGAACGGTGCAGGAAAATCCACATTGATCAAATCGATAACCGGGATTTACCAGCAGGAGGAGGGGCAGATCTTCCTCAATGGTGAGGATGTATCCCATTTCTCTCCCGAGAAGATGAGTCATGCCGGCGTGGAGGCGATCTATCAGGAGAATGATCTGATTCCCTATTTCACGGTAGGGGAAAGCATCATGCTGAACAGTGAACCCAGGACGAGCAGCAGCCTCTTTATCAACAAGAAGGCATTGTATGCCGCAAGTCAGAGGATTCTCACCGAGGAGCTCAATTCCACAATCGACCCGAGGACCCTGATACGGGAACTGAATGTATCGCAGCAGCAGATTGTGCAGATTGCCAAGAACCTGGTCAAGAAGCCGAAGGTCCTTATCTTTGACGAACCGACAGCGGCCTTGTCTGCCAAGGAGATTGATAATCTTTTTGCCATCATCAGAGATTTGAAAACAAGGGGAGTATCGATCATCTATATCAGTCACAGATTCGATGAGGTGTTTGCCCTTGCTGATTCAATCACTGTCTTCCGCGATGGTATGAAAGTGGCTGACAAGGATGTCAGGGAGACGACACATAAAGAGATCATCGAGATCATGGCAGGTGAAGACGGTGTTGAGATATCACGTGAGAGATCTCACAGGAAGGCTTTCACCGAAGAGTCGGTCCTTACCATGGCTGATGGGGGTAACTCCTTTATCAGCGGGATCAGTTTCGAGTTGAACAGGGGAGAGATCCTCGGGTTCTTCGGTGGAGAAGGAGCCGGACAGCAGAAGCTGGCTCAGACTCTTTACGGCATGCTTCCGCTCGAGACGGGGGATCTCAGAGTCTTCGGGAAACCCGCGGTTATCACCTCACCGAGTAAGGCTATTGAGCTTGGTCTCGGGTATATTCCCAGGAACAGGAAGGAAGAGGGTGTAGTGATGGATTTCAGTATCCAGGAGAATATCACTCTGCCTATCCTCCCTCAGGTCTCCTCTCACGGTTTCATCCAGAGATCCAAGGAAGCCGGAATCGCTCTCAAGCAGTTGCAGGATCTGGCGATCAAGGCTCCCGGGACCTTTACCAATGTCCGTAACCTCAGCGGAGGCAATCAGCAGAAGGTTGTTCTGAGCCGCTGGATAGCGACAGCACCGAAAATTCTGATCCTTGACTACCCAACGATCGGGATCGATATCAAGGCGAAAAGTGAGATCTACCGGATTCTCGACAGGCTTACTGAGAATGGAGTATCCATCATTCTCATTACACCTGAGTTTGAAGAGATTCAGGTCTTATGTGACAGAGTCCTTGTCATGAGGCAGGGACGCATCGTGAAGGAGTTTGCCTCACATGATATCTCTGAGAAAGAACTGCTGCTTCATGCAATCGGAGTAAGCGATGAGTACTAGTATGACAAAAAAAAGAATCCAATCTACTCAGATTCTTCCTATCGGGATCTTCGTAGTCTGTTTCATTATATTCAGCCTGTTCAGCCACTCGTTCCTGAGTCTGTACAACATGAAAAGTGTCATGGAGCTGGTCACCTTCGTCGCCCTGCCTGCCATGGGTCTTGCCATTGTCATGCTTACAGGCTATTTCGACCTCTCCTTCGTCGGAGTCATCGGTGTCTCGAGTGTCCTGATGATAGAACTTGTCAATGCAGGAGTGCCTCCTGTGCTTGTGCTTGTCATAGCCCTCATTGCCTCCGTTCTCATGGAAGCTTTGAACGGGTTTCTGATCATCCGGTTCAAGATCCACCCCTGGCTGTGTACCATTGCAACGATGCTCATCTATCTCGGTCTGGAGAAGGCAGTCAGCAAAGGAGATTATATCTCTCCGCAGGGTGAGTTTTTCAATGCGGTGAGGTTCAGCAATATTCTCGGCTTGTCTGCAGTGATCTGGATCATGATCATCACCGTACTTATCATGATCGTTATCATGTCAAAAACAACTCTCGGTACGTACCTCTATGCTACCGGAGGAAACAGGGAAGCTGCGAAGAAGGTGGGAATAAACGTCGACAAGTATGCCATCATCGCCTATTCGACAGCCGGAGTTCTCAGCTGGGTAAGTTCGTTCTGTTATGTTTCACAGCTCTCCGGCTATCCGCCGGAAGCGGCCTACATCAACCAGCTCGAGGTCATCCTTGCAGTGTTCTTCGGAATGGCACTCTCTCGCAAGGGAGTGATAAATATCTGGGGTGCGTTTCTCGGTGCGGCCTATGTGGGGTTCCTCGCTAGCGGACTGGGGCTTATGGGAGTCTCCTCCTATTGGATCAAGCTTGTAGAAGGACTGCTTGTCGTGTTCGTCATACTGGGGACTTCGATGAAGAACGGATCCCTCGTGCAGTTGGATTAGGAGAGGGAAGAGTATGAAATCAGGTAATATCAAAGCATATGTCATGCTTATCGCCGTCATCAGTGTGATTGTACTGTTCGCACTGATCAACAGGAGTTTTCTCTCCATCGCCAATATTGAGGAAGTGGTCATGAGGGTATCAGTCCTGGCGCCTATCGCACTGGGCATAATGGTTGTCCTCATCGTGAAGGGCATAGATCTCAGCCCGGGAACGAGTATCGGTCTGCTTGGAATCCTTGCCGCTTCCCGTATCGAACAGGGAACCAGCCTTGCAGGTGGACTTCTGTTTGCACTGCTGTTTGCTCTGATCATCGGGAGTCTCAACGGAATACTCATAGCGAGATTCAATATGAACCCGTTCATCACGACCCTTGCCATGATGTTCATAGGGATGAGCATGGAGAAGGTTCTTACTCAGGGCGGGCTTCCTATCTATCTTTATGGGGATTCAAGCGGTTTCGACCGGCTCTACCGTGTGAGTATCGTGGGCATCCCTCTTCCCATTGTCATCTTTGTGCTCATTGCGGCAGGGCTGTACATCCTGCTCGAATACACGAACTACGGCAGAAGACTGTATGCATCGGGGATGAGTATCAGGGGGGCGGTGAATGCCGGTATCCCGGTGAGGAAGTACTTTGCCTCTGCCTACATCATCTCGTCCTTTCTGGTGTTCTTCTCCTCAATGTTCATCGCTTCGAAAGTGCGCTCAGGGCAGCCTCTGGTCGGACAGTCCTACCTTTGGGATGCAATCGGGGCTGCCTATCTGAGTACAATACTCTCGGACACCAAACGTCCCAATGTCATGGGAACGATTCTCGGGGTCGTGCTCCTTGCCGTGATCACCAACGGTCTGACAATGCTCGGTCTGGCATTCTACTGGAAAACCTTTGCACGGGGTTTCCTGATCCTCTTCGTTCTTCTTGCGTCCACCATGGATTCAACACCAGTCTGGATGAAGAAGCGTGAGAATGGAGCTGAAACAGTATGAGATATTGTATCGGTATAGATGTGGGAACTTCCCTGATCAAGGCTGCAATGTATGATGAAGAAGGCACAGCCCTGCTGAGTGCATCTACCAAGGTGGATGTGTTATATCCACAGGAAGGGTATGCTGAACAGAGCATGCAGGATGTATGGGAAGGTGTCGTTTCCTGCATACGACAGATCACTGACAGATGTGATGATGTCAAGAATATCGTGTCCGTCTCATGTGCCGGACAGGGTGACGGACTGTGGAGCATCGATTCACAGGGGCTTCCGGTCGGTAATGCTGTGCTGTGGTCGGATAACAGAGCATCGCAGATTGTTGAGGAGTGGATACGAGACGGGGTGTCACATCAGTTCTTCATACAGAACGGCAATACTTTGTGGCCCGGCTGTACAGCCCCCATTCTCAGATGGCTGCTCGAACATGATCCTGAACAGTATAGACGAATCGATACCATCTTCTACTGTAAAGACTGGATCAACTATAATTTGACAGGCATAGCTGCTACCGATCATACCGATGGGACGATTCCTTTCATGAATCCTTCCACCAAAGAATTTTCCCCCGGACAGATCCGGCTTCTCGGGTTCGAGGATTCTCTTCTTGAGAGACTTCCGGCAATCAGGAGCTCGTTCGAGGTTCTTGGTACGGTGACCGGTGCCGCTTCCCGGGTGACGGGACTTCCTGAGGGGACCCCCGTGGTGACAGGTATGATCGATGTGATGGCGAATGCGATCGCAGCGGGAGCCGTCGCTCCCGGCCAGGCTTTTTCGATCATCGGCACGACTCTTCTTAATGCTGTTCTGATGGACAGTCCGGTCTCAGAACCTGCGGATGTCGGTTTCATGCTGACCAGTCCGCTCGAACATCAGTGGGTGAGAGTGCTCGGTTCCCTGAGCGGGACACCTAACCTGGACTGGTTTCTCAGGGAAGGCTATGACAGCCTTTATCGTGATGATATGGGATCGCTGTATCGGCAGATTCAGGATGACGTCAGAAAAGTCCCGATAGGCGCCAACGGGGTGAGTTTCCTTCCGTTCATCCATGGAGAACGTTCTCCCTTCGTCAATTCCCGTGCAACATCAGGTTTTCTCGGTATCAGAGAGAAGACCACACGTGCCGATATGCTCAGAGCAATCTATGAGAGTATAGGGTTTGCCGCGAAACACAATCTCTCCTCGGTACATGCCCGGGTGCAGGAGATGCTGGTGACCGGTGGAGGAAGCAATGATGAGACATGGTGTCAGATCATTGCCGACATCACCGGGGCTGTGATACGCGTTCCCCATCAGAAGGAACTCGGGACACTCGGTGCCGCCATCGCGGCCGCGAGAGGAGTCGGTGCACTTGATGCTCTTGCCTTCACCCCGAATGAGCTCCGAAGAGAACGAATCTACACACCTGACAGCGAGAACCATGCACGGTATGAGGAGCTGTACGAACTGTATCTGCTGTCGGTGGAACAGATGCTGCCGTACTGGGAAAAACGAAATAAAATCTACAGATGAAACAGAAGGAGAATATATGAGAAAGTCATATACCATAGAAGAGTCAAAGAATATTGCAGACAGGATCCGCCTGCGCGTATTTGACCATGTGCTGAAGAATAATGGCGGGTATCTGAGTCAGGCATGTTCCTCTGCAGAGATCTTCTCTGCGCTCTATACACAGATCATGAACCTCAATGAGAGTGCTGCTCCCATGGTGCCTGAACCGTTCGTTTCGGTGCCGACATCTGATTACTATCGTAACGGGGCCGATTATAACGGGAAGAGAACACCGGACAGTGACCTGTTCATATTCTCGCCCTCTCACTATGGACTTGTTCTGTATTCGACACTGATCGAAACCGGGAGAATGAGTCCTGAAGGACTGGAACAGTTCAACAAGGATGGCTCCACTGTGGAACTGATAGCCGCTGAACACTCTCCGGGTTGCGAAACCACCACAGGGTCACTCGCCCAGGGGATAAGCCAGGCCGCAGGGATGGCCCTGGGACGTCGTCTGAAGCAAGAATCAGGTGGTGTGTGGATCTTTATGACCGATGGAGAGTTTGCAGAAGGTCAGGTATGGGAAGCTGTCATGACAATGGCCAACTACAAGATGGATTCCATGGCTGTGATTGTTGATGTGAACGGTCAGCAGTGTGACGGTGTCATGAAGGATGTTATGGACCAGCTCGACCTGAGGACTAAACTCGAGGCGTTCGGGGCAACGGCTGTTGAGGTGAACGGTAACGACCTCGAAGCCATTGTGGAGGCTTCGAGAACTGAAAGAAACGGAAAACCTCTGTTTATCCTGTGCAAGACTGACCCCATGTACAAGGTGCCGGTCATGAAGGAACGGTTCCCGAAGATTCATACCATCAAATTCACCAGTGGACCGGAAGAGAAGGAAATGTACACACGATCGTATGAAGCGATGAAGAAGGAAGTGAAGTAATGGAAATGGTAGACAGACCCTATAGAGATGCGTTTTTGCAGTGGTCCGAAGATAAAGAGAAAGTCGTTGTCCTGACAGCTGACCTGACGAACTCCTGTGAAGTGGGTGAATGGCGTGACAGATATTCCAGGGACAACAGGTACTTTTCGATGGGAATGGCAGAGCAGAACATGATGAGTTTCGCCGGAGGGCTTGCCAGAGAAGGCTTTTTCCCCTATATCCATACCTTCGCAGTGTTCATCTACCGTAGACCCTATGATCAGCTGGCCATGTCGATCGCATATCCCAATCTCCCGGTCCGGATGATGGGATTTCTCCCGGGAATTACCACTCCGGGGGGCGTGACACACCAGGCTATCGACGACCTCGCTATCATGCGCGCCACACCCAATATGACTGTCATCTCGGTAGCGGAGGCAACCGAAACAGAAACCTTCCTCGATGCCGTGCAGGCAGTGAGAGGGCCGGTATATGTGCGTCTTGTTCGAGGGAGCATACCAAGGCTCTTCGATGCGAGGGAGAAATTTGAATTCAACAAAGCCCGGGTTCTGAGTGCAGGCGATGATGTGACCATCTTTTCCGAGAGTATCTGTACCGAAGAGGTGATGAGGACCACCGAGGTTCTGAAGAAGAAGGGTATCAACGTCCGACACCTTCATGTCTCCACGATAAAACCGTTCACCGATCCTCAGATCGTTGAAGCAATCAGAGATTCAAAGACAGGGGTGATCACTGTTGAGAACCATCTCGTCGACGGCGGTCTCGGCACGGCGGTATCGGAGATTATGAGTCAGCACGGGATACCGAAAAAACTCGTGAAGCTCGGAGTCCAGGACCAGTATGCACACGGAGCGAGTAAGAACTATCTCATGAAACATGTGGGTATAGACGGTATGAGCATCGTAGGTGCCGTGGAGAAGATGATCGGCAGGTCTCTATCGATTGAGGAATCAATGCTGAAAGAAGCACGAATCGAGCCGGTATTCAGTGCTTCGAAAGCTGAAGCACTCTAGAGGAGGGTATCTGAAGATGAAGGCAGCCGTCTATTACAACAACAAAGATATCCGGATCGAAGAAGTTTCAAAGCCTGTAATCAATCCCGATGAGATTCTGGTGAAAACCATAGCCTGCGGTCTCTGCGGAGGCGAAGCGATGGAGTGGTACCATATACAGAGGGCACCCAAGGTGATGGGGCATGAACCTGCCGGTATCATCGAGGAGGTGGGCAGAGACGTTCGCGGCTATTCAGTCGGTGACCGGATCTTTGTAAACCATCATGCCATCAACGTGAACTCCCACCTCTCCATACGCGGTCACTACACGAAGGATCACGAATACCACAGGTCAAAACTTGATCCGGGCGGTATGTGTGAGTACTTCAAGATCTCAGCCGATCATATCCGTACCAGTATCATCCGCCTGCCTGATGATCTTCCTTTTGGAGAAGCGACGGTTCTTGAGCCGTGGGGGTGTGTGATCGGGGGATTGAAGAAATCGAACATACAACCCGGTGATACTGTTGCTGTTGTCGGCTGCGGGTTCATGGGACAGGGATTCATTCACATGGCCCATCTGTTTGGGGCAGGGAAGGTCATTGCCTGTGACCTGAGCGATTACAGACTGGAGAAGGCACTGGAGGCAGGAGCGAATGCGACTGTCAATCCGGGAAAGGAGGACCCTGTCGATGCTCTGCGCTCACTGAACGGGGGTAGGGAGGCAGATGTGGTCATCAGTACCGTGCCTTCCGTGAAAGTCATTGAACAGGCCTACAACATGGTGTATACAGGCGGGACTCTGCATATCAACGCACCTTCACCGGTGGATGAGGTCTGGCAGTTCAGGCCGAATGATATGTACACCAAGGAGATTACCATCACGACGAAGTATTCAGCGGATCATGGGGACATCTATCAGCTCTTCGAGTTGATACAGTCCGGCAAAGTGAATCCGTCACTGGGAATCACTCACCGTTTCGGTCTTAATGGTATTCAGGAAGCCTTCGAACTCCTCGTGAAGGGAGGCGAATCGTTGAAATCTGTACTATATCCTCACGGAATTGATAAGGAGATACAAATATGATGTACGAACAATTGAGAGAGCGAGTATGTAAACTCAACAAGATGCTTCCTGATGAGAATCTGGTGGTATGGACCGGAGGAAATGTGAGTGCTGTCGTAAGGGAAGCAGGACATGTCATCATTAAACCCAGCGGGGTTCTCTTTGAAGACCTTACTCCTGAATCCATGGTGGTTATTGATATGGAGGGGAAGGTGGTCGAAGGCGACCTGAAACCTTCTGTTGACAGTTCGATCCACCTGTATCTCTACCAGAAGAGACCTGATCTGGGAGGTATCTGCCACACCCATTCTCCCTACGCGACGAGTTTCGCTCTGCTTGGCGAAGGTATCCCGGCAGCGCTCTCTCCTCTGGCGCATCTTACCGGCAGGGATATTCCCTGTACCCGTTACGCGCAGGCCGGATATGTCGATACAGGTGAAGCTATTCTGGAAGCGGACAGAGGTGGATATGCGGTTCTTGTTCAGAGACACGGAGTGTTCACGTACGGGAAAAGTCCGGAATTTTCTGTCAAGATGGCAACTTTTCTTGAAGAATCGGCAAGAACAGTACATTATGCTATGATGAGAGGGAACGTAACACCGTTGCCCGATGATGAATTGAAACGGTGTTTCGATTTTTATGAGAATTATTACGGGCAATAATACAGAGTGAAGGTCGGTGTATGGATTTAATACTGAACAGAGTTGCATGGATGTACTATTACGGAGACATGAAGCAGCAGGAGATCGCAGACAGGCTGCATATTTCTCGTGTCACGGTAAACCGGCTGATAAAACAGGCCCGAAATGAGGGAATAGTTGAGATCAGGATACGTCCGGATTTCATGAAAATGTATGAAATAGAGGATGAACTTCGAGGGAAATCAAACCTTGAGTATGTCATTGTCGTTCCCGAGACCCATAATATTGAGGAGTCGCTCTGCAGAGGAGCGGCTCATCTTATCAATGATGTGCTTGATTCCCGGGGGAACCTGGGGATCGGACTGTCCAAGACACTAAAGAACCTTCATCATTTCGTGCGGGGGAGTAAAGTCAATTTCGAGGCGATCGTATCGATCTGCGGTGCAGCATATCCTGACCTCTCCATGACGCCCCTTAATGTAGGCTTCACACTGGCAGATGCTCTTGATGTATCCTACTACACGATCTGGGCTCCTGTACTCGTATCTGAGGAGAGTGACAGCCAGATGATCAAGAAAGACAAATACATCTCCAAAGTATTGAAAATGGCCGAGGATGTGGATTTTGCACTCGTCGGTATCGGTGATGTTAATTCTTCTCAGCTTACAGAGATCGGCTATATTTCCGACGAAGAGTTGCGGGAAGTCATTGCCCATGGCGCGGTCGGTGAGATTATCGGTCACTACTATGATATCGAAGGTAAGATGGTCGAGACCCCGATTACTGACCGCCTGATTTCCGTGGATTTTCCCATGAAGGGACCGGTGATCGGTGTTGCAGGAGGCAAGAGTAAGGTGTTTCCGATTCTCGGTGCACTGAAGACCGGATACATCCAGGGTCTTGTGGTGGATGAAGGCGTCGCTGTAGAACTCTGTAAGCATCTGTAGATTCTTTCCCCTTCAACCCTAACCCTTAACCCCTCACCGTGCGGCAGATACCCGCCCTGTCGGCGGCTTTTGGTGCCAATGCGGGGTGAAAAAATTCTTCCGGTTAACGGGCTCTGTTCCCGCTTTCTGTATGCTCTCAATACTGATACATATTTAGACGCTCTCAAGTGCAGAGGGAGAGTGCCGTTCTGTCAGCTTTTATTCTTGCATTATCATGGAAGTTGCTCTATAGTGTTGTCAGGTACTGGTAACGTTACCGGTATCGTTACCATAATTGGGAGGAAGAGAGTCTGTGGCTGTGACGATCAAGGATATCGCTCAGGAAGCTTCGGTTTCCATCACGACAGTATCCCGCGTACTCAATGACCGCCCTGATGTGAATGCGAAGACGCGTCAGGCTGTCCTCGATGCCATCGATAAGCTCGGATATTCTCCCAGCAGCGCCGCCCGTAATCTGGTGCTTCAGAAGTCGAATGTGATCGGCTTCATCGTTCCCGACATCACCAACCCCAGCTTTCCTGAGCTTGCCCGGGGGATCGTCTCACGGGCGAAACACTATGGATACCGGGTGATGTTCTTCGACACCCAGCATGATAATGCGGTGGAGAAGGAGGCGATCAGGCTTCTGAGGAGCAAACAGGTCGACGGTATCATCCTGTCGTTCAATGAGGCGAATCAGGAGGAGCTCGAGAAACTGAAGAACGAACGTTTTCCCGTCGTCCAGATCTACCGCAAGAGCAGTACGAACGTGATCAGTACCGTTGCCCTCGACAACCATCGCTCTGCCTTCATGGGAACAAGCTACCTGATCAAAAAGGGGCATACCAGAATCGCTCACATCACCACAGGCTACCAGACGCAGTCAGGGAAGGAGCGGATCAGCGGGTACCGTGCTGCTCTTGAAGCCGGCGGAATCGCTTTCGACGAGGATCTGCTTGTCAGTGGAAGCAATCAGGCGGGAAGCGGCTTCGCCTGCATGAACGCACTGCTGGACCTCGAGGTGCCTCCCACTGCAGTCTTTGTCTCGCATGATATCATGGCTGCAGGTGCCTATGATGCGATCTACGGGAGAGATTTGAAGATTCCCGAGGACATCTCTGTTCTCGGACATGACAATATTGAGATTTCCAGGCTGCTTCACCCCAAACTCACGACGATCGATACTCATAAGTTCTCACTTGGAGAGACGGGAGTCGACCTTCTGATAGAGGAGATGGCAGCAGAGTTCCCTTCGGACAGAGAGGTGGTCCGCACCACTGATCTTGTCGAGCGGGACTCGGTCCTGTCTCTGGTGTAATGCCGTGACCGGGACAGGGAAGTATGTTTTTTTATGAAGATTTGGTAACGTTACCGGTAACGTTACCGGAACAGGTTTCAGCAGCTGTGGATGATGCAGCGGAAGGAGTAGAGAGAATGAATGTTGACAGACAGGAGAGTGATTCTCACCGGAGAGTGACAGACGAACAGTTCATAGACCGTTCAGTTGCAGCCATGGTCGCCCTTGGTATCGGAGATGCGGCGGGAGACCTCGGCCGTTCGGATGCGGTCCGTCAGAAACTGGGAATCCTCACACAGCTCCTTCCTGAAGGAAAGAGTACGGATGACACGGAATTCACGGTTCTGTCGGCCCGTGCACTTCTCGATAACCGTGATCACTACACTGCCAAAGCAGTTGCCGATACCTGGAGAGAGAAAGTCATCGCCCGCGGCGGTGCACTCGACAGGGGAGGGACACCGCTGTATGGTGCGTTGTGGAACCTCTCCCAGGGAATCGATCCTCCCCGTTCGGGGCAGGACAATGTCCTGAACATTGATGACGGGGCGGCGATGAGAGCAGTCCCCTTCGGTATAGCAGGCTGCGGGGATCCTGAAGAGGCTGCCCGGCTCGCGGCGATCGATGCCTCGGTCAGTCATGATGCTGACGGCCTCTGGGCCTCCCAGGCGGTAGCCGCAAGTATCAGCAGGGCTCTGTTCGGGGACAGCCCTGACCAGGTGGTTCACATCGCGATGAAATTCATCCCCGAAGACAGCTGGCTTTCGCGCCGTATGAGGGATATGCTCTCTCTCCTCGAGAGCGGACAGGACCTGATCACCACCTACGCGGCACTGCACGAGACCTTCTGGCTGCCCCGGCACTCCGCCTCGCCAGAAGCGATACCTCAGGCCTATGCACTGTACCTCCTCTCTGGTGGCGATTTCAGAAAGGCCTTTGTTCTCTCTGCCAACTTCGGCAGAGATGCGGATACGATCTGCGCCCTCACACTCGCCCTCTGTGCCGCCTCCAGCGGAACGAGTTGTTATCCTCAGGCATGGACCGAGCAGGTCAGGCACCCCAGCGGGGTGTGCCTGCCTTTCGCACAGGAAGAGGATCTTGTCGCTCTTGCACAGGAACTTGCACAGTATGCCCTCACGCGAAAGACCACAGGATAAGAGAGGTGTGGAGTATGAGAAGGAGAGATGAGATGCACAAGAGTACCCCATCACTGAAGAAACGGATATACCGCGACCGCCATCTCTACCTCATGCTGTTTCCGGTACTTCTGTTCTTCCTCATCTGGCACTACGTGCCGATGTGGGGGGCCCGGATCGCCTTTCAGGACATCAGATTTTTCGGAGAGAATGAGTGGGTCGGTCTGAAGCACTACCGGCTTCTGTTCTCCTCTCCGGTGTTCCTTCGTGTCTTCCTCAATACAGTCGTGATAAGCACCATGAAGATCCTCTTCTTCTTCCCCCTGCCCATAGCGCTCGCTTTTCTGATCCATGAGGTGAAAAGCCATGCCTTCAGAAAGACCCTGCAGAGCGTCATCTACCTCCCTCACTTCCTCTCATGGGTCGTAATCGCAGGAATCTTCACCACACTCCTGTCACCCACAGGGCTGGTGAACTCCCTCATCACATTCTTCGGCGGGGAAGTGATCCCGTTCATGACCAGTAACAGCCATATCCGATGGGTATTCGTGGTCAGCGAGATATGGAGAAGCATCGGGTGGGACTCGATCCTGTATATCGCCGCAATAAACTCGATACCGAACGAGCTGTACGACGCCGCCATAGTCGACGGTGCCTCCAGGATGCAGCAGGTCTTCCGTATCACACTGCCTATAATCCTTCCAACAGTGATCACGGTGTTCATCCTGAACCTCGGGTTCTTCATGAACGCAGGGTTCGACCAGGTGTTCAATATGATGAACGATGCAGTGATCAACCATGTAGATATCATCGATACCTACGTGTATCGTATCGGACTTCAGAAGGGGAATTTCTCCCTTGCCACCGCGGCAGGGCTGTTCAAGGGAATCATCGGTCTGATCCTGATTCTCAGCACCGACCGGCTGAGCCGGAAGATCAGCGGGGAGGGGGTATGGTGAACATGAGAAATAGAGGCAGATCTCAGGTGAGTCTCCCGGGTATCATCATCCATCTGGTTCTGGTGTCTGTCGCTCTTGCCATGGTCTACCCGCTGTACAACCAGCTTGTGATAGCACTCACCGGCAGTGACTACATTGCACAGGCGGACGGCATGACCCTGATACCAAAGGGAATCACACTGTCGACCTTCAAGGCCGTTCTCTCCTTTCCGAAGGTATACCGGGGGCTGTTCAATACGCTTTTCATCACCGCTTTCGGCCTCATCGTCAATATCGTACTGACAAGTCTCGGTGCCTATGTCCTGATCAAGAAGGATCTGGCGGGACGAAACGTCTTTATGACACTGATCATCATCACCATGATCTTTGAGGCAGGGCTGATACCCGATTACTTTCTCATGAGAGACCTCGGACTCCTCGACCGCTATGCTTCCGTTATCCTCTACAAAGCGGTCAATCCGTACTATCTGATAATCCTGATGCGCTTCTTCGGCGGTGTCCCGAAGAGTCTGATCGAGGCTGCTCGCATCGACGGCTACGGGGAAGTGAGGATTCTGTTCAGGATTATGATCCCCCTCAGTATCGCCGGGATCGCAACGATCACCCTCTTCTACGGAGTCTTTCACTGGAACGAGTACTTCAGGTCGATGATCTATCTGACCAGTGAAGTGAAGTGGCCGCTTCAGGTGGTGATCCGTGAACTTGTCGTATCACAGGAGAAGGCAGCCTTCATCGGCGCACTGAACTTCATCACCAGCGGCACTGCCGCCGCGATAGAGTTCAAGGCGCTCAAGGCTGCGCTGATCATCATTGCTATCGTCCCGATTCTCCTGTTCTATCCTCTGGTACTCCGCTACTTCGTGAGCGGTAAACTCAGCGGGTCGATCAAGGAGTGAAACACAATACAAACACACCAGGCTGTATGGGGTCTGGCCGGGTCCCGAGACCCGGGAAAGATCAAGGAGGTTCACCCATGAAACGAATGCTGATGTATCTGATGATGCTGCTGGTTCTTACCTCGACAGTATCTGCTGCGGGAGTCGCTGAACAGCCGGCTGCTGCCGACGAGGCGGTCGTCATCGACCTGATGGCGAAGGATTTCTCTGACGACTGGACGCTTGCACACCTCAAGAATATCGAGAAGGGGTTCGAAGAAGCGACAGGCAAAAAGATCGAGTTCAACGTATGGCCCACACCGGAAGGAGCCTATGCCGAGAAACTGAACCTGATGCTCCTCAGCGGTCAGGTCCCCGATCTCATCTATTTCCAGGGAGGGGATGAGACTGCGAGCCAGCAGGGTATACTCACCGACCTCAGGCCCTTCATCGAAGAGAGCGATGTCATGCAGAAGGCGCTCCTCGATTTCAACAGGGACAGGATCGAAAACTATCCTTATCTCCTGTGGCTTGCCCCGCCGAGAGTGCGTGTCGCCGTGGTTCGTGAGGATTATCTTGCAGAGGCCGGACTGTCCTCTGTCGAAACCCTCGATGAGTACTACCAGCTGATGAAGAGCATCAAGGCCGCCCACCCTGCATATCCTGTCATCACCGATACCGGAAACACGGCCCGTATGGACTTCACCTTCGATCATGCCTTCGGTATCACCGCGACCTGGGTGAAAGAGAACGGTTCCTACGTCTACAGGGATGTCTCTCAGGGAGCCAGGGAGAAGCTCGCCTTCTACCAGAAGCTCTACCGGGAAGGAATCCTCGACAACGAGTATATCACCACGAAGTGGGATGGTATGGAAGACAAGCTCTATACCGGAAAGGTCGCCATGGTCTTTGCAACTCAGGGTCTTGTTGCAGATATCTACAACAGCAAGATCCAGGAGACTCAGGGCGTAGGTCTCGTAGCACTGCCGCCGGCAAAGGGTGTCTCTCAGGGCTATGCAGTCTCCTCGGCGAAGGAGACACGGGGCTGGGCGATCAGTGCCGGTTCCGACAAGAAGGAGCTTGTATTCGAGGTGCTCGAATATCTGGCAAGTGACGAGGGCCAGTTCCTGGAACGTTACGGTCTTGAAGGTGTCCACTATGTGATGGAGGGAGATACTGTCGTGAGAACCGAAGAGAGTGCCAACTGGTGGCCGCGGTTCCATGAAGTGGTGAACTACAGCGGCCCGACTCCTGTCCTCGGAGAGGCGGGAACTGCCTCCTGGGATATCGCAGGAAGGTACTCGGTCGGTGATCCTGACTTCCCGATTCCCGAAGAGCTCAGTGCAACCTGGGATGCTCTGCAGAACCTGACAAAGGAGTATTACTACCGTATCATAAGCGGTGAGTATCCGATCAGCCGCTTCGACGAGTACGTTCAGAAGTGGTATGATCTTGGCGGTGACGAGGTCACTTCCTATGCGAACGAACAGATGAAATAATCGAACTGTATACTGTGTCGCCCGCTGCAGAACCGGCGGGCACGCAGTGTTTTCAGAATCGGACAACGGGAGAGAGTATGGAACAGCAGCAGTATCTGGAGAAGGTGTACGGTGGCTTAGTCGGCAAGTGCGTCGGCGTTCGCCTGGGAGCTCCGGTCGAACCGACAATCTGGACCTATGAACGGATCCGCGAGACCTATGGAGATATCACCGGGTATATCAAGGAATACTCACTGTTTGCAGCCGATGATGATATCAACGGACCGATGTTCTTCATCCGCTCTCTCCTTGACCATCCCTCTCCTGTCAGTGCAGACGATGTGGGAGATGCCTGGCTCAACTATACCCGCGAGGGGATAGGATTCTACTGGTGGGGAGGCTACGGTACCAGTACTGAACACACTGCCTACCTCAACCTGAAATCGGGCCTTAAGGCCCCCCTGTCCGGAAGCATGGAAGTGAACGGGACAACCATAGCCGAACAGATCGGCGGTCAGATCTTCATCGATTCCTGGGGCTGGGTCTATCCGGGAGATTTCCGTAAGGCAGCTGACATGGCAGGCATGGCAGCAAGTGTCGGTCATGACAGAAACGGTATCTACGGTGCCCGTTTCATCGCCGCCTGTATCTCACTCGCCTTCGAAGAACAGAGCATATCCCGTATCGTGGAGCTGGCCCTTGAGACTATTCCCGAAGAGAGTACCTACGCACAGGTTGTGCGTGCCGTCCGGTCCTTCCACAGGGAGCATCCCCGTTCCTGGAGGGAGGCAAGAGAGTATCTTGAGAAGAACTGGGGGTACGACCGGTACCCAGGTGTGTGTCATATCATCCCCAATGCCGGCGTCTGTGTGCTTGCCCTGTTCTATGGCGAGGGGGATTTCAACCGCACAGTGGAGATCGCTACCATGTCCGGCTGGGATACCGACTGCAACGCAGGGAATGTTGGATCCATTCTCGGGGTGATGAACGGTATAGAGGGGATAGGAGAACACTATCTCCGCCCGATCAATGACTGGCATGCGGCAAGCAGCATTGCGGGAGCCCTGAACAGTATCAATCTTCCTACTGCAGCGAAAGAACTTGCTGTTCTCGGTCGCCGACAGGCGGGAATAGAGGTTTCCCGTGAGTGGCAGGAAAGTACTTTCACCGATGATATCATCCTCGATTTCTCCCTGCCCCTCTCGACAGGAGGTCTGCGGACCTCCTCGGACTTCCTCGCTCCTCTTGCTCCCGGCAGTCACTACCGGGACAAAGGGTTCCTCACAGTTCTTCTGGACCGGCTCCAGCGAGGAGACTCAGCCTATATCTACTACCAGAGCTACTATACCCGTGAAGACTTCTCCGACGAACGCTACTCTCCCACTTTCACTCCCGAAGTGTACAGCGGACAGACACTTACTGTCACCGCACAGGTGGAGCGTATGAGCGGACAGCGGATCGCCATTGCTCCCTATATAGCGGATGCACGGGAAGGGCGGATTGAATCGGGCCAGTTCATATTTCCCGCTGAGTCTGAGGAGTTCACGATTACCTATACTGTTCCGGCGGTTCCTTTCGCGATCAAGGAAGTGGGACTGCAGGTAATGAATCCCGACGCAGCCAAGTTTCTGGGAACGATGAAGATCACCTCCTTCCGGGTCACCGGTAAACGCTCCTTCCGTGTAGAGTTCAAGGATGAGAAGAAGGAGTTTCGGGGTCTCTCGAGGTGCTCTCTCGCCTCAGGAGCCTGGGAGCTGGAAGATGGAGGACTCAGAGTCATTACCAATGACACATTCCAGTTGTACAGCGGTCCCTACTATACGAAGGATTCCACGATCACCGCCACAGTTCAGGCGGAGTATGGGGAGAGTCACATGATCATAGCCCGCAGCCGCGGGGCTCAGGGGGGATACTACTTCGGACTCCATGGAAACGATACGGTCGCACTGATCAGACGTTCAGGGGAAAACCTGGTGCTCTCCAGTGTTCCGTTTCCCTGGAAGAAGGGAAAACCCTACACACTGTCCCTTTCTCTGACCGGTGATACTGTCACGGGCAGTGTGGATGGTCAGGAGCTGATCAGGTATCAGGACAGTGATCCGCTCAAATACGGAATGGCAGGTCTTGGAAAGCTCAGTGCCGGAAGGACGCTGTTCTTCTCTCTCGAAGTAAAAGAGGAGTAGATGATGAAAGTCACAAGTGGAAGCACGGAGAAGATGGATGCGCTCGTGGAACTTGATGACGATGCTTCTTCCATCACCATCGATATCCACTCTCCCGTCTCATCTCTGTACCGGGAGGCTCAGCTCAGGTGCGTGCAGGAGGTGCTGGAACAGGAGGGCGTGGATGCACTTGCGGTCACGATAGAGGATAACCACGCGATCGATGCAGTGCTGAGAGCACGCATCAGGAGTGCTCTTTCAGAGCTCGGGACAAAAGGGGGCAGTGTATGAGAAGCGTTCTCTACGTCCCCGCGAACAGTCCCTCCAAAATCCTGAATGCACCGGTCTACGGCTCTGACAGCATAATCTTCGATCTCGAGGATGCAGTACAGCCTGAGAAGAAGAACGAGGCACGGTTCCTGCTTCAGGAACTGCTTGTTCTCGATCAGTATGATGGTGTGCACTGTGCGGTGCGGATCAGCGATGTCCGTTCCCCCTTCTGGAGGGAGGACCTCAGGATGCTCACACCTCTGCTGGAAGCATCCCGAGTCAGAACTCTGAGAGTTGCAAAGGTGGAATCGGAACATGACCTCATCCTTATCGACAGAGAGCTCGGATCCATCGAACGGAACTCAGCTCTGGAGGAAGGCAGCATCACCCTTCAGGCTCTCCTGGAAACACCTCTCGCAATCGAAGAGGCCTACCGCATCAGCGGAGCCTGTGCGAGGACGGAGGCGCTTGTTTTCGGTTCAGAGGACTACTGCAGTGCGACCGGAATAGACCGCTACGGTTCTCCCTTCGCCCTCGATTATCCGAGAAGCCGGCTCGTGGCGGCAGCGGCCGCCTACGGCAGGGAAGCCTACGATACTGCCTACGGAGCCTTTCGGGATATCGAAGGGCTTGAGCAGGAATCTGTACGTGCCCGGGCGCTGGGCTTCATCGGCAAGTCGGTCATTCACCCTTCCCAGATTGATGTGGTCAACACAGTCTTTTCAGTCACGGAGAAGGAGGCAGAGTGGGCGAGGCAGGTTCTTGGTGCGGGGCTTGTTGATGAGCGGGGAACCGGAGTGACTCAGGTTGAAGGGATGATGATCGATACGCCTGTCATCTCACGCGCCCAGAGGATCCTTGCCCGCGCCGAAAAGCAGAAGAGGTAGGGATGGAACACCAGGAAGTACGAACAAAACAGCCTGCCCGAATCCACCGGACCTGGGACAGCCTGTTCTCCTTGCTCTCACTACGTAACGGCATGCACATCAGTTTTCATCACCATCTGCGCTACGGGGATCAGGTCGTCTCTCAGGTGCTCAATGAGCTCGCCGGGTATGGTCTGAGTTCTCTCTCCCTCTGCGTGTCCTCCATTATGGGCCCTGCCGTGGAGGCGGTCACTGAGGCGGTGAGAACGGGGCTCGTCACCTCGCTGGAGACAACCGGTGCGAAACCTCCGCTCTCTGATCTTATTGCAGAGGGTGCACTGGAAACGCCGGTGATCTTCAGAACTCACGGAGGCCGCTCACGTGCCCTCAAAACAGGAGAGACCGGAATCGATATCGCCTTTATCGCCGCATCCGCTGTCGATTCGCGAGGGGCCTGCAACGGGGTCGACGGACCCAATCCCTTCGGTTCCATGGGCTACGCCCTGGATGATGCTTCCTATGCGGATGTGGTCGTCGTGGTCAGCGACTATCTCAGTGAACAGCCGCTGAGCTACGTATCAATCGTTCCTGAACAGGTGGATCATGTGATACTCATTGATTCCATCGGAGACAGCTCCCGCATGAGTGAGGGAAGCCTTCGGGGAAAAGTATCGCCCCTCCAGGACCTGATTGCTTCACGTACTGCTTCCGTGCTCTCCTTTCTCGGTGTGATCGCCGACGGCTTCTCCTATCAGGCAGGCAGCGGAGTGATCAGCATGCAGGTGACCCGCCGCATCGCTGACATGATGAGAGAGAAGGGAATCACCGGCTCGTTCGCTTCCGGGGGAATCACGTCTGCTCTGGTGGAGCTGCTTGAACAGGGGCTGTTCACCGAGCTCTATGATGTACAGAGCTTCGATGAGAGGGCAGCACACTCACTGAAGAACAATCCTTCCCATCACGAGATGAGTGCGGGAATGTATGCCGACCCCACCCGGGTTGACCGAATCGCCGGCCGACTGGATGTGATGATCCTCTCTGCGACCGAGGTGGATACAGCCTTCAACCTGAACAGTGTCACCGGGACTGACGGACGGATCATAGGTGCTCTCGGTGGAGCCCCGGACACGGCGGAAGGAGCGAAGCTGACCGTGGCAGTCGTCCCCTCGATGCGGGGACGTATCCCGACAATCCATGAGCGGGTGCGTACCATCTGTACACCCGGTGAGTATGTGGATATCGTCGTATGCGAAAGGGGGATCGCTGTGAATCCCCTGCGCCCCGGGCTGCAGGAAGTTCTGGAGAATTCTCTCTATCGTGAGTGTCTCACTGACATGAGGAGTCTTCTTACCATCACCCACACCCTGTGCGGAACGCCACGATATCCTGAACGGACGGGACCGGTTGCTGCATACGTCGAGAAAAACACAGGAGGCGTGCTCGATACACTGCGTGCTCTCTGATTGATTACACCGTCTGTCTGATAGATGGATAGGTCGTAATGGTATGTCGTGTGTAAGATGTCAGCTTATATACATACTGAAGCATGGCTGAAAGAATTCGCCTGTATACCGGAGTGTGTGCTTTACACGAAGAATCCGAGTGACTCGCTGATCTTCTTCGCATACGCCTGCGTCAGCTCTATAGCTGCCTGCTGTTTGAGTTCAGAATGCTTGGTCAGCGGAGCTGACACTCCGATGCTGGCGATCGCTTTCCCGTTTGCATTGAAGATCGGTGCAGCGACACCCCATGCTCCCATGTGGAGTTCTTCCTTGGAAAAGGCGTACCCGACTTCCCTGATCTTTTTCAGATCCGTTTTCAGGTCCGCAATATCGGTGATGGTGTGGTCAGTGAACTTCTGAAGATCGTGAGAGCATACTCTGTCCCACTCGGAAGTATCTACAAAAGCGAGTATCACCTTGTTGTTCGCTCCTGCATGGATCGGTACTGTCCCTCCGATGGGAGGAGCGACCTTGATAGGCGCCGAGGATTCCACGCTGTGGATGGCTATCCCCACAAGGTCATCCCGTATGGTAAGCTGTACGGTCTCTTCGAGAGTTTTTGCAAGGCGTTCCATGAAGGGTTGAGCGACCTTTTCCAGTGTCGTGTTGTAGTGGATGATCTCTGAGAAATAGAGCAGCCGGAACCCGAGGCGGAAGGTGTTCTTGCCCTCATCCTTTTCAAGGAGCTTGTTCTCTATCAGCGCATTGATGTATCGATAGACACTGCCTCTGGGAAGTCCTGCTCTCTCAGCAATCGTTTCTGCAGTGAGGTGTTTATCTGTCTTGCTGAACACAAACAGTATTTTGAAAGCCCTGTCTAACGATTTGAAATCACTCATACATCACCTAATATTTAATCAAAATGAAGCCCTCCGTTCTGATCTATCACTTCTCCCGTGATGAATCCAGACTTAGGGCCGCAAAGAGTCCACACAGTGTGCGCTACTTCCTCTGATTTACATAAACGTTTTACGGGAATTTTGTCAATGACCGCATCTCTCTGTTCCTTAGTGAGTTGCTCCGTCACCATGGGGGTCTCGATATAGGCCGGAGCCACTGCATTGACCGTGATGCCGTACCCTGCGAGTTCAGCTGCAAGGGAGAAGGTGAGAGAATTCATTCCCCCCTTTGAAACCGCATAGGCGGTGCCCGCTGTCAGGCCTCCGCTCTTTGCCGCAAGAGAAGAGATATTCACGATTCTGCCGTACTTCTGGCTCTTCATTCGGGGAATGACGGCTTTTGAAACCAGGAAGGCTCCGGTCAGATTGACGGCCAGAACCCTGTTCCATTCTTCCAGAGAAGTCTCCATCACCTTGTTGTTTGCAAGAATTCCGGCATTGTTCACAAGGATCGAGGGGGAACCGAGGCTATCCAGGAGAGGTATGAGACTTTCGTCTATAGCATGGGCATCGGTGATATCACATGTACACTGATGTACCCGACCCTTCCAGGAGGGGACCGGTGTGCATTCCACGATATCGATCGCGACAACATGTTCAACGCTGTTGATGAGTAGTTCCTCTATGATCGCCATACCTAACGGGCCCGCTGCCCCAGTAACAATTCCCACCTGATTCATAGATACTCCTCGCAGTTCCGGATTCCATGGATGCACACCAATTTCTAGACAGGTCACAGAATCCATGGTTTAATAGGATTATTATACAATGAAAATGCATTTTGTATAGTAAAAATGTTAGAAGGGGGAATCGGTATGGAAAAAACGTCAGTGCAGGGGAAAGTCGGGGTGGTAACCGGAGGGACAAGCGGCTTCGGTCTTGAGGTGGTTCTTGACCTCCAGCGACAGGGGGCTGACCTCGCTGTCTTCTCGATTGACGAGCCGTCTGATGACACTCTTGAACGTGTGTCATCATGCCCGACAGGGAGTGTCACTTTCTTTGTGATAGATCTCCTTAACGAGTCCTCGGGCAGGGAGATCGTCAGGAAGACGGTGGAACGGTACGGTACCGTTGACTTTGTGTTTGCGAATGCCGGATTTGCCATCAGGTTCGATAAGCCTCTCACCGATTACCCCAGTGATGAGGTCGTGAAGGCGTTGAAGACTCAGTACCAGATATTTCCCATTGCCTTCCTGTCTCTCGCACTGGAAGCTGCCCAGGTCATGAAGGAGAAGTACAGAAATACGGAAACCGATACCACAGGGCACAGGATGGACTCCGGTTCCATCATAGTCACACTCTCGGAGGCCTCCTTAAGTAATCTGCGTGCAGACCTTCTTGCCTATGCCGCAGCAAAGAAGTCTACTCAGTGGATCATGGAGAGTCTGGCAGTCTCACTCGCACCCTACAACATCAGAGTGAACGGGATCGCCCCGGGTTTCGCCAACAACGAGGGACAGAAGAAATTCTATGGTACCTACCCTGAGATACGAAAGGATGTAGAGAACCTCTGTCATCTGAAGCCTGCATTCATGCATCCTCATGCAATCACTCCTGCTGTCAGGTATCTTCTCAGCGATCATTACGTGACGGGTCAGACCATCATCCTCGATGGAGGGTATTCCCTTCACACCTTCTCCTACTTCACCGAATAGCAGATACCGACGGTTCCTGTACGGAGTCCGACGGTCAACGGGTTCACGTATACCGGCCCCGGAGAAAAAAGATTTGACAGAGTGCAAAAGCTGATCTATCATCAAAGAAATGATAATCGTGTTTGCATAGTAATAAAAGGTGGAAATATGGCACAAACGAAAAAGCACATCGTTTTGGAAGAGGTCCTCTGTCTGACGTCGACCATCCTCCTCATAGGATTTCTCGCCATCCAGGTTGTGCTGAGATACGTATTTCAGACAGGAATAGCCTGGTCCGAAGAACTCTCACGCATCAGCTTCATCTGGGTTGTCTACGCATCGGTTTCCTATACAGCAAAATATGACAAACATATCCGGGTGACAGTCATCCTGGGATTTTTCCCTGAGAAGGTGCAGAAGTACATTCTCACTGTGATAGACCTGATCTGGATAGCCATGAATGCAATTATCGTCTATCAGGGAATCAAATACATCTTCCGCCTGTTTGATTTCCCGTTCATGTCTCAGACACTGGGTATCAACCTTGTGTATGCGTACTTTATTATACCCGTTGGATTCACCCTCCAGTCGTACAGGATTTTCATGAACCTCATAACCCGTCTCAAGACGAATGAGGTTGATGTCCACGATTCTCGATTGGACATGTAGGAGATGTGTAAGCTATGAGTTATGTAACAATAATGGTTATCGTACTGGTTGCAGGGCTTGCCACGGGCCTGCCTGTAGCGGTGACGCTGGGATTCACTTCACTGGTAGGTCTGATGGGGCTGAACATGCCTCTCGAATACATGGCAAAGACAGCCTATACGGCTCTCAATTCATTCACTGTCATCGCGATCCCGATGTTTATCCTTTCAGGGGCGATCATGGAAAGCGGTGGGCTGACAAAGAAACTCGTCAGTTTCGCACGTGAATTTGTCGGAGGGTCAAAAGGTGGTCTGGCCGTCATTACTGTACTGACCTGCTCTCTCTTTGCAGCGATCAGCGGCTCCGGTCCTGCGACAACCGCTGCTATCGGAACGATCCTCGTGCCGGCCATGATACATGAGGGCTATGACAAGGCCTTCGCAGGCAGTGTCGCAGCCTGTTCCGGAGGGATCGGCGTCGTTATTCCGCCGAGTATCCTTCTTATCATGTACGGTGTTGCCGCAGAGCAGTCGATCGTGACGCTCTTCGTGGCAGGCGCCCTTCCCGGAATCCTTCTCGCCATCTTCCTGATCGTTACGGTGAAGATCATAAGTTACAGAAGAAACTATGGAGCTCCTGAGACAGAAGCCCGTACTGTGAAGACGTTCTTAAGGAACCTCTGGAATGCCAAATGGGCGCTCCTTTCGCCGGTGATCATCCTTGGCGGAATCTACAGCGGTTTCTTCACGGTGACCGAGGCCTCGATCATTTCCGTTCTGTACGGCCTGTTCGTCTCAGTCTTCGTCTACAAGAAGTATTCGTGGGCGAAATTCAAAGACAATATCTTCTACATGTCCCGTATGACAGGTTCGGTTCTGATCATCCTGATGTTCGGTACGATATTCGGAAGGATTCTCACCCTGTATCAGGTGCCTCAGCAGGTTTCGACCTTTCTCATCGAGACGATACGCAGCCCTGCAATGCTGATCATCATGATCAACGTGCTGCTGCTGTTCATCGGAATGTGGATGGAAAGTATCACGATGATAGTCATCCTCACTCCGTTGCTGCTGCCGGCTATGGTCGCTGTCGGGATCCATCCCATTCAGTTCGGAGTCATGTTCGCTATAGCCTGTGAGATCGGGTATGAAACACCGCCTCTCGGTGTGAATCTGTTCGTGGCAAGTGAACTCGCGGGAACCTCCATTGAGAAAATAAGCAAGGAAGCGGTATTCCTGGCAGGAGCGGAAATCATCGTGCTGATGATCGTGAGCTTCGTGCCGGAGATCTCCCTGTTCCTGCCACGGGTTCTCGGATTTATTTAGCGTGAGTATCTGCCGGTAATCGGCAGTAAAAACAAACACGGTTTCAAAGGAGGAAACTATGAAAAAGGTAATTGCACTTCTTCTCGTGCTGGCGCTTGTCGGTACAGCAGTGTTCGCACAGGGCGCAGAAGAGAGTTCAGCTGAAAAGGTCTATAAGATCAAGCTGAGCCACTCAACACCGGAAGGTGACCAGATTTACAAGGTCGGAGAACGGTTCAAAGAACTTGCAGCCGAGTACTCGAACGGCAGGATCCAGGTCGACACCTATCCGATCATGCAGCTTGGCGGAGAACAGGAGAACGTTCAGGACGTTGCGACGGGTAGTATCGAAACAGCAATCGTCTATACAGGAAACTTCAAACCCTTCGCTCCTTCAGTAGGTGTATTGATGCTCCCGTATATCTTCACCAGCAATGAAGAGGCTTGGAACGGTATGGACTCGATCCTTGATGAGCTGAATGAAAAGGTCATCGCAGAAAGCGGAACCCGCATTCTCGGCTATTTTGACCGTGGATTCAGATACCTCACCAACTCAAAGAAGCCCGTACGGACCATTGATGATCTCAAGGGACTGAAGATTCGTGTGTCTCAGGTCGATGTCACGATCGAAACCTTCAGAGCATGGGGAATCGAACCGATCCCGATGGCTTGGGACGAAGTACCTACCGCACTTCAGCAGAGAGTTATCGATGGACAGGAAAATCCGTATGCCACGATCGATTCTCATAAGTTCTACGAGACTCAGGACTATGTCACTGAAATCCACTACATGATCTGGACCGGTCCTCTGATCATCAACAACGCACTGTATGAGAGCATGCCCGCTGACCTGCAGGATGCCCTTGACAGAGCAGGAAAAGAAGCCGCTGAATATGGTCGTCAGATCGCTCAGCAAGAGGAAGTGAAATCCAAGAAACTGGTCGAAGAGAAGGGTATGACACTCCTCGGACCTCCGGTTGATGAAGAAGTCTGGCAGGAAAAAGCGCAGTCTGTGTGGCCGAAGTTCTATGAAGCTGTCGGTGGTAAGGCCTGGGTCGAACAGGCACTTTCCCTGATGGGTCGCTAACGAATCACAAGCACCTATGTGTCAGCTACTCCCTTCGGGGAGTAGCTTTCAGTTTGTATGGGAGTAACAATGAAAAACAGATTTGATGTCGAAGGAAATGTCTGTGTGATAACCGGGGCAGGTGGTGCACTCGGGGGCCATCTTGCAGAGCAGCTTGCCGCAGCGGGAGCACGGGTCGCTCTCCTTGACGTGCAGGGAGAAGCTGTTCAGCAGCTGGCAGAAAGATTGCGCAGTGGAGGGTATGCCGCACAGGGATACCAGTGCAGTGTTCTTGATACCGATCAGCTGGAACGCGTCCTTGATGCTGTCCACAATGAGTTCGGTACGGTAGACTCTCTTATCAATGCAGCGGGTGGGAATGTCCCTTCAGGCACATCGGACTGTGAATTCTACGATGAGTCTTCCCGGCGGTCCTTTCTGGACCTGGACAGGGAGGGAATGCGAAAGACCTTCGATCTCAACTATTTCGGCACCGTCTATCCTTCTCAGATTTTTTCCAGGGACCTTCTGGAGAAGAAAAAAGGGTCCATCATCAACTTCGGGTCGGTGAGTTCAATCAATCCGTTGTCAAAGGTTGTTTCCTATTCTTCCGCGAAGGCTGCAGTGGTCAACTTCACGAAGTGGCTGGCAGTGCATTACTCACATCATAACGTGCGTGTGAACGCACTTGCTCCGGGTTTCGTCATGACCGAGCAGCTCCGGTTTCTCCATGTCAAGGAGGATGGAAGCTACACGGACAGGGCGAAGGCGGTTCTTGCCCACACTCCGATGTTCCGTTACGGCGAACCTGATGAACTCACGGGGGCAGTTATCTGGTTGCTGTCCGATGCATCCTCGTTCGTGACAGGTTCTCTGATCACCATCGACGGCGGATTCTCCGCCTACACCATCTGACGTTCAGAGGAAAACTCTCTGTGAGTGGTGATACGCAAGAGGCGGATTATATCTGTTTCTTGCGTTTCTTCAGGTTCAATCAAGAACGAGATTCGTTCGTATGAGCGGGAAGTGTGACGCATGGAATTGAATAGCCAATTGAAAGTCATTGTGCAGGATTGCATCGAGGATACATTTATGTTCCTCGAGCAGAACTGAAATATCTTTATAGTTGGTGTGTGTCCTATGCATCTCTGTGGATGTGAATTCCTTCAACTGGTCATATATTTTGAGGAAGAGAGTGTTGTTGGAATAGCTGATAAGTATACGATGAAACCTGAAATCGATCTCGGTTAATCTGGCGTAGTCCCGCCTCTCGATTGCGACGGCAAAATCATCCAGGCGCTCTTCGAGCATCGCGATAGCCGTACGTGCCTGCTCTTCTCCATTCTTATAGTCTCTAATAAGATTGTTGATGCCTTTCTGTTCAAAGGCTTCCCTCATTTCGAGTATCTCGAACACATAATTCTTCTCAAGCACAGCAAACCATGTAAAAAATTCTGCTGCTATGTTCGATGTTTCACAGATGAAAGTACCCTTCGGAACCTTTGTCTCGAGAATACCGAGGTACTGGAACACCTTGATCGCTTCCCTGATCGAAGACCTGCCGATACCAAACGATTCTGCAAGCTGACTTTCTGTCGGGAGCTTATCACCGACCTTGTATTTATTTGACTCGATCATCGTTTTGATTCGATGCATTGCCTCAGTAACAACAGTCTGTTGTTTTATCTTATCCATTCCAGTAGCTACCTCTTCAGAAAGTTTAACACAGCTTTGCTGAATAAATCATAACGGATAAAAAAATAATTGACAAGTATGTATAATCATAATATCCTAATATCAGACAATACAAAAAGGAGAAATTTATGAAAAAGGTATTCGTTGTCGCATTATCAGTGATGGTGTTATGTACGTTCTCCCTGATCGCTCAGGGACAAGAAGAATCGGATGTAATTAAAGTGGGCAAATACGGTCCTCTCTCCGGTCCTATGTCGCTCTCCGGCACTGCCGGTGAACATGGTGTAGAACTGGCCATAGACCAGATCAACGAACAGGGTGGTCTGCTCGGAAAGAAGCTGGAAATCGTTTCATACGATGATAAATCTTCTCCGGAACAGGCTGTGAAGGCAGTGACAAGAATGATTGAATCTGAACATGTCGATGTCATCGTCGGTTCACTGCACAGTGGTAACGTTCTTGCTCAGGCTCCGGTAAACGAGAAGGCGAAAATCCCACAGATCGGACTTGGAACGAGTCCAACCTGGCTGCAGCAAGGGTACAAATTCCTATTCAGACCTGTTCCCAATACCCATATTATCAATGTTCAGATCGCGAAGACGATCCAGGAACTTGGTTACAAGAAAGTCGGTGGCTTAGGCCGTTCTGATGAGTATGGAAAGGGTGGTATTGATGATATCGCTACTCAGCTTCAGGGGATGGGTATCGAAATGGTAAGCGAATGGTACCAGCCCGGAGACACGGACTTCACCGGACAGATTGCCAAGCTGATAAACAGCGGTGCTGAAGCGATAATTTCCTACGGTGTTGATGCTGATCAGGGCCCGACCATGAAACAGCTGAGACGACTCGGGTATGCAGGCTATGTATTCGGACCCGAGAGTATGAACGTTCCTTCTGTGAAGGAAGTGGCAGGTAAAGATGCAGATGGTGCGATTTATGGATCTGCCTATGTGATCCCGAATTCCCCTGAGGATGCAATTGATGACTACCAGAGACAATTCTTCGAGGCCTTTGTCGAAAAATTCGGTTCGATGCCTAAAAGTCAGGTAGCCATGCGTGCCTATGATGCCACTCACCTTCTTGCCGAGGCTATAAGGATCGCAGGGACTACGGATGGTCAGGCAGTACGCGATGCTCTTGCAGAAATCCACGGCTACGAAGGCCTTGCCGGCACGTTCGATTTCAGGGGTAACGATGGAGAAGGTATCCTCGAAGCTAGAATGTTCGCCATTAAGGACGGTAAGGATGTGCTGCTTGAAGATTTCCTGAAATAGGAAGGTAATGCTGCATTACATGAAATCTTTATTCCCGTAAGCGCGGTAACATATCCGGGCCCTTGTTCGCTGAAAAATTATTGGATCAGAGAAGAAAGGGCCCTTATTTTTACCAAGACGTGCAGATTCCCATCGAAGGATGGGCGGGATGAAAGAAGCGAGTTCCCTGGGAGGAATTTGAAAAATAGGAGTTGTGTGTGTTTCTACAAGTATTAATAGGAGCGATAATGATTGGCAGTATCTATGGTCTTATTGCCATGGGGTACAGTCTGATTTACAGCGCATCAGGTTTGCTATCCTTCACACAGGGAGAACTGCTGATGTTCGGAGCATTTCTTGGTCTGACGTTCTACAAGTATGCGAACCTGCCCTTTGTCATCTCTATTGCTCTTACTATCGCCATCATGTTCATGGTCGGAGTATTCATAGAGAGTTTCATCATCCGAAAACTCGTCAAAGCAAAGGCCAACCTGATCTTTATCGTTCTCGCGACGATAGCTCTATCTATCGTACTCAAGAATTTCGCGATGCTGGTCTGGGGAAGTAATGTTTTCCAGTTTCCGCAGATTTTCAAAACAGGGTTTGTGAAGATAGGAGATGTGAATGTCGACCCGACCTCGATCATGGCGATCGTCGTCGCCTTCATTGCCATGCTTATTCTCCATTTCTTCATGAACAAGACACGGTTTGGAACATCTATGAGGGCGGCAGCGCAGAATCCTCTGGCAGCTAAGACGATGGCGATCAACGTTTCGAGAACAACGTATGTGACCTGGGGGCTCGCAAGTGCCTTGGCAGGTATCGCAGGATTCCTGATAGGCCCGGTATATGGTGTACACCTTGAGATGGGAACGATGATCGGACTGAAAGGGTTCGCTGCAGCAGTTATCGGCGGATACGGGAATATGTACGGTGCGATCATCGGATCGTTCATCATCGGTATCGTTGAAACCTTCACCGCTGCCTATATTTCATCGATCTATAAGGATGTCATATCGTTCCTGGTTCTGATTGCTTTCCTTATCCTGAAGCCTCGAGGAATTTTCAATTCCAAAGTCTATGACGAAGAATAAGGGGAGGAAAAAAATATGTTACAAAAGAAAATGAAATATATCATAGTGGCGGCGCTTCTTCTCGCCCTTCCTCTGGTCTTTATCGGGAACTCGTACTTTCTTCTATTGTTGTGTACAGGAATGATCTATGTGATAGCCGTATCGGGTCTTGATCTCCTCTTCGGTTACTCGGGGCAGATCTCTCTGGGGCATGCAGGGTTCTTTGCGATAGGAGCCTATACCTCAGCGATTCTGAGCATTAAACTCGGCATCCCCGTTGTGTTCAGTATGCTGTTCGCTGCAGGACTTGCAACAATGTTCGCCGTTCTGATCGCGCTCCCTGCAGCCAGGCTCGTTCACCACTTTCTGGCGCTGATCACCATTTCCTTCGGTGAGATCGTATACCTTTTCGTTGCTCATGCAGATCCTCTGACAAACGGGTTCTCCGGAATCGGTTTCATACCCTCACCATCTCTCGGCTTCCTTGTGTTCGATACCAATATGAAGTACTACTACTTTCTGCTGGTGATAGTCGCTGTTCTCCTGCTGTTCAAGAACCGGATTATCAGATCAAGGACCGGTCGGGCGATTATCGCTGTGAGAGAGAATATCTACGCATCGGACGGGATAGGAATCAACGTTAAGAACTACAAGATCCTATCGTTCGCACTGAGTGCGTTCTACACGGGACTCGCAGGTGCACTCTATGCACACCTGATCGGGTTCATCAGTCCGGAATCCTTCACTCTGAATCAGTCGATCATCTTTCTGACGATGCTTCTGCTCGGAGGGATGGGAAACTTCTACGGACCGATCATCGGGGCCCTGGTTCTCACGCTTGGAACGGAGTACCTGCAGGTGCTTGGAAACTATCAGATGCTGGTGTACGGGTCACTTCTTCTTCTTATAGTCGTGTTCATACCGAGTGGGCTTATCAATGTCGTGAATCTGCGGGATCTGAAAAAGATTCTACACAAACGCACAACAGTGAAGGAGAATGACGCCAATGCTTAAAATTCAAGATGTAGTTATCAAATTCGGTGGGTTATGTGCGGTTAACGAGGTCTCAATGGATGTTGAACCACATTCCATCACAGCACTGATCGGACCGAATGGAGCAGGAAAGACGACACTGTTCAATATCATCAGTGGCGTCCTGAGCCCGCTGAGCGGAGATATCCTCTTTGCCGGGAAGTCAATCAAAGGGTACAGGCCGTATATGATCAACAAGGCCGGTATCGCACGCACCTATCAGAACATAAATCTGTTTTCAAATATCACTGTCGTGGAGAATGTCATGATCGGGCAGCATTGCCGCAGGAACTCGAACCTTTTCCAGACCCTCTTCAGGACAACTTCTCAAGTGAGAGAGGAAAGGGAGATCAGGGAAAAGGCAATGGAAATCCTGGACTTTCTCGGGCTTGCTGAATTCTCTGATTTTCCTGCAAAGAGTCTTTCGTACGGTAATCAGCGAAAACTTGAGATAGCCAGGGCGCTTGCCAGTACTCCTCAGGTACTTCTTCTTGATGAACCTGCTGCAGGAATGAACACGACAGAGAAGGGAGAACTCATGGATTTAATCAGACAGATACAGGCAACAGGGGTCACTATCCTTATCGTGGAACATGATATGAAACTGGTTATGTCTCTGGCCGAGCAGGTCCACGTTATGAACTATGGACGAAAGATTGCTCAGGGTCAGCCGTATGAGGTGCAGAATAATAAAGACGTTATCGAAGCGTACTTAGGAACGGAGTAGATTCATGGGTAAAACAACAGTGTTGAAGGTCGAAGACCTGGATTATAAATACGGTTCGATTCATGCTTTGAGAGGTGTGTCCCTTGAAGTGAACGAAGGAGAGATCGTTGCCCTGATCGGAGGCAATGGCGCAGGAAAGACCACGACTCTGAGGTGCATATCAGGACTTCTTGATGCACCCGAGAGTGGGAATATCAGCTTCTACGGAGAATCGATCATCAAACAGAAATCGGATAAGATAGCCGCAAAAGGTATCATGCAGGTTCTCGAAGGCCGACATATCTTCTCCAAACTCACAGTAAAGGAAAACCTTTCTCTGGGAGCTTTCAATAAACAGGCTGATTACAGCAGCACCCTGCAGTATGTGTACAATCTATTCCCTGTGCTGAAAGAGAGAGAACAGCAGGAAGGGGGGACGCTCTCGGGGGGAGAACAGCAGATGCTTGCCCTGGGCCGCGCCCTCATGTCCAAGCCGAAACTGCTCATGATGGATGAGCCCTCTCTTGGCTTGGCTCCCATCATCGTGAAGAACATCTTCGAGATGATCACACAGATCAACAGGGATGGAACGACCGTCCTGCTTGTTGAACAGAATTCCAAGGCAGCTCTGAATATCGCCGATCGGGGCTATGTCATCGAAAACGGCAGAATTATTCTCACGGATTCATCTACAAACCTTCTGAACAACGAAGAGGTGAAAAAGAGTTATCTCGGTGAGAAGTGATCATGAAATGGGATGGAGAAATGATGAAACAAGGTTGGAAGTACAGTGTAGCAATCAGTGGACCGTTATCTGCTGATTACCCGAGCCTATTGCAGGGAGATATCCTTGCCATGATGACAAAAGCCCGACATATCGGTTTTGATGCCGTGGAGCTGCATATCGAGTCACCACAGGAGATTGATGCTGATGCCGTCTGTCAGCGAAAGAAAGAACTCGGTATCGACATATCGGCGATATCGAGCGGTCTTGCCTTCACCCAGGGCAGTCTTTCTCTGTTTTCCGAGGATGTTTCGGTGCGTGAGAAAGCACGAGAACGCTTCATGGAATTTATCGACGTGTGCGGAAAGCTTGAATGCATGCTGATCCTGGGTCTCATGAAGGGACAGCTTCTCATGCGCTATACCCATGAGGAAGCCGATGTACTTCTTGAGGAGTATCTTAAGGAGGTGCTTGCGTACGCACGGGGCAGGGGCGTGACCGTCCTTCTCGAACCCATTCACAAGTTTCTCACCAATTATATGAATACCGTCAGGCAGGTGGTAGATTTCATCGACAGGATTCAGGCTCCAAACTTCAAGGCGCTCATTGATACCTATCACATGTATATCGAAGAGGAAAGCATGATCGATCCTCTCTATTATGCTCAGGGAAACATCGGCAATTTCCACGTATCTGATTCCAACAGGAGGGCTCCCGGACTCGGACAGATCGATTTCCCGGAAATGCTCAATAGCCTGGATATCATCGGGTATGAGGGATATCTCTCGGTAGAGTGCATTCCTTATCCCACACAGGAAGAAGCGGCAAGACACAGTCTGCAGTATCTGAAGGCTCTGGAAAGCACTGTGCGATTAAGAAGGATGAGGTAGCAATATGGAATCAAAGGTTCTTGAAAACAGACATGCTGTCATCACAGGCGGTTCACGGGGAATCGGGTATGCAATTGCCGGTTTTCTGGGAGAACATGGAGCAACTGTCATCATCGCTGATATAGACAGCAAAACAGGAGAAACTGCAGCAGCTCAGTTGAAGAAGGAGGGCAAAGATGCCTTTTTCTTTGAAACAGATGTAAGTGACCCGGATTCTGTTCAGAGTATGGTGACCCGCATACACGAAACTGTCGGTGATATTGATCTCCTCGTGAACAATGCAGGGATCCTTGACGATAGAGGTGTGCTCGATATCGATCCTGCCTCCTGGGGTAAGGTCATAGGAATAAACCTGAGTGGAACCCATTTCTGTTCTCAGGCAGTCCTTCCCGACATGATAAAAAACAGGTTCGGAAAAATCGTCAATATTGCTTCAATGGCAGGACAGACCGGAGGCTTCAAAGCGGGCGTGGATTATGTGAGTTCCAAGTCCGGAGTGTTCGGTCTCACCAAGTCCTATGCCCGTTACAGTGCCCGTTATGGGATAACTGTGAATGCAATAGCTCCCGGACTTATTGAGACCGAAATGACAAAAGGCTGGGCATCGGCCGATGAGGTTCCTCTGGGGTATCTGGGATCTCCTCTGGATGTTGCCAAGGCCGCCTTTTTTCTGCTCTCTCCATTATCAGATTATATGACAGGACAGGTGTTGAGCGTGAACGGCGGATTGTTCATGTACTAGTGGTTTATACATCAATAGAGAACTCTGGGAAAGGGAGGTGGTCAATGAGAGCACAAGTGTTTGCAGGTCCAAATACCTTCACATTGAAGGAGCTGGAAATTCCTGAAATTCAAGATGACGAGGTTCTGGTCAGAGTCAGAGCGGTTGGAGCGTGCGGGAGTGATTTTCACGGGTTTACTGGTGAATCAGGCAGGCGGTATCCGGGGATGGTCATGGGACATGAGATCGCAGGTCAGATCGAACAGCTGGGACCATCGGTCCATGCGTACAAGAAAGGCGATCATGTGGTCGTTCAACCGATCCGCTCCTGTGGCCACTGTACTGTGTGCCGTGAGGGAAAGACCAGTGTCTGCCTGAACAAGCACATGATAGGAGTCAATATGGATCAGGTCGGTGGTCTCGCTGAATATATTCCTGTTCATGCTGAAAATATCTGTGCCATAGATTCCAAGATTCCATTTGAGATAGCGGCACTAAGTGAACCGCTTGCTGTCGGATTCGGGGCTGTCGCACGCTCGGGTATGAAAGAGAACCTCACAGTGGCGATTGTCGGTGCCGGAATGATCGGACTGAGTATCCTCCTCGCACTATCTCCCTATACACCCTCCAAAGTGTTCATCCTCGACAAGAAAGAAAACAAACTCAGCGTTGCAGAAAATCTCGGAGCCATACCCATCAACTTTGAGAAGGTAGACCCCGTGAAAACGATTCTGGAACAGACAGACGGTCTTGGAGCCGATATCACCTTTGAGGCTGTCGGTCTTCAGGCGAGTGTCACTTCCTCGATTCTCGCCACACGGGTAGGGGGGAGGATCGTCTGGGTCGGCAATATGGCTCCAGAGGTCACCATCCCTATGCAGGAGATCGTCACCAAAGCTAGAGAAATTCTCGGCGTCTATTGCTATGAAAGCGATGATTTCAGGCGATCGGTGCAGTACATAGAGAAGAACCCGCATCTCATGGAGCGTTTCGTGAACACTACTGTCCCTCTGGAACGTACGCAGGAGCTGTTTATGCAGTTGTCAAATGGGGAGCTTGATGTGTTCAGGGCGGTGATAACCGTCTGAGAAAGTGTGAAACACAGGGGATTCCGTTTAGAAAAATATTTGACAACATCATGGGGTCAAGGTATACTAATCTTAATTAGTGATAACGATGTTTGCATAGTGATAATAAAAATTGAGCTATACAGGCACTATCTATACGAGGTATATACATGAATGATAACACGTTGCACCAGTTGGAACTCGAAGCGGCCCGAATACGGCTGGACCTCCTTCGCACATTCGGCACGGGAAAGGCTCATCATTTCGGAGGAACCCTGTCATCGGTCGATATCGTGACAGCACTCTACTTCCATGTGATGGACTATTCGAAGCACACCTATCAGAAAGCTGATAGAGACCGCCTGATCTTCAGCAAAGGTCATTCGGTTCCTGTTCAATACGTAGCTCTGGCTCATCTGGGGATACACGACGTTGAAAAACTCAAGACAATCAAGACAATGGGTTCGGTGTTTCAGGGGCATCCTGATATGAGAAAGACAGCAGGCATAGAAGCTCCCACCGGATCATTGGGGCAGGGTCTTTCCTTTGCAAACGGGATCGCACTTGCTCAGAAGGCAGACGGGCTGAAGAGCAGAACCTTCGTCATTACCGGTGACGGGGAGCTCCAGGAAGGACAGATATGGGAAGCGGCTATGACAACCCCCCATTACAAGCTCGGGAATGTTTGTGCCATCGTAGACCGTAACGGGTACCAGAGCCAGGGGTCGATTGATACGCTGATGGGAGTTGAGCCGCTCGAAAAGAAGTTCGAATCCTTCGGATGGGAAACCTACCGCGTCGACGGCCACGATCTGCGGGCTTTGTGTGAGGTCCTCACCAGGGTGGGGAAGAATCCGGATGTACCTATTATGATCATCGCTGATACCGTGAAGGGAAAGGGTGTGAGCTTCATGGAAGCAACTCACACCTATCATAACTATGCACTCTCTCCCGAGGAGTTCGAGAAGGCGGAGAACGAACTGGTGGAAAGACTGGAGATGCTGTCGGCGAAGGAGGCTGAATGATGAGCAGGAAAGCTACGAGAGACGCCTATGGTGATACCTTACGTGATATCGCTGCTGAAGATCATGCCGTGTTCGCCATGGATTGTGACCTGGGAGGGTCCACCCGGGCGGCGAAGATCAGGGAGGTCGATCCCTCCCGTTTCATCGAGATGGGTATTGCGGAACAGGATATGGTCTCCACCGCAGCAGGAATGGCGTCCATGGGGAAAATCGTGTTCGTCAATTCCTTTGCGGTATTTCTCACCGGAAGGGCCTATGATCAGATCAGACAGCAGGTGGCACTGCCAAGATCGAATGTCAAACTGTGTGCATCGAGTTCCGGACTCACTCAGGGCGCTGACGGAGCGACCCACCAGTCGGTAACCGACATCAACCTGATGCGCGGACTTCCTCATATGGTCGTTCTGTCCCCGGCTGATGCCGTTCAGACAGATGCGATCATCCGATTTGCCCATACCTACAAGGGTCCGGTATACATCCGGCTCTCCCGGTACGCGACAGAGCAGATCTTTCCGGATGACTATGTGTTTGAATTCAATCAGATCGAGACACTCCGTACGGGTACCGATGTCGCACTGATAGCAACCGGACCGATTCTGGAACAGGTCCTTGAAGCGCATACACGTCTTACAGCCCGGGGTTACTCCTGTGGAGTCTACCATGTGCCGACGATCAAACCCTTCGACGGGGACACGCTGAAGGCAGTGGCGAAGACGGCAGGCCTTCTGGCCACGGTTGAAGAACACAGCATCTACGGCGGCCTCGGGTCCGCCGCAGCCGAGGTGCTTTCATCCATCCCCTCTCATCCCCCGCTTGTCCGCATCGGGGTTCAGGACTGTTTCGGGGAATCGGGAACCGCGGATGAGCTTCTGTGCAAGCATAAGCTTGATGCAGAAGGTATCGTCGAACGCATCACATCAGAATTACACCAGTAGGTATTGGAGGCATTGACTATGGCAACCTATATAGAAGGATTGATCGAACGGGCAAGAACAGCACAAAAGGCATTCGCCAACGCCGATCAGGAGACAGTGGATAGAGCGGCAGAGCTGATATGCTGGAGGGGTATCGATCCCGGTTTCGCACAGCAGTTGAGTGAACTCGCTGTTGAGGAATCCCGCATGGGCGATGTGCCGAGCAAGTATGCGAAGATGATGAACAAAGTGCGCGGTGCCTGGCTCGAGATGAAGGGACAGAAATCAGTCGGGATCATCGAAGAAGACTCCGCCCTTGGTCTGGTGAAGATTGCCAAACCGGTCGGTGTCATCGGTGCTCTTATTCCCTGCACGAACTGTGAGGCTACCCCGGTGCTCAAGGCCGCATGGGCAATCAAGACCCGCAACGCAATCATTCTTGCTCCGCATCCGAGAACCAAGAAGACCAATGCATGTGTTGTCGATATGATGCGCTCGGTCCTGCAGGAGCTCGGACTGCCCGGGGATCTCATCCAGAATGTAGCTGAAGTTTCTGTTCAGAACTCCCAGGAACTGATGGCATCGTGTGATCTCATCCTTGCAACAGGAGGAGGCGGCATGGTGAAGGCAGCATATTCCAGCGGTACGCCAGCCTACGGGGTGGGAGCAGGAAATGCGGTAACGATCGTGGATGATACCAGTGACCTGAAAGAGGTTGCAAACAAGATCATGAGAGGGAAGACCTTTGACCAGGCGACCAGTTGTTCTTCAGAGAACTCGGTGCTGGTTCAGGACACTGTCTACGATGATTTCCTTGCAGCCATGGGCTCAGAAGGCGGCTACCTCTGTACTTCAGAGCAGAAGGACCTTCTTGAGAAGGCGATGTGGCCTGACGGTCATACACTGAACCGAAATATCATAGCACAGCCTGCCTCTGTCATAGCACGCGAAGCAGGATTCAGTATCCCGCAAGAAACGAGTTTCATCATGGTGCAGGAAAGCGGGATCGGAGAGGGGTTTCCGTTCAGTGCGGAGAAACTGTCTGTGGTCCTGACCGTATACCGCTGGAGCGAGTTTGACAGTGCCGTTGAAATGGTGAACCGGATTACGAGCTTTAATGGTACCGGCCATTCCTGCGGTATCCACAGCAGTGACCGCGATAAAGTCCTGAAACTATCAGGGCAGGTCAATGTATCACGTGTGATGGTGAACCAGCCTCAGTCTCTTGCGAACAGCGGAGCCTGGACGAACGGGATGCCGATCACACTTACACTCGGCTGCGGATCGTGGGGCGGGAACATCTCGAGTGAGAACATCACCTGGAAACATCTACTCAATACAACGTGGGTTGCTTTCCCGATAGCAAGCAGACAGGTCCCTGATGAACAGCTGTTCAGTGACTGGGCCAGAAACAGCTGAACGGAGGGAACGGCAATGGGACCTGAAGATCAGAGCCGGCTTGTCTCTCAGATGAGAGCTGCCGCCGAGGCGGGAGGCGGACTCGAGAAGCAGGAAAAGCAGCACCAGAAAGGGAAGCTGACCGCCAGAGAGCGTATAGACATGCTCTCTGACTCCGGGAGCTTCCTGGAGTCCCAGAAGTATGTGACCTGCCGGTCGACTTCGTTCGGGCTCGACCGTCACCGTATTCCCGGAGACGGTGTGGTGAGCGGTTGTGCAATGATAGATGGACGGGAAGTATGGATAAGTGCCCAGGACTTCACCGTTCTCGGAGGTTCTCTTGGAGAGATGCATGCGCAGCGGATCGTCGACGCGCAGAATTCCGCTCTCAGTATGAGAAAGCCGTTCATTCAGATCAATGACTCTGGAGGAGCACGGATCCAGGAAGGGATCAGGTCTCTTGACGGGTACGGGAAGATCTTCCGTAACAATATTCTTGCCTCCGGGGTTGTCCCCCAGATTTCCGTTATCCTCGGCCCCTGTGCAGGAGGGGCTGCCTACTCGCCGGCCCTCACCGACTTCGTGTTCATGGTGGAAGGCCTGAGCCAGATGTATATCACCGGCCCCGATGTGATCAGGACAGTCACCGGTGAGCAGGTGTCTCATGAGCAGCTTGGAGGGGCTTCGACGCATGCAGCAAAAAGCGGGAACATCCATTTCGCCTGCCGAAGTGAGAAGGAGTGTATGGAGAAGGTGAGGCGCCTTCTCAGCTATCTTCCTTCAAACAGCGATGAGCTGCCACCCGTACAGAGCGGAACAAAAGAGAGCCGGCAGAGGTCAAGCAGCAAGGTCAGGCATCTTATTCCCGAGCGCATCACCAAGGCCTATAACATCATCGATATCATAGAAGATATCGTAGACGCAGGAAGCTTTCTCGAGGTCCAGAGTGAATATGCAAAGAGCATCGTGGTGGGCTTCGCACGGCTCGGAGGTCACAGTGTAGGGATCGTGGCCAATCAGCCGAATTCGATGTCGGGGACACTCGATATCAATTCTTCTGATAAAGGAGCCCGGTTCATCAGAACCTGTGACGCGTTCAATGTACCCATCCTTACCCTGGTCGATATCCCGGGCTATATGCCGGGAACCCTGCAGGAATATGGAGGAATCATCCGGCACGGAGCGAAGATGCTCTATGCAATCGGAGAGGCGACCGTTCCGAAGGTCTCCGTCGTCGTGCGTAAAGCGTACGGAGGCGCATATATCGCGATGGCCTCAAAATCCCTCGGGTACGACCGGGTGATCGCTCTCAGCGGTGCATCTATCGCTGTTATGGGAGCGGACGGAGCTGCTGAGATCATCTACCGCAGAGAGATCTCCTCCTCGCAAGACCCCGCTGCAACACGCAGGGAGAAGATCGCTGAGTTTCAGAAAGAGGAGATGAATCCGTTCGTCGCAGCAGCTACCGGCCTGGTTGATGATGTAATCGATGCGGATGAACTGAGAAATACCCTCATACGATCGTTTCAGAGTCTGAGAACAAAGAAAGAGGAAAGACCTGGGCATAAGCACGGGAATGCCCCGATGTAGCATGCAGGTATTACTCCAAACAAGAGAAGATACTATTAAAAGAGGTAAAGTATGGCAGAAAAAGAAAAGTGGAGTCCGTTGAAGGAGATGGCAGAGACCACTCCTACAGATTTCTGGAATGATTCATGTTCCTTCGAGGAGTTGAAGTATGCGATCAGTAACGGAGCCGTCGGAGCAACGACAAACCCTGTTATCGTGGGTAATGTTCTGAAGAAGGAACTCCATCTGTGGGAAGGGAGAATCAGGGAGCTGATAGCTGAGAACCCGGAGGATTCGTATGAGGATATCTCCTGGCGTCTGAACGAGGAAATGGCTGTTGAAGCGGGGAAAATGCTTCTTCCCGTCTTCGAGGAGTCCAAAGGCAAGAAGGGACGTATATCCATACAGACCAACGCCAAATATTACAGGTCCTGGGAGAAGATGACCGAGCAGGCTATTCATTTCAATTCAATCGCTCCCAACATCAACGTGAAGATGCCGGCTACACAGGCAGGTATCAAGGCGATGGAGGAAGCTACTGCTGCGGGAGTCAGCATCAACGCGACAGTCAGTTTCACCGTTGCTCAGGCGCTTGCTGTGGCCGAAGCGGTGGAGAGAGGCCTGGACAGAAGAGTTGCTGCCGGCGAGGATATCAGCACGATGAGCCCTATCTGTACTATCATGGTCGGACGTCTTGATGACTGGGTGAAAGTCTCAGGGGAGAAGGCCGGGATCATCAGTGACCCGGGAGTACTCGACTGGGCAGGCGTCGCCGCATTCAAGAGAGCCTATTCCATTTTCAAAGAGAAGAACTACAGAGCGCGTCTCCTTTCTGCCGCATACCGCAATCACCTTCACTGGTCACAGCTGATCGGCGGCGAAGTATCCATGACGATCCCGTACGGATGGCAGGTGAAGTTCAACAACTGTGATGTCGCCGTCGAAGACAGGCTCTCTGATCCAGTTGACCCGAAGATCATCAGTGATTTGATGAGTAAATATCCTGAGTTCGTGAAAGGTTATGAGCCTGACGGTCTGAAGGTCGAAGAGTTCGATAGCTACGGAGCCGTAGTAAGAACGCTCAGATCCTTCATCAGCGGTTATGAGAGTACCCTTGGCATCATCAGGGAGTTTATGCTTCCCGACCCCGATAAGTAGGATAAAAGGTTAGAATGGTTTCCTTCAGGCGTTAAAGTGGTACCCGGAAGAGGTAGGCGCCTGAAGACAATGTCCAGCCTCATTCAATCCCATTGCACGAGAAACCGGTGCGATTAGCTCTGGTGTGCCGTGGGATTTCTGTGTGTCAGAATACTATCACCTGCCGGAACCCAGTCATCAGCACGGGACCTAAATCTTTTTAGAGTCCAGTGCTGCCCGTGTCATCTTGATATACTCGAAACTCACTGTATACCTTTTCATCACAGTTCCCACAAAAAGAGAGTCAATGATTGACAGCTCTGCTATTCGTGAAGAGAGCGCTTCTGGTTTGAACGCTGTTTCCGAGGAGGACGTGAAGAGCTGGACATCACTGTACTTGAGGATCGGACATCGGTTGTAGTCGGTAATAGTGATAATCTTAGCACCCGCTTTCGAGGCAAATTCCACCATCTCGATGGTAGCTTCAGATGCCCCTGAGTGGGAAATTGCGATCACAACATCTCCGGGACCAAGTGTAACGGCAGACATCAGCTGTACGTTCGAGTCCGAGAAGGCCAGAGGAAGAAACCCTATTCTGAGGAATTTATGCTGACCGTCGAGAGCGATGATGTTTGACCCTCCGATACCGTAGAATATCAGGTGCTTGGAGTGGAGAATCAGTTCTATGGCTTTCTCAATATTCTCTTTGTTTCCAAGTTTGAGCGTATCCTGAAGAGCTTTGATATTGGAGTTGAACACCTTATCAACAATGATGGGGGTGGTATCTGAAGGTGCAAGCGATTCGTAGATCTGCTGTGTGGTATCGATCGCTTCCTGGGCAATCGAGATCTTCATTGCCTGATAGCCCTTGTATCCCAGTTTCTTTGCCAGCCGGACAAGCGAGGGTTCACTTGTGGAACATTTCTCCGCCAGTTCGCTGATCGCCATATGGATCACGTCTTTTGAGTGGTCCATCAGGTACGAGCATACTTCCTTCTCCTTCTTGCTCAGTGCCCTGATCTCTCGGTTCAGCCTCTGCGTGAAGGAGACTTCCTGATTTTCAAATACCATAGCTGTCATACTGCTTGTTTCCTCATTACCGTAGTATATCACATATGCAATAATGAATAAAATTTATATAGAAAAATTAATAACGGAATAAAATTACTCTGTTGATATAGTTGTAACTAAATATATTATAAAAAATAAAAAACATAAAAGCTTTAAATGTCATGTAGTTTACAGCCATAAAATATATATAAAACGAAAAAAAGTTCCATCTAAAAAATATTTTGATTGAATTTTATTTAATACGGGTGTATGCTTCTGAAATGAAAAAGGTAGCTGGCAAGATATCCCTCGGATAGTATCCCAGCAAAACACTTAGGAGGTTTTCTATGAAAAAAGCAGTCCTGACAATGATCGTGTTGTCTCTCGTCTTCTCATCTGCAGTATTTGCAGCAGGTACGCAGGAAAGCGGGCAGACAACGGTTAAACTCTCGATTCCCGACCCTGCGAATTCGTCTGTTGGAATGTTTGC